>TARA_R100001369_G_scaffold90177_1_pt1 | contig 35455 bp, 31 predicted proteins | sample TARA_R100001369 | Tara Oceans TARA_R100001369 (sample SAMEA2621528) | marine metagenome | biome: marine biome (ENVO:00000447); feature: surface water layer (ENVO:00002042); material: "saline water (ENVO:00002010), including plankton (ENVO:xxxxxxxx)" | depth 5 m
TAAAGGCAAAAATAGAAAGCTTGCTTAATTACTAGTCTTTTGTATCTTACGTAATATAATATCATTTCATGTATACTAGAGGCATATTTCCAGTCGCAGGTTTTATTAAATGGACACGACGACATATTTTTTTGTTTCTTATCTTAGCAATAATCCCTGTTGTATTATTTGATATAAGGCAGCTTATTGATGATACTCGTATTCCAAAACCTTATGAATGGAAAAATGATATTGTAATGTAATTATAGAACATAAAAAAGCCTATCTAAAAGATAGGCCTTGTTTTTAAAAAGATTGTAAGATATATAATTATATAACTTTTACATTGATTGCGTTTAATCCTTTTTTGCCTTCGGCTAAATCGAATTCTACATTGTCTCCTTCTCTAATCTCATCGACTAAACCAGAAATGTGTACAAAATGCTCTTTGTTGTTTCCTTCTTCTGTTATGAATCCAAAACCTTTAGAGTCATTAAAAAATTTTACTGTACCAGTACTCATATTATAAAATATTAAATTAAGTGGCAAAGGTAGTATAATTAGTTGAATTCCAATTATTTTTTAGATTTTATTTTCAACAAGCTACAATATTAGTTAAACACTTAATAACTAGCTCTTAATAAAGAGCTAGTTATAATTATACATTATATTCTGATAAAGGTTTTGTGAATTTTTCAGGGTCAGCAGCTAAATGGTAACGAGGGTCGTCAACAGCTTCTGTAATAACTTCGTCGAATTTAGGATTAGCTTTCCTTAATAAAACTTTACAATCTTCGCTTAAATGCTTTAGCTTGATGGATTTTCCTTCAGCCTCATATTTACTTACTAAATTAAAGATAGCTTCTAGTGCCGAATGATCACTAACGCGTGATTCAACAAAATCGATTTCTACGTTTTTAGGATCATTTTTCGCATCGAATTTAGAGTTGAAATTCTGAATAGATCCAAAAAATAAAGGACCCCATATTTCGTAAGTTTTTGTTCCATCTGTTTGTATGCGTTTACGGGCTCTAATCATGGTGGCGTTTTTCCATGCAAAGACTAAAGCAGAAATAATAACACCAGCGATAACGGCTACTGCTAAATCTTGCCACACTGTAATTGCAGAAACTACTATCAATACAATAGCATCAGATAATGGTATTTTTCTAATAATTCTAAAACTACTCCAAGCGAATGTTCCGATAACCACCATAAACATTACACCTACTAATGCTGCAATAGGAATTTGCTCTATTAAAGGTGCTCCAAACAATACAAAGCAGAGTAGAGCAATGGCAGCAACAGCACCAGATAAACGCCCGCGTCCACCAGAATCTACATTAATAATGGATTGACCAATCATGGCACAGCCTCCCATACCTCCAAAGAATCCGTTTAACATGTTAGCACCTCCTTGGGCGATACACTCTCTGTTACTATCCCCTCTTGTTTCTGTCATTTCATCAATAAGATTTAAGGTCATTAATGATTCAATTAAGCCAACTGCAGCCAATATAAATGCTGTAGAAAGAATTAAATCCCAATGGCCAGAAAGCGTTCCAAAGAAACCAAAAATCTGATCTTGAAATTTTGGTAAATCACCTTGTAGTCCTTCTCCACCGTTTTCGACAATAAAAGAGCCTACAGTGTTTACTTCAATTCCTCCAAAAATTGTAATACAAGCTACAACTACAATAGCTATTAATGCTGCAGGAACTTTTTTAGTAAGCTTTGGTAAGCCATACATAATCCCCATTGTTAAACCTATAAAGCCCATCATTTTCCAGAAAGCTGCATTTGATAATAAAGCAGTAAACCAATCTGAAGTATTATTTAATATTGAAATATCTTTAGGTACAGCGTTAGGGAATAAACCTAATTGTGATAAGAAAATTACAATCGCTAATCCATTAACAAAGCCCATCATTACTGGATGTGGTATTAAACGAACAAACTTTCCAAGTTTAAAAACACCAAAAATAATTTGTATACCACCAACAAATAAGAGTGTAATAAATAGCCATTGTAACCCTAGATTTTCAATAGGGGTATCAAGATTAATACCTACTTCATTTCCTTTTTGAATTAAATGTACCATAACTACAGCCATAGCGCCTGTAGCGCCTGAAATCATTCCAGGGCGTCCACCAAAAAGAGCCGTTACTATTCCCATCATAAACGCTCCATAAAGTCCCACTAAAGGATCTATACCAGCAACAAAGGCAAATGCTACAGCTTCAGGTACTAGAGCTAAAGCTACTGTTAAGCCAGAGAGAATATCATTCTTAGGGTTTTGGGTAAAGTTTTTTCTGGTTACTTGGCCTAGTATCATAATATGGTTTCTTAAAAGTCGGCAAATATATAGTATTTAGATTTAAAGCCGTATCAATTATTGGAAACAAAAAAAGCACTAGTTTCCTGTGCTTTTTCATCCTATTTGTTTTGTTTTATTTTATTTCTGGTGGAAACTGTTCCATTGTTTTAGATACAAATTCTTTTATCCTAGCTTCTTTTTTTTCCACATTTCTTGTGACCAAATAACCAGTTCCAGAACCTTGCCAAATTAATTCTTTTTTTCTAGCGTCTATAAAATCTATAAAGAGCATTCCTTCTGTTCTAGTAGATACTTGGTTTCCGCCTCCCCAGCCCCATCCGCCGTAACCTCCCCAACCCCAAGCACCTGCGCCCCAAGCATTATTGTATATATCTACACGCTGGTTCGATTTGGTAAATATGCTCACTAGTATATCTGGGTTTTCGGACTTCATCATGCCTTTAGCCATTAATTCTGCTTCAATAGCTCTTAATATTCTTCGTTTGTCAAGATCGCTAATTTCTGCCTTATCAATCCCTGGCTTAAAAAACGCGAAGGTTTTGTAGTTGTCAAAACTTACTTCTCTATCATAATCAGCTGCAACTCTAATAGAACTGCACGATGATAGAAGGATAGCAAATAGTAAAACCGGAGTGAGTTTAATTAGTTTCTTCATATCGCTTTTTTTTAAATTGTTTCAAATAAATCGTCATCAACTTGATTTGGTAGTGTTACTCTTAAATTTGGCTCAGATTCCATGGCGCGTTTTATAGCAAAAATAGCACCTTCGTTTCTTGCCCAGCTTCGTCTTGAAACTCCATTATTAACATCCCAAAATAACATCTGTTTTAGTCGTGTTGACGCTTCTTTACTACCATCAAGAACCATACCAAAACCTCCATTAATCACTTCGCCCCAGCCAACTCCACCACCATTGTGAATACTTACCCAAGTAGCTCCTCTAAAACTATCACCAATAACATTTTGAATTGCCATGTCTGCTGTAAAACGAGAACCATCATAAATATTGCTAGTTTCTCTATATGGAGAATCTGTACCAGATACGTCGTGATGATCTCTGCCTAATATTATAGTATCTATATCGCCTTCTGCAATAGCTTTATTAAACGCATCTGCAATTTTCATCCGTCCTTCTGCATCTGCATATAATATTCTGGCTTGCGAGCCTACAACCAATTTATTGTCTTGTGCACCTTTTATCCATTGAATATTATCTGCCATTTGTTGTTGAGTTTCTATCGGTGAGTGTTTTATTATTTCTTCGAGAATCTCACAAGCTATCTCATCTGTTTTAGCTAAATCCTCGGGCTTACCAGAAGCACACACCCAGCGAAATGGACCGAAGCCATAATCAAAGCACATAGGTCCCATAATATCTTGAACGTAACTAGAGTATTTAAAATCAATACCATTATCAGCCATTATATCTGCACCAGCACGAGAAGCTTCGAGTAAAAATGCATTACCATAGTCAAAGAAATATGTGCCTTTAGCAGTGTGTTTATTTACAGCTTCAGCATGTTTTCTTAGGCTTTCTTTTACTTTACTTTTAAATTCTTCAGGCTTATTTGCCATCATTTTGTTAGCCGCTTCAAAAGATAAGCCAACAGGGTAGTAACCACCAGCCCAAGGATTGTGTAAAGAGGTTTGGTCGCTACCTAAGTCTATATGAATATTTACTTCATCAAATTTCTCCCAGACGTCAACGATATTTCCTAAATAGGCAAGGGAGGTCGTTTCTTTATTAGTTTTTGCTTTTTCAACACGAGCAACAAGAGCATTTAAATCTGTTATTTTTTCATCTATCCACCCTTGGTCGAGTCTTAGTTGCGTAATTTTCGGATTTACTTCAGCACAAACCGTAATGCAACCTGCAATATTACCAGCTTTGGGTTGAGCGCCAGACATGCCTCCTAATCCAGAAGTTACAAAAAGATTGCCTTTTGGTGACTTACCAATTTTTCTAAAAGCGTTCAAAACGGTAATGGTTGTGCCATGCACAATACCTTGTGGGCCAATATACATGTAGCTACCAGCTGTCATTTGACCATATTGTGTAACACCTAAAGCATTAAATTTTTCCCAATCGTCTGGCTTGGAGTAATTAGGAATCATCATACCATTTGTAACGACAACTCTTGGTGCTTCTTTATGAGAAGGAAATAAGCCCATAGGATGACCAGAGTACATAACTAAAGTTTGTTCGTTATTCATTTCAGCCAAATACTTCATGGTTAGGCGGTATTGTGCCCAGTTAGAAAATACGCCTCCGTTTCCGCCATAGGTAATAAGTTCATGCGGATGCTGTGCAACGGCATAATCTAAATTATTCTCAATCATCAGCATAATAGCTGCTGCTTGTTTAGATTTTGCCGGATATTCTGAAATTGGACGTGCATATATTTTATAGTCTGGTCTTAGACGATACATATAAATACGACCATACGTATCTAATTCATTTTTAAATTCTGGCATTAAAACAACATGATCCTTTTTATCAAAATAGCGTAGTGCATTTCTAAGGGCTAATTTTTCCTCATCAGAAGATAGAATCGCTTTACGTTTTGGAGCATGGTTTATTGAATAATCATAAGCCTTTGGTTGTGGTAATATATTTGGAATACCCTCTAATATTTGATCTTTGAATGATACTGTTGTTGTTCGCATTACTTTTTTTTTAAAGTACTCTGGTTAAACCCATAAGGACAATGTCTGCATCCACTTTCGCAACAATAACCTCGTTTTAGGTGGTATTGTCCTGTAAAGCAGCGATAACCTTCTGGTGTTAAATAATAATCGCCTTCTTCAATTGGGACGTATTTCTTCATATTAAACAAAGATAATGTAAATTGGTTTGATTTTTGAACTGAAGAAAGTGTGATTTTAATTTTAAAACATAATAATGCCTAGAGGTTATATTGGGATTACTATTTTTCCTTTTATGTTTTTAAAGTATAAAGATTTGAAAAGTAATAAGGTTTTAATTAATCATGAAAAAATTTATTTGCGACAGCAACTAGAATTACTAATTGTCCTATTTTTTGTAATTTATAGTATTGAGTTTTTAGTACAATTAATCCAATATAAAGGCTGGAATTTAGCATATCGTAATATTTCTTTCGAAAGAGAGGCTTATAGAAATGAGTCGGATTTAGACTTTTTAAAAAAACGAAGAATTTGGAATTTTATACATTATTTTTGAAAACTCAATGCATACTCCAACAACGTCATCAATTCAACAGGTTCCTTTAGAAAATAAAGGTAATATTCAGCTTTATATAAAGCGAGAGGATTTAATTCACCCTTTTATTTCAGGTAATAAATTTCGTAAACTAAAGTATAATATTTTAGAAGCTAAGCGCTTAAAAAAACAAACACTTTTAACTTTTGGTGGTGCTTATTCTAATCATATTGCTGCTACAGCCTATGCGTGTAAAGAGAATGGCTTAAGTAGTATTGGTGTTATTAGAGGTGAAGAATTAACTGAGAAGATTAATGACAACCCTACATTGCGTTTTGCACAATCTTGTGGGATGAAACTTGTTTTTATAACACGAGATGACTATCGAAAAAAATCAGAAACTGAGTTTATTATTAAGCTAGAATATAAATTTGGGGACTTTTATTTACTTCCTGAGGGTGGCACAAATGAATTGGCAGTTAAAGGCTGCAAGGAAATTATTAATTCTGAAGACGAGAAATTTGATTATATATGTACTTGTGTTGGTACTGGTGGAACAATTTCTGGTATCATAAATGCTTCGAAATTAAAACAGAAAGTAATAGGTTTTCCTGCGTTAAAAGGTGATTTTTTAAACCAAGATATTCGTAAATTTGCAGTTCAGAATAATTGGGAGTTAATCACTGATTATCATTTTGGTGGTTATGGTAAAATAAAGCCTGAATTGATAACGTTTATGAACATGTTTAAGGCTACTTATAATATTTCGTTAGATCCTATTTATACTGGTAAAATGATGTTTGGACTATTTGATTTGATTGAACATGGGTTTTTTCCAAATGACAGTAAGGTTTTAGCAATACATACAGGAGGATTACAAGGTGTTTCAGGAATGAATTTGAAATTAAAACGTAAAAATTTACCTTTAATAAAAGAATGAAGACAGTAGTAAAATATACAGTAATTATTGTGCTAGCATTTGCTTTTAGTTGTGGGCCAAAAAAAGGTATCGTCACAAAAAAAGAGCGCAATAAAGAAAATACTGAGATTAAAGATAATACGAAAGAAACAAAAACAGATACAGAAAAGGAAGTTGTTAAAGTTACCAAACCACTTTCTAATGTTGACGTTTACATTAATAGGTTCAGCCCAATTGCAAGAGCAAAAATGCAAACATCTAAAATACCTGCAAGTATTACCTTGGCACAAGGTATCTTAGAATCTGGGGTCGGTAAAGGAAGATTGGCAGTAGAAGCTAATAATCATTTCGGAATTAAATGTCATGGATGGAAAGGTGCTAAAATTTACCATGACGACGATAGCTCTCAAGAATGTTTTAGAAAATATGAAAAACCTGAGTCGTCTTACGATGATCACTCTGAGTTTTTAACAGGAAGGAAACGTTATGCTAATCTGTTTAAATTAAAACCAGATGATTATAAAGGCTGGGCAAAAGGATTAAAAGCTGCTGGTTATGCAACAGATAGAAAATATCCACAAAAACTCATTAGTCTTATTGAGCGTTATGAGTTATACAAGTATGATAAAGAAGTTTTAGGTAATAATTCTGTTGAAATAATACCTGTTAATAGCGGTGTTCTTAGATATGTTATAGTAAAAGGTGATACGTTATATTCTCTAGCAAAGCGATTTAATACATCTGTAGGTGCGATTAAAGATTTAAATAATATGACCTCTAATGATTTAAATTTAGGTCAGCAAATAATGATCCCAAATTAATATATGTTATACCAAAGAAGTAGTGCTCTATTTAATAAAGCACAAGAAGTTATTCCAGGAGGTGTTAATTCTCCTGTAAGAGCATTTAGTGCTGTAGGTGGTACACCAATTTTTGCAAAATCTGCAAAAGGTGCCTATGTCTATGATGAAGATGGTAATCGTTTTATTGATTATATTAATTCTTGGGGACCGATGTTGCTTGGACACGCATTTCCGCCAGTTGTAGATGCAGTAATTGAAAAAGCTAAATCAGGGACATCTTTCGGAATGCCAACAGCTTTAGAAACCGAAATTGCACAATTAGCAGTTTCTATGGTGCCAAATATTGATAAAATACGTTTTGTAAATTCTGGTACAGAAGCTTGTATGAGTGCTATTAGATTGGCACGTGGCTTTACAAAAAAAGATAAAATCATAAAATTTTCTGGTTGCTATCATGGACATAGTGATTCATTTCTAATAGCCGCTGGCAGTGGAGCTATAACTTTTGGAACACCAAATAGTCCTGGTGTAACAAAAGGTACGGCAAAAGATACTTTATTGGCAAGGTATAATGATATTGAGAATGTAAAGGAACTCGTTGAGGCTAATACTAATGAAATTGCAGCAATTATAGTTGAGCCTGTTGCTGGTAATATGGGGTGTATTCCACCTTTAGATGGTTTTCTTGAAGGTTTACGCGCCATCTGTGATGCTAATAATATTGTTTTGATTTTTGATGAAGTGATGACGGGCTTTAGACTCGCCAAAGGAGGTGTGCAGGAATTAAAGGCTGTTAATGCAGATATTGTATGTTTCGGAAAAGTTATTGGTGGAGGCTTACCAGTTGGTGCTTTTGCAGCAAGAAACGAAATAATGAATTATTTAGCCCCATTGGGACCAGTGTATCAGGCAGGAACATTGAGTGGTAATCCTTTAGCAATGGCTGCTGGTTTAGCTATGCTCAAGGCAATTAATACTGACAAAGGTTTAATGAATAGACTAGAAGAGAAGACCAAGTATCTTCATACTGGTATTGCTGATGCTTTGAATAAAAATGGAGTCATTCATACTATAAATAGAATAGGATCTATGATTTCGGTTCATTTTACAAAAGATGAAGTTGTAGATTTTGAAACTGCTGCAAAAGGAAATAATGAAACCTTTAAAAAATTCTTTCACGGTATGTTAAAACATGGTATTTATATTGCACCGAGTGCTTTTGAAACTTGGTTTATAACCGATGCGTTAACGTATCAAGATTTAAATGAAACTATAACAGCTGTAGAGACCATAGCTAAAGATTTATAAATAAAAAAAGTCTCGCGTTTAGCGAGACTTTTTTTGTAATTCTATTTTGAGATTATTCTTGCTCTTTTATATAAGCCTTGTAACCTTCAAATTGTTGTTCGTTTAAAATAGACTCTACTTTAGTTGTAAGTCTATTTTTAAGCTTTTCTACAGCTTCACTTGTAACGGTTTTAGTGTTTTTAAGACTAGCTTGAGCTTTTCCAAATTCTTTATAAGCATCATAAATTTGATCTCTTTGTGAGTTGTCAAATTTTAATAGTTTTCTTAGAGTTTCAGTAGTTTCTGAGGCTTCTGTATTAATTTCAATCTTATTTTGAGCTATTGCAGAGTCCGTACCTAGGAGCATTGCAAAAACAAATAAACAGAGTGTTATTACTTTTTTCATCATGGATTATTTAGTTAATTGGTCCCTAAAGTAATAATTTTATTTAATTAAATAAAAAAGTATCGACAAATCGATACTTTTTTATACATAAAAGACTTTAGACTAATTTCTTTTATTACCATGGTTTGCTCTTTTTTTATTGTTTCGAGGCTTCATCTTTTCAAACTTAGCGTACTGATCTGCTGTTAATATTGTTTTCATTTTTCGCTTTAGTTCAATTTTTTTATCAAGCCTATTATTTTGGAATGCGACTAATTCATCTTTTGTAGGCTTAATATTTTCACTCTTTTTTGTCTCACGATTCTTTCTCATTTTTTGCTTACTCCTAGCTTCTTCTAAAATAAGATTGTGAACTTGTTTTTGTTGGTCAATATCTAAGTCTAACTTCAAAGTTAATTTCTTAGACTTAAGATTAGCAACATCTTCTGGAGACATATATTTCATAAGTTGTCTCATTTCTTTTTGATTTTTGTTACCTGTTCTTTCTCCTTGTGCTACGCCATTTAATGTAAAAAAAGCTAAAGCAATAATTAATAATTTTTTCATCTTTTAATTGTTTTATGTTCTGTTGGTTTAGACATGCAATTAGTTATTAGGTTTAATTGAATACTTTTATTTAACATATTCTTTAACTTTTAAGTGTTTAACAGCATTTGAATTTTAGAGACCATTTACTTTAGTGAATTGTAGTCTATAATGTAAGTGACCAATAATTTGTATATTGTATAATTAACCACACTTTATGGCATACTGGGTTTCGACTGTAGTTTTTATTTTAGCAATATATATAGGCATAAGTATTGCTCTATATTATCTACAAGATTACATGCTTTTTAAACCAGAAAAGTTGCCAAAAGATTTTCAGTTTGACTATGAAAATCAAGAAACCAAAGAGTATAATCTAGAAACTAGAGATGGAGCAATCATAAATGGTTTACGATTTTTCCCAAAGGGAGAAAGTAAAGGTGTCGTATTATATCTCAAAGGAAATTCAAAAAGTATTAAAGGTTGGGGGAAGTTTGCTGTAGACTTCACTCGGCATGGCTATAATGTTTTGATGGTAGATTATCGTGGCTTTGGAAAAAGTACAGGAAAACGCTCCCAAAAAGCTATAAAGCGCGACTTGCAACTTGTTTATAATCAGATTAAGGAATTAACAACAGAAGATAGAATAATTCTTTATGGCCGTTCATTAGGATCAGGTTTTGCTACTAAGCTAGCATCTATGAATAATCCAAAAATGCTGGTTTTAGACGCTCCGTATTATAGTTTAACTAAAGTAACTGCTAGATATGCGCCATTTATGCCTTTGTCACTGCTTTTAAAGTATCCGCTGCCAACGTATAAATGGATGAAATATGTACAATGTCCTATTCATATTATTCATGGTACGAATGATAACTTGATTCCTTATAAATCGAGTATTAAACTATCTCAAATTAATCCGAAACTCACAAAGTTACACACCGTTATTGGTGGTGGTCATAAGAATTTAAATAATTATGAATCGTATCATAATATGTTAGATGATATTCTTAATAGTCAACCAAAAATAATCGATTTAGAAACCACAAGTATTAATGTCATTCATAGTGCAAAGAAAACTCAGAAGAAAGCTTAAAAAATTACTTATAATATTTATTGGTTTATATGTTATGATTGGATCTGCCCTTTATTTTTTTCAAGAAAAATTATTGTTTTTACCCACAACTTTAGAGCAAAATTATCAATATGAATTTAATTATTCTTTTGAAGAGTTATTTTTTGAAACAGAAGAAGATGCAACCATAAATGCGCTTCATTTTAAAGTAGATAATCCTAAAGGAGTGATACTTTACTTTCATGGCAATGCAGGCGACTTAAGTCGATGGGGAAAAATCACTGAATATTTTGTAGCAATGAATTATGATGTTTTGGTGATGGATTATCGCACTTACGGAAAGAGTTTAGGTAACTTAAGTGAGGCAGCATTTTATAAAGATGCGCAATACTGTTATAATTATCTGCTAAAGCAATATTCGGATAGTCAAATTACGTTATACGGAAGGTCTTTAGGAACAGGAATAGCCTCTTTTTTAGCATCTAAAAATCAACCAAAGCAACTTATATTAGAAACTCCGTATTATAGTGTTTTAGATGTTGCTGAACATCGTTTTCCTATGTTTCCAATAAAGAAGCTTCTAAAGTATCGTTTTCCAACTCACGAGTATTTACTGAAAGCTAATTGCCCAATAACAATTATTCATGGAACAGACGATAGTGTTGTGCCTTATTCTTCGGCTAAGAAACTGTTAGATTTAAATATAGAGCAGCTTGAATTTGTCACTGTTAAAGGCGGTAGTCATAATAATCTTAGAAATTTTAAAATCTATAAAGAGAATATAAAAGGTTTATTAAAATAAAAAGGCTCCAATAAAAATTGAAGCCTTTTTTTCCTAATGTACTATTATTAACATTAGTTCTTAGGATCTAAAATATTATTAACACGTTCTACAGCATCTGCTATATGTATTCTACTCATCGCGTCACCACCTCTTGCAGATCTTAGTGAACTACGTAATGATTTTAATTCGGCTCTAACAACTGCTCTAATATCAGATTGGCTAACATTTACTGATGTCCCACTAAAGAAACGTCTAAATGCAGCAGGAATATTTTGCTCATTTGTCATTATAAATTCCATACGCTCAATATAAGCACGTTGTAAATTACGTCTGTAGATGTCTATTTTCTTACCAGAACGAAGTTCACTAAATAAACCTCTTCTGACGTCCTTCATCATATCATAAAGACCATATGCTTCTGAGTCATTTAAAGTTTCATTTTCTAGCATTCTAGCCATACGACCAAAATCCAACATGTTATTTAAAGTTCTTGTCTGAACACCTCTAACACGTTCTACGCTTCCTGAACTTTCAATTTTATTAAAGATATTTTCATCTAACATCCAAGACGGTGTTGTGAATAATTGGTCTTGAATAAACTTCATTGCTTTTTTCTGGTGGTCTTTAGCTACATGAGTATAAACGGCACCTTCTTGGTCGTATGTCTTGTATATTTCATAAACACCACCAATATTAGAAGCTACATGACCCATATATCTATTAAATTGTCCAAGTACCTGACCGTACATTGTTTCTAAATCATCATAGTTTTTACCATCTTCAGCAGTCCACTCAATTAAGTTTGGTACAATACGCTTTAAGTTAGCAATACCATATTCAGAGGCTAAAACAGCATCATCACCTAAATCCTCAGTTTGAGAACTTGGATCAATAACACTTCCTTGTTGTCTTCCAAATCTATACATTGGGTCACCTGCATGTTTCAAAATCCAGCTATCTAATGTTTTCTTTTCATCTGCTGGTATTTTAGCATCTAAAATCGGTCTGTAACCCCATTCTATAGAATATTTATCATAAACACCAATATTTGGCATTAAAGCAACACCTTCATCTCCAGGTTGTGCGACGTAATTAAAACGCGCATAATCCATTATTGATGGTGCAGTTCCGAATTTTTTAGTAAACTCTGGGCTTCTTAAGTTTTCAACTGAATACGCAACACTACTTCCCATATTATGAGGTAATCCTAGTGTGTGCCCAACTTCGTGAGAAGATACAAAACGAATTAAACGCCCCATAACTTCATCTTTAAAAGCCATGCCACGAGCATCTGGATTGATAGCTGCAGTCTGTACAAAGAACCAGTTGCGTAACAATGTCATTACGTTATGGTACCAATTAATATCGCTCTCTAAGATTTCACCAGATCGTGGGTCACTAACGTGAGGTCCATTCGCATTAGGGATTGGTGAAGCTAAATAACGAACAACAGAGTAACGTGCATCTTCTGCAGACCATTCTGGGTCTTCTTCTATAGTTGGAGGTGTTTTAGCTATAATAGCATCTTTGAAACCAGCAGCTTCAAAAGCGACTTGCCAATCTTCAATACCTAGCTTAATATATTTTTTCCATTGGTCTGGGGTTGCTCTATCTATGTAGTAAATAATTTGTTTTTTTGGGACTACAAGCTCTCCTCTTTTGAATTTCTCCATATCCTCGTCTCTTACTTCTAATCTCCAACGATCTAAGTAAGTTACTCGTTTACTTTCTTGAGCTGCTAATCCATAATCTGTTTGACCACTAGTGAACCATCCAACGCGTTGATCGAACATACGACGTTGCATAGGTACTTTAGGTAATAAAATCATTGAATTATTAATCTCTAAAGAAATAGCACCTGTGTTAGAATTAGATGGTGGATTCCCAGCAGAGTATGTTTTTACTGTACGAGACTCAATATTAGTTGGATAAGACTTAATAGTTTCTATATAAGATAATTGTCCGTCTAAACGCGTAATTCTATATTGTTTTCTTCTTCGTTGTGGATATCCAAATGGCTTTACATCCTTTTCAAATAAGTCTGTAACATCAATAACTGTATTTAAAGAATCTTTGCTGAACGCTTTAATTGGGAATGATGCAATTACAGGTTCAAAATTAGAGTTTTTAACAGCTTCGTTTACAGGTAAAGAATCTGACGCGACTACTGAATAAGACACCAGACGAAGAAGTACTTTCTTGTCCTTTTTCTCCCAGCGTAAAACTTGTTCGCTTAGTTTTCCTCCACCAAAACCAAGTCCTGCTGCAGTTTTTGCAATACGCGTTACCATTAACATCTCTCTGTTAAAAAGTGTATCAGGGATTTCGTAAAAATACTTTTCTTCTACTTTGTGAACAGAAAATAAACCTTCGTCGGTTTTTGCATCTTTAGTAATTACCTTGTTGTAAGGTTGAATGTCGTTTTTACCTGGTTTCTTTTTTGGTGGTTTAGCCATAGTGCTAGCATCACCTTTTTTTGATTTTCCAGCTTTTTTTGCAGTAGAGCACGAAAAGGCTAGAAATGCGGAAACTACAAATAGTAGTTTGATTGATAAATGTTTCAAATTAGTCGATTTTTAAAGTTCTGATGAAAATACGGATTCTATTAAGAATTTGTTAAATACAAAACCGACTTTAATATTTATTTAACGCTAAGTTTAAAGAGTGTCTAAATATGCTTGTATCAAATCTACCCCTTCGGTATGTGTTAATGTAGTGCCAATAAATGGCATACCTAATCCTGGGATGTCAGTAGTTATTCTAAAACTAATACTACCATTTCTTTCAATAATTTGAGAGTCTTCTAGAGATGTCTCGTAAGTTAGTCTCAGTGTAGATTCATTTTCGCAAAAACCTCCAGGCTTATGACAATAAGCACAATTAATGTCCATATAAGCTCTTGCTCTAGATTCTAAAGAAGCTGATTCGTCTAACCAATTCGCGGTACTAGATACTTCTGAGTTGCTCGCTAAACCATCAATATTTTGATTAGTAATAAGTTGTTGTAATTGATTACTTCCGTCAAGATCAAAATTGAGGTTTCTTAACTTTGGACCAATTGGTGTTAAATTATCGTAAGTGCTATGGCAAGTGAAACAATCGGCGTTTGATGGGATTACATAATCTGTAGAATTAGTGTTTCCACTTGCATCTACCCAGGAAACTGGTAATGTGCTGCCATCTAAGTCTAAAACGGCATCTGTTTGATCTTCATTCCATTTATAGTCTCCAGTAACCCATTCACCATCAGTTTTAATAAGTATTCTTGTTTCAATAATTTGTCTTCCTAGTGATAAATCACGCTCGTCAACGTTATAATAAAATGTCTTAGCAATTAAACTTCCGTCAGGAAATATTGGAAGCCCATCACCATTATACGAAAGTTTAGTGTCTTTTGGTAATGCTATTAAACGCTGTTTTGTTGCATAGTCACTAAATAGTGGTGTATTTAATTTATAAGGAAACGCATTAGGAGTTATATTCAATTCGCTAAGATTCCCAGTAAATAAATTTAACTCAGATAGATTTGATCTAAACTCCGAGACAACTGCAGGTACTGGAGCAGGTGTTATTGTATCGTCATTGTTACATGAGTAAATGACAAGCACTAGTAATAGTATAAGGTACTTTTGCATTTGGGATTAATTAATTCTTTTATAGCAGTTGCGAATTTACTAAAAACGAATAAAACCACAAGTTTTTACAGATGTAAGACATTATAAAGACGTCTAATCTACTTCGAGTTGGTTATTTTTTCTAATATAGTTTCGATTTTTTCAACAGAGGGATTTACTTCTATTATGAGTCCATTTTTATTAACTAATACATTAAATGGAATTGCTACAATAGCATATCCCTTTGCTACTTTTCCCTTCCATCCACGAGAATCTACTACATTTCACCAAGTTAAAATATCTTTAATAATCGCATTTTCCCAAGCAACTTTATCAGTATCGATGGATACACTTAATATATCAAAATTTTCATTTTCATGTTTTTTATATAAGTCTTTGTAAGCAGGGTGTTTGACTCTGCAAGGTCCGCACTAATATGCTCAAAAATCTATAAGTGGTGTTTTGCCTCTATAATCTTTTGTGCTTAATATTTCGTTAGCTATGTTAGGTAATTAAAAATCTAGAATAGGTTTTCTTATGCCAAATTTACTCAGTTTGTCTAATCCCACTTTAATGAACATTATATCATCAGGGCTTTAATAAGTCGTATCAATTATTTTATAGATTTTTTCAACTTGCTGATATGTAAGATGAGAAGACATAGCTGCTGCATCTCCTAATATATTTACACTAACACATTGTTTGGATTTTCTATTGCTATTTGTTTTATCTCTTCATGTTTTTTTACACCAAAATTAGGATTATTTTTGTACTTCCGGTAGCTTTTGACTTTTTGAACCTTTTATGGTGGTTGAGTCTATAACTTCTAAATATATCTTCCCCTTCATCTTTAGATTTATAATTACCTTTAATAGTAATGGTGTTGTTTTCTAGATATAACCACGAAACACCAGAACTCGGTTTAAGGTTTATCCAAGCTTGTCCAGAAAAATCAACTTTACCTTTAAATGAAAAATAACCATCAATTACATTAGTGCTATCTTTTATGGTATAAGTGCTATCAACAAATTTTAGGATAGCTTAAATAGACATAGTCATTATACACGCCATTTAATGTGCCATCGATTGTAAATTGTTCCTCATTGGTTTTATCAGAGTTATATAATATAAAAAGGTAAAAAGAAAGATAACTAAACAGAGGAGTCTCATTATAGCGGTATTTTTTATAAAAATATTGATTTTCAAAACTTTAAAGAAATTACTTACGTTAAATTTAGCGTAAAAAAAAGGAACTATCTTTCGATAATTCCTTTTTTAAAAATATATGTTCAAGACTTTTTAAACCAGCTCTACAAACAAACCATCATCCGTTTTTTCTACTTTAGTTAGTCCATGTTTGCCTAAGCCTTTAAGGCCTTTATCCCAGCCTTTATTGCTTAAACCGGATTTTGATTTAAGAATATTTAAATCCATCCGTTTTTCAGCTTTTAAAGCTTCAAAAATAGCTTTTTCGTTATCACTTAAATCAACTTGTTTTCTTTCTGGTCGCATCTGAGGGAAGAATAATACTTCCTGTATACTTTGGTTATTAGTTAAGAACATAATTAAACGATCCATACCAATTCCCATACCCGATGTTGGTGGCATTCCATATTCTAGAGCACGTAAAAAGTCCTCGTCTATAAATTCTGTCGCCTCATCGTCACCTTTTTTAGCCAATTTTAATTGATGTTCAAAACGCTCACGTTGATCTATTGGATCATTTAATTCGGAATACGCATTAGCTATTTCTTTTCCACAAACCATCAGCTCAAAACGTTCAGTAAGTTCTGGGTTTTCTCTGTGTTCTTTACAAAGTGGACTCATTTCTTTAGGATAGTCGGTAATGAATGTTGGTTGAATATAATTCCCTTCACATTTCTCACCAAAAATCTCATCAATTAGCTTGCCTTTGCCCATAGTTTCATCAACTTCGATGTGCATGCCTTTTGCAGCAGTTCTAATCTCATCTTCAGATTTATTATAAATGTCAAAACCTGTGAATTCTAGAATAGAATCACGCATGGTAATACGCTTGTATGGTGCTTTAAAGTTGATTTTATGTTCACCAAAAGTCGCTTCAGATGTTCCGTTTACAGCATTAGCACAATGTTCTAATAATTGTTCACAGAAATCCATCATCCAATTGTAATCTTTGTATGATACATAGATTTCCATAGCGGTAAATTCAGGATTATGCGTTCTGTCCATCCCTTCGTTACGGAAGTTTTTAGAGAACTCATAAACACCATCAAAACCACCGACGATTAAACGTTTTAGATATAACTCGTTTGCAATTCGCATATACAACGGAATATCTAAACTGTTGTGGTGCGTTGTAAAAGGCCTCGCAGCAGCTCCACCAGGAATTGGCTGTAATATTGGTGTCTCCACTTCAAAATAACCAGCATCATTAAAAAATTGACGCATAGCATTAAATAGTTTTGTGCGTTTTACAAAGACTTCTTTGACGTGTGGATTTACAGCTAAATCTGCATAACGTTGTCTGTAACGTTGTTCTGGATCTGTAAATGCATCGTAAGTTTTACCGTCTTTTTGTTTTGGTATTGGTAATGGTTTTAATGCTTTACTAAGCATTTTAAAGTTCTTCACCATTACAGTCTTCTCACCAACTTGGGTTGTAAAAAGGGTGCCTTCTATACCAATGAAATCTCCTAAATCTAATAATTTTTTAAAGACGTCGTTGTACTTAGATTTGTCCTCGCCAGTACAAATTTCATCTCTATTAAAATACAATTGAATACGCCCTTCGCTATCTTGTAACTGAGCAAAAGATGCTTTTCCCTGAATATTAATAGCCATTAGACGACCTGCGATGATGACCTGTTTACCATCTTCAAAATCAGATTTAATCTGTTTAGAAGTGTGATCTACTGGAAATAAATCTGCTGGGTAAGGGTTAATTCCTAAAGCCCTTAATTTCCCCAGCTTTTCGCGTCGTACTAATTCTTGTTCTGAAAGTTGCATTCTTATTATTTTAGAAGTGCAAAATTACACTATTTACAAAAATTATAGAACTCATTTTTAGTTTGATTTAATAACCTCTAGATTTTCTTTAAGATCTTTGTTTTCAGGATGAAGCTCAATCGCTTTTTCAAGAACATTTACTGCTTTTTCTTTTTGTCCACTAACACCTAATGTGTTGGCTAAACTCACATAAGTTATTGGTTCGTTTGGGAATAAGGCTGTATTCAAAGTAAATACTTCAATAGCTTCATCTTTTCTATCTGTTTCATATAGAATTCGGCCGTATGTATTTAGTTCAAACATACTACTCACATTTCCTTCAAAGGATTTTACTAGTTTTTTACTTTTCTTTTGTAAACCTTTAATTCCTTTTTTCTTTAGAATAGAATTAATTGCGGTTACGATTTGATAGTTAGATTTATAATCGTTTTTAGTAATAATATTCTGAATATCTTCTTCAAAAGTAGTAATTGGGTGTTCAATAATTCGGTTGACTTCATTTTCGTTTTTGTAAAAAATCACCGTTGGTACACGATGAATATTTAGCCCAACTTCCTCGTGCTGTGGACTTTGTTTATACATGTTTGCTTGTCTGCTTACTGCAATAACTGTTAATTGATCTATCGGAAAATTACAAGCTTCTAATACTTTGTATAAAACAGGAACTTCTTGTTTGCTGTCTCCACACCAAGTTCCCATAAAAAGGGTGATTTGATAGTTTTTTAATTCTGAAGTAATTGCATTGATAATAGATAAATTTGGTTTATAGCTTTCATAATTTTTAGAAAACCAAGATTTATAATTGTCACCTTCTAAACCCGTTTTATCTATTTTACCTAGCAAGTATGCTGTCTGTTCATCTTTTGAAATTTCTTGATTTATAGATTGTGAATTTATTTGAAATACAACTGTTAATACAATTATGATGCTTAAAATACTCGTTTTCATTTTGATGATTTTATTTTTGAAATTTGGATTGATAGAGTGTAGAAATTTGTCATTCTGAAACTAGTTCAGAATGACAAATAATGAAATTCTAAATTTACTTAGAAGCAACAATATTCCCTTTAATTTTAAGAATTTTGTGACCACCTTCCGCGTTAGAAGTTACAGTTATAGTCTTAGTAAAAGCTCCTAGTTTCTTAGTATTGTACTTAATCTCTAATTCGCCTGTTGCTCCAGGTTGAATCGGTGCTTTAGAATAACTTGGAACTGTGCATCCACAACTCGTTATTACCTTTGTTATTAGCAAAGGTGCTTCACCAGTGTTAGTAAATGTGAAGATTCTGGTACCATCAGAGTTTTGGGCTATAGTACCATAATTAATAATTTCAGTTTTAAATTTAATAATAGCGACTTTACTATCGTATTTATCAAATTCGGTTGGTGCTGCGTTAAAAAAACTTAGTGCTAATACTAAAAGAATGGCAATGTTAAATGTTCGTTTCATGATAAAAATGTTTTATAATTAATATGAAACAAACATCAAGATTATAGATGTGAATTTTGAAAACTGAAGGTTGGAAATGAGTACTAGTCCCTAGGTTGAATTTTATAACTATTTAGTAAACAGCGACTTTACATTATCTCTAGATTGCACATTTAACTTTTTATAAATGTTATTTGTGTGGGATTTCACAGTGCTGACACTTAAGAAAAGTGATTCTGCGATGTCTTTATTAGTTTTATTAAGCAGTAAATGTTCTAAAACAACTTGTTCTTGCTTTGATAATTTAGCCTTTAAATCTTCAGTTTTCGATTGTTTATGTTTCCAGAACTTATAAAGTAGAATGACATTCAAAATTCCTGAAAAAGCTAAAATAGCATAAAGATAAAAGCGCCAATTAAAAGTAGTATTGCCAAGTGGTGCAGATAACATATAACGATCTGATTCTAGTTCATTGGTGTACTGTTGTGTGTATGGAGCATTAGGATACTTAGTCTCTAATCGTACTTTGAGGTTGTCGTAGTAGATGTTATTTTTTAAATCTTCAACATAATAATTATGTAAATCACTACTTCTGTCAGATAAGTAAGAATAAATATAAAGTTCTGCAATAGGTTCCTTTAATGCTTCTCCAAAATATTGTAAGGTCTTAAACCATTTTTTATTATTTAGTTTGCGGTTAGCTTCACTTCTAAACTCACCATAAGCAAAGCGCATATCATTTTTAAGCGAATCTATTTTTACAAAAGCATTAGCCTTAGGGTTGTTGGATTCTATGGTGCAGAAAACCTGATTACCAAAGGAAAATGGCAACTTTAAAGTATCTGTATTTGTTGCTATAAATAGTAACTCTTCGCTATCACTGCAATGGCCATTAAAATGATTTAAATCTTGCTGTACCTCTGAGCATTTATCTACGTGTATGCGATAAATTCGGTTTTCTGTATCTAGCATGTTACCTTTAAACTCAAAGAAACCTGTTTCGTCTGCAGAAGTTTTAGCAATAATTTGCTCAGAATATACACCAGACATTTTCCTATAATCTTCAACAACAGAGAGGTAGACTGTATTTTGCCACTCATCTGGATCTATGTAACCAGAAAAAGAGTATTGCGCTTGACATACTGCTGAGAAAGCCAATAAAACTAGAATTATTCTAAATCGCATAAAACGAAACTACATAATTTAAAAATACTTTGAAACAACTTGAGGTTAAATAGTGTAACAAATTAAACCTAATTACGACATATCGGTACATCAAAATCATTAAACGAAATTATGAGTATCTGGCGTGTTATACTTTCCATTATTTGCCCTCCTTTAGCGGTTTTAGACAAAGGCTGTGGTTCTATTGTAATTACTTTTTTATTGTGGCTCTGTGGTTGGGTTCCTGGTGTTATTGCAGCACTTGTTATTTTGAATAATCCCGAAAAATAGCATTCCTTTTATAGTATTCAGAAGAGAGCAGGTGGCTTAATTTATTTTAAATAGTTGTAATTTTGTCCTAATGAATAAAATGATAAAATTTCAAGATTTAGGATCTAAAGATTTTAAAGCCACTTGGGATTACCAAGAAACGCTTTTTAAAGCCATTTTAGATACTAAAATAAAGAATAGGAGAGAAGCAGCTGGTTTAGAAACTGATAATCATTTTCTCTTTGTAGAGCACCCTCACGTTTATACTTTAGGTAAAAGCGGAGATCTTACTAATCTATTACTTTCTGAAGCACAATTAACTGAGAAAGGTGCAACGTTTTACAAAATTAATAGAGGAGGAGATATAACGTATCATGGACCTGGGCAAATTGTAGGGTATCCAATTTTAGACTTAGATAATTTCTTTACAGATATTCATAAATACCTTCGTCTTTTAGAAGAAATTATAATTCTCACTTTAGCAGAATACGGTTTAAAAACAGAACGCAGCCCTGGTGAAACTGGTGTGTGGCTAGATGTTGGAACACCATTTGCGCGTAAAATTTGTGCTATGGGAGTTAGGGCAAGTCGTTGGGTGACAATGCATGGTTTTGCTCTTAATGTGAATGCAGATTTAGGTTATTTTGATAATATAATTCCATGCGGAATTAGAGGCAAAGCTGTAACGTCTTTAAATATAGAATTGGGTGTTGATACAGTTGATGAAGCAGAACTTAAAACAAAGCTTTTAAAGCATTTTGCGGATTTGTTTGAGGCTCGTTTTGTTTGACTTTAATGATATGAATCCAATACAATTTTCAAATTAAATACAAAGACATTTTATTAACAGTTAAGAATATTGCTGGGTACTGTTTAAGTAAAAAGGATTTCTAAGAGTGAAATTAGGGTAAATTTTATATTTTTGTGAAGTAATTAAAAACAATATATCATGAATAAATTTTTATTTTTTACATTTCTTTTTGCCTTTACTGCGACAATATCAGCACAAAAATTACCTCCAGTTAAGAGTATTAAAAAAGATGCAGTAGCATCAGTATCTAAAGAAAAGCCAAACGTAGATGACCAAGTAAAAAAAGCTTTGATGAAGGACGAAGGTTTACAAAAAGAAACAATAGACTATTTAAAGTCTAATCCAGAAACTGCTAAATCATTAGCAGGTATCGCAACAAAAAACAAAGGTTCAAATAAGGGAATTATGAAATCAATTTTAGGTGATAAAGATTTATCTACAGCCGCGGTTGAGTTTATTACAAAAAACCCAAAATTATTAAACAAAGCAATGAAATTAGTTGGAATGTAAATTTCCACTTTTTTGACTTAATTATTAAACGATTCTTGAGAAAGGGTCGTTTTTTTTTGAGGTAAATTAAAGAGTTATTAGAGTTTATTGGCTCGATAGAGCCGAAATTTATTAAGTAGAGTAGAGTTTTTGATTTCCCTTAATGCCTTTTATAAAAATCGTTTAAAGGTTTCTTTATAAATCAACCATTCATCAATTTCCCAATCTAAAAATAAACTTCATTAAGAATTTCTCTTAAAAAAATATTAAGAAAGAGTTTATTCTATAATTTCGTAGTCAATACTCAATTTTCGTAGAGCTCTTAGAGCAGAACCAGAGTTTTTATCTGACACTTCAATATCTACAGCATCACCTTCTAATAGGATGTCTGTGAGTTCGTTTGCTAACGATTCGCTTACATTAGATGAAATCTCTGCAATACATTTGGCTATGGCTCTTTTGTCTGGTCTTTGAGTATCGCAAGACAATAGGTTTAATTTCATAATTATAATTTATAACTGCAATATACTACAGTTAAGATTAGATAGTTAGATATTGTACTTAAACCAGTTTTAATTATTAACCCACAATGTATTTGATAAATAATTAATTTGGTTTAAAAGTATTTCAATTTAAGTTTACTTTTTTGCTTTTTTAAATAATCGTAAAATTCCAAAAACAATTAACGCTTGTACAATAGTATTACAAAGAATTACAAGTCAAAAAAACTTATTGAGGCTCTGTAAATAGGATGCTAAGCAAATAATCGATTCCATAAATTGGTTGGAAAAGAAATAAGTTCATCAATAATTTTGAATAGAAAATTAGGCTCATAACTACTGACCATATAAGACATTGAAAAGCCTAACGCAAGATGAATTAATAAGACTATGATGCATATTTTAAAGACTATTTTATTAGTTATTTTTAGGATTCAGCATTAAAAAAGACCTTGTAAAAGTGCATTTTTTTTTCATCATCATATCCGCGTTCTAAATATTCAGCCGAAGCGTCAGGTGCATCAACATCAAGTTTTATTTGAATGTTGGTATCGAGTTTTATTTCGGTTTTAATCTTTTGTTTTTGTTTTTTTAAGGCAATTTCTGAGACGTCGAATTGGTTTCTAATTAGTACTTTATTGTCAGTTTCGTAGATTTTTTTATAATCTTCAAAAAGTTGAATATGATTTTCTTCATCAAAAACTTCTCCTTTAAACGTTTCGATATTTACAATTTCGTTTTCTTTAAAAAAGTCGACTGTTTTTGCTAAAAAATTACTTTGTTCTTGCCCACCATAATTAGGCTGCAACACTTCCTTTGAAAACTCTCTACAAAGCTCAATACAATTCTTTGTGTGTTGGTTGCTATCGTCGGGATATTTAATGTTTAAAAAACTCTTAATCCAATATTGTGTATCGTAAGTATTGTTGTCTACACTTAAGACAATTTTGCCTTCCATATCAGATGTATTTAAGATTAAACAACCTTTATCTACTTTCTTTGCTTGGATGCCTTTTTGAACTAAAATATCATAGCTATTTTGTTCTAAATACGTTTGAAAAAACTCTGTTTTATTTTCAATTTTAAAGATGCCAATTGCGTCTGTGAAATAGTCTTCATATTGCACGTTTTCAAAATGACAGATTAGTACATCACCAGTCTTTATTTGTGCTGAATTACTTTGTTCAAAAAGATGTGTAACAATGTGTTTTGAAAGATCAACAAAATCAGAATCATCTGAAAATAGTTGGTCGCTGTAAGTATTGATTTCGTTAAGTCCGACATCACTATGATGATGAAATCTATAGCTTTCAGCTACGCTTACAAAAGGCTTTAAAAGGTATGGTAACATTAAATTATAAGTAGCTTCATCAAAATCTACAGGGTCATTAGAAAATGCATTTTTTGTACCATTAAACTTGTTGCCAACTTTGTGAATTATACAGCTTTTTATAGATGCTTTTTGTCGTTTTATCATTAGTTTGTTGCTATCTAAATTTTGATACTACAATACTACAAAACGGAAGGCTTAAAAATAAGCAAACATTAAAATAAATTTTCTTTTCTAGAGGTAGATCTCTTAGCTACTTCTTTTGCAAAATAAAGACTTAATGCAGTTTGTAAACCGTGATTGTTTTACTATCGCTCTGACAGATAAGCTCAAGACCTCTATCTTTGTCTAATTCCTCTAACTTAGCAGCAGAAGTTCCGAATACAGGAAAATTTGGAATTGGCTTTGCTTGACTATCAAAAAGATAAACTTTTTTAGCCTGCAAATCAGTAGTTGTAACATAAATTTTGTCGTTAATATAAAAGATTTTTGGAGCCGTATACTCGCCATAATCTAAATCTATAGATCTCGATTTAATAGATAATTTATTATCAGTCATAGAAACTAAAGTTTTACTGGTCGTTTCAATTGTGTGTTTATCTGAAAGATTTAGGTTTTTTGAAGTCAATTTTCCTTTGGTGTCTACTTGTATAAGTTGCCCTAAAGTATTCGTTGTTGTGAATTTATTTTGGTATAAATAAACTTCATTTTTAGAGAAACGAATCTTATCTTTTACATTAATTCTATTATCACCTTGTCTATTTAAAATTTTAAGAGTCTCACCAGTAGAAAATGTAATATAGTCTTTGCTATTTATTCTAAAATGTTTAGGTTGTGAAGTTATTGTAGAACCATTATTCTTATACTTAAAACCTCTTACAGATTTACCTTTTGTATCATACATTAATAAATTTTCACCTTGAGTTACAAGTAGTCTGTAATTTTTTCTTTTGTCATAATCAAAAACAGACAGTGGTTGGGAGATAGCGTCTTTAAATTTTAATGGAAATTGAGATACATCCTTTCCGTTTCGGTCTAGAATATACAAACGATTAGGTGTGGTAAACGCAAGTTGTAACCTTCCGTTTTTATATGTATCTAATTGTTCAATTTTTCCAATAATTTTATTTTTTAATTGCTTTTTCCAAAGAATGTTTCCGGCGCTCGAAATGAGGTAAAGCATGTTATCTACATCTTGGATTGCAATATCATGAGCATTTGTAAGGTGGTTTTTTAAAGTTTGTGGTGGTATAATTATATCACCATTAAGTGTTATTGTAAAAGCTTCAGTTACTGAGTTTGAAGCTGCTCTTTTTTTAAATTTTTGAATAACGCCATTAACGTGAGCGTAATTATCCTCGTAAATAAATTGAACAGCGTTAGCATTGTAATTTGTAACTTTTTCTTCTAAAATATCAGACAAACGTTCTGCATCTTTAAAAATGAATAATGAGGCTTCGTCACTTAGATTTAGATTCATATTAATGAATGCCTCTGAGTCAGCTAGAGTATTGTTATTTAAAGCGCTAGAGAGTATGGTTTTAAGTTTTTCAATAGAACTTGAAAAGACAACAAAATTATCATAAACTGAGAAGAACTCTGCATTTTCAAATGTTATAATTGGTTGTAATCTCAATTCAAAGAAGTCGGGAGTTTCAAACCTATAGATTTCAATAGCTTTAAAAGTTTCATAATTAGTTTTGTTATTTATTGTTTCTAATACTAAATCCGGATCTAGCGTATGCAGTATTAAAGCTTTGTCAATAACCGCTATTTCATTAGTGAAATTTAGAAATGTTTGAGTACTATCAATAGTTTGCTCGTTTAATTGGTTTAGATTTTTATTGAATACAGAAAAATTATCATAGGTTATACTAAGTAGTTCTTTAGTATAGTATGGTGCTAAACTAGGTGAAGACGTTTTTTGCGGAATTGTGTATCTAAAAGCATCAATATAATTTAACGAGGAATCTTTAGACTTAATAACCCCATTATATAAAAGACTTTTATCTGAATAATTTATATCTAAAACGCTATAACTAGACGGTTCGTCTTTTCCTTTGATAGTTTTAAAAAGTAATTTTGAATAATTAGAATTTTTAGATTTGAATAATATTGAAGCTACCGATTTATTATCTGTAGTTTCAATAAGTTTTTTTAATTCGGAAGTTGTATTCTTTTCTGTTTTGAGATTTTTTAGGATTTCTAGATCATTAGAAAGGGCAAAAACATTCCCAAATGTTTTATGATAAACAATTGTAGAGTCTATTTGAGTTTTATCAATATTAAAATCGACTAGTCTTTCTGACATATGATTTGGGATAGAGTCAATTAAGAAAAGCTTTGGATTGTTTTCAGTCAGTATAATATATTTAGAATCTTTTTCAGCCTCTTTCCAAAAACCTATATAGAGTTCTTTATTAGAATTGAGGTTTTTTAGAATAGGAGATGCAATTTTTAAATCTTCGTTATAAACAGATGAAAGTATGTCATGGTTCTCAATGCTGTTTATAAAATCATTAAGCGCATTTATCTTAATAATAGATACCGTTTCGTTTGGTAAATAATTATAAGGCTGTTTCGTTTTGTTATAATTTTTTTGACAAGCCGTGAACAGCGTAAGTGAAATTAATAAAAAACCAAGTCGACGCATTACTATTTTTTTATGTGCAAATATAAAAAGTTATAAATCTAAAAAGTATTGCTCTGGCAATAATCTAAATGATTTTCTATGATATTTTGTAGCGCCATATTTTTTTATCGCAGCTCTATGTTCTTTTGTTGGGTAACCTTTATTTTGTTTCCAGTTATACATTGGGAATTCTTCATGAATTTTTTCCATATATGCATCTCTATATGTTTTGGCTAAAATCGAGGCTGCTGCAATACTTAAATATTTACTATCACCTTTTATTATGGTTTTATATGGGATTGTTTTGTAAGGCTTAAACTTATTTCCATCGATAATTATATAGTTTGGGATGGTTTTAAGCTCATCAATTGCTCCATGCATCGCTTTTATTGACGCATTTAAAATATTTATCTCGTCAATTTCAATTTCAGAAATATGCTTTATGGCAAATGAAATTGCTTCAAATTCAATAATTGGTTTTAGGAAATTGCGTTTTTTTTCTGAAAGTTGTTTAGAATCATTTAATATTTTATTTTTAAATGAAGGTGGTAAAATAACAGCAGCTGCAGTAACAGGTCCAGCCAAACACCCTCTGCCTGCCTCGTCTGTACCACATTCTAAATCAAAAGATGAAAATCTATTTATTAAGCTCAAAATGTTAAAATTTCAACAAAGTTAAAATTAAAACGCAACCCTTTTACAGTTTTTGCATCTATATAATGAGTGAAAAGTTTAAAACAAGGAAATAACGAAATAGATCATTTGTTGTTAAATTCGCAATTTTGTTAACATTTTTTTGGCAAAAACGCTTGGTTATTTAATATTTAATTAAGATGTTTGCAACTAGACTAACTCAAATAATTGTTTTATGAAATTAAAATTAACATGGTTATTAACGCTTTTTATGGCGTTCGTGATGCAATTTTCTTTTGCACAAGAAAAAACTGTCACAGGTACAGTTACAACAGGTTCAGACGGCTTACCGCTTCCTGGTGCTAGTGTAATTGTAGAAGGGACCGCTAGAGGTCAACAAACAGATTTTGATGGTAAGTATACTATCAAAAATGTAAAGGTAGGTGATGTATTAATTATCTCCTATGTAGGTATGGATGATGCCAAAGTAACAATAACAAGCGCTAACACATATGATGTGGCTCTTAAAGAAGGTAATCTTCTAGATGAGGTTGTTGTTGTTGGTTATGGTACTGCTACAAAACAATCTTTTGCAGGTTCTGCTACAGTTGTAGATTCAGAGAATATTGCAAATAAAAATTTCTCTAACGTATCTCAATCTTTAGCTGGTGAAGCTGCTGGTGTAAGTGTAATTAACACTTCAGGTCAGCCAGGTTCAGTATCTACGATTAGAATTAGAGGTTTTGGTTCTGTTAACGGTAACAGAGCGCCACTTTACGTTGTAGATGGTGTTCCACTTTCTTCAACAGCAACATTAAACTCGATTAACCCAGGTGACATTAAAACCACTACGATTTTAAAGGATGCAACTGCAACCGCTATTTACGGATCTAGAGGTGCTAATGGTGTAATTTTAATTACAACTAAGTCTGGTACGTCTTCGGAAAGCTATATTGAAGTAGATGTAAGAACAGGTGTTAACACTCAACTTATACCTAGATATGATGTATTAACATCTCCTGAAGAATATATGGAGTTTGTATACGAAGCTAAATTAGGTAGAGAACAACTTCAACCTTCAAATGCTCAATCTGCAGCAAATCCGGTTGGATTTGTTCAAGACAGGTTATTTGGTAATACTGGAGCTGGAGCTTACATAGATCAAAATTACAACATGTGGAATTCTCCAGGAAATCAATTGATTAATCCTGCAACTGGTAGATTTAACCAGAATGTGTCAAGAAAATATACCCCAGAAACATTCCAAGACGAATTATTTGGTGACGGTTACCGTTACGAAGCAAACGTAAGAATGGGTGGTGGTGATGAAAAAAGTAAATACTTTATTTCAGCTGGTTTCTTAGATGATAATGGTGTGCCAATCAATTCATCTTTTAGAAGATATAATACACGTATTAACGTGTCTTCACAAATTAAGGATTGGTTAAATGTTGGTGCTAACATTTCTTATTTATATTCAGAATCACGTAACAACTCATCTTTAGGAGGTGCTGAAAATACGTTTGAATTTGCAGATAAGACTCCACCTTTATACCCAGTGTTCTTAAGAGATGCTAATGGTAACAGAGTTATTGACCCAGTATTAGGTGGTTTTGAGCCAGATTATGGTTCTAACTCATCATTAGGTGTAACACGTCCAACAAGTGATCAATTGAATCCTTTTGGAGCTGCAACTTTAGATTATAATGGTACTGACCGTTACGAAGTAGTAGGTAATTTTAACTTAAATGCTAAAATTACAAAAGACTTATCTTTTGAAAGTTCTGTTGGTTTACAATACTCAAGTAGCATTGGTAAAACAATGACAAATCAGTTTTATGGTACAGGTACTACTAATGGTGGTGCATTATCTCAAACAGACGCTACTTCACGTACTTTAAACTTTCTTCAATTATTACGTTACAAAAAAGAATTTGGCAGCCACTCTTTAGAGGTTTTAGCCGCTCATGAAAGCAACCAATTTGAGCAGAGAATTATGTTTGCAAGTAAAAATACTGCAATCTTACCTTTCGGTCTTGAGTTAGATAATTATATCAACACTCCAAACCCTCCAGGTGGTAATAAGATTGGTAGAACGTTAGATTCTTACTTCTCTCAATTGAATTATGATTATGACAATAAGTATTATTTTACGGCTTCTGTTCGTAGAGATGGTTCTTCAAGATTCGCTAACAACAAATGGGATACATTTTTCTCTTTAGGTGGTGCTTGGGTAATATCTAACGAAAGTTGGTTAGAGGATAGTGATTTATTTACATATTTAAAGCTTAAAGGTTCTTACGGTACTACTGGTGATGAACAAGGAGTTGGTTTTTACTCAGGTATTAACTTATTCGATGTTACTAACTTAAATGGTGGTTTTGCTGTAACACCTCGTTTAATTGCTAACCCTGAATTAACTTGGGAAAGAGCTACTCAATACCAAGTAGGTTTAGAATTTACTTTAGGCGATTACTTAGATGGTTCTTTTGATTATTTTGTAAAGGATACAGAAAACTTATTCTTTAATAGACCTAATCCAATATCTACTGGTGTAGCAAGTGTACTTGTTAATGACGGTGTTTTAAGAAACAGTGGTTTTGAATTTGATTTAACTGCGCACCTTCTTAAAAAGGAAAATTTCACCTTAGATCTTACTGTAAACGGAACTGTTTATGAAAATGAGATTAGAGAAATGCCTTTAGACCCAAGTGATAGTAATAATCCTAATGATTTTATTAACCTTGCAAGCTACGGTTATGAACAAGGAAGATCTATTTTTGATTTTTATATGAGAGAATATGCTGGTGTAGATCCAGGTGATGGTTTCCCAGTTTGGTACCAATATTATGATGATGCTAATGCAAATGATGTTTTAGATGCTGGTGAAGCAATTCAGTCATTAACTCCTTATTTAAACGATATTAATCCTGATGCTGATGTTAAGAGAACTACTACAAAGTCGTTTTCAGATGCTACAGAAAAGTATGTAGACCGTTCTGGTATTCCAGATTTACAAGGTGCATTCAGATTAAACGCAACTATTCATAATTTCAATATATCTACACAGTTTACTTATCAAATTGGTGGATACGGATATGATTTTCAATATGCTGAATTAATGCATGATAATAATGGTGGTATTTTAGGATCAAACAGACATACTGATGTTAGACAGAGATGGCAACAGCCAGGTGATATCACTTCAGTACCAAGATTAGCTGACCGTGTTATAACTAACGTTACTTCTCAGTCTACTAGATTTATTACTGAAACAGATTTTCTTGCTTTAAACAATATTTTAGTTGGTTACACATTACCTTCAAAAATGTTAGGCGATTCAGGTATTGATTTATTAAACATCTATGTTTCTGGTGATAATTTAATGATACTTTCTAAGAGAGATGGATTTAATCCTAATACAAGTCAGACAGGTAATTCTGGACGTGCACGTTACGCACCCTTATCTACGCTTACTTTAGGATTAAGACTTAAATTTTAAACTTAAAAAAAGCGATATGAAAAAAAATGTATTTAAATTAATTGGTATTGCAGCCATAGTGTTTACACTACAGAGTTGTAATGATGAATTTTTAGAAGAAGGCCCATCAGCATTTATAACTGCAGATCAGTTAGCTGATGCGGTTGCCGTAAACCCAGACATTGCTGCAGGTACTGTAGATGGTCTTTATGTTACTATGTTTACCAGTGGTACTGGTGGCACAGGTGGTCATGATGATTTCGGTCAAAAGGCTTATGATGTATTTACGGATATGTTATGTAGTGATATGGCATTGTCTAATAGTTCTTTTGGATGGTACAGGTCTAGTATAACTGAATACCAAGCTACACAAGATTTTACTTTTACAGACAACCGACAAGCTTGGTTTTACTATTACCAACTTATTTTTAATGCTAATTTAGCATTAGATAACTTTGGTGGTCAAGATGGTGATCCAGAAAATGTGGAAAATAGATATGCTTTAGGTCAAGTATTGGCTTCTAGAGCGCATTCTTACTTCATGTTAACGCAATTATTTGCTAACGACTATGATCCTAGTGCAGCTATACTACCTTTATACACGTTTGCTAACCCATTAGGGCAAGGTAAATCGCTTACTTCAGAAATTTATGAAAGTATGGAGAATAGCCTTAACAGAGCAATTGAGTTATTAGAAGGTTATAATAGACCAAGTAAAGCTCAAATCAATCAGTCTGTTGCTAAAGGTATTTTAGCACATGTTATTGCTTCTACAAGAAGTAGATGGGATGAGGTTGCACAGTTAAGTGATGATGTTTTAACTGAATCTGGTACTGTATTAATGCCATCAGATAATAGTACTTTTGGAGCTTTAGGTGGTTTTAATAACGTTGGAAACCCTAGTTGGTTATGGGGTGTTGATCTTAATGGTGATACAGGTGTTGGTTTAGTTTCATGGTGGGGTCAAGTTGACTTTTTCTCATACAGTTATGCAGCAGTTGGTGATACTAAAACTATGGATGTAGATTTATACGAAAGTATGAGAGCTGATGATGTAAGAAGACAACAGTTTTTTAACACACCAGGTTTAAATTACTTACAACCATTAAATAAGCAATTTGATGAGTCTAGAGTAGAATTTGGTACAAATACAACTACGTTCTCAGATTACCATTACATGAGATATGCTGAGTTTATTTTATTAAAGGCAGAAGCTATGGCTAATATGGGTCAAGATGGTCCTGCAAGAATGGCTTTAATGGAGTTAGTTTCTGAGAGAATTGGAGATCCTTCATATCTTAACGCTTTAAGTGGTCAAGCACTTAAGGACGAAATATACAAGCAAACTCGTTTAGAGCTTTGGGGTGAAGGAAGATCTTATTTCGCTATGAAGCGTAATATGGCTACTACTCAAAGAGGATCTAACCATTTATCTTTCGTTGGTGAGCCAATTGCACACAATGACGAGCGCATGACTTTTGAAATTCCACAATTGGAAATTCAAAATAACGGTGAAATAAATGATCAGAATTAATATTAATTAACTAAAAACTTATCTCACATGAAAAAAATAATTAATAATGTCTTTGTGTTATTATGTATGGTAGCAGTACTTAATAGTTGTGAAGAACAGGAACCACTTAATGATCTTTCTAATTATGTATCATTTGGTAGTACTGGTAACTTTGCGTTTGCTGTTCCTGAAGATCAATCTTCTTCAGTAGATGTCAAGGTTTACGCCACAGAGACTAAGAGCTCTGATAGAACGTTTTCTGTTTTAGTTGACGACGCTTCTACGCTTACTGCTGGTTATACTGTACCTGCTACAGTAACTATACCTGCAGGATCTAGTGAAGGGTCTATGTCTGTTACTGTAACTGATGACGCTACTTTAGGGTTTGTTGCACAAACATTAATCTTAAACTTTGATAATGAAGTTGGAGTTGATTTCGGTAGTGCTCTTACGGTTAGTGTATCTCAAGAATGTCTTTTAAACAAAGTACAGTTTAAATTGACTTTAGATACATGGCCAGATGAAACGACATGGAGTATTTCTGATATTGGCGTTACACCAGCTGTAGTTTTATTTTCTGGTGGTCCTTACGTGAATCCTGATGATGATTTCGCTGTATTAACATTTGATTTCTGTTTAGGTTCAGGTGACTATGAAGTAGTGGTGAATGATTCATATGGTGATGGTATTGCCGATGGTGGTTATACTGTATCTGTTGGAACAACTGAAGTTGTTAATGGTGTAGTTCCTGGTGCAAGTAGTAGTGCTACTTTCACAATTGACTAGTTAAAACTATTTTTATATATATAAAGGCTGTTATTTTATAACAGCCTTTTTTTATGTCTTGTTTTTCTTGATTAGTATTTTATGTTTTAAAATTTAATTGATTATATGTTAAGTACAAACTAGCCCTTGTAATAATATATTTCTTAGCAGCATATCGATATAAGATTAGTCTAATATATTTTTTCCGATCTTGATAATCACATTAAGTAGGATAGAATTTAATTTCCTCTTGCCTCTAAAATTTATATTTGCAATAATGTTTTTCAAATTATTAATTTAATTGTATCTGTTGTGGTTAAATTAATTTAATACTTAATCCTCCATTAGAACTATACTTAAGTTAGATAAACGAGTATTTTGTAAAATGTTCGAGATTACATGTATTATTAAGGCTAACATTCCGTTTTTTTTTGTTGCAAAAGATTTACTATTCATTCATAATACAATAATTTATACTTTTCTTTGTTTAACTTTTATAGTTCTCTAAATGCAAAAATATCTTTATTTATTAATTTTATTACTAAATTTTGGCTTTACGCAAGCTCAAGTTAAATTAAATAGGGGTAACGCTAAAAACGTTACGAACCCTTTTGGTGAAGATTCTTCTAAAGCTAAAAAATCTAATGGGTTTAATAAGGTGGCTCCTATTAATTTATACTTGCAATTTAATAGAGAAAATGACTCTTCTTTTGTTGATACTACATTGTCAATAAATAAACATTATAAGTTTAACTACTTGCAGAAAGATAATTTTGGTCTAATGCCATTTGCTAATATTGGTCAATCATATAATTCTCTAACCTTTAATTCATTTCAAAATAATACAATTCCAGTATTTGGCGCAAGAGCTCGACACTTTAATTATCTAGAGTCAGATGATATAAGGTATTATGAAGTTCCTACTCCTTGGACACGTCTAACATATAAAACAGCTTTTGAACAAGGGCAAATGCTAGATGCATTTCTAACTCTCAATTTATCAAAACAATTTAATTTTTCTATTGCTTACAAAGGTTTAAGGTCACTTGGTAATTATCAGAATACTTTAACAAGTAGTCGTACTTTTAGATTTACCACAAACTATAAAAGTAAAAACAAGCGATATCAGGCTAGAGGTCATATTGTAAACCAAAATTTATTAAATCAAGAAAATGGTGGTCTATCAGATGAAGATATTGAAAATTTTGATTCTGGAAATGAAGATTTTATCGACAGATCTGTTTTTGACCCTACTTTACAAAACGCTGAAAATATTTTGGTTGGTAAAAGATTTGTCCTAAACCATTCTTATAACATTATTAAAAAACAAGACTCCACAGAATCCGCAAGTCTTACAGTTTTCAATACAATAAATTTTGAAGACAAATATTATCAATTCTATGAAGACGCTACATCAATCAATTTTTTTGGTGATATTTTAAATAACGACATAAATGATAGAGTTACTCTAGAAACTTTTAATTCTAATCTAGGCGTTAGATATAATAATAAGTATATAGGAGACTTAAGTTTAGCTATTAATTATAATAACATCAATTATGGATACGACACTACTCTTTTTTTTCCGGGTCAGATAATTCCTAACAGAATAAAAAACGATTTTTTTTCAGTTGAAGCTAGGTTTTATAAGAAGATAAAAGCGATAACTATTAAAGGTAACGGTGCTCTTAACCTTTCTGATACGTTTAAGGGAAATTCGCTTAATGGTGAGATAAGTTATACTTTAAATAAAGATTTAAGTGTTACTGGTGGAATAAATGTTAGTTCAACATTACCAAATTATAATTATTTGCTTTACCAAAGTGATTATATTAACTATAACTGGTATAATTTTCTAGATTTCGAAAATATAAGAACACAACAGTTAAATTTTAAAATTAATTCAGATAAATATTTAAATATAGCCTTTGACATATCTAATATAGATAACTACACCTATTTTAGCTTAGAGTCAATAATCGATAATAATAAAATCATTAAGCCTAAGCAGTATAGTGAGCCATTACAATATTTAAGACTTAAAGCCCAAAAAGAATTTAAAGTTGGAAATTTTGCTCTAGATAATACTATAATGTATCAAAATATTTTAAGCGATGAAGACGTTCTTAATGTGCCAGATTTGATAATTAGGAATACCTTATATTATACAAGTCAACTCTTCAAAAAAGCAATGACTTTACAAACTGGTGTTACTCTAAATTATTTCACTGAGTATAAAATGAATGGTTATGATCCTTTATTAGCTGAATTTTATACCCAGAATGAAACTAGTATCGGCGGCTTTCCGAGATTAGATTTTTTCATTAATGTTAAAATTAGGCAGACCAGAATATTTCTTAAAGCTGAACATTTTAACTCTTCTTTTACAGGTTATAATTATTTTTCAGCACCTAATAATCCTTATAGAGACTTTAGCATCCGATTTGGAATAGTCTGGGATTTCTTCTTATAAGGTTCACCTAGCAAATAGTACATAGACAAAAGGAAGTATCTAATTAAATATTTTGTGCGTCCTGTT
>TARA_R100001369_G_scaffold4961_9_pt1 | contig 35446 bp, 32 predicted proteins | sample TARA_R100001369 | Tara Oceans TARA_R100001369 (sample SAMEA2621528) | marine metagenome | biome: marine biome (ENVO:00000447); feature: surface water layer (ENVO:00002042); material: "saline water (ENVO:00002010), including plankton (ENVO:xxxxxxxx)" | depth 5 m
AGCCAAAGCGAGCCGATGGACACGGCCAGCATGGATGCAAAAATCCAGGTACCCATCGACAAAAAGAACAACAGCAGTACGCCAACCCCGACGGCCGACCAAAAAATATCCATAACGCCTTTCCTATTAGTCGCTGCTTCAATTGACGCTAGGTGAGTAGCCTGAACGCAGAACCATTATTTTCAGGGCTCTGACTAACAGCGTGATGGAAATTAACCACATGCCCACGAGGATGGCGCTCTCCGGCAGCCAAATAGGCGTCTCTGCCATGGTTTCGCTGACGGTGCCGCGGCTATAGCTACGCTGAACATTCTGAAACCAGAAGGTCGAGAGCCACACAAAGCAGCCTGCCGTTACCAGGCTGCTAAATAGCTCCAGCGGCCAGCGCCTGGTTTCAGGAAAGCGCTCCAGAATCAGAGACACACGAATCAGCCTGCCTTTCTCCAGCACATAAGGCAGGCCTAAAAATGACATCGTGGCCACGGCATAGCCGATATACTCATCGAGGATAAACGTTGAGTGACCAAACAGCCTCAGCGCTATCTCTAACAGGATGTGGCCGAGCATATAAATAATGAGCAGCACGGCAATGACAGCACCGACCCTATTGAGCAGTTGAGAGATACGCTCAATGACGTTGAGCGCCCTCATTCGGCGCCTCGGAACTCGCTCAAGATAGACTCGCCGTCATCTCCGGTCTTCTCTAGCCAACTTTCGACCACGCTACTGGCGGCTTCTTTGAGAGGCGTTAGCAACTCGTCCGAGACGGGATCACTGATCACCACATCGTGCTCACCCAGCGTCTGGTAGTTCTCTTCGGTACGCGTTTCAACCGCTTCCCAGTTATGTTGGTCGGTCTGGCTGGCCGCTTCCATGACCGCCTCCTGTTGAGCGTCGGTCAGCGATTCGAACGCAGCGCGATTCATGTGCACCATGTTAAGGGGAATGGCGTACTGAACCCCGGCAAAGTAATTCTGGTGTTCCCAAAAACTGGCATTGGCCCCCGCTTCGGCGGACGTTAGCACCGCCTCGATACCGCCGGTAGCCAGCTGGGGTACCACATCGGCCCAGGACAGGCTGACCGGCGAGGCACCTACATTTCTAAATGTCTCGGTACCGTTACGGTCAAAGGTGCGAATCTTCAGGTTCTCAAGATCGTCCTGGCTCGCGACCTCGTCTTCCGACCAGATACCGCTCGGTGGCCAGGGCGAGGCATACAGCAGCACCTGGTTATTATCGGCGAATACCTCTTCGTAATAGGGTTTCGCTATGTCATAAAGTCGCCGCGCATCGGCAACGTCGTCGACAATAAAGGGGAGCGAAGAGAGTAGAAACAGCGAGTCGATACCACTCATGGTGCCCGAGAGCGTATCCGCTATCTCGACGGCGCCATCGGCCACGCCATAAAAATGATCACCGGAATTAAAGCCGAGCGAGCCACCCGTATGCAGCGTGATATCAATATCGCCATCGGTTAATTCGGCAAGCTTATCAATAAAATAGGCATCGCCCTGAGCATGAATGGAGGAAGCATTATACTCATTGGAGAAGTCCATACTGACCGACTGGGAATGCGCATAGCCACTGACGAGTAGCGCTCCTAGCGCTATCGAGAGCTTTTTACCCGCATGAGGGAATTTGTTATTTAAATCAGCAGGATGGAACATTATCTCAACCCCTATTTTGATTGGTATAGGGGTTAAACTACAGTCATTTGGGAACCATTTATGTCCCATAGCGACGCGAACGGACCAGACAACGACACGCCGCCCGGTGGGCGGCGTTTGCTGCGTGATTAACGCGGTCGGCGGTCGCCTTCGAGAAAGTTGGCCGTGAAGACGGCTTTGCCATGGGTCTCAAACGACCACTTCATCACCTCAGTTAGCGCTGCCATCACAGCATCGAACTCGCCAAATACCTGAGTGCTCATGCGATTCGGGTGTACGTCCAATCCTGTCGCCTCAAGGCGTTTTACCACCTCTTTGACCACCGGCTTGAAGTCATCAGCCAACGGGTAATAGCTAAGCTGTACGGAAAGATACATAACGCCTCCTTACGCTGTGTTTTGGGGCTGACGGGCGCTGGATAAACGCTGCCAGGCAGCCAAAATAGCGGCACGGGTCTCGTCCGGATGCTCCATCGGGAACATATGTGTACCGGGAACCTCGCTCACTGTTAACCCCTTGCGCTTCAAGCGCTTTATGCGTGAAGCGGTCAGTAAGTGGGACTCTTCGCCCGCCACCAGCTCTAACGGCACGCCCAGCCGCTGGGGCAGGCGCGAGAGGTGATCCGGCAGATGGCGGAAAATTTCCACCTCAATACCAGGATCAAAGGTCAACTCTGCACTGCCATCGTTTAGCAAGCGCGTCCCTGCTTCAATGTAGTCGTTGAGCGCCTCTGGGGTAAAGCGACGAAACAGCCCCCGGCGCCCCAGCGAGCTTGCCATCGCTTCGCGACTCGGCCACACGGTGCGCCGACCCAAGGTTTTTCCAGCAGGGGTAACCCGATCCACAAAGCCAAACCGCTTGGCGGCTTTCATTGCCCAGGCGTCCTTCCCCAGCATCAAAGGGGGATCGAGCATAATCACCCCGCAGAAGCGCTCGGGCTGCTTATCCGCCGCCATGGCCATCAAGGTGCCGCCCAATGAGTGCCCCACGCCCAGCAGCGGCGTATCCGTCTCGGGTAGGTAGCTCAGCAGCTCATCCACCAAGTTGCCCCAGTTATGATTAACGGGGTAGTCAGGGTGGTGACCCAGGCGATCCAGAGGGTGCAGATCAAAGGTCTCTGCCAGTGGGTTCAGCAGGCTACGATAGCTTAGGCCCGGAAAACCATTGGCATGGGCAAACACTAAACGGGGACGTTGGGCAGCATTAGCAGACATGGCAAGGCTCGCGCGTTAAAAAGGCAGGAAGACGGCTAATGTGAAACATGATTATTTACGCCGCCTATCATACATCTGTTTTAACGCGCTCCTGCATGAGCGTCAATCGACAAAAGGATTAACAGGCTAATTAAAAAAGCGACAGCTGATGCTCCTGGCTGTTGTCCGCCAGCCGATACCCCACGCCAAGCAGGCGCACGGGACGCTCGCCCCTAGCCCAGCCAACGTTAAGCAGAGTTTCAAACTGTTCAAGGTTGGGCGCTGGGTCAGCGTGTTCGACGGTGGTTTGGGTAAAGTCGTTGAACTTCACTTTTACGATTAGCCCGCGCACCGCCAGTGGCGGATCAAGCCGTGCGTAGCGGCGCTCTAAATCTTCGATCAGCGCGGGTAGCTCACGGCGGCAGGCATCGAGGTTGGGTAAATCCTGGGCGTAAGTCTGCTCGGTGCTGACCGATTTGCGCTCCCGGTGGGTTTTCACCGGGCGCTCGTCCCGCCCCCAGCTTAGCTCATGCAGCCGCCGCCCAAAGCGGCCAAAGTGCTCGACCAGGTCGGTCAGCGTGCGGGTACGCAGGTCAGCGCAGGTGTGGATATCCAACCCCGCCAGTTTCTCGGCCGTGCGCGGCCCTACCCCGTGGATTTTCTTGACCGGCAACTGTTGTACGAAGCTATCGACCTTATCCGGCGTAATCACGCACAGGCCGTCAGGTTTGTTCCAGTCGCTGGCAATTTTGGCCAGAAACTTGTTGGGCGCTACGCCCGCCGAAACGGTGATCCCCACTTCGCGGCTGACCCGTTCACGGATCGCTTCAGCCATTAGCGTCGCGCTGCCGTGATGCTGGGTGACCTCCGAGACATCCAGAAAGGCCTCATCCAGAGAGAGCGGTTCGATCAGTTCAGTCACATCGCGATAAATGGCGAAGACCTGGCGGGCGACCTCTTTGTATTTGGCCATCTCACCGCGAATCACGGTGAGGTGCGGGCAGCGCTTGAGTGCCTGGGCCATCGGCATGGCCGAGTGGATACCAAATTCACGGGCGGGATAGTTGCAGGTGGCAACCACCCCGCGCTGCTCGACGCTGCCGCCAATGGCAATCGGTATATCCCGCAGCGCGGGGTTATCGCGCATTTCCACTGCTGCATAAAAGCAGTCACAGTCGCAGTGAATGATTTTGCGCACCGGCTAGCCTTCCAACTGTAAAAAACCACAGTTTATCACAGCGATTACGAGAGAAATCATAACGTCTTATGTCATTCTAAAATCGGCCGGATCAACCCTAGGCGGGGCGCTGTGCCCCCCTCCCTGGGCGCTACTTTTCCATCTGACCACCATGGATGGTGGGAATGCCGGAATGGTAGGGAACATCATTCCGGCTCTGGAAAAAGACCCCCGCTACGGGCTGATTCCACCCTCAGCTCAATGGCATAGGCTATTTTAAGTTCCGCAGAATGTCCTTAGCACCTGCTCATTTTCCGTGGCGGGCGCTGCTAAACGGCGCGCTTCAACGGAGTCATCGAATGGCTGGGTGACGACCGCCAGCAGAGTATGGAAAGGGGTAAAGTCACCGTTGTAAGCGGCATCAATGACCTCTTGAATCCGGTGGTTGCGGGGAATAATGACCGGGTTGGCGCTTCGCATGGCGGCAAAACGCTCGCTATCTTGGCTGGCTATCTGCGCTTGCTGCCAGGTATCCAGCCACTCGGTTAACTCATTGGGCTGGGTCGTCAGCGCCAGCAGCGCGTCACGCCGCTCAGCGCCCGGCGAGGCGGCGTACTGGGTCAGCGCGTCGAAGGTAGCGGTCATATCCATCCGCCCCTGATGCATATGGCTTTCGAGACTTTCCATTAGCGCTTCGGCTTGGGGGCTTTCCGCCGCTAAACCGAGCTTATCGGCATGCAGGCGGAGTTGCTCGGCGCTGAAAAGCGATTCAAAGCGGCGGATGACGTCAGTGGCCTGTTCCACGACCGCGTCGCCCTCTTCCCGCATCAGCGGCAGCAGCGTTTCGGCAAAGCGAGCCAGATTCCACTGGGCAATCGCTGGCTGGTTGGCAAAGGCGTAGCGGCGGCCTTGATCGATGGAGCTGTACACCTTCTGCGGGTCAAACTGCTCCATAAAGGCGCAGGGGCCGTAATCGATGGTTTCACCGGCGATGCTGCAGTTATCAGTATTCATCACGCCATGGATAAAGCCGACGCTGATCCAGCGGGCAATCAGCACCGCCTGACGAGCGACCACCGCTTCCAGCAGCGCCATATAGGGATCTTCTGCGTTGGCGGCATCCGGATAGTGGCGCGCAATCACATGATCCGCCAGGGCTTTGAGCAATGCTTCATCCCGCTGTGCAGCGGCAAACTGAAAGGTGCCCACGCGAATATGGCTGCTCGCCACGCGGGTAAAGACGGCACCGGGCTCAGCCATTTGCCGTACCACGCGCTCGCCGCTAGTGACGGCCGCCAGCGCGCGGGTGGTGGGAATTCCCATCGCCGCCATAAACTCACTGACTAGGTACTCACGCAGCACCGGACCTAGCGGTGAACGGCCATCGCCACCACGGGAAAACGGCGTGCGGCCGCTACCTTTTAGCTGCACATCGCGGCGAACGCCATTCTGATCGATCACTTCGCCCAGCAGTAACGCGCGGCCATCGCCCAATTGCGGCACAAAGTTGCCGAACTGATGCCCGGCGTAACCTAATGCGCCCGGCTTGGCATCAGGCATGGCCTGGTTGCCGCTAAACCACTCGGCAAGCGTTGTAGAGTCAGGTATCTCTTTGGCCCCTAGCTCATGGGCAAGCGGCGCATTGAACGCAATCAGCTCTGGGCTGGCCACAGGCGTTGCTTGGGTGGCGACCCAAAGGGGTTCAGGTAAGGAGGAATAGAGATGTTCGAATGGCAGCACGATAGGCTCCGCTATTGATGGCGATATCTACCTAATACCCTAGCACTTTAGTCAAGTAAACGCCGCTGCAAACAGCTCACAGCCTGCTCGAGCACCGGCGTCAACGGCGCCCGCCACTGGTGGGTCAATAGCGCATCTGCCCGGGTGACGCCGAGCGATAGCGATGCCAGCGGGATGCCCCGTTCATGGGCGGCACGGCAGAAACGGTAGCCGGAAAACACCATCAACGAGGTGCCGACTGCCAGCAACGCATCCGACTCGGCCAGTGCTACCTGCGCTGCCAGCCGCCGTTCGGCGGGTACCACATCACCGTAGAACACCACATCGGGCTTCAGGATGCCGCTGCAGCGCGGGCAGTCGAAAATACGAAAGGTGCTGAAGTCGGTTTCCAGGTCGGCATCGCCATCCGGGGCGTGCCCCGCCTGCAAACCAGTAAAGCTCGGATTCATGCGCGCCATTTCGGTATGCATGGCGTGGCGCATCATTTGATAGTCGCACACCATGCACTTCACCATGTCCGCCCGGCCATGGAGGTCGATCACCCGGCGGGAACCGGCGCGCTGATGTAAGCGGTCAACGTTTTGGGTCACCAACTGCTGGATATAGCCCTGCGACTCCAGCGCGGCCAACGCACGGTGGGCGCCGCTGGCTTGGGCTTCGCGCATGGCACTAAAACCGATCAGCGCGCGAGCCCAGTAGCGCTGGCGAACGTGATGAGAACTCATGAAGTCGCCATGCTGCAACGGGGGTGGCCGCTTCCACTGGCCATCCGCATCGCGATAGTCCGGAATGCCGCTGTCAGTACTCACACCGGCACCGGTAATCACCCACAGTTTGGGGTGCCGCTGAATAAAATCAGCCAGTTCCTCGCCCACCTGGGCAACGCTTTCTGCAATTTCCACGGCCTGCGTCAATCGTTCACCTCTAGGCAATGTGGCTCAAACTCAACGATACTGTATAGCAACAGCGGGCCATGCAACGCGCCCTTTAACGGTTATTGTGCACCCAGGAGATACTCTAATGCAGCACGATCATGACATTATTATTGTCGGTGGCGGCATGGTGGGCGCCGCCCTGGCGGCTCGCGTGGGTCATGCGGGCTTCTCCGTAGGGCTGGTGGAGCACGGCGATGCCCCTACTCCCCCTAGCGGTGACTATGACCTGCGTATTTCATCGCTGAATGCGCGCTCGTTAGCCTTTGTTAAGGCCAGCGGCACGACATTACCTGAGGAGCGTTGCTGCCCTTTTCGGCATATCGATGTTTCCAACCAGGACGGTACCGGCCACTCGCTGTTTTCCGCTGAAGATAGCGGCATGGATGACTTCGGCATCTTTATCGAAAACCGCACGTTGCAGTACGCGCTATGGCAACGGCTAGAACAGCTGCCCAGCGTCACCTGCTACACCCAATGCGCGCCGTTAAGTACGATCACCTCAAGCACTGGCCGCCTGCTGGAGCTGGATAATGGCAAAACCCTAAGCGCCCGTTTGATCGTCGGCGCCGACGGCGCGCAATCGACCCTACGTGAGCTAGCGGGGATCAACGTTAGTAGCCACGACTACCATCAGCGGGCGATGATCATTAACGTGGAAACCGAGCTGCCCCAGCAGGATGTCAGTTGGCAGGTTTTCACCCCCACGGGCCCCATCGCCATGCTGCCATTGCCCGGCCATCGCGCTTCCTTGGTGTGGTACGACACAGATAACACCACCCAAGCCCGCGAACAGCTGGACGATGAGGCACTTAAAGCAGCCATCGAAATGGCCTTCCCTAAACGCCTGGGCAACCTCATCCGCATCGTCGCCCGGGCCAGCTTCCCCATCAAGCGCCAACATGCCCACCGCTATATCGGCAAACGTTTAGCACTCATTGGCGACGCGGCCCATGTGGTGCACCCGCTGGCAGGCCAGGGGTTAAATATAGGCCTTCACGACGCCGACACCCTTGCCGAGATCATTATCCAGGACCGCGACCCCGGCGACTATATCAACCTACTCCGCTTTGAGTGCCAGCGCCGCGCGGCCAACCAGGCGATGATCGCCGCCACCGACAGCTTTCACCACCTGTTTACCGGCGCCAAGCCGCTGCGCCAGCTAGGCGATCTAAGCCTGCAGCTCGCCGAGCGTTTCCCATTCGCCAAACGCATGATGATGCAGCAAGCCAACGGGCTGAATCCGTTCAAAATGCGCTAGGGTCTACTACGCTGAGAGGGCGGTCACTGCCGGTGGCCCATAACAATCACAATAACCCCTCGTTAAAGGCAACCCTATGGCATCTACACGATACGCGCTGTTCACGGCAACGCTCTGTTCCGGCCTTGGCCTCCTTCTGGCTTCTCCCCTGTGGGCCTGGGATGGGGTCGCCGAGAAACAGACCTTTGAAATGGACAGCTACACTACCCAGGGCGGCGAGACGATCCCCAACGTCACGGTGGGTTGGGAAGCCTACGGCGAGCTCAACGACGCCCGCGATAACGTCATTCTGATCACCCATTTTTTCTCAGGCACCAGCCATGCGGCAGGCCGCTATGAGGAAGATGGGCAGCCGACCGGCTACTGGGATGCCATCATTGGCTCCGGCAAGCCACTCGATACCGATGAGTACTACATCATCTCCTCGGATACGCTGGTTAACCTGAATGCCAATGACCCCAACGTCACCACCACCGGGCCCGCTTCCATCAACCCCGATACCGGCGAGCCCTGGGGCATGGATTTCCCGGTCATTACCATCCGCGATTTTGTCGAGGTACAGCGCGAGCTGTTAGAGAGCCAAGGGATTGAATCGCTGCATGCAGTGATGGGCGCCTCGATGGGCGCGCTACAAGCTATCGAGTGGGCCAGCGCCTACCCAGACCGAGTAGAACGGCTAATCTCAGTGATTGGCGGGGGCGTAGCCGACCCCTGGCTGCTGGCCACGCTAAGCGCCTGGGCAGCGCCGATTCGATTGGATGCCAACTGGAACGAGGGTAACTACTACGACGGCGAACCGCCCACCGACGGGCTAAAAGAAGCGCTGAAACTGGTGACACTCAACGCCAACCACTGGCAGTGGGCTAACGAAACCTTTAACCGCGATTGGGCCGACGAAGCGCGTGACCCAGCCCAGGATATCAACGCCCGCTACGCGATCGAGCAAACGTTGGATGACGTCGCCGCCGCCCGTGCTGCCACCTCCGATGCCAATCATCTGCTCTATCTGGTGCGCGCCAACCAAACCTTTATGGCGGGCCACGGCGACTCGTTAGAAGAAGGACTTTCCGCCATCGAAGCACCGACCCTGATGCTGTATAGCGAAAACGATCTCGTCTTCGCGCCCCAAGGTGTGCGCCGCACCGCCGAGCTGATCGAAGCAGACGGCACCGACGTGACGCTTGAAACCCTGGAAGGCAATCGAGGCCATTTGGATGGCGTGCTATCCATTGACCAGGCGAGTGATACGTTGCGGGCGTTTTTGCGCTAACTGAGTGAGCGCTGGCTTTTTGGTTAAAGCCAGCGCCCAAGTGCAACTGACAATATTTATGGTGTTAACCGCTTGAGTGCGCACTACCATGCGCATATTCTATATCTATGCTTATGACAGTCACAGGGGGCTGCAATGGCCGCGCTATATAACACCGCAGCACCGAAAAAAGCCGCAAATTTGTCAGTTAACAGCGACTTGCTTCAAAAATCTCGCGCGTTGAACATTAATCTCTCGGCCACACTAGAGCGAGCATTGAGAGAAGAGTTGGCAAAATGCGAGGCTTCCCAGTGGGTTGAAGAAAACCGAGCTGCAATCACAAGCTACAACGAATTTGTCGAGCAGCATGGCTGCTTCGGTGACGAATTTCGGGAGTGTTGATGGCTCAGTTCGATGTTTACCCTAACCCCAGCAAGACCAGCAGGGCGCACTACCCCTACCTGGTGGATATCCAAAGTAGCCTCCTCACGGATCTGGCAACCCGCATTGTGATCCCACTGGGTAATCGAGCGGCTTTTGGTGGCAACGCCATGCAAGGCCTCACGCCGGAAATAGCGTTCAACGGTCAGGAGCTGTTGTTACTGACACCGCAGATCTCATCAGTACCAGAGAAACATCTCAAAACCCCCGTCGGCACCCTTTCACATTGTAGGGGCCAGATTGTAGGTGCGCTTGATCTCGCAGTTACTGGGACTTAAGGTTCAAAATTATCGCGTCCATGCTCGCTTTTTAGCACTCCGAACCTGGGTTGCAGACATATTGAGTTCCAATCATTACGATTGTTCGGTTTTTTTACGACAGGAAGACCAGCGACAACGATAGCTACCCTCATCTCAGGCCAGAGCCTCTAAAACATTAGAGGCTGGCGTTCTCTTCGGCCACCTGACGAAGCGCATCGACAAGCACGTCGGCGGGCTGGGCACCCGAGATCAGGTAGCGTCCATCGAGAATAAGCGCCGGTACGGCGTTTACCCCTACCTCCATGAATCGCTGCTCTGCCGCGCGCACTTCATCCGCGTACTGATCGGAGCGGGCGATGGCCTCAGCGGCGTCGCCGTCCAGCCCCACCTTAATGGCCTTCTCTCGCAGAACCGCTGGATCGGCGGGGTTTTTCGCCTCACCGAAGTAAGACTCGAACAGAGCCAACTGAAGCGCCGTTTCTTGGTGTTGCGCTCCGGCCCACGCCAGCACACGGTGGGCAGCGAAGGTATTGTTCGCCCGACGCTCCAGCGCACCACGGAAATTCAGCCCAAGCTCTTCGGCCACCGCCATAATCTCGCGTTGGGACTGCTCCATGCTGGCTGCGTCTTTGCCATACTTGCGGCACAAGTGCTCCAGGATCGGCTCGCCTTCGGGCGAAATATCCCGGTTCAGCTCAAAAGGCTGCCAAACCAGCTCAACGTCGATCTCGCCATCAAGGGTTTCTAACGCTTGCTCCAGGCGCCGGTAGCCGATCGCGCACCACGGGCAGGCTACATCGGACACTAGGTCAATTCTTACCTTTTGCATTTTGTATATCCCTTCGACATATCCCAAAATTCGATCAGACTAAAGAAAGTATGTTACGTGTATATAGTGAGTAACGGCAGTATTGATAAGGAGACCGCCATGGAAAAAGCAGCGGTGTTTAAAAGTAACTGCCTTCTTGGTAACCAATAATCTAGGTGAGTTTAGTAACGTACCAGGGCTTCAAATAGAAGATTGGAGTTAAGACGACCATTCATCCCCAACGGGTATCAATACCGATGATCAAAACAGCGTTAGCTTTCAGCACCCTATTACTTATCAGCGGGTGCGCTCAAAACAGCAATACCGCCGCATCAGGAGCGCCGAACTCAGATACATCAACCGAGCAAAGCGCGCCCCACCACCAGATGACCGACCAGTGGGTCGGCCGATGGACTGGCGTTGAGGGGTTATTCCTGGAAATCAGCAAGGACGATTCTGCAGGCCCGGGCCATTATCTCCTTCACATGCGCTACGGCCTGGATGCCGATCAAATCGACACCTTCGAAGGGCAGGCCACCGCCGAGGGCATTAGCTTCAACCGCGAGGGCGGCCCACAACTGCTTCGCGCGGGCGACGGCGAAGCCACCGGCATGAAGTGGCTATTGGAAAAGGAAGACTGCCTAGTAGTCGCAACAGGCGAAGGCTATTGCCGCGACTGATCTGCGCGGATGACCTACGGGGCAAGCACTCAAGGAGCGGCGGGATGAAAGCGGTTATTCGCCCGCCAGTTCAGAAAAGTGGCCCGATTTATTCAGGGTGTATTCGCTAAAATCCTGCGCCAAATAAAGCGAGCCTGAATAGGCGTTCTCGGCCTCTTGGCGGATATCTTCGATGGAGGGCGACGCTTGGGGGTGGAGCTGGTAACGGGGGCTGAAGTGCGTCAGCACCAGATTGGGCAGCTGTGCCGATTCGGCAAACGCGGCGACAAGCTTGGCGTAGCTATGCCCGACCTCACCGGCCTTCTGGGCCATCTCTTCGGTGTAGGTGGCTTCATGCACCAGCACCTGCGCTCTTTCGCATGCATCCATCAACAAATCAGGCTGGTCATTGTCCCCAGCGATCACGACTTTTCTCGGCTTGTGCTTGAAGATCAGGTAGTCATGGCTTTTTAAAAGCTCACCCTCAAACTCAACATCAAACCCTTGCTTCAACTGCCCCCACAAAGGCCCTCTCGGAATCCCCTTTCGCGCTAACTTATCTACATCCAAGGCGGCGTCGACCTTTGTCTCCGTAAATGAATAAGCATAAGACGGCGCCCGGTGTGAAAGCCTGTGAGTGGTAATCGCCATGCTTTCAAACTCAATGCTGGGCAGTTCGTCCGAGTCGATAAACTCCAGGGCAAAGGGTAAACATAGCTGCGTGGCCTCACAGGTGGCCTCCAACCACGCCTTGATGCCTGCGGGTGCCACAATGGTAAGCGGCGCTTTTCGGCCACCCATTCCCGCACTCGCCAGTATGCCCGGCAACCCATAGCAGTGGTCGCCGTGCACGTGGGTAATAAAGATGGCTTTCAGTGAATGAAAAGATAGCTTCGTGTGCAAAACCTGATGCTGGGTGCCCTCACCACAATCGATCAGGTACCAGCCCTTGCCCTTGCTCTCTCGCAAAGCGACGCCGGAGACGTTTCTGGTTTTGGTGGGTACGCCGGCGGAGGTGCCTAGGAACAGTAAGTTCATATCTTGTTCGTGCGCTCGCTTATGCACTTGCTTTGAGGGTAAGGATGCAAATTTCAAATAGCTAACTGAAAACAGTAGTGCTTATACAATGACTAGGCATACATCAATACAGTTAAGGCTTACTACCTACATCCACCAAACTGAGTTGACGCCACGTGTGGTGTGGCTAAGGCATTAGCGAACCTAACTCAGAGGGCACGCGCAATAGGCGCTAGCTTGCACGATTGTTAGCTCGCTACGGCTGTGTGTCATAGGTCAACACACCTTCTGGTATTTGGAACCAGTCTTGCTTTTCACAGACCCAAACGTGAATGGTGGGGTTGATATCGCTTGTATCTGAAAGCGTGGAAGGCTTCAACATTAGGTGATGAGGATTGCTTGGATTGTAATGGTAGATATGGTTAGCGCACTCCGGGCAGAACTTAGCTGAGCTTGTATTTCCACTCGCAGCAGTTCTGCTCCACTCATTCATTTCTCCGCTTATATCAATGGCGTCTGAATCTATCATTGCGGTAATGCTAAAAGCGCTCGTCGAAAGCTTTTGACATTGTTTGCAGTGACACGCGGCTACGGCAATCGGGGGTTTGGAAAGCTTGTAGGTGATATGTCCGCATAGACATGAGCCGGTAATTGGATACTTCATTTGTAATGAACCTCTATCTTTTATGCAGGTAATGGCCCAAAGGGGCATACTTGCGTTTTGAGCGCAGCGAAGAAAAACATGCCCACTGCCTTGGATTGTCAGACGGTACTTTATGGCGAACGCTTAGAGAACCAAGCATGAACAAGACCTGCCTGGTAAAATTGAACTGGTGAGTCAAAACCGCCACGCCTGATGATGAATTTAACATCGTCGGGAGGGAGTATTGCGACATCTTTCGCCCATGCTGCATGGGTCTTTTCTATAGCACCAGAAGGAACGTTTGCAGCGTGCAGCATGGCTACCCATGCCTGAAGCAATGCTCTGTATTCATATGAATCAACCTCTGACGAGAGGTCTGCACTCACCAAAATTCCTCCAGGGTGCAGCCTAGCCGCGATAGTACGGAAAAAGTTCGAGCGTGCCTCATCATCAATAATGAATTGCGAAACCATAAAACATGTAGCTGCGTCATGAAGCTCAACATCTGGCAAAGATTCCAGATAGCCCTCATGGAACATACAACGAGAACTAAGTCCTTCTTTCTCAGCTCTTAGACGGCATTCATCGAGCATCGCGCCTGAAGGCTCGACGGCGGTGAAGCTCCAGTCCGGGAATTTATTAGCTAAATAGGAAAGCTCTGCGCCCGTGCCTAATCCGACGCAAAGTATACGGGCCTCGCGTGGCAAGTCCGAAAATATCCATTCAAGCTGAAAATGAAGTCCTTCATGGACTGGCGCAAGCTTCTTTTGCTGCTGTTCATAGCCAGAAGCCTGTTGGTCAAAAATAGCCTTAAGTTCGTCTTGGTTCATGCAGATATCCGATTATGTCTAACGCCCGCAACACGAGCGGCCTTGTGTGGAGGCGCAACCACAACGAAAGAGCCGTCGCTGTGCCTACGTTTGTTAAGAGGCGATCTGCTTACACATGACATCGACCGCAACTCCCTTATATTCGCATCGCTCCATATAGTGCCAGCCGAGCTTCTCATAAAGTTTCGAGGCGAATTCGGTGTAGAGATACCAGGCACGAGCATTTGAGCGAACTGCCTCATCTTCGCACCGAGTAATCAGTTTCGTTGCTACACCTTGATGCCTGAAGCCCTCTTTCACGTAAACTGCTGCCAACCAAGGGGATAAATTCGGCTTAGTCTCCATATCGCTATGTACTAACGCCGCCGACCCAATAATCTGCCCCCCTGATGTTGCAATAAAGATTGAAGGGATACCCTCTCGTCCCGCAGACTCAGCGATTGCTTCGGTTCGCCCTTCCAGAGTAAGCGACGGGTTCAAATGCTTCCACTCTGCATGGTGAAGCTCCGCCAGCTCCGCAATAAACTCCCTCTTATCAGCCAGAGGAACGATTTCCACAGTACTTGCCTCTTAACAGTGATTATATGAATAGGCGTGGCCAAGCCGTGCCAGGTTAGAGCTAATTGAGAAGACACTGGCGGTTTTGTATTTTTGGCGAGGTATGCGCGGCACATGAACTTATTTAAGGCTTATAACGTGTCAACGCAATACCGCAAGCAATCAGACCAGAAGACACAAACCGCCATACGCCGAAGCCTTCTTTCAGAATGATGGTAGAAATGAGGGCGGCGAACAGTACGCTGGTTTCTCGTAAGGCCGAGACCATGCCGAGTGGAGCGTAGGCCATGGCCCAGATAATGATCCAGTACGCACCGACCTGCATTCCACCGCCGACAACGGCGGGTGCCAAATTGCTGGATATAACTCTTTTTATCTCCTTGGCTTTCCACGTCAGAGCAATAGCAAACGTTAGCAAGCCGTTGCCGAGGGTCAATAAAACCGCAAAGCCGAGCACCGAGCCAGCTTGTCGTGCTCCCAGTCCGCCCACCAGCGTGTAGGAAGCGATAAAGGCACCCGTGCCGAGGGCAAGGAGGATAGCGCGTGGATTTCTGGTAATACCGGTGCTGGTATCAAAGGCTAGCGACATCACGCCCACCCCAAGAAACAGCACACCGAGTAATGGGAGGAACCCCAACATTTCACCAGCGAACGCGGCAGCGCCTAGTGTAACGAGTAAAGGCGCCGACCCACGAGCGATGGGATAGACCTGGCCGAAATCACCATAGTGGTAAGCCATGGGCAAACTAAAGTGATATGCGGTATGAATCAAGATGGCCAAGCCTAGAAGCGGCCAGCTTGCAGAATCGGGGAGCGCCACGAAAGGCAAGGCGAATACAGAAACTAGACTGCCCAACAGGGTGATCACCGCCATAACAGCGATCCTGTCACCACTCACTTTAACTATCGCATTCCAACTGGCGTTAAAGATGGCAGCGAGCAGTACAATCATTGTTATTTCTATGCTCATATCACCGTATCCTTGAGCTGTAGGATGCTACGTTAAGAAAAACTAGTTTTCCCAGCTTAGTCCAAATTCCTATACACGCATGTGGCCGCGCTCGCCAGTATGCCCGGCAGCCCATAGCAGTGATCACCGTGCACATGGGTAATCAAGATGGCTTTCAATGAATGGAACGAAAGCTTAGTATGTAAGACCTGATGCTGGGAGGCCTCACCACAATCGATCAGGTACCAGCCCTTTCCCTTACTCTCTCGCAGGGTGATTCCAGAGACGTTTCTTGTTTTGGTGGGTACTCCGGCGGATGTTCCTAAGAACAGTAGATTCATAGCTTAGTTCGCGCTTTCGCTTGGTCACTCGACAAAGAACAAGGCATTAGACTAGCCAGCTGCTGAATCAAAAAAATCAAACCTTTTACAATGATTATTAATGGTATATAAACGCAGTTGAGTCCTACCTGCGTATGCCAAGCTAAGCTGACGCTATTTTGACTCAAGTATTAGCGCTCCAAGACCACAACGTCTATTTAATAGTCGCGACTTTGCGAGCGCCCTAATTAAATCGATTATTAGAACCATTGCAGTCATGAAGTCGAATCAAAGCACTTTTCAAATCTATCTTTGCAGCATAAAAACTAAAAGCATTTATTGACAGGGCGCCAGCGAAGCCGATAAACACCCAAGCTCCAACCAACGTATTTAGCACATCCAGCAACCAAACAATTAAACATGGCATAGTGAATAAAATACTGTTCAATATACCGACATCAAAGTGAATCTTAAGTCTCCAATAATCAGGCCATTCGTGTAAGGCCTTCTCATTTTTCTCACTTGGAAAAAGAACTCCGCGCCCCTCTTTCAAAGTCCATCCTGCAATCCCCATGGGAAACAGCATTGCCCATTTAATAGCATCCTCATTCAGAGAGGACAGCGGGAAATGCTTTGAAAGAATTTCTTGTGAGTACGTATAGGCAGCCAAGCATAAGACAAGGAATACGAATTCGTAGCTGACAAAAAAAACTCTCAGCCAATAAAGCGTCTTCATTAATGGTTCATATCCCGTTCTTTGGAGACTTTTTCAAACTGAGTTTTTGCTTTCATCGCAAGCTCTCGGGGAATTGGCTCCTTGTTGTGAAGAAAGCTCTTTTGTGTATCACTAGTTTTGATCACGACTTCATCACCATTTTCCATCCCAACTACTTTACCCCTGCCATATCCATCGGCAGCTATTAAAATCGCCGCATCCCCAATCGCAGGCGGTTCATCTGGTTCGTATTCCGGCGAATTCATTATTCGATCCATAAGCTTTATGATTTTAGACTTCAAACCTTTTGGCTTGGAACTCTGCTCTTTAACTGTAACTTCGGAAGCATTCCGATTTTCAATGTAGTCGTTGAGGCTTTCCCACAGTCTTCCAAAAAGAGGATTTGGAGGGTGTACTGTTGCCGAAAACTCTGTGAAATGGCTCAACTTTTTAAGGCGTGCCGTGAAAGCACGATAATCAGATACTGGCTCCACATCACAAGCTACAAAGAAACCATCAAAGGCAGCCTCAATTACGGACTTGAATCTTCTTGGAAACACGTCTTCCTGAATACCATTCCATACATGCAAGAATGCAACACCCGAGTACTCGGGCAAATATATAAATGAAGAACTGGCCTCAAGGAGATTCGGCACATCTGCATCCACCTGAGAACGACTGACTTCATCAATTACCGTAGCATGACCTTCTTTTGCATACTTCGACAACTTACCAAAGACATAGGGGGTATCTTCGTTTCTATTGTCGTTCACATCCGTTATCGTCCAATCGAACTTGCCGATTGACACTATAGGTGCGTTGGCAATCGCGTCCATCAACCGTTCTTGATCAAGATTTATCTTTATCACTCGACCAAGGTAGTACCTTCCTCTCTTCACTAGTACCCCCCTATACTCTGCCAAATTTTAACAATGATTCTACGGAAGGCTGCATAACCTCATTAAACGTGCCTACGCATTCACTGAGGTTATGTAGCCACCTGAATTAACTCTATCCCATTGATTCCCTTAAAGGCAAAGCAAATTTTGGCAGTATATCCAAAATGCGCGTCTCTGTGTGTTTTGCCCTGTTTAACAATACGGCCAATAAAACAATACTTTACTATGAAAACAAGGCCTTTGACGCTAACGAGTCAGTGAGCGGCCAACCGAAGCAAAGCATAAAATAGTGGGGTTGAGTAACAGGCCTAACAAGACGGCTTCTAGCTAAGCGCGACACAAACCACCTCCTCACCAAACCACTGTTGCTTAAGCCCCTGCTGTTTTTCCAACAGCAGCGTCAAGTAGTCGCGCAGTGGGTGGGCTGAAGGCAGCGCAGCAAGGTGCTTACGTAGCCTACGCTGGTAAGGAAACTGTTCAGCGGGCACGTGCAGCGACGTGGCATTTTGAGTAAGCCATTCGATGGCAGGCAATAGCAAGTGGGTAGCGCCGCTGTCGAGCGCTAGCGTGACACCTTTTACATCGAAGTCACCGGCGTAGATATGTGTTCGTCTGGTTTTGTGCCACGCCTCGGCGAGTAACGCAAAGCCGCCGCCGTAGTGGCTGTCGCCGCGATAGACGACTAGCGGGTTTACGTAGCCCTTTAGCGCAGGAATATCCGGCGAAAATTCATAGAAGCTGTCCAGGTTTTCGACCTGGATTAGAGCGCTGAACGCGCTTAGCTTTAACCCCAGTACATCCACATCGCGAATAGTGCGTGGTTCGTTGGCAAGCCCGGTTGTTGGTTGAGACGGAAAGCTGACGAGTACCCGCCGCGCACGTGGGCTTTCCCGGGTTGCCTTATCTTCTTCCACGCCCTCTTTTGCTTGTGCGCTGCTGGTCAGGCCGCTGAGTGAGCGGCCTAGTGGTGCCAGGCGAGCGCTTTCGAGTACGTCATTGATCTGCGCCAGCAATGTGGCATCAAAGCGTAGCGCTTTACTGTTGATGCGCGTGGCTAGGTCAATGTCGTGCTGGTGGCACCAGGCCACTACGTCGTCTACCCACTGGCGGCGCGGCTTCTCCACCGCGGGCTGGCGGAGAAGTTCGCGGGCGACGCCGTTAAGGCCATTGCGTGCGCGGCTGGGTAAGTTCATACGGCCAGCTGCAGCTCTACATCGTGGATCAGGCGCAGGTGATTGAATTGGCTGGCCTGGCTCTCTTGCTGTTTGAGCCGGAACGCTTTCTGATCGCTGCGCGGTAGGCCCTGGTATTCGGAAATCACCTGAAACAGCCAAATCTCATCCGGCCACTCCAGCGGGCTTTCGTGTAGGTACTCAAGGGCACTAACCGGCTCCGCCTGGGGCTGGTCGATCACGCTCAGGTAGAAGTGTTCCACATCCTGTTTGAGCGCCTGCTGGCGGGCGGCGGCTAAGCTGCTCTCCTGGGCTTGGGCAGGGGCTGCGGCTTCAACGGTTTGGGTGGTGTGGCGTGGCTGGGGAAGCTGGTGCAGCAGCTCGGCGAGCAACCGGCTATCCAGGTTGCGATCCAGCGCCGGGGCGGCAGCGGCGCTTAGCGGTGCGGCTTGATTGACCAGCCCTGGTACCTCGCTGCGGCGGGCGTAGTTGCTGGGCACAAAGCCGGGGTGTTCGCGCATAAAGGCGGCCATGCCGCTGATCAGGCGGCTGCGCGCCTGCTGCTTGCGAAAGCGCGCCATCAGTTCGATCAAGCGCCGCTGCACTTCGCGCAGGCTGGTGTAGTGGTGGCTTAGCTGTTGCTGTAGCTGACTGATCAACAGCTTGCGCAGGCCGCCGTCGCTGCCCACTAGCTCAATCAGCTCGTCGAAGTCGATCAGCGCCAGGCCGTCCAGCAGCCTCGCGATCTGCTTCTGGGCGCGGTCGTTTTCGCGGATTTTGTCGTTGAGCTGGCTGACGAAACCAAAATCGCTATTCAGCCGCTGCCATAAGCTGTCGATGGCATCGGCGAAACGCCCGTTCAGGTCGTCGACTTCTTGGCGCAGGCGCATCAACTGCTGCTCCAGCTTCCAGTGCTCGCCGCGGCTGCGCGCCTCCCGATAGCTGTGCACCAGAGCACGAATCAGCTCCAGGGTTTCCGCTACGTCGGCATTCACATGGCGCCGGGTCTCATCGGCGAGCATCTCAGCGATCAGTTCGCGCACCTTGGGCGCCAGCTTCACGCCGCTCTGCTCGTCCGGTCGCCATAGAATGCGCGCCGCCAGCAGCTTACGCAGCGCGCTATCGCTGAGCGATTCCAGCGGCACTTCATCGCGGGTGTAGGCCTGCATCAGCGCATCGGCGTGCTTGCCCAGCAGCGCCAGTCGTTCGCTACCGGTTTTGAGCAGGCGGCTTTCCAGGGCGTGTTCGCTGTTTGAATTCACAAAAGGGCCTCCTGGGAACCGGAGCCCTCCTCGCTGCCCTCTTCGATGGGCAGGTTCTCTTCATCGCGAATAAAGCGCACCAGATCCACCAGGTAGTCGATCTTACCGGTGACCACAAACACCTGCCGTTCGGCGTGGGGCTGGAGCAGATAGCCGTGCTCTTTCAGGCGCTTGAAGACCTGCTTTACCTGGGCATCCAGCTGGTCACTCTGGGAGCCAAAAAAGCTGTCGGTGGCCAGGCGCTCCAGGCGTTCACGAAGGCTTTGGTTATCTTCGCACTTAGCACTGAATTCCGCGGGTTTGAGCACATCGCCGGGGGCGGCCAGGGTATCCCGGCCCAGGGCCTCTTGAACCAGCTGCAGCCACTCCAGCAGCGGCAGCAGGCTATTGAGCGTATCACCCAACTGACGCGACAGCTGATCGCGGGCGTTGTCGTTGAGCTGGCGCCAGGCCAGAAAATAGACGCTGCCATCTTCATTGCTGGCCAGCCGCCGGTTAAGCGGCCGCAGGTAGGTATCGATCTCCTCGCGGGTCTCTTCATTGGTGAGATGGCGATAGCCGCTCTCATCACTGATCGGGCAGACAAACTCCCCGGCCAGCAGGCGCTCAAGCAGTGGGCCATGTTCGATCATACCGTCACCTCCTGCTGACGTTCCTGGAGCCGTTCGGCCAGGCGGCTTAGCCGTGGTTCGATGCGTTTTAACACCCGCTTGTTGGGGTTGGCCTCATCGCGGTCGATCAGGTAGCGATTGGCGAACAGCAGCAGCACATCAGACTCGGGGTTGGGGAAGGCGCCGACGATATGAATGTGGTTGCTGTCGCAGGCGTCGAACAGTTTTTCCACGTTGTGGTACGCCAGGGTGCCGATCTCATCGATGGGCCAGTGGATGGCGATTTCCGCATCGCCGCGCAGCAGGCGGGTAAAGGCGAGCAGGAATTTACACAGAATCAAATACGCCATGCCGTGGCTGGAGGACTCCAGCAGTTGGCGGTCGTTCTTGATCACCAGATCGGTGCCGCCTTCGTTGAGGTGCAGTTCCAGGCGCAGCAGGCTTTCGAAGCTGTACTGCTGGTCGCTGCGCAGCAAATCGACCACGTCCGCCAGGGCGTTGAGGTAGTCGTCGCTAGGTAGCGTCTGGCCGGATTCCCGCCACTCTTTATAACGCTGGGCGAACAGCTTCAGCGGCTCCCAGAAGCCCAGCTCATCGATGGTGGACTGGATGCGCACTTCGGCCTTGGTGATGCCTTCCAGGCGCAGGTCATCGGCGACCTCTTCAGAGAGCCGGCGGCTTTGAGCGCTGATGCGCCGGTTCAAATCGCGGAACACAGTAAAGAACTTATCCAGGTCGTCGCTTAGGTTGCGCCCTTCCTGAATCAGCTGCTGCTGTTGATCTTCGAGCAGTTTGAGCATGTCGCGCAGTAGCGGCAGCTGTAGGCGCGGGTTGTCGCTCTGCAGCTTGCTGCGTTCGCTCTCCAGCGCTTCGGCGAAGCCGCTGCTGGCGTCCTTGATCAGTTGGCTTTCGACTTCCAGGCAGCCACGGCGCAGCTGTTCGATGAGCTGGTGGCGATTGCCCAGCGCCTGGCGGGCGCGCTCGATGCGCTCGTCCACATCGCCCAGTGGCGCGCCGGGCGCTTGGCCGTCGGGCTCGATGGCCAAGCTTTCCAACTGAGTGAGCAGCGGCTTCAAAGCTTCCAGGCAGGCGTATTCACTCTCCCGCTGGGTTTTCAGAGTGCTGACCGTGCTTTGGTGGGTTTTGCGCGCGGCCTGGAAGTCGTTTTTCAGATGATCTTTATCACGCTGAAGCTTTTGTTCCGCCTGCTCCAGCTCTGCCTCCTGGGCGACCAGCTGCGGCTTGTGCTGCCCCCACTCCACGCGCATAAAGCGGGTGTACTCGGTGAGCTCATCCTGGCGGGCGGCGGTGACGCGGATGCGTTCATCCTGGCTGGCCAGCCGCGCCTTGGTATCTTTTAGCTTGGCGGGGTCGACGCCCTGCTCGGCCAGTTCCTGGCTAAAGGCCTCTTCCAGTTCCGCGCGCTGGCGCTTGTGTTCGGTATTAGCGTCGCTCAACTGCTGCTTATACTGGCGCAACTGGGCATCCAGGCTATCCACCTGGCTTTGGCCGTCGGCCTTGAGCTCCAACAACTGGCTTTGATGGGTATCGCTGAGGGCTGCGAGCGCCTGCTGTTTCTCTTCGCGCAGCTCCTTTTGCGTCTGCTCCTGGCTGGCTAACGCGGTTTGATGGGCAGTGCGACGCTCCTGCTGGCGCTTGGTATGGCGCTCCTGCTGCTGGCGGCGGGCTTCCAGCGCGAACTCGACTTCCTGCTCGGCGCGTTTGTGGGCCATGCGACCCTGGTCCTGGGCTTCATCGGCCTGCTGCACCCGCTCGTTATGCTGCCTCAGCGTTTTCTCGGCGGCTTGGCTCTCCGTTTGCACCCGGCGTTTGGCGCCATCCGCCTCTTCGATGGCGGCCAGCAGGCTGGCTTCATCCTGGGCGTAATCCGGCAGGGCAATGGCGGAAAGATCCAGCGCCAGCCCGAATAAGTCATCGCTCGCGCCTTCCGCCAACTGCGGGGCGAGGTCACGCCGCTCCAGCAGCTCCGGTGCAATCACCTTGCCTAGCTGCTGCTCCCAACCAGGGCGATGGTAGCGCAGGAAGTGGCGCAGGCTGCCCTGCTCCGGGTCGCGCTGCTGATAGAGCGCAAAGCAGCGCTGTTCGGCACGCTCCAACTGCTGGCGAAGTTGCACCAACTGCTGCTCGGCACTGTCGCGCTCGCGTTTGCGGCTTTCAAACTCGCGGCGCAGGCCATCCAGGGTGGCGGCCGATGCGTTGCGCTCCTGCTGGGCCTGATCCAGGCGCGCCTGGGCAAGCTCCGCCTCGGAAGCCTCTTCGGCGGTCTGGGTCGAGAGTGAGAGCTGCGCTTTCAGTTCGGCTAGCTGCTCGACGCCGAGTTCCAACTGCGCTTGGTACTCGCCCTCCAGGCGCTGGCGCTCCTGCTGGTAGCGTTCATTGAGCTGCTGTTCGGACTCCCACTGCTGCTCCCGGCGCAGAGCTTTCTCTTCGACCAGGGCATCGATCAGTTCCTGGGATTCACGGGTCTGGCGGGCCAGCGCCTCAGACAATTCGCGCAGCCGACCATCCAGGCGCGCCTGGCTCTCTTTTACCGCGTCCTGCATCACGTTCAGGTGGGTGCGCAGCTGGTCGCGTTGCTCCCGCCACTGGTGCAACGCGTTGATGTCGCGCTCCAGGGCGGGCATGTCCGCCTCGGCGTATTGCTCGTACTGGGTTTGCAGGTCGTTGAGGCGGCGCTGGGTCTGCTGCAAATCGCTGACCACTTCGCTGTGGCGGTCGTTCAGCTTATCCCGCGCCTCACTATAGTCGCTCTCACGCTGCTGGAATTCGCGCTGATGGCGGGCAAGCTCGGCATCCACATCGGCCATGCGGCGTTCGGCCCGCTGGCGGTCGTCTTCTAGCTGGGGCTTTAGTTGCCAGAGTGTGGCATCCAGGTCGGCGAGTTCACGATCGATACCGGCGAGCCGGGCGAGAGAGGCCTGCAGCGGTTCCAGGCGCATGGATTGGCGCATCTGGGCAATCCACTCCCGCGCCTTGGTGTTGCGAATCCGCGTCACCGGGAGTTCAACGCCATCCTCTTCGAAAATCGCCGCCAGCATGGTTTTGAGGGTGTCCATCTTGCCCTCTTTGGCATGCACCGCGGAGACCAGCTTTTCGATATGGCGAATGCGCCGCTCGGGTTTGACCAGGCTGAACTGCGCCGCGATCTGGCGCAGCTTGAGGCCGTCGCGGCTGTTGCCGTGCAGCTGGGTAAAGTCGTTTTGGATGACCGAGCGGAATTCAGAGGTGGCGCCCAGCTTGGGCGACACCGGCGTGCCGCTGCGCCGCAGGCCGCTGGCCCACTGGGTGTAGTCCAGCGCCGCCACGCCCGCGTTACTCTCCACCAGATAGTCTTCCGGCTGGTAGGGCGCGCCGACAAAGCGGTACTCCACCCCGCCCTCAGCCTTGCGGGTAAGCACCGCCTGGCAGATGTTGCCCGCTTCACGGCGGTACTCGTACACCAGGTAGCTGTTGCGATGGGGCAGGTAGAACGCGTCGAACTTCATACGCGTTTTGGGCACGACCTTATTGGGTAATTCGCCGTAAAACACCGGTACCAAGCGCTGTAGCGTAGTTTTACCGGAGGCGTTGGTGCCGCAAATATTGGTGTGACCGTCCACACTCAGTTCAACCACCCCTTCCAGGTGGCCGTGAATCATCACGATGCGTAGCAGGTGGGCCATGCCGTGTCCTTTCAATGACTATCTCAATGACTATCCGAATCGTCTTGCTGATCGCTGAAAGTGGCTAGTTTGCCAGACACCTTGATGACTTGTCTTTCTCATTACCTGTTGGTTAGCTGCACCTCAAAAAAATTTACCGCATTGGATTCCAACCCTTCCAGGTAGTAACCGCCTTCCTGGACCACTAGCGTGGGTGTACTCGGACCCGCTACCCTGCGGCCAAGCCCAGCAAACCCCGCTGTAGTAACGGCGACCTTGGCTTGAAACACTCAAAGAAGTGTATTTTTTGCCACCACAGCCATCGTGACGAGGATTTTCATGGTAACAACCATTCCACTTAGCTGAGCGTGAATTGTGATTACTTGATGACGCCACGCTCCCGGAGCGCATCACAACGAGACTTGTCGATGCCCAACTGTTCGAGGACTTCATTGGTGTGCTGAGCGTAGAGCGGGGCCGGTCGACGAATCTGCGCAGGAGTCCGCGAAAGCTTACCGGGAAAACCTATTGTCTTCATCGTGCCGATGACTGGGTGCTCCATCTCTTGGATCATGCCACGCTCTTGATAGTGAGGATCCTCCATGGCCTGGGCAAAGTTATTAATCGGACCCGCTGGCACTCCAGCCTTATCGCAAGCCTCCAGCCATACATGCTTGTCACGCGTCACGAAGATCTCTTCTAGTATCGTTTCCAAAGCTTCAACGTTCTGACCGCGCTGATAATTGGTGGCAAAACGTGGTTCCTCGATCAGATCCGGTCGATAAACCACCTCATGGCACAGACGCTCCCAAGTGCGCTGATTGGCACAGCCCAGCATGATGTAACCATCTTTGACCTTGATTGCCTGATACGGAGCCGATACTCGATGACGCCAGCCAGTCGGTTCAGGGATAGTACCCTCGGCGAAGTACGCGGCCGCCTCCCAGGTAAACCAGGGTAGCCCACATTCGGCGATGGAGACATCAACCAACTGCCCTTCTCCGGTATTCATCTTGTGGATATAGGCTGCCAGAATCGAGTAGGTCGCGGTGATGCCGGCACCGATATCGTAGACGGCTATGCCGGTCTTCAATGGACGACGCCCCGGCTCCCCGGTCATGGACATCAGTCCCGACATACCTTGAGCCACGAGGTCGAAACCGCCCTTGTGGCTGTAGGGCCCAGTCTGACCGTAACCGGAAATGGAGCAGTAGATGATGCCCGGATTGAATGCCTTGATGGTCTCGTAATCGACCTTGAGTGACTTGGCGACACCAGGACGATAGTTTTCGACAATGACGTCAGCGGTCTCGGCCAGACGATAGAACAGCTCGCGTCCCTCCTCCTCCTTCAGGTTCAACGAGATGCTCTTCTTGTTACGGTTGATCTGAGCGAAACAGGTGGACTCTTCATTAATATAAGGTCCCATTTGCCTACTATCATCACCGCCGTTTTTCTCGACCTTGATGACCTCAGCCCCCATGTCACCTAGCACCATGGTGCAGTAAGGGCCGGCCATGATCTGGGAAATATCCAGAACTTTCATGTTAGTCAAGGGAAGCATGCTTCAATACCTCTTAATTCAATAGGGAGTTATCTACCGCGCCAAGTGTGCGACGTCTTATTGATAAACGCCTCGACAGCGCCATGAAAATCCTGACTCGTATAACAAAGTGCTATAAGGTCCTCATCCTGGCCATCTTCAGGAGAGTGATACTTCTGGAAGCGTCTAATGGCCTCCTTGGAAGCACGAATCGTCAAGGGGGCGAAGCTCTGAAGTTTTTCGATGACCCCTCTGACTTCGCTTTCAATGTCCTTATGGTCGATGACAGCAGTCACCAGACCTGCCTGCTTCGCCTCATCAGCCTTTATGATACTGGCCAGCATCAAGACCTCCTTGGCTCTTGCAGGCCCGGCCAAATCTACTAGACGAGACACATTATTCATCGAGACGCAGTTACCAATCGTCTTGGCAATAGGAACGCCGAACTTGAGGTCTGGCGTGCAGTAGCGAAAGTCGCAAGCCATGGCGATGGCCGCGCCACCCCCGATACAGTACCCCTCGATCAGAGCAATCGTGGGCTTTGAAAGCGACTCCAGGGTTGCCATTACCCTATCGATACGTCTCTCGTAATCCAGGGCATCCTGTGCCTGGGAAAAAGAACTGAACTGCTTAATATCAGTACCCGCCACAAAAGCTTCACCACCAGTCCCACGCAGTACCACGACATCAATATCGGGGTCTTCATTTAATTCGAGGCAGAGACGCTCGAGCGAGTCATACATGCCCCAGGTCATGGCATTACGAACCTGGGGGCGGTTGAAAGACAGCCAGGCAACGCGTCCTTCTCTTTCGTACAACAGCTCATCCGTCGAACTCATCACCCACACTCCTTATTTTTGTTTCTCTGTTACTTGATTGCTGGATGACAATTACTCAACTCAGAGACTTATCGTATCCACCTAAATATAATAATGAACTCATAATTCATTTTTTCAATATCGACTTTTGTCTAGAGTTACGTGAAAACGTAAAGACAATTTCCTATATCCCAAAGAATTATGAATAAAAAAACACAGCCACCTTACGACGGGCGTTCAAGCACTCGACGGCGTGACAAAACATATCGAAGGCACGTCTAGTAGTGGCCCGTGACGTGGCCATCATCGACGAAGAGGGAATAAACAAAGAGATGTGTAACTGACTTAAAGGGACATGATCGAAGAGACGAAAATGGAGCAAGCTTTGCCAACACCTTCGCCATATATACAAAGCGGAAAATTTGCCCCTCCCTTGGTGAGGCTTTGTTGCCTCACCAAGGAAATACATCAAGCTGTAGCAATGAGACTGCGCCCAGGTGCTACTTTGCCAGCTGCCGCTTCTTTACCAATGCCCTGACCAGTTTTGCTATCAAAGGATATAAGAAAAAAAGCAGGGTAATGGACAAAAGAGTTGTCGCAATCGGGCTGCCAAAGAAGATCGACGGATCACCACGCGAAATATCCAGTGCCTGTCGCAGGCTTGTTTCCAGCCTGGGCGTCAATACAAATGCCAATAACAGGGGCGCTACCGGATACTTGGCGACATTCATGAAAAAGGCGATCACGCCCGCCCCCAGCATAAACCACACATCGAACATACTATTGTTGACGCTATAGGAACCCACTACACAGACCACAGCAATGACCGGTATCATGAATGCTGGAGGAACGCGTAACAGCTTAACAAGGAAAGGGATAATGGCGAGTGCTGCGAGTACCGCCATGACATTACCCAGGTACATGGATGAAATCAGCCCCCAGACGAAATCAGGGCTATTTTGGAACAGCATCGGGCCTGGCTGCACTCCCCACATCATCAAACCGCCCAACAGCACGGCGGCTGTCCCAGAGCCCGGAATACCCAAGGAAAGTAGGGGAGCGAAAGAGCCTGCGGCAGCCGCATTGTTTCCTGCTTCGGAAGCTGCAACCCCTTCGATTCTACCCGTTCCCATCTCAGCACCGTGCCGACCGACTTTCTTTTCAAGCACGTAAGCCAAGAAAGACCCGGTCGTGGCCCCTGCGCCTGGCAGGATACCCACCAGATTACCTAGCACGCCCGAGCGAAGGGAAGTGGGAATGATGCTGCGCAATTCACTACGGTCCAATAAGCTTTCGCGAAGAGATAGCTTTGTCATCAAACCGGCGGCATCTACTCTGTTGACCATCATTTCCAGAACCTGACTGAAGCCAAACATGCCGATGACCAATGGAATAAAGGAAATTCCATTCAGCAAATACATCGAATCAAAAGTAAATCTTGGCTGACCAAAAGCCAAACCAATACCTACCATCGAAAGCATGATGCCTATGAACGTGGAAACCAGGCCCTTCTTGGGACTATCTCCCAACAACCAGCCAATGGAGCACAGCGCAAGAATTACCAAGGCGGCGACTTCCGCCGGACCAAACAATAACCCGATTTTTGCCAACGCTGCTCCCATGAACGTCAGCATGACAATCCCAATGGTCCCACCAATAAAAGAGGAAATGTTAGCTGTAAATAGTGCCTTACCTGCCTGCCCCTTTTTCGAAAGCGGATAACCATCCAGGGCCGTTACGACAGCCGGTGCATCACCAGGTATATTGAGCATGATGGCACTGTAGGACCCCCCATACATGCAACCGTAATATACGGCACCCAGCATAATAATGCCGGTGATAGGGTCCATCTGAAACGTCAGTGGCAACAACAAGGCAACGCCAGTTACGGAGCCAAGGCCCGGAATCGCTCCGATCACGATACCTAAGCCTGCCCCGACAAGAGCAGCGAGTATGTTTGAGAAGGTCAGCGACGTCGCGAAACCCGACATCAGGGATTGAAGGATATCCATGTGAGACTTACCTTATTATTGTAACATTTCAAGGAACATGCCTTGAGGAAAGGGAACCTTCAGCCATAGGCCAAACAGTAAATACAGCGCCACCCCTGCGCCAATACCAGTAAAAATCGATTGCTTCCAGGACTTCTTCTCGACTAGAAGAATCCACAATAAGATAAAGAGTGACATGGAAAGAACCATGCCGAGCAAAGGAGTACACAGTATCGCCAAGGCCATTGCAGCCGCTGGCCATAGGCTTCTCCCTCCAATAGGTTTTGCACTAACGGGAGAGAAAAAGAATTCATAAATGCCAAGTGCAGCAGCACCGATACCTGCTACCGCTGCAAAAAAGCCGCCTCCAGGACCATTATTCACCCAGATGCCGTACTTGAAAATGCCAAATGCTGCCCAACAAAGTCCCATTATCACGATTCCGATGGTGACTAAAGCCGGCAGCCAGGAAAGGCTCTCTCTCTCAGAAGATTGCTCTACTTCCATACTCATTTCTCTCCCAACTTCCATGAAAGCCTAAAGTACCCAAGAGCTTTAACAGAATGCATGAACGTCATGGGTGGCCACAGGCAGCCAAAACCGCCTATAGCCACCAAAGACATTACTCGATGATACCGACCTCCTTGAACTTCTCCGCATAGCGGGCCTTCTCTTCACTATAGAACTCGGCGCTCTCCTCGGCTCCCATGAAGGTGCCGATCAGATTGTTCTTCTCGATATAATCAGACTTCCATTGCTCACTCTCGGACGCCTTCTTCAGAACGTCCTCCCAATAAGCTACCGCTTCATCCGACATATCAGGAGGGCCCGCATAGCCACGGAAAATCATTAGTTGGATATCAGGGTAACCAAGTTCAGCAAAGGTCGGAACATCATCGTAAGGTGCTTCGAGCCTCTCATCAGAAAGCGCTGCAAGACTGCGCACCTGACTCGGATCCATACGCGATCCAAGCTTATATACAGCAGCATCGATATGGCCACCCAGCAAGGCAGACGTCACTTCACCCGTGCCACCGAAGGGTACGTACTGGAAATCCGTGCCCAGGCTAGAATTGATCATGGCGAAAGCAAGATGATCCTCGCCTCCACGGCCAGCACCGCCAATTGCGATGCTATCAGAGTCTTCTTCTGCCTTTTTGATGAGGTCGTCGAGGCTTTCGACATCGCTATCGGCGGCAACGCCCAGAAGGAGCGTATCAAGCGCGAGCGTGCCGAGGGGGGTCAAGTCTTCCAGCTGAACATTGGCGTCATTGGTCACCATACTCATCATCTGCCCTCCATTGAAGGTCATGATGGTGTGGTTGTCGTCGCCCTTGTTATAGGTATAGCTATTACCGACAGCGCCCGAGCCGCCAGGCCGATTGTTGACCAGAATAGTTTCGTCGACAAGATCGCTCTGCCGAAACGTCTCCACCAACATGCGAGCATTGATGTCACTACCGCCACCAGCGCTGTAGGGAACAACAAACTCCACGTTACGCTCGGGTTCCCAAGCGTTCGCACTACCGCTGATAAGAGTGATACCAACCGCACCTGACAGCGCGACCTTACTAAGCTGTTTCACTATGATCATGTTTTCACCCAAATTATTGTTGTGGCTTTTCCGTTATATTTCACGACTGAAGCAAACTTAATCGCCATACGCATCCACCATGTGGATGAGTTCAAAGTACGACAGCTTGCTCAAAGTCCGCCTCGGCTTGCAGAGAAAAACCTGCACCTCGCATACCTTATACTACCTAGGCTGTAGTGATTTTGAACTCATAATTCATTTTTTCAACGTAGACCTTAGTCGACGCTCTCCCTGTATCTCGCAATGCACCCTTGACTTAAATCGAAAATTACAAATAAATCGTTTTAACAATTACTTTCAAAGCCTTGAAAAGAAGCTTCAGGACTTCCCAACTGAGGCTCTAATCTGCTTTCCAGAGTTCGCTCAAGCATATCCAATACAAAAGTCTAATACATAGTTTTGAATTCATAATTCACATTTAAAAAACTACCAAGCTCTGGGAACAGGCCGATTCCCTTATTGACTGCATGGCTGAGTTTTTATCTGAATTTTTTTATATTCTCCTATAGGAAAACAAAATGAAGCTGAACGATTCTGCTCTATTCCGGCAGCATTGCTACATTGACGGACGTTGGACAAATGCCGAAACACGGAGTGTCATCGAAGTCACCAACCCAGCCACCAATGAACGCTTGGGGACAGTCCCCAAGCTAAGCAAGGACGAGGTTAGCGCGGCTATCGATGCCGCCGATCGCGCCTTCCCCTTATGGAAAGCCAAAACAGCCAAGCAGCGCTCCTCGATATTGCGAAAGTGGTTCGATCTGTGCATGGAGCACCAGGAGGATCTGGCGCAGATACTGACACTCGAACAGGGCAAGCCACTCCAGGAGGCCAGGGGAGAAATCGCCTACGGCGCCTCCTTCATCGAATGGTTCGGTGAAGAAGCCAAGCGGGTCTATGGCGACGTCATCCCGGCCCATGCCAATGATCGTCGCATCGTCGTCACCAAGGAGCCCGTCGGTGTGGTGGCCGCCATTACTCCCTGGAACTTCCCCAACGCCATGATCACACGCAAAGCCGCTGCGGCCATGGCAGCGGGGTGCAGCGTGGTCGTCAAGCCAGCCTCCAGCACACCCTATTCGGCCTTGGCGCTGGCCGAACTCGCCGAGCGGGCCGGAGTTCCTCAGGGTGTATTGAATGTGGTGACGGGGAGTGCGAGTGTTGTGGGCGGCGAGCTGACCGCCAACCCGCGGGTACGCAAGCTCTCTTTCACCGGCTCTACCGAGGTCGGCAAGATACTGCTCGGCGAGTGTGCGAAAACCGTCAAAAAGGTCTCAATGGAACTGGGCGGCAATGCGCCTTTCATCATTTTTGAGGATGCTGACCTTGACCAAGCAGTTGCAGGAGTAATGGCGTCCAAGTTTCGCAATACCGGACAGACCTGCGTTTGCGCGAACCGGATTTTCGTTCACGACAAGGTCTACGACGACTTTGCCGTCCGGCTGGCCAGTGCCGTCAGTGCACAAAAAGTCGGCAATGGCCTCGAGGAGGGAGTAGCGCTTGGCCCCTTGATCAACCCGGCTGCCGTCAAAAAAGTGGAGCAACATATCGAGGATGCGAAGGCCAAGGGGGCTAGCGTTTACCTGGGCGGGCAACGCCACGCGTTGCAGGGGAATTTCTTCCAGCCGACGATCCTGACTAATGTCTCATCCGATTCCCTGCTCATGCACGACGAAACCTTCGGCCCGGTGGCCCCGCTGTTACGATTCAGCGATGAAAACGATGTGATTCGCCAAGCCAATGACACCTCGCTGGGATTGGCCAGCTACTTCTATACCCGTGATGTGGGGCGCGTCTGGCGCGTCGCGGAAGCCTTGGAATGTGGCATCGTGGGCATCAACGAAGGCATCATCTCCAGCGAGCTGGCCCCTTTCGGCGGGGTCAAGGAGTCCGGTATTGGCCGCGAGGGTTCCAAGTACGGCATCGATGACTATATCGAAATCAAATATCTCTGCATGGGTGGTCTTTGAATCCCGACCGGCCAAACGACAAAGGACATCACATATGAGCAGCAAGCAACAACGGGTCGGCATGATCGGCGTCGGTTTAATGGGCCATGGAATTGCCAGCAGCCTTCAACGCCATGACTGGCCCCTGAACTTCCTGGAACATCCCGGCAACCAACCGGTCGAGGATCTGATCGCCAAGGGTGCGACCGCCTATCCCACTGGGGCGGCTCTCGCTTCCCACTCCGACGTCATCATCCTCTGTGTTACCGGCACGCCCCAGGTGGAAGAAGTTTTGTTCAGTGACGGTGGCGTTCTGGAGGGCCTTCACTCGGGTACCGTTGTCATCGATTGTTCGACCGCGATACCCAGCTCCACCCTGCGGATCGCCGAGGCCGTGGAAGCAGCGGGAGGCCGTTTCCTGGATGCCCCGATGACTCGCACACCCAAGGAAGCCGCCGAGGGTCGGCTCAACCTGATCGTCGGAGGCGACCATGAGCTCTTCGAAACCCAACTCCCCCTGCTACAAAGTTATGCTGAAAATATCACTCATGCCGGATCGGTTGGCTCGGGTCATAAATTGAAGTTGCTGCATAACTTCGTCTCAGTCGGCTTTTCCACGGTACTGGCGGAGGCGGCGGCCTGTGCGGAACAAGGCAGCATCGAAGCAGAGGTTTTGGTCGACGTACTGGCACATGGTGGTGGCGCAGGCACCGTATTGGAGCGGCTGCGCCCGTATATTCTTTCGCGGGATGACAGCGGGTTCCGCTTCAGTATCGCCAACGCGCACAAGGATCTAGGCTACTACCTAACCATGGCGAACGATACCGGTGCAACAAAGAGCGCGGCTGCAGGAATTTACCAAGTACTAGACGACGCAGAGTCCTCGGGTCATGCTCACTCGACGATACCCGAGCTTGTCAGCATTCTGACCGACCAGGCACGAAAATGAGTCCGGTGCCGGTAAGCGTTATCCATAACGTACGTCAACGAATAGTAGCCAACTGGACTTGCTGCCTCAACTCGACAATCAATTCGGCTGTTGCCGGAGAGAGAGGTTCATGCTTGAGGGTAATGATGCCGTAGTAATCCAGGGGTTTGCCGACGGTAATGGATAACGTGACGTACTGACCGCTGGCCAGCGGCCGGTGTAATACCGAGCGAGGCAATATGGCCAGCATGTCGGAGGCCAGTAGCAACTGCAGAATGGACTGTGTCGAGGTGGTTTCGATGGTGTTCACAGGTGAAGGTATCCCTTCGTCAGCCAAGGCTTCTTCGAATATGCCTCGCATGGGGCTGGCCAACGGATGCAAAATCCAAGGCCAGCCGCTCAGTCCATCTAGTGTCACACCATCGACAGTGGCGAGAGGATGTTCCCGACGAGCGACGACTCGCAGTGGTTCCTCAAGGAGTGGCTCGAAGTCGAAAAGATTGTGTTGGCTGACATGTGTCAAGCGGCCGATGACCAGATCAAGCCGCTTGCACTCGAGCGCTAGGAGCAGTCGATCGCTGCTCTGTTCGTCAATACTCACCGATAGCCTTGGTCGCCGCTCTTTAAGGGCGGCGATAGCGGCGGGCAGAATTTCGGGAGCTGCTGCAGGAATCGCGCCGATCACAAGATGACCGTACCCCCCTTCGCGCAAGACCTGAACGTCATCGACCAGTCGTTGAACGTCGTTCAGAAGGCGTTCCGCATGCCTTACCACAACTTTACCGAGGTCGGTCGTAACCATGGCGCGAGGCTGACGCTCGAAGATCAAAAATCCGAAGTAGGTCTCCAGGTCGCGCAACATCTTACTCGCCGCTGGTTGACTTAGATTCATCTGTCTAGCGGCCGCGTGCATGTTACGGCTCTGCTCGAGATTCACCAGCAATTGTAGATGCTTGAAACGTAACCAGCTGTTAAGGCTGGCGGACATCAGCTTATCCATCATGTCTCCTTCACCATCGCATGTATCCAAAGCAAGCTCATATCGATACAACACATGATAACTAGAAGTAATCGCTACTAGTCAATTTTTGATTGGCAGGTTATTGAACGGCAAGGCTAAGCTGAAGCGAGTCATGCCAACAAATACACAAGGGCCCATTGCCGATGACCATGATTACCCATCTGGACGTTCAGGACATTCGATTTCCCACCTCTCGATCCTTGGATGGCTCTGATGCCATGAATGCTGCGCCGGACTATTCGGCCACCTATGTGACCTTGCATACCGACACCAGCGACGGGCTTGTGGGGAACGGACTCACTTTCACGATTGGGCGTGGTAACGAGATTTGTGTCAAAGCGGTTCAATCGCTCGCCTATCTGATCGAGGGTCGCAATCTCGAGGCCATCACCTCCGACATGGGAACCTTCTGGCGACATCTGACCAGCGGCGATAGCCAACTTCGTTGGACCGGGCCAGAAAAAGGCGCCATTCATTTGGCCACCGCGGCCATCGTCAATGCCATATGGGATCTTTGGGCCAAATCAGAGCAGAAACCGGTATGGAAACTACTCGTCGACATGTCCCCAGAACAGCTCGTTAACTGCCTCGACTTCCGCTTCGTCACCGATGCCCTGACACCTCAGGAGGCATTAGCCATTCTCCGGCGCAAGGTTAGCGGCAAGGCAAGCCGGGAACAGAAAATGTGTGAGCAAGGCTATCCCGCTTATACCACTTCGGCTGGCTGGCTCGGCTACTCCGTTGACAAAGTGCGTCGTCTCGCTCGCGAAGCCCTGGCGGAAGGTTGGACACACTTCAAGCAGAAAGTGGGCGGCGATCTCAACGAAGACTGCCAGCGTGCCCAAATTCTCAGGGAGGAGATCGGCTGGGACCGTACCCTGATGATGGACGCCAATCAGATGTGGGATGTCGATGAAGCCATCGCCAACATGCGTCAGCTGGCCGAATTCGACCCTTTGTGGATCGAGGAGCCCACCAGCCCCGACGATATACTGGGGCATGCCGCAATACGTCAACGCCTCGGTTCGATCGGTGTCGCTACCGGTGAGCACTGTCATAACCGGGTCATGTTCAAGCAACTGCTACAGGCTGAAGCCATCGACTACTGCCAACTCGATGCCGCCCGCCTGGGAGGACTCAACGAGGTCATCATCGTGCTATTAATGGCCGCCAAGTTTGGCGTGCCGGTCTGCCCGCATGCTGGCGGTGTCGGCCTCTGCGAGTATGTCCAACATATTTCGATGTTCGACTACATCGCCGTTTCGGGCTCGCTGGATGGCCGTATCCTGGAATACGTCGACCACCTGCACGAGCATTTCGAAAACCCGGTGTTGATACGTAATGGTCGCTATCAGGTCCCCATGGCACCCGGCTACAGTATCACCATGTACCCGGAGTCGCTGTCTCGCCATGTTTACCCTGACGGTCAGGCATGGAAGGAAAAGTGAACACAACCACTGAGGAGATTCGTAACATGCCCCAAGTACAACCCTGTATCGCCCTGACCCTCGGCGACCCAGCTGGCATCGGGCCCGAACTGGTGGCCAGACTGCTGGGGGACCACGATGCGACGGGCC
>TARA_R100001369_G_scaffold22674_2_pt1 | contig 35257 bp, 31 predicted proteins | sample TARA_R100001369 | Tara Oceans TARA_R100001369 (sample SAMEA2621528) | marine metagenome | biome: marine biome (ENVO:00000447); feature: surface water layer (ENVO:00002042); material: "saline water (ENVO:00002010), including plankton (ENVO:xxxxxxxx)" | depth 5 m
GGCTGAATGTCTTAAATATTGATCGAATATTGGTTTTAGATCAACAGTTGTTGATGCATCAAAGAAATCTTCCACTGTTTTTGTGTCAACACTTTTATGTTTGTAAGTGATTGAGTAATCTTTAAGAGTTTTCCACCATAATTCATCATTATGATAGATGCTTCTAAGGGTATTTAGAAGATTAGCCCCTTTAGAGTACATGTCTCCTGAACCTTCACTATTTACTCCATAATCCCCAATTATCGGAGATTTGTTTCCAATAGTTCCTCTAATCCCTTTTAAGTATTCTAAAGCTTCCTCTTTCCCCCATCTACTTTCAATATACACAGCTTCTGAATAAGTGGTGAAGCCTTCATGTATCCACATATCTGCAATATCATTAGCAGTAATACTATTTCCAAACCATTCGTGTCCGGATTCATGAATAATGATAAAATCCCATTTTAAACCAATTCCGGTTTTAGAAAGGTCTCTGCCTAAATAACCCATTTTGTACTGATTTCCGTAGGCAACAGCACTTTGATGTTCCATTCCTAAATAGGGAGTTTCCACTAATTTATACCCATCTTCCTTAAATGGATACTCCCCAAATTTATCATAGAAAGCCGCCATCATTGGTTTAACTTCTTCAAATTGTTTTTTTGCCTTTTCCAAATTGTAGGGTAACACATAGTAATCTAAGTCGAGATCCTGAAAAGTATCGTGGAAATGCACGTAGTTCCCAATGTTAAAAACAATATCGTAATTATTTATTGGGTTAGTTACTTGATAACTCCATCTCGTGTATCCATTACCAAGATCTAAGGTATCTATCGCTCTACCATTAGAAACATTGGTAAGACCATTTGGAATGGCTATTTCGATAAGCGCTTCTTCTGGCTCATCGCTTTGATGGTCTTTATTTGGATACCATAAACTTGCGCCGGTTCCTTGAACTGCAACTGCGATCCACGGATTTCCTTCTTTATCTTTCTCAAAAACAAAACCACCATCCCAAGGAGCATTTTTTGCTACTATAGGATTTCCGGAATAGAAAACCTGAACTGAATCTTTTTCGGTTGCTTTTAAAGTATCGTTGAATTCTACAAAAACTGCATTAAATTTTCGGGAATAAGACAGTGTCTCATTTTTATGAAGGATAGAATCGATCTTCATGTTTTCGAAAAGATCGATCTGCATTACAGGTAATTCCTTTTCAGTTTTAAAACTGATGGTATTAAATCCAGAGATATATTTTTCTTCCGGATCTATCTGAACTTGCAAATGATACTTCAAAACATCGTAATCTCTTTCTTGTCGTAATGAACCTCTTAAAGAATCAGCTTCGGTATATTGTTGCTGTTTGTTGCTTAAAACTTGAGCAGAAATATTTTCGAAAAAAAAAGCACAGGCAATTACTAATAATGCTAGGGTATAAATTCTATTCTTCATTCTAAAAAATTAAGTTTGTATCACCCCTAAATTAAAATCTTTGGTAATAGGAGAGTGGTTAGCAGCCTCTATCCCGGTGGAGATCCATTTTCTGGTATCCAAAGGATTTATAATAGCATCTGTCCATAATCTAGCAGCTGCATAATAGGGTGAAGTTTGCTTATCATATCTCGCTTTTATCTTATCGAAAACTTCTTTTTCTTTAGCTTCATCTACTTTTTCCCCTTTTTTGGCCATAGAAGCAGTTTCAATTTGAGCTAAAACTTTAGCGGCTTGTGTTCCTCCCATTACGGCAAGTTCTGCACTTGGCCAGGCAACCATAAATCTAGGGTCGTAGGCCTTTCCACACATCGCATAATTTCCAGCTCCGTAAGAATTTCCAATAACAATTGTGAATTTTGGAACCACAGAATTACTAACAGCGCTAACCATTTTAGCTCCATCTTTTATGATTCCACCATGTTCACTTTTGCTTCCAACCATAAAACCGGTAACATCTTGTAAGAACACTAAAGGTATTTTCTTCTGATTACAGTTTGAAATGAATCTAGTGGCTTTATCTGCAGAATCGGAGTAGATAACTCCTCCAAATTGCATTTCACCAGTTTTAGTTTTCACTATTTTTCTCTGATTAGCAACAATTCCTACTGCCCAACCATCTATTCTGGCATATCCTGTAATTATGGTTTGCCCATATCCTTCTTTATATTCTTCAAATTCTGAGTCATCCACCAATCGGGAAATGATCTCACGCATATCATACTGATCGGTTCTTTTTCTTGGTAAAATCCCAAAGATCTCATTAGGGTCTAATTTTGGTTTTATCGAATCTTTACGGCTAAAACCAGCTTTATCATAATCCCCGATCTTATCCATGATAGATTTGATCTTATCTAATGCATCTTTATCATCTTTTGCCTTATAATCTGTAACTCCACTAATTTCAGAATGAGTGGTAGCTCCTCCTAAAGTTTCGTTATCTATAGATTCGCCAATAGCAGCTTTCACCAAATAGCTTCCAGCTAAAAAGATACTTCCTGTTTTTTCTACGATAATAGCTTCATCGCTCATGATAGGTAAATAAGCTCCACCTGCAACACAGCTTCCCATGATGGCAGATATTTGGGTAATTCCCATGCTACTCATCACCGCATTGTTTCTAAAGATGCGACCAAAATGTTCCTTATCTGGAAAGATCTCATCCTGCATAGGCAAATAAACCCCTGCACTATCTACTAAATATATAATAGGAAGTCTGTTCTCTATGGCTATTTCCTGAGCTCTCAAATTCTTTTTAGCAGTAATAGGAAACCAAGCACCTGCTTTCACGGTAGCATCATTTGCTACAACTATACATTGTTTCCCTGCAACGTGACCTATTTTAACCACCACACCACCACTAGGGCAGCCGCCGTGCTCTTCATACATTTCATCACCTACAAATGCGCCAATTTCTATTGCGGTATCTGAATCTTCCAAAAGATAATTGATTCGTTCCCGAGCCGTCATTTTCCCTTTAGCATGATGTTTTTCTATTCGTTTTTCGCCACCACCAAGTTTTATTTGTGCTAGTTTCTGGCGAAGAGTAGAAAGTAAAAGTTTATTGTGATCTTCATTTTTATTGAAGTTAAGATCCATAAGAATTTCAGCGTTTAATTTCCCGAATAATAATATGTTTAAAAATAAAATTGAGCCAGAATAATTTCGAGATTTTACGCCGGCTTCAGTATCTTGGCTAAAATACGAAAACGAGCTAATTTTCTACGAGGAAACCATTGTAAAATTGCTATTTCTGAAGTTAATTTAGGATTTATTTAATGAAGTCATAATTATAATAGCATGGAAGAGATTAAAAATCAGTTGATTAAACATATAGATGGCGGTGAAGCCTTTATGCCGGTAGATAAAATGTGGGATTATATAAGCTTAAAAAATTTATGTACACGCCCTAAGGATTTGCCATACTCCTTTTATGAGATCTTTTATCATATGCGTTTCGCACAAAAGGATATTCTAGATTATATTTTAGATGAAGATTATACAAGCAATGACTGGCCACAAGATTATTGGCCTTCAGAAAACAACCTAAAATCTCAAGAAGAGTGGGATGTTCTAGTTCTGAAATTTAAAGAAGAGCGAAAACAACTAATTAATTATATTTTAAGGAAGGAGCACGATCTTCTGAAGCCATTGAATTCTGATACTAAACACACATTATTGCGGGAAATATTATTGGTGATCGAGCATAACGCCTATCATTCAGGTCAGTTATTAATCATTTTACGAAGCTTAGGACTATACCCAGCATAATTTGTCTTTGGGATGCTGAGAAGCCACGAAAATTTAAGATATTTGTAGCGTTAAAAAAATAAAGGAATCTTTCGAAAACATTCGCTTATTTTTTTCTGATTCTATTAAAAGGTTCATAGGATTATAAGGATGTTTTATAATTAAAAATCAATTTAAAATGGCAGATGATAATAAGGTGATTTTCTCCATGTCTGGGTTAACCAAGACTTTCCCGGGAGCAAATACCCCAGTTCTTAAGAATATTTATTTAAGTTTTTTCTACGGAGCAAAAATTGGAATTCTAGGTCTTAACGGTTCGGGAAAATCCACGTTGCTAAAGATCATAGCTGGAATGGAAAAGAATTATCAGGGAGATGTAGTGTTTTCTCCTGGATATACCGTTGGAATGTTGGAGCAGGAACCACAACTGGATGACGAAAAAACAGTTTTAGAGGTTGTAAAAGAAGGCGCTGCAGAAACTGTTGCAATTTTAGACGAGTATAACAAGATCAACGATATGTTTGGTCTTCCGGAGGTTTATGAAGATGCCGATAAGATGCAAAAACTTATGGATAAGCAAGCACTGTTGCAAGACCAGATAGACGCTTCAAACGCATGGGAATTAGATACCAAACTGGAAATTGCGATGGATGCATTGCGCACTCCAGATGGTAATAAGAAGATTGGAGTACTTTCTGGAGGGGAACGCAGAAGAGTAGCATTATGTAGATTATTGCTTCAGGAACCAGACGTATTGCTATTGGATGAGCCTACTAACCACTTGGATGCAGAATCTGTTCACTGGCTAGAGCACCATTTATCCCAGTACAAAGGAACGGTGATCGCGGTAACTCACGATAGATATTTCTTGGATAACGTTGCAGGTTGGATCTTAGAACTTGATAGAGGAGAAGGTATTCCGTGGAAAGGTAACTATTCTTCTTGGTTGGATCAAAAATCTAGGCGAATGGCTCAAGAACAAAAAACGGCAAGCAAGCGTCAAAAAACATTAGAACGAGAGCTGGAATGGGCTAGAATGTCTCCCAAAGGAAGACAAACCAAGCAAAAGGCGAGATTGAATAATTACGACAAATTATTGAGTCAGGATCAAAAGCAGATGGATGAAAAGTTAGAGATCTACATCCCTAATGGACCTCGACTTGGAACCAATGTTATTGAAGCCAAAGGGGTAAGCAAAGCTTTTGACGATAAATTATTATATGAAGACCTAAACTTTAATCTTCCACAAGCGGGAATTGTTGGAGTGATTGGACCAAACGGAGCAGGTAAGACCACGATCTTTAAAATGATCATGGGAGAAGAGAAACCAGATAATGGGGAATTCTTGGTTGGAGATACCGTTCAGATCGCATATGTAGATCAGGCGCATTCCAATATAGATCCTGAAAAATCTATCTGGCAAAACTTTAGTGATGGTCAGGAATTGATCATGATGGGAGGGAAGCAGGTAAATTCTCGAGCTTATTTAAGCAGATTCAACTTTGGAGGAAGCGAGCAAAATAAGAAAGTAAGCATGCTTTCTGGTGGAGAGCGCAACAGGCTTCACCTTGCAATGACCTTAAAAGAAGAAGGAAACGTGTTATTACTGGATGAGCCAACAAACGATTTAGACGTTAACACCCTGCGTGCTTTGGAAGAAGGTTTAGATAACTTTGCCGGCTGTGCGGTAGTGATCTCTCACGACAGATGGTTCTTAGATAGAATATGTACGCATATTCTTGCTTTTGAAGGAGACTCCCAAGTGTATTTCTTTGAAGGTGGTTTCTCTGAATATGAGGAAAATAAAAAGAAACGTTTGGGTGGAGATTTGATGCCAAAGCGTATTAAATACAAGAAGCTGACTAGATAGTAATAATAGATTTTAGTCTGGATTCAAGCCTGAAATAAATTCAGGATGAAGATTTTTACAGATCAAAATTATCTCAAAAAAAAAACTCCGAAGATGTAGTTCTTCGGAGTTTTTTATGTTTAAATTTTTAATAATTCTGTGTTTATTTTCTTTTGAAAACCAAAGTCAATTCATCATCTGCAATTTGTGGATCGTCAATTTTATCTAAGGTCAGCACGTCGCCTTCAATTGAATAATTATAATTTGTTGGAACTCCATTAAATGAAATTTTATTATCGGAAAGTTGATAATTGTAAGAGCCATTATCAGCAATAAAATAATACGTATCTGGAGGATTTCCTATGGAAACAGCTTGTTTTGAATTATCGAAGTTCAAAGTGAAATCCTTAATATCTACCTCAGGATCAAATCCACAGAAACAATAAGCATCTGTAAGATACCACTCTCCAGTTAAGCGTTCATCTTTTATTTCTTCTTTAGAACATGAAGAAAAAATCGTGATAAGAGTAGTGATTATTAAAAGCTTTTTCATTTTCAGCAATGTTTTGGTGCAATTAAATATAATGAAATTATTTATACCATCTCTTTTTATTTGCTTTAGAGCCACTGCCCTTTCTGCCTTTTTTATGCTTGCTTCCCTTTTTCTTATGCACAACAGGTTCTGCATTTTTCTCTAAGGGATAAGGATGATCTACTTCCTGCGGAATTTTTTCCCCGATCAAGGTTTCAATAAATTTTACATACGTTTTCTCATCTGCACTGCAAAAAGAAATGGAAGTTCCAACGCTTCCGGCACGGCCTGTACGTCCAATTCTGTGAACATAAACTTCTGGCATACTTGGAATATCAAAATTGATCACAAAATCTAAAGTGTCTATATCTAGTCCGCGGGCAGCAAGATCTGTTGCTACCAAAATATTTACTTCTTTATTTTTGAATCTACTTAAAGCCGTTGTACGATCAGACTGACTTTTATCTCCATGAAGTTCATCTGCTTTAAACCCATTTTTCACTAAAGATTGTAAGGCTTTCTCAACTCCAAATTTGGTTCTTCTAAAAATAAGCACAGACTTGTCTTTAACCACATTTCGCATTACGTATAACAGCAATTCCGTTTTATCTTGTTTAGGTACCATATAGAGCTTTTGAGCAATAGAAGGCGCTGCTGATGAGTTTACAGTAAGTTCTATTTTCTCAGGGTCTTGAAGTAAGGATTTTGCAAGATCCTGAACTTTTGGAGGAATTGTTGCTGAAAACATTAAGCGTTGCTCCAAATTTGGAGAAAGCCGAATGATCTTTTGTACTTCATCTATAAAGCCCATATCCAGCATTAGATCGGCTTCATCTAGCACTAAAACCTCAACTTCATCTAGATTGATGTAGCCTTGTTTTCGAAGATCCAGTAACCTTCCCGGAGTTGCAACTAAAATATGCAATCCGCTTTTCAACATATTAATTTGTGGCTGCATAGAAGCACCCCCAAACACAACTCCAGATTGTATGTTGGTGTGTTGCGAATAGGCTTTTATATTCTCCTCAATTTGCACAGCTAGTTCTCGGGTAGGGCTTACTATTAATACAGAAAGCTTACTCTTCTCAGTTCCATCTCCAACCTTTTTATTCAATAACTGAATAAGTGGAATTGCAAAAGCACCGGTTTTTCCAGTTCCGGTTTGTGCACAGGCTATTACATCATTCCGTCGTAAAATTTCTGGAATTACTCTTTCCTGAATTGGTGTAGGAGTGGTGTGCCCGATTTCAGATATGGCCTGAAGTATAGGTGGTGATAAAGGAAGGTCTTCAAAAAGCATACATATTGTTTAGATGGCAAAGATACTACAATTGTATTATGAGCTGGCAGCTACTTTTAAAAGCAGAGGCCTTAATTCAGTTTAATTAAAATATAGCACTTGAGATGACACCTTATTGTTTGGAGTTACTGTAACTATGAATAATCCACCATTTTCATCATCTGGAAGATCTTCATATTTTTTATTCTTTAAAATGGCATTTACGAAAGCTGGAGTAGTATTGCTATGTCCAACTATAAGCACAGTCTTTCCCTTTGTTTTCTGCTGAAAATTCTGATTATACATATCTGCTTGATCGTAAATCTCAACTTCTAAATTATTAGCTTCAGCTATAGGTAGTGCAGTAGCTTTTGTTCTATTATAATTGGTGCTATAAACCATATCGAATGATACTTCTTTTAATACCTTGGCCCAGTTTTGAGCTCTTTTAATTCCTATTTCTGTAAGCTTCGGGTCTTTTTCTGAAGGATCAGTTCTATCTTTCTCAGCATGTCTTATAAGATAATAAGTGGTGTTATTCCAATGGGCTTTAGAATCTTCTACTTGTTTTAATATGTGCTTATCTGATGATTCAGATTGCTGAAAATTGCAGCTCGCTAGAATCATTATTAGTATTAAAGAAAGATTTTTCTTCATAGCTTATTTAAAAATTACTTCCATTAGGATAACTTGATTAAGTTGCTCCCCTAAGGTATTAAAATTATTATCTGAAATTAATATAAGTGATCTATTTCCATTAGGAAGCAATGGTCCAAAAGTCATTCCTTCGACATTGTCAATTCCCTTTGTGAGTTTTTTCTTTACAGATTTAAAATCGAATACAAGTTGTTTAGTTGCTCTCTTATATTTTTCCTTTCTAAGATTTTTAAATTCTACTGTGTTTGTTGCTTCTTCTGCGTTCACTTCGAATATTCTAACTGTATTTCCTAAACTTCCATGCCCTGCAGAAAAGGCTCTTTCCAAAACTAAGAATTTCTTTGGGGCGTATTCAATCAATTCAGTGAGTCCGTTCACAGCAAAATATTTCCAGGGTATTTTAGTGATCCCTTCCAATTCCATCACAAACTGATCTGTGGCTTGGCCGGTTTCTTTATTAAAATGTGTAATTCTAATAGGGGACTTGGTTGGGAATAATTTGGGCTTGGACCCATCTAAAGTAAGTGGAAGTTCCATTCCTACCCAATAGCCTTCATTTGAATAGTCATGGGTTAATCCTTCGAATACCCCATTATTTCTAGGCTTTTGTTTTCCTGTTGAAGTAAAGTAACTTGGAAGGTTAAAATTTCTAATAAAATCACCTTTAGAATTTACATAGAAAATAGATGGTTTTTGATTTGCTTTTATTGCTCCTTCACTTGTAAGAAGTATAGTATTAGAATCTTGAATTCTTACCGATTCTAAGTCTAAGGTATTTGCTTTTAAAAAACCATTGGATCTATCTAATTGAATAAGCTTATTTATAAATATTGTATCAATTTGGTTTTGGGAGATTTTGATCTGAGCCTCATAAAATCTTGGATTTCCAGGATGATCACAAACCAAATAATATTTATCCTCATGAAAATCTATTCCGGATAGTCCCCCAACCTTGGTTCCATCTACTTCTAGATCGCTGGATAAAACATAGTCATCCAAGTATCGTAGTTCTATATTTTTTGAAGTCAATTTTTTTGAAGTACCACAGGAAGTGAGTGTTGCCACTGCAAGGGTAAATAATAGTAGTTTTTTCATTATATGGATAAAGGGTAAAAATAACAAATCCTTAAGATAAAAATAGGAGTTTCTTGACACAATAAAGAAATACTAAATCTTAGATTTGATTATTATTAACTAAAAAACCAGATTATGAATAATGACCAGATTGAAGGAAAATGGAAACAAGTTAAAGGTGAATTCAAACAAAAATACGGGAAACTCACCGATGATGATGTAACTTACTCTGAAGGTAAGTTTGACGAAATGATGGGACGTTTACAAGAAAAGACTGGTAAAACCAAAGAGGAATTACGAGACGAAATAGATAAGTGGTAGATGATAGATCTCCGCTTATTGAAAAAGGCTGCTTATTTTATTAAGCAGCCTTTTTTTTATAAATACTCCCAACGTAAAGCTTAGCTTGTTTCAGCCTCTACCTAGTTTTATCTTCAAATTGATCCAAAATTATCCCGATTCTTAGGGAGTAGGAGGACTTGGTTTTCTTTTATAAAGTTTATGTTTCAAAAGTGACTCAAGAAATAGACGTAATTTCATGAAAACACACAAAAAAATTGATGTAATTATTAGCATCTTGCTACTAAATTCCTGTGATATATTTAGATAACTTTAATTAAAAAGATTGCTGAAAAAATGACATTAAAAAAAATCGAGAAGTAGATACTTTTTTTATGTCTAAAATAAAACCAAAAACACGTAAAATATATAACAGTTGGCTAAAAGAATTTGAGACAACGAAAAGTAAAAATATGGAAAAAACCAGCCAAGAGCTTATCCGTTTTTCGGTATTAGATCGCTACAAACAACTCAAAAAATTAAGCTCCGAAACCTTTGACATAATTATAATTGGTGGAGGTATTACAGGAGCTGGTATTGCTTTAGATGCAGCATCAAGAGGATTAAATGTCTGTTTGATTGAGAAAAACGACTTTGCTTCTGGTACGAGCAATAAATCTACAAAACTCATACATGGTGGTTTGCGTTATTTAAAACAATTAGAAATCGGGTTGGTACGCGAATCGGGTTCTGAACGTGCAATTGTCCACAAATTAGCACCGCATCTTGTTATTCCGGAGAAAATGTTATTGCCTTTAATAGAAGGTGGTACTTATGGTAAAATGATGACATCCATCGGTTTAAAAGTCTACGATTTATTAGCTAATGTTAGTGGTTCTGAAGCTCGTGAAATGTTGGATAAAAGGGAAACTTTAGACAAAGAACCTTTGCTTAATGATAGCCTTGTTTTAGGAAGTGGCTATTATTCCGAATATAGAACTGATGATGCAAGATTAACAATTGAAATCTTAAAGAAAGCTTCAGAATTTGGAGCAACAATTATTAATTACTGCGAAATGGAATCTTTTGTTTACGACGGTCATTATAAAATTGAAAGTTTAAATTGTACTGACCATAACACGAAAAAAAAAATAAATTTATCAGCCAAGAATTTTGTCTCTGCTACTGGTCCTTGGGTAGATTTACTACGTAAAAAGGACCATTCAATGAACAATAAGTACCTGCACTTAACTAAAGGTGTTCATATTGTATTTCCGTATAATAAATTACCAATCAAACAATCTGTTTATTTTGATGTTGAAGGAGGTAGAATGATTTTTGCAATTCCGAGAGGTCGTTGTACTTATGTTGGTACAACCGACACCAATTATAGTGGTGATTTAGAACACGTAGTGGCTACAAAAGCAGATGCGAAATACTTACTAAATGCAATAAACCATTCCTTCCCAAATGTAAATTTATCCATTGAAGATATTGAATCTAATTGGGCTGGTTTACGTCCCTTAATTCATGAAGAAGACAAAGATCCCTCAGCATTATCAAGGAAAGACGAGATCTTTATTTCAGAAAGTGGCTTAATTTCAATTGCCGGGGGAAAGCTTACAGGTTATCGGAAAATGGCGAATCGTGTGATTGATTCGGTTTTAAAAACTATGTCTTCAAAACAAAAAGACAAGCTTAAAAAATCGGATACAGAGAATATTGCATTGGTTAATCCAAGTCTGGAAAATTCTAAAGAAGTAAATATATATATTAAAGAATTAGAAAAACTACTGGCAACTATGGGTATAAACGATCCTTATTATGCTTGGTATTTATGCACCACTTTCGGTAAAAAAGCAGATACGATAATAGATAAGATGAATTTATTTATCGATGGTAAGCCAGAAGAAAAGTTGATTAGAGCAGAATTGTGGTATTGCATTCACCATGAAATGACCAATAGTCTGGCAGATTTCTTCGTTCGTCGTACAGGTCGTTTGTATTTTAATATTGAGAGCGTTTTAAAATATAAAGATCTCATTTTAGAAGATTTTATTACCTATTTAGAATGGGATGACAAACGTATTTCTTCAGAGGAAAAAACAATACAGTCATTATTGGATGATGCCACTACTTATTATAACTCAGAATTTGAGTTATCTTAAAAGATGAATAATAAGTTTTTATAATTAGTGTTTTGTGTGGTGTTTAAATGCTTTAGCTGAAAAGAGATAGAGCAAATATTGAGGTTAGTGTTGACGTATTTTATTCAGTAGTCGACCATGTTACGAAAACAATGGCTCATGATATTATATCCCCTCCTGTTGTAAGTCGAGTTTATTTCTATCCTGATATTGCTGTTTAAAAAATTATAGCTCTTCATTTATTGAAAAAGGCTGCTTAAAATATTAAGCAGCCTTTTTTAATTACTCCTTATTTATTAGTTCTTCTTGATTTCTGAAGACCAAGGTGTCGTTAAATTCATCCAGTAGAATAATACTATCGGTCTGTACTTTTCCAGATAGGATCTCTTTGGAAAGTTTATTTAAAACCTCACGCTGCAACACCCTTTTTACAGGCCTTGCTCCATATTGCGGATCGAAACCTTGTTTAGATAGATATTCCAACGCCTCTTTAGTGGCATCCAGAACGATTCCTTGTTTGGAAAGCATTTTTTTCAAGCCTTTAAGTTGGAGATCTACAATCTTTAAAATATCTTTTTTATTAAGTGGAGTAAATAGGATAATATCATCTATTCTATTAATAAATTCCGGTCGAACTGTTTGCTTTAATAAACCAAGAACTTCTATTTTTGCACTTTCCATTGCAGTATCCAAATCCTTCACAGTTTCAAATTTCTCCTGAATAATGCTAGAACCCATGTTGGAGGTCATAATTATTATAGTGTTCTTAAAATCTGCAAGTCTACCTTTGTTATCTGTTAGTCTACCTTCATCCAATACTTGAAGTAGAATATTAAAAGTGTCCGGATGTGCTTTTTCAATTTCATCTAAAAGAATTACAGAATATGGCTTTCTTCTAACTGCCTCTGTAAGCTGTCCACCTTCCTCATACCCGATGTATCCCGGAGGTGCTCCTACCAATCTGCTAACCGCATGACGCTCTTGATACTCACTCATATCTATTCTGGTCATCGCAGATTCATCATCAAAAAGATATTCTGCTAAAGCTTTAGCTAACTCGGTTTTTCCAACTCCCGTTGTACCTAAGAATAAGAAAGTTCCAATTGGTTTTTTCTGATCCTGTAATCCAGCTCGACTTCTTCGTACAGCATCACTCACCGCCTGGATGGCTTCTTCCTGACCAACCACTCTTTTATGAAGTTCGTCTTCAAGCTTCAACAGTTTTTCACGCTCGCTCTGCAACATTTTGGTTACCGGAACACCGGTCCATTTGGCTACAACTTCAGCAATATCCTCGTAAGTAACTTCCTCCTTAATCAAGGTCTTACTATCTTGATTTGCTTCCATTTGCTGCTGCAGTTTTTCAAGACTTTCTTGAGCTTCTTTTATTTTGCCATATCTAATCTCAGCTACTTTTCCATAGTCACCATCACGTTCGGCACGTTCAGCTTCCAACTTAAATTGTTCAATGTCAGATTTAGCCGATTGTATACTATCTACAACTTCCTTTTCATTTTTCCAACGGGCATTTAGCTCGTTGCGTTCTTCTTTTAAATTTGCCAGATCTGCTGTTAGAAATTTTAATTTGGACTCGTCATTCTCTCTCTTAATAGCTTCTATCTCGATCTCTAATTGAGTGACCTTTCTGTCCAGAACATCTAATTCCTCGGGTTTGGAGTTGATCTCCATTCTAATTTTTGAAGCCGCTTCATCCATTAGATCTATCGCTTTATCAGGCAAGAACCTATTGGTGATATACCGTTGAGATAATTCTACTGCAGCTATTATAGCCTCATCTTTAATTCTCACTTTATGGTGAGTTTCATATTTTTCCTTTATTCCACGTAGAATAGAAATAGCACTCTCTGTATCTGGCTCATCTACAATCACTTTTTGAAACCGTCTTTCTAGAGCTTTATCTTTTTCGAAATATTTCTGATATTCGTCCAAGGTGGTTGCTCCAATAGCTCTTAACTCTCCACGCGCTAAGGCTGGCTTTAAAATATTAGCGGCGTCCATGGCTCCTTGGCCTCCACCTGCACCAACAAGTGTATGGATCTCGTCTATAAATAGCACAATATCACCTTCGCTTTCGGTAACTTCTTTGATGACGGCTTTTAATCGCTCCTCAAATTCTCCTTTATATTTTGCACCCGCTATTAAAGCTCCCATGTCTAAAGAGAATATTTGTTTATTCTTTAAATTTTCTGGAATATCCCCATCTATAATTCTATGTGCAAGACCTTCAGCAATTGCGGTTTTACCAACTCCGGGTTCTCCAACGAGCATAGGATTATTCTTAGTCCTTCTGGAAAGGATCTGAAGCACTCTTCTAATTTCCTCATCTCTACCAATTACGGGATCTAATTTTCCTTCTTCAGCAAGTTTATTCAGGTTCTTGGCGTATTTATTTAAGGAGTTATAGGTTTCCTCTGCACTTTGAGAAGTAACTCGGTCTCCTTTTCGCAATTCTTCAATCGCTGCTTTTAAGTTCTTTTCCGTAGCACCTTGATCTTTCATGATCTGGGCAACCTTACTGGAAGATTTAAATATTGCAAGAATAAGATGCTCTATAGAAACATACTCATCTTTCATTTTATTGGCTATGCTACTGGCTTCAGTTAAAGTTGTAGAAGCAGTTCTAGAAAGCATGGTCTCACCGCCAGTTACTTTTTGGAAATTCTCTAAGGTCTTATCCAGTATCTGAGTAAAAAGCCCAATATTTATATTTAATTTTTTCAATAAAAAAGGAGTCACATTTTCGTCCACTATTGTTATGGATTTAAAAATATGTTCGTTTTCTATTTGCTGATGGCCTAACTCCTGCGCAAGTTGATGTGCTTGCTGGATCGCCTCCTGAGATTTTATAGTGAAATTATTAAAGTTCATAGGTCACATTTTAATTATATCGATGGAATAACAAAGCACATACCAGCGAAATAACACCGTCAAAATGTCTGTTATCGCAAGGTTTTATCAGACATTTTGTCTCCCCTAATATTATATAAGTTACGTATTTAGAATCCGTTTTTACATTTCATTACATAAACTTTAGTAAAGATTTGGAACATTTAATTATAATGATGACCTATTTTTGCACTCTAAATTAAAACGGATTATGGGATTTTTTGATAAAATGTTTAAAGCTGAAGATAAAGGAGATAAGTTGGATAAACCAGGAGTGCCTTGGATTCAATTGGATTCATTAGAAATGTTAGAACAAGTTGATGCTGAATCTTATAATCAACCTGTTGCAATTTTAAAACACTCCACATCCTGTGGAATTAGTAGAATGGTTTTAAGACAATTTGAAAAGGACTATGATCTAGAACCAGATTCGGTAAAGTTATATTTTCTTGACCTTTTAAGATTTAGAGAAATTTCTAATAGAATAGCTTCTAAATTTAATGTGCCTCATGAAAGCCCCCAATTAATTATTTTAAAAGATGGCAAAGTAGTTCATGATTCCTCTCACAGTGCAATCGAGGTGAATTCAATTAAAATGGCTATTTAATTTAACACGTAAAATTTCATAAAATTTTCTTTTGTAAGACTTTTGTAGGATAGGTTAAAGTCCTAATAAACTCCCTTGAATACGAGTGGTTGTCTATTATCTTAACTTTATTATTAACCATTTAAATTTATTATCATGGAACATCAAAAAGATCCACAAAAAAAAGATCAGAAAGAGAATCAACAATCTGGTTCCAAAAGTCAGCCTAAAAAGCAAGAGGATCATAAAAAAGGTCCCGAAAGCCCAAGAAGATAATTAGGGTTTATTAATTTGAAAGAAAAATGGTTATCTAATACTAATTAGATAGCCATTTTTTTATGTTTAAAATCAATTATTTTTTCTTGGTTTGAGGCTCGTAAACAGGTAAAAGTTTGGTGCTTACTTCACCAAATCCAATCCTTCTGTCCTTTCCTTCACAGTATCCACGCATTATTACGGTGTCGTTATCTTCAATAAATTTACGCTCGCTACCATCATTTAATTTCACAGGTTTTTCTCCTCTCCAGGATAATTCTAGCATAGACCCAAAAGAATCTGGGGTTGGTCCAGAAATTGTTCCAGATCCCATCATATCTCCAGAATTTACAGGACAACCGTTAATAGTGTGATGTGCCAATTGTTGGCTCATATTCCAATACATATATTTAAAATTAGACCTAGAAACTGTAGTTTCCTCTTTGCCTTCAGGCTTTATCGCAACTTCAAGATTAATATTGAAACTTTTCTTTCCTTTAGTTTGAAGATAAGGTAATAATTCCTTTTCAGGTTCAGGACTTTTTAATCTAAAGGGTTCTAATGCATCCAAGGTTACAATCCAGGGAGAAATAGAGGATGCAAAATTCTTTGCCAAAAAGGGTCCAAGTGGCACATATTCCCATTTTTGTATATCTCTTGCGCTCCAGTCATTGAATAATACCATACCAAAGATATAATCTTCAGCTTCATCTATAGGGATAGGTTCTCCTATAGGATTACCATCTGTAGTAATAAATGCCATTTCCAATTCAAAATCTACCAATTTAGAAGGTCCAAAAACAGGTTCTGTTGCTCCATTAGGCATGGTTTGCCCTTGTGGTCTATGTACAGGGATTCCACTTGGAATTATAGAAGAACTTCTTCCATGATATCCCACAGGAATGTGTAGCCAGTTTGGTAATAAGGCATTATCTGGATCACGAAACATGGTCCCAACATTTGTAGCATGCTCCTTGCTTGAATAGAAATCTGTGTAATCACCTACTTGTACCGGTAATTGCATCTCAATTTCATCAAGGGTAAAAAGAACTGTATTTCGATGGTCTTGATTATCTTTTAGCTGATTATTTTTTGAGTCAAAAATATCCGCAATTCGGTTTCTCACCAAACGCCAGGTTTTCTTACCATCAGATATAAAATCGTTTAAAGTATCTTGAAGAAAAATATCATCGGTTAGAGGGATTCCATCAAAATATCCTAATTGATGTAGGGCACCAAGATCAATGGCATAATCACCAATTCTGGTCCCGATAGTTACAATATCATCTCTAGTTAAAAATACACCGAAGGGAATATTTTGAATAGGGAAATCTGTATTTTTCGGAATGTCCAGCCAGGTTTTTCTTTTAGGATCATTTGCTGTAATAGGCATATAATTTTTGGTTTTATTCTTAATTCTATTGATTTCAAATATATTATTTTCCAGCAATTAACCGATTGGAATTATTACTTTTGAGGAATATTTAACGTAAAAAATTACCATGCAACAAGATACGCAAATTTTTGAACTGATAGAAGCTGAAAGGAACCGTCAAATTAATGGTTTAGAACTAATTGCAAGTGAGAATTTTGTGAGTGAACAGGTGCTAAAAGCAGCTGGTTCAGTTTTAACAAATAAATACGCTGAAGGATATCCAGGTAAAAGATATTATGGAGGCTGCGAGATCGTAGACGAAGTTGAAAATCTTGCAATAGAGCGTTTAAAAGAATTGTTTAATGCAGAATATGCCAATGTGCAACCGCATTCGGGATCTCAGGCCAATACAGCGGTTTTTCATGCATGTATGCAACCAGGTGATAAATTCTTAGGATTCGATCTTTCTCATGGTGGACATTTAACACATGGTTCTCCTGTTAATTTTTCCGGAAGATTATACACTCCAGTATTTTACGGAGTAGTTAAGGAGACAGGATTAATAGATTATGATGCAGTCGCAGAGATCGCAGAAAGAGAAAAACCAAAGATGATCATTGCCGGAGCATCTGCATATTCTAGAGAAATAGATTACAAAAGATTTCGTGAAATTGCAGATAGCGTGGGGGCAATTTTATTTGCAGATATAGCACATCCTGCGGGACTTATCGCAAAAGGATTGTTGGGAGATCCACTTCCACATTGTCATGTGGTTACTTCTACTACTCATAAAACATTGAGAGGACCAAGAGGAGGGATCATTATGATGGGAAAAGATTTCGATAATCCATTTGGTCAAAAATTGAAGAATGGTGAGCTTAAGAAGATGTCTGCACTTTTAGATAGTGGAGTTTTCCCTGGAAATCAAGGTGGACCTTTAGAACATATTATTGCCGCAAAAGCTGTGGCATTTGGTGAAGCCCTTACAGATGAGTTTCTTCATTATATGGTGCAGGTAAAGAAAAATGCTAAAGCAATGGCGGCTGCTTTCATGGCTAAAGATTATAATGTGATCTCTGGAGGTACAGACAATCATATGATGCTTATAGATCTTAGAAATAAGAACATTACAGGGAAGCAAGCAGAAGAGGCTTTAGGTGAAGCAGAGATCACTGTAAATAAGAACATGGTACCTTTCGATGATAAATCTCCCTTCGTTACCTCAGGAATACGAGTTGGAACAGCAGCAGTTACTACTCGAGGCTTGAAAGAGGAGGATATGGCGAAAATAGTAGATCTAATGGATCGCGTGATCACCAATTTTGAAGATGAAGCAGAATTGATAAAAGTAGAAGCAGAAGTTCTTGATATGATGCAAGACCTGCCGCTTTTTTCTTAATATCTAACTACATAATTTTAAAAAGAGGATTTTTCCAATAGGACTATCCTCTTTTTTTATTCCAGAATTATAAAGGAGTCAGTAATAAAAAAATAGTTTTTAGGGACAGGAATTAGAAGTTGAAAAATAATCGGTTATATTAGCTTCACTTCAGAAACAACGAAAGCTAAGGCTTTTATATATAATGTTGTAATCAACACATTAACTATGAAAATGCAGCGAAATTTTTTCCATATTTTTTTCAACTGTTTAATTCTTATTGCACTTTCCGGATGTACCTCGAGTAAAATTATTGAGGAACAAAAAAATAAAATATTACCTCCGGAAGAATTTTACGGGTCACTATTTTATGATGTACAATCTGATAAGAATATTTTCAACGACAGTAAAACTTTTGTAGATGCTGTTCCATTATATGCCGTAGATATAATTAGAAATAAATATGCTGAATTAAAGGACAAATCTTCTGCTTCCCTTAAGGAGTTTGTGGAAAATAATTTCGAGCTCCCTTCTGTTTCAACTATGTATGTAACAGATTCTTCTTCTATTAACACTCACATTACAAATTTATGGGATGTTTTAAAACGTCCGGCAGATAAAAAAATATCGGGAACCCTTATCCCTTTGCCAAATCCTTATATAGTTCCTGGAGGAAGGTTTAGAGAGGTTTATTATTGGGATAGTTATTTTACCATGCTGGGTTTGGCTGAAGATAATGAGGTGGAAACCATTGAAAACATGATAGATAATTTTTCCTACCTCATTGATGAAAAGGGTTTTATTCCGAATGGAAATCGCACCTATTATTTAGGGAGGTCTCAACCTCCTTTTTATTCCCTTATGGTAGAAATTCTTGCGACTACCAAATCCGATTCTGTTTATATAAAATATTTAAAACCTTTGGAAAAGGAATATAATTTTTGGATGAAGGGTAATGAAAAAATTAATTCTAGTAAACAAGATTATTTACGCGTGGTAATGATGCCAAATGGTTCAATACTTAACAGATATTGGGATAATAAAAACACCCCCCGTCCGGAAAGTTACCGTGAAGATGTTGCTACTGCAGATAAAGCACTGTCAGATTTTCCTAACCTTAAACGGGATGATATTTATAGAAATTTAAGGGCAGGTGCAGAATCGGGATGGGATTTCTCGAGCAGATGGCTAAATAAAGTGGATGGGGATTACGAACTTTCTACTATCCATACAACAGATATTATTCCTGTAGATTTAAATTCGTTGTTGTTTAATTTAGAGATGACTTTATCCAAAAGTTATCTATTAGCTGGGGAGCCGGTAAAATCTAAAATCTTTAGTGATAAAGCTCAATTGCGTAAAGAAGCGATATTAAAATATTGCTGGAGTGATGAAAACGGATTTTTCATGGATTATAATTTTAAAAAGAACTCTCAGACCCAAATTTTTTCTCTTGCCGGGGTTTACCCTTTATTCTTCAATTTTGCTGAAGAAAATCAGGCGGAGCGGGTCCAGGAAAAAATAAAGGAGATTTTCTTAAAACCCGGTGGATTGGTTACAACGCCTAACCATACAGGGCAGCAATGGGATGCGCCAAATGGCTGGGCACCATTGCAGTGGATGGCCATTAAAGCTTTAAGAAATTACGGCTATACTGTGCTAGCAAATGAGATAAAGGATAGATGGATTAAAATAAATACAGGAGTGTATCAAAAAACGTTTAAGATGCTTGAAAAATATAATGTAGAGGATTTGACCAAGGAAAGCGGGGGAGGAGAGTATCCAACTCAGGATGGTTTTGGATGGACCAATGGTGTTTTTCAGAAATTATCTAAGGAATAAAAAGTGAATTTTTTAAATAAACTTAAATCAAAGGTTAAGAAGCTTAAAAACGAGATCCAGATTTTAAGTATCGCATATTCAGATCCGAGAACTCCATGGACTGCTAAACTATTAATTGGTCTTACCGTTGGCTATTTGCTTAGCCCAATAGATCTTATTCTAGATTTTATTCCAGTTCTTGGAATCCTAGACGATCTTATTTTAGTGCCTTTATTAATAACAGCTTCTATAAAATTAATCCCAAGTATGGTGTTGGAAGAAGCAAGAATAAAAGCTATAGAAAACCCAAAAAGGATGAAAAAGAACAACTGGATAGTTGCCTTTTTCATCCTTTTAATTTGGTTAATTCTGATCTACGCCTTTTATTCTTTTTTCAAAGGAAAGACAAATTATTTTTGATTTTGGATTATTTTTTAATTTCTGGATACCAGTTTAGTTGAACTACTTCAACATCTTTATTTCCATTATTAACCAGTTCCTTGAATTTAGAAACATCTGCAAGACCATCTTGTCCTCTATAATGGTAAGGGTATACCTTTTTTGGCGCAAATTCGATAACAGCATTTGCCGCGTCTTCTACCGTCATAGTATAAGGTAGATTCATACACACCAAAGCTACATCTATATTCTCTAACGCCCTCATTTCTGTTATATCTTCAGTATCTCCAGAGATATAAAGACGTTGTCCATTTTTCTCTAAGACGTACCCATTTCCTCTGCCTTTGGTATGCATGGCATCTTGAGCTTCGGGTAAATTATACATTGGGATTGCTTTTATTGTAAAGCCCATAAAATCTTGAGAATCCCCATTGTTCATCACCACTAAATTAGCGGCCATTTCCTTTGGTAATTGATCTTTAACCGCTTGTGGAACAATAATATTTGTGTCTCCCAACTTTAGAGCCTCAAGAGTTTTAGCATCCATATGATCCCCATGAATATCGGTGATCAAAACAAAGCTAGGTGCCTCTTTTCCTTCAAAAACACCCGCACCTCCAACAGGATCTGTATAAATTACGGCATCTTCCCATGTTATAACGGCAGTAGCATGAGAAATAGGTTCAATTTCAATAGCCGAAACTTCTTGATCTGAGCTTGAAGTGACCTCAATTTCATTTTCCATTTTCTGTTCTTTTTTTTCATCATTTTTACATGAAGTGAACGCAAAACCGAGGCAACATAATGCAAGTATTCCTTTTTTCATTTTTTATTCTTTTAGATTATTATTGTTATTTTTTACTTTAAAGAGCCCTAAATAGGGCTCTTATTGTAATTACCTATAAATTTAAGAAAGCTGTTTTGGAATCACCTTTAATTAATAAAAAATTATGAAAGGTTCAACTCCATCTTTATATCTCCACGGCTATATGGATTATTCTCTTCTATAGGAATCTCTACAAATCCGTATTTTTTATAAATATAGATCGCGTTTTCTAGTTTTCTATTGGAGTATATTATGAGTTTTTCCCAGTTTTGATGCTTGGCGAAATCAATGGTATGTTCCATTAAGTGTTGCCCAATTTTTTTGCCTTGTGCGGCTGGAGTCACGGCCATTTTTGTGAGTTCGAAAATTCCGTTTTCCATTTTCTTTAAGGCCACTGTTCCTATGATTTTTTCATTTTCCATTACAAAGAAAATAGTACCGCCGGGTTCTATAATATATTTTTCAGGCTTTCCTAAAACATCTTCATCATGAGGTTCTACCCAAAAATATTTTTCTAACCAGGCAATGTTCAAGTTTTTAAAATCTTCAGCATACTCTGAGGTATATGAAATAATTTGCATAGGCTTAACGAATAAAATCTGTGATAAAATAACTTAAGGCTTTTCCTACTTTTGCTTCTGAAGTTTGATTGGAAGTCGCTTCGCAAATATGCAAATACCTTATGTGTTCTTCTTCTGAAGCGATCCTTATAAAATTCCGGATCATATTAATGGCAAATCCACTAGGTGTTTCTGCACTGCTAGGGAAACCCTTAATAGCATCGCAATCTAGTTCAAATCCAAAATTATCATGAGATACAAATTCCAATTCTTCGCGAAAAGCTTGAACAATTTTTTGTGAAGGCATTAAAATTAAATGTTCAAAAAGACGATATCCATCATTTGCAGAATGCTGCATATCTTTAAAGATATATTGAGGTGTATAATTTTGATGCAAACCGAAAATCCTATACTTCGCCAAGTAACCATCTTTTCTGGCAAAGCTGAAGCCATTTCCGCTATGCCTGATATCGGTCTTTCGAAGATCTGTATGAGCATCAATATTTAATACGCTAATTGGTTTTTTTAAAGCTTCGGAAGTTCCTTTCATGTTTCCGTATGCATTATTATGTCCTCCACCAATGATTATTGGGATCTTACCAGCTACTACTATTTTTTTTATCACCGCGCTAGTTATAGCATCTATCTTTAAAACCAGATCACCAAGTTTCTGAATGTAGTTTGGATCTTTAGGGTCTATGTTGGCCGCTTTTTCCATGGCTTCGGTACAATCTATTTCTCCCAAAAGGATCACTTTTTCTGGTTTAGTGTATTGATTTGCCTGAATGTTAAGCAGTGATCTTAAACAGGTTTCCCAGGATTTAGATGCACCAGACCTACCCAAATTGGCACGTACGCCAATATCCTCAGGGATGCCAAAAAGCACATATTTTGAAGTTGATTTTTTTATAGCTTCAAAATCTTGAACAAAGCAAATCTTTTCTCCAAATTTGGTTTCCCCTTCTCTCGTATTCAGATATTTCGAAATACTTTTTTCGTTATATAATTTAAAACCTTCCATAGTTATATTTTTTTTCCGTTCAAATAAACCGCTTCAATAAAATTACTTCCAAAAGAATAAGGTAGATAAGAATAGGATGGGATGGGTTTGGTGATGATAAGATTTGCTAATTTTCCTTTGGTGATGCTACCAACTAGTTTGCTTTGATCCATAGCATAGGCGCCATTTATGGTTGCAGCATTTATCGCTTCTTCTGGAGTCATTTTCATTTTAATGCAGGCTAGAGATACTACCAGATTCATATTCCCGCTTGGTGCGCTCCCGGGATTGAAATCGGTTGCAAGCGCTAACGGCAACCCGGCATCTATGATCATTCTTGCTGGTGTATATGGAATACTCAAAAACAAGGAGCATCCCGGTAATGCAACAGGCATGGTCTCAGAATTTTTAAGTGATTCAACATCCTCTATCCTTAGCTCTTCTAGATGATCTACACTTAGTGCATTATTTGCAACCCCAACTTGTACACCACCAATCGCATTAAATTGATTTACATGTATTTTCGGTCTAAGATTATATTTAGCCGCTGCTTTCAGTAATTTATTGGTATCTTCTACCGTAAAATATCCTTGCTCACAAAAAATATCGATATACTCAGCTAGATTTTCTTCTGCAACCGCAGGAAGAATTTCATTAATCACATGATCTATAAACTCCTCTTTTTTATCCTTATATTCCAAGGGTAATGCATGAGCTCCCAAAAATGTTGCTTTAATAGGAATGTTATAATTTTCTTTCAATTTTTTGACAACTCGAAGCATTTTTAATTCTGCTTCCTTGATAAGTCCATAACCAGATTTTATCTCCACCGCGCCGGTTCCCAATTGCATAATTTCTTCCAATCTTTTAGCAGATTGTTTATAAATTTCTTCTTCTGAAATTTCTTGTAATGTTTTTGCTGAATTCAAGATACCACCGCCTCTATTGGCAATTTCTTCATAAGAAAGTCCGCTAATACGCTGGCTAAATTCTTGCTCGCGATTCCCTGCATACACTATATGAGTATGGGAATCGCACCAAGTTGGCAATACAATTTTTCCGGTAAGATCTATGGTATTATCTGGAGAAATTTCAGGGAGATCATTCATGCTTCCATAATCTGCAATTTTATCATCCTCAATAAGCAGCCACGCATTTTTAATGGTTGGCAATATGCTCATCTCTTTTCCTGAAAGTTTTAACACCGAAGGTTCTCGAATTTGTAAGAGCTCTTTAATATTGGTAAAAAGTAATTTCATAGTGTAAAGATAAAAAAGCCTTTAAATTTTACAGCGCTTAAAACAGCAATTAGCTCCACTTCCTATAAAGTGAATTGCGCGAGTAGCTTTTGCACTTCATAGATATCTACACTTTTATTGAATTTTTTACAAATTGAAGGTTGTTGTTCTCCCGAGATCCAGATCTTTAGTTCGGCATCCAGATCAAAACTGCCTGCAGTTTCTAAACTAAAACGGGAAATGCTTCTATAACTTACCGAGAAATATTCTACTTTCTTTCCCGTAATACCCTGAACATCTACAAGGATTAGGCGCTTGTTTGTAAAAATGAAAGTGTCGCGAATAAGTTTAAAACCCGCTTCAATTTTTTCTGAATGGATTAATAGTTTCGAGTACTCTTTTTGAAGTGTTTCAGGATCTAAACTTCCTGCATTTCCTAATAAGGATGAAAATATTCCCATTGTATTTTTTGTTGATTGGTTAGAATAAAAAGAGGTTGCTTTTAAAGTTTTTCTCTAAATTTTCTGAAATTAATTCAGAAGAACGAAAGTTAAAACTTTAAAAGCAACCTCAGTAAATTATTAAGCAATAGGTTTTAGCTATTCTTAAGTGATTTCATATCTATCACAAATCTATATTTCACATCAGATTTCTGAATTCTCTCATAAGCATCGTTGATATTTTGAATGTCTATCATCTCTACATCAGAAACTATATTGTGTTTTCCACAGAAATCTAACATTTCTTGAGTTTCTTTAATACCACCAATAAGAGAACCTGCAATGCTCTTTCTCTGGCCCACTAATCCACCTCCATGAATAGGGTCCAAAGGTTCTATTGCTCCCACCAATACCATAGTGGCATCTCTTTTTAATAAACCAACATATGGATTCACATCATGGCCCACAGGAACTGTATTCAATAAGAAGTCGAAAGAATTTGCATGTTCCTTCATTTGCTTTTCATCCTTCGAGATAAGAACCTCATCTGCTCCTAATTTTTTAGCATCCTTGCTCTTTTCTGGAGAAGTAGTGATCATCACTACATGCGCTCCCATTGCATGTGCAAATTTAATTCCCATGTGCCCTAATCCACCAAGGCCAATCACACCAACTTTATCACCTTTTTTTACATTCCAATGACGCAATGGCGAATAGGTGGTAATTCCAGCACATAATAGGGGAGCTACTGCTTCAATATCTAAATTTTCAGGAACATTAAGCACGAATTTTTTATCTACAACCACTTTCTCAGAATAACCACCAAAAGTATGTCCACCTAAATGCTTGTCTTTGCTATTATATGTATAAGTAGCACCATTCTCACAGTATTGTTCAAGATCTTCCTTGCAAGAATTACATGTCTGGCAAGAATCTACCATACATCCAACTCCAACAAGATCACCTTCTTTAAAATTTTTAACATTGCCTCCAACTTTAGTTACACGACCTATAATTTCATGTCCCGGTACTACTGGATATTGAGAATTTTTCCAATCGTTTTTTACTGTGTGTATATCGCTGTGACAAACTCCACAGTAAAGAATATCTATTTCTACATCTTCCTTAGTGATATCTCTTCTCTCAATTTTAAATGGTTCTAATTCTGCGGTCTTGGATGATGCCGCATATGCTTTAACTTCGCTCATAATCTTCTTTTTCATTTATTTTTTTACTGACTCGAAGATACGAAATACAGCTAGTCACTCATAAGTAATAACCCACTTTAAACTAAGTTTAACTCATAATATTAACACAGGTTATTATTTCTAGAAAATAAGATTCAGTTTATTCATTTTAGTTTTTTATAGAAAAGAGTTTAGATAAATTCTTTTTACCTTAGAGCAAAATTTACATTCGCTTAACAATTACCTACTATGAAAAATAAATCTCAAGGAATAAATACCCTTTGTGCACATGCCGGAGAATTAAAGGACACTCAATTTAAAGGTGCTGTTTCCCCATTGTATATGTCTACTTCCTATGCTTTTGAAGATGTTGATGTAAAACGCTATCCTAGATATTTTAATACTCCCAATCAAGTTGCATTAGCTAAGAAAATAGCTGCATTAGAGCATGGCGAGGCAGCATTGATATTTGGAAGCGGGATGGCTGCAGTAAGCACCTCTTTAATGGCCTTTTTAAAAAGTGGAGATCATGTTGTTTTGCAAAATACCCTTTACGGTGGTACTAGTAATTTGGTGGTTGAAGAATTTGAAAGATATGGAATAGCCTTTTCTTTTACAAAGGATCTAAAACCAGAAAGTTTTGAAGCTGAAATAAAGAATAATACAAAGGTAATTTATATTGAAACACCTTCAAATCCGCTGTTGACAATTACAGATATTGCTGCTATATCTAGAATTGCTAAAAAGAATGGATTGGTTAGTATGATCGACAATACCTTTGCTTCCCCTGTAAATCAAAATCCAATAGATTTTGGAATAGATGTAGTAATTCATTCTGCAACTAAATATATGGGTGGCCATAGTGATATATTAGCAGGTGCTGTTATTGCTTCAGAAGCACATATAGATACTATATTTCAACTTGCCAAAAATTTTGGAGGCAGCTTAAGCGATTATACCGTGTGGTTGCTGGAAAGAAGTATTAAAACAATGGGCTTAAGAGTAAAAGCGCAAAATAAGAATGCTAAGAAAATGGCCAAGTATCTAGAGAAACATGAGGATGTGGCTGCGGTATATTATCCAGGATTGAAAACGCATCCAGATCACGAATTGGCCAAGTCGCAAATGAAAGGTTTTGGAGGGATGCTTTCTTTTGAGCTGAATGAAGGTTTAAATGCTTCTTTATTTCAGAAAGAATTAAAATTGATAAAAGCATCTATGAGTCTGGCAGGAGTAGAGTCTACTATTCTATCTCCAACCTTAACCTCTCATGCGTTACTAACACCGGAGGAGCGAGCAAAACAGGGAATTAAAGATGGTCTAATGCGTTTTTCTATTGGTATTGAAGAAGTAGAAGATCTTATTGAAGATTTAGAACAAGCTTTAGTTTCTTTAAAACAACTGGCAAACTAAATACTAATACAGAGAATAATTAAATATGAAATTAGACCTATTAGCTATTGGAGCACATCCAGACGATATTGAGTTGAGCTGTGCAGGAACAATAGCCAAAGAAGTTGCGAGAGGAAAGAAAGTTGGAGTATTAGATCTAACCCGAGGAGAGTTAGGAACTCGGGGTACTGCAGATATGAGAGATAAGGAAGCTGCAGATGCTTCTAAGATCTTAGGTTTGCACATGAGGCATAACCTAAAATTTAAAGATGGTTTTTTCAGTAATAATAAAAAGCATCAATTAGAGATCATAAAAGTGATAAGGAAATATAGGCCAGAGATCATTTTATGCAATGCGGTTAATGATAGGCATATAGATCATGGTAAAGGGGCGCAATTAGTGAGCGATGCCTGTTTTCTAAGTGGTTTGCGCAGGATTGAAACCAAAGAAGATGCAGTAGTGCAGGAGGCCTGGAGGCCAAAGCATGTATATCATTATATACAATGGAAGAATCTTCCTCCAGATATCGCGGTGGATATTACTGGATATATGGATATAAAGCTAAAATCTGTCCTTGCTTATAAAAGCCAATTCTTCGATGAAGATAGTGATGAACCTGCAACACCTATCTCTAGCGACAACTTTTTAGACAGTATAACCTATCGTGCAAGGGACTTAGGACGTTTAATTGGGACAGAATATGCAGAAGGTTATAATGTAGAGCGCTATCCTGCAGTGGATTCCATTTTTGATCTAATTTAATTTCATTTTTTTCTTTGAGAGAATATAGAAAAAATATACATTTGCATCCGCGAATAAATGGTGGTTGTAGCTCAGCTGGTTAGAGCATCGGTTTGTGGTACCGAGGGTCGCCGGTTCGAACCCGGTCTTCCACCCTTTTTTAAACTCCTTAGGAAACTAAGGAGTTTTTTTTATTTCAAATTTTTAATTTGAAGTAGATAAAATAAGAATCGTAAAAGTTTAAGATGAATACAATCTCGTTAAGGCACTAAATAAGTTTTTTTCCATTCACCATCTACTAACCTAAATCGAGCTCTTAGATGATTATAGTCTGTTCTTAGCTTTAATATTTCTATTCTTTTAGGCACAAATTCCAAAACTCCAAAATGTATTTTTTTCGTGCGTTTAATAGAAAAAGGATCTTTAATAGGCTTTCCAGGCGCCATAAATGAATTGTAATTATTTACTGCATTTCCATCTATGTTATTTCTATTTATTTCCCATTGTTCGCTATCGGTGTGGATATGCACAATTCCATTAAATATTACCTGTAGTTTATTTTTTGGATCATAGAACAACGCGCTGCTTTTAGAATTTTCCTTTAGTTGCTTGATCTTATTAGCTCTAAGGTCTGTATAAAACAATAAATTATTGTTAGCTGTTATTCCCCGTAATATCACTATTCGTTGTTTAACTCCAGATTTCTCATTTTGGGTTGCCAAACTGCAATTTTTAAAAGCATGCTCATTTTCAGATAATGCGGTATTTAACGATTTCCAGGCCTCTTGAAATAAGTCGTTTAACATAAGCTTAAATCTATTTTAAATGTGAAAAAGTATCTTTGCTTCTAAAATAGAAAAAGATGATTAAAGATACAATATATTATGTTTACGATCCACTTTGCAGTTGGTGTTATGGATTCTCTCCAGTGATGAAAAAATTGAAAAATTCTTACGATAATGAATTTAATTTTGAAGTTATTTCCGGTGGAATGCAATCTGGAGATAGAAAACAACCTGTAAGTGTTATCCGGGATTATTTGAAAGGCGCTTATAAGAATGTTACAGAGAGAACAGGTGTTGAGTTTGGAGATAAATTCATGAAAGTCTTGGACGATGGAACTAGAATTCTGGATTCTATCCCACCATCTATAGCGCTTTCTATTATAAAAGAATTAAAGCCTGAGGAAACTTTAAATTTTGCTGCAATAATTCAAGAAGCTATCTATTATGATGGAATGGATTGGAACTTAGTTGAAGCATATTTTCCATATCTAGAAAAATATAATATTGATCCTGATGAATTCATGAAAAAATTTGAAGATCCTTTTTATAAAGAAAAAACTTTAGAGGATTTTAAACTGGCTTCAAATTTTGGTGTTACTGGCTTTCCTACAGTAATTCTCAAAAAGGATGATAAATATTATTTACTAGCTCAAGGCTTTGTTCCTTTTGAGCAATTAAATGCTTCTGTGGAACAGATACTAAAATCTCAAAATTAAATTAATCAATTTTATATTCCAATCTCATAGTGATAGAAGCTGTTTTCTTTTTATCCTGCGTATTATAAGCCCCGCTCCAACTATAATCTTCACCGCTATTTTGCCCGGTGATCTGAAAAACGCCCATGCTGGCATTATTTAATTCCCCTAAACTTCCTCCGCTGTTCTCTGCAATTTTTTCCGCCCTAACATGAGCATCTTCTGTGGCCTTGGAGATCATTGCAATTTTAAGTTCAGATATTTTAGTGTAATAATAGCGAGGAGGAGTGGAGTTAAATTGAACACCTTTATTCAAAAGCTCTGTGATCTCTCTGGATACAGATTCTATTAATTCTACATTGTTAGATTCAATTTTTACTGCTTGTGTAAGCAAATAGCCTTTAAATATGCTACCAACATAATTCCCATTCTGATATTGATTTTCTTGTTGTTCACTGGTCTGAACCGAGTTAAAAACAATATTTTCTGTTGGAATTCCCTTTTCAACTAAATATTTTCTTACCGTTTCTTTATCTGCATTAAGATCTGAATAGGCTTCTCTAAGGTTAGGAGACATTCTTGTAAACTGTCCTTCCCATACAATTAGGTCTGAAGTAAAGTTTTCACTTCCAGAGCCCGTAACCGAGATCACACCTACCGGTTGAGCTCTTTTTATATAGGCGTTTCCTAAAAGAAATGCAGCCAATACAATCGCTATAGAAAAAATAATTGCAACTAAATATTTCATAAAAGGAGATTTTACATGCATTTAAAGATATAAATTAATAAATCTGCTAGGTCATTATTCATTCAAATTCTTACTTTTGCACATGCAACAAAACGTACTTATTTTAGACTTTGGTTCACAGTATACACAGCTTATAGCAAGACGTGTTAGAGAGCTTAACATCTACTGTGAAATTCATCCATACAATAATCCACCTAAAGACATTTCGGGTTTTAAAGCAACAATCCTTTCAGGAAGTCCTTTTTCTGTAAGAGCGGAAGATGCACCGCATCCGGATCTCTCAGAAATAAGAGGTAAAATGCCTTTGCTAGCTGTATGTTACGGAGCGCAATATTTAGCTCATTTTCATGGAGGAAAGGTGGAAGCTTCAGAAACCAGAGAATATGGAAGAGCAAATTTGTCTGTTATAAAAGATGCTGAAGTTTTGTTTGAAGACATCACAGAGAACTCCCAAGTTTGGATGAGCCATAGCGATACTATTAAGGAATTACCCACTAATGCGGTACGTTTAGCAAGTACAACAGATGTGCTAAATGCTGCATATAGAATTGATGGAGAAGAGACTTTTGCCATACAATTTCATCCGGAAGTGTATCACACTTCAGACGGGAAACAACTTTTAGAGAATTTCCTCGTAAAAATAGCTGGAGTGAAGCAAACCTGGACGCCTGAAGCTTTTGTAGACATGACGGTTTCAGAATTAAAAGAAAAGATAGGAGATGATAAAGTAGTTCTTGGATTAAGTGGTGGAGTAGATAGCACTGTTGCAGCGGTACTATTACATAAAGCAATAGGGAAAAATCTATATTGTATCTTCGTTAATAACGGACTTTTAAGAAAGAACGAATTTGAAAGTGTGCTGGATCAATACAAGCACATGGGGCTTAACGTAAAAGGGGTAGATGCTTCGGCACGTTTCTTGGATGCTCTTGCTGGAATAAGCGAACCTGAAGCGAAAAGAAAGAAGATTGGGAATGCTTTTATCGAAGTTTTTGATGATGAAGCTCACCAGATCCAAGATGTGAAATTTTTAGCTCAAGGAACAATTTATCCAGACGTGATAGAATCGGTTTCCGCAACTGGAGGACCATCGGCCACTATTAAATCGCATCACAATGTAGGTGGATTGCCAGATTTTATGAAATTAAAGATCGTAGAACCTTTGCGTTCTTTATTCAAGGATGAGGTAAGACGAGTAGGAGCTGAGTTGGGAATAGATAAAGAATTATTAGGAAGACACCCATTTCCTGGGCCAGGTTTGGCAATTAGGATACTTGGAGATGTAACAGCAGAAAAAGTTAGGATCCTTCAAGAAGTAGATGCCATTTTTATTAATGGTTTAAAAGAGTGGATGTTGTATGATAAAGTGTGGCAAGCTGGAGCAATCTTATTACCGGTAAATTCGGTAGGAGTTATGGGAGACGAGAGAACCTATGAAAAAGTAGTGGCTTTACGAGCTGTAGAATCTACAGATGGCATGACCGCAGATTGGGTGCCTCTACCTCACGAATTCTTGCAAAAAACATCGAATGCCATAATAAACAGGGTAAAAGGCGTTAATAGAGTAGTATATGATATTAGTTCTAAACCACCTGCAACTATAGAGTGGGAATAGAACATTAATAAACCAATTGAAAATTATAACAAATAACCAATGAGATACCTACTAATTATATGCTTTTTCATTCAAGTAATTACGACCTCTGCCTTTGGTCAGGCATATAAATATCATACTGTTTCCTCCGGAGAAACAGTATATAGTGTTTCTAAGAAGTATGAAATTAGTCAAGAAGACCTTATTAAATATAATCCAGATGCAAAGGCTGGATTGCAGGTGAATGATAAATTGGCGATCCCTATAACGGGGAATACTTATGAATCTTCAACAAAAAAAGCGATCAGCTTTAATTCTCATAAAGTTCAGAAAAAGGAAACTTTATACAGCTTATCCAAACAATATGGTGTAAGTGTAGAGGATATTAAAAAATATAACAAACAGCTTTATTCTAAAGAACTTCAAAATGGAGAGATCATTCAGATCCCCGTTTTGGTGGTAGACTATTCTCCTACTGAAAAAGTGATAATCTCTGAACGTAAAGAAACTCCAGTAAAGGAACGTGTTATTATTGCTGAAAAAGAAGAAAGGGCAGATCCTCCAGTAAAAATAGTAAACTCTCAAAACATAAAAACTAGAGAGCATATCATCTTACCAAAAGAGACCAAATATGGAATTGCCCGTAAATATGGAATGACGGTAAAAGAATTAGAAGAGCTTAATCCTATGGTTGGTACTCTAAGACCGGGGATCATGCTTAAAGTAGGAACAAATGTTTTGGACCAACCGGTTATAATTACAGACGATGATTTTGACTTTTATGAGGTTCAGCCGCAAGAAACTATGTATGGTTTAACCAGAAGATTTCAGGTAGAAGAAGATTCTTTGGTAGCTTTAAATCCTGCATTGAAGGATGGATTAAAATGGGGAATGATCTTAAAGGTTCCAACAAAAGATGCAAAAGGCAGAAAATCAGAAGATATTGAGGTTGCAGATATTCCGGCATTGCCAACTTCTGAACTAAGATCTATAGACCTTTCTACAAAATTGAAAAATTTTGAAACGAAGAATTTGGTATTAATGTTACCCTATAATTTAAGCAAGATCAGGAATGACTCTACTTCTAATGCCAGGGAGGTAATAACTAATGATAGAGTTTTACGAATCTCTTTAGATTTTTATAGTGGCGCATTAATGGCTGTAGAAAGAGCGAAAGAGCTAGGTATTTCTACCAATTTAAGAATTTATGACACTCAGAATCAAGCAGGAAAAGTTTCTTCTATAATTTCAGGAAACGACTTTAAAAATGTAGATGCGGTAATAGGACCTTTGTTGCAGGCAACCTCTGAGGAAGCAGCATCTAAACTCTCAGGTTTAAAAGTTCCAGTTATTTCCCCAATGACCAATAGAGAATTGAGAGACCTTCCAAATCTTTATCAATCTAGGCCAAGTGATGATATGTTACGTGACGCCATGATAGATTACATCAGGAATAACTCTCAAGGTAAAAATGTGATCATAGTTGCCGATGGAGCTTCAGCTAATATAAAAGCGAAATTGATAAGTGAATTGCCAAATGCAAGGATAGTAAATCCGGGTTCCAACAATATTTCTGAAGGATCTCTTGGGGCTGTTTTGGATAAGTCTAGAGAAAACTGGATCGTTCTAGAATCGGAAAGTTTAGGCTTGCTAGGTAGTGCAACTTCAGCATTAAGCAGATTATCCAGAAATAATAGAATTACGTTGTTCACTACTTATAAAAATAACTCTTTTGAAAGTGACGTAGTAAATAATGAACATTTAGGAGATCTTAATTTCCATTTCCCTTCAGAATATAAAGAATTTGATGAAAGTATATCCGACAGTTTTATAGATGCGTATAAAACTAAATACGGATTCATTCCGAATAAATATACAGTAAGAGGATATGATCTCACTTTAGATGTCTTGTTAAGACTTGCTGCTATGGGTAGTATGGAGGAATCTGTGAAAGCCAATATTATAACAGAGTATGTAGAGAATAAGTTTCTTTATAAGCCAAAACCTAATGGCGGATTTTATAATGATGCTATCTATATTATGCATCTTAACAAGGATCTTACATTAAGCGTTTCCAAATAAAAAATTATGACATCAAAAGTGACCTATAAGGGAGACCTGCGCACAGAGTGTGAACATTTGCAAAGTGGAAAAGTGCTAATTACCGATGCTCCTGTGGATAATAATGGAAAAGGGGAAGCATTTTCTCCAACAGATACCGTAGCAACAGCAATGGCATCTTGTATGATAACCATTATGGGAATTAAGGCCAACGAGATGGACTTAGATATTAAAGGAACCTATGCTGAAGTTACCAAACATATGACTGTAAATCCCCGAAGAATTTCCGGGATAGATGTACAGCTTTATGTAAAGGGAGAATTAACAGATAGAGATAAGACAATTCTTGAAAATGCTGGAAAAACCTGTCCTGTAATTCAAAGCCTTCATCCAGACATTATTAAAAATATTTCTTTTAATTATTAACTATTGAAAAAGGGTATCCTTCTATTACTGTTACTTGTTAGCTGTATTTCTTTTGGGCAATCCGGAAATAAATTAGTGTGGGAGGAAAACAGGAAGTTAGGTTGGGAAGATTTTCAAGGAAAACCTTCTGTGGAAATTCCTTTTCACGCCAACACCAATTCTGGAATAGCTTATTCTTGGGGAATGAAAGGTTCTGCAAATCGTTTAGAGTTGACTTATACTGTAGAGACTTTTTTTTATACAGATCAGAGTTGGGTGAGGCCAGATTTTAAAAATGACTTTTTGCTGAAGCATGAACAACTTCATTTTGATATCTCAGAATTATATGCAAGAAAATTGCGAGTATTGCTATCTCAGGTAGATGGATCCAAATTGAATAAGGATTCCAGCAAGCAGCTAAATAAATTATATGAAACTATAGCTGCAGAGCGAAGCGCCATGCAAGAGCAATTTGATAAAGAAACCAATCACAGCTCATATAAGGAAGTAGAGCTTAAATGGCAACTAAAAGTAGAGGAGGAGCTTAAAAAGTTAGCGGCCTTTAGTAATTAATAATTTGAGACCTCTTTTTTAGCAGTTTCAAATTCTCGCACTATTTCCTGAATAATTTGCGCAGCTGGTTTTATATCATGTATTAATCCCGCGATCTGTCCAATTTCTAATTCTCCTTCTTCCAGATCCCCTTCAAACATTCCTTTTTTAGCACGTGCGCGTCCCAGAAGTGTAATTAATTCTTCTTTTGTTGGTGCTGTATGATATAAAGATTGAACGTCATTATAGAATTTATTCTTCAATAATCTAACAGGCGCCAATTCTTTTAAGGTAAGTTGCGTGTCACCTTCCTTGGCTTCTACCACCCTTTCTTTAAAATTTTTATGAGAAGAAGCTTCATTACTGGCTACAAATCTAGATCCTATTTGTACCGCATCGGCACCTAAAACCATAGCTGCGAGCATTCCTCTGCCTGTGGCAATTCCTCCAGCAGCAATAAGCGGTATTTCTATTTGTTCCTTCACCATTGGGATCAAGGTAAACGTGGTAGTTTCGTCTCTTCCATTATGGCCTCCGGCTTCAAAACCTTCAGCAACAACAGCATCTACCCCTGCTTCCTGAGATTTTAAGGCAAACTTGACACTGCTAACAACGTGAACTACTACAATTCCATGTTCCTGTAAATGTTTTGTCCAAGTCTTTGGATTCCCTGCCGAGGTGAACACAATTTTAACTCCTTCTTCAAAAATTATCTCCATGATCTTATCGATATCCGGATATAGCATAGGGACATTTACTGCGAATGGAAAAGTC
>TARA_R100001369_G_scaffold81955_2_pt1 | contig 34873 bp, 19 predicted proteins | sample TARA_R100001369 | Tara Oceans TARA_R100001369 (sample SAMEA2621528) | marine metagenome | biome: marine biome (ENVO:00000447); feature: surface water layer (ENVO:00002042); material: "saline water (ENVO:00002010), including plankton (ENVO:xxxxxxxx)" | depth 5 m
ATCTGTACCGTCTGCTGCCTCGTCCGCGTTTGTCACGCCGTCGCCGTCGCAGTCGGCTGTATTCCAATCAGTACTTGGTTCCAAAGTCGCGTTTTCCTGAATATAACTACAATTGTCTTTTGGATCGGTTCCATCGGTAATTTCCTGTCCGTTGGTAACTCCATCGCCATCACAATCTTCGTTTTCCCATGCGGTACTTGGGGCTTCAGAAACACTATCCAACACAAAACTACAGGGGTCTTGGCCATCTGTTCCGTCGGTCGCCTCGTCCACGTTCGTCACGCCGTCGCCGTCGCAGTCGGAAGTGGAAGTCACAGTAACACTAATACTTGATGTTAAATATGAGCAATCATCTTGTGGATTGGTTCCATCGGTCATTTCCTGTCCGTTGGTAACACCATCGCCGTCACAGTCTTCAGCATTCCAGGCTGTGCTAGGGGCCGCTGAAACACTTGCCATTTCATAACTACAGGGGTCTTGGCTATCCGTTGCGTCCGTTGTCTCGTCCGCATTTGTCACACCGTCGCCGTCACAGTCAGCCGTATTCCAACCAGCGCTTGGCTCCAAAGTTGCATTTGCTAGAACGTAACTACAAATATCTAACGGATCTGTTTCATCAGTTACTTCTTGCCCATCAGTTACCCCATCCCCGTCAGAATCTACCGCTCGGTTAATGAAGACCTCTACATTTACCGTGGAATCTGCACAAGGAGCTGTTCCCATTACAGTGTACGTATAAATACCTGATATATTGGTAAGTGGATCAAATGTTCCCGCAGAACCACCAGTTAAAGAACTTGGTCCTGACCATGTGCCACCAGAATCTGGTGTTCCATCAATTATAGTAAACAAATCTGTAGGTGTATCGTGTACATAAAATGAAACAAAATCATTTATGCCGGCTTGAGATTTGGGTTGTGATGTTACTTCAACAACATCTTCAAACAAACAACCAACCCCGTTATCTGCAACAATTCTAAACCATGTAGTTTCGTTTATTGGGAATTCTGGTGTTAAATTGGCATTTTCAAAAGGTCCGGACCAAGGGCCAGTGGCACTAACTGTACTATATGACCATTCATAGCCTCCCATACCCCCGATGCCTACTCCGTTATTCAATGCTATCGAGCTGTTTGAATTTTGCACAGGAGCATTAAAAGGCACAATAAATTTTGAAGCCGAAGCGGGGTCACAGGAATTATCATTAATGGGTGAACTAATAGCACCGCTACTATATGTTACTGATCCATCCACACCGTTGTCGAAACTAATAATGGCTCCTGTTAAACTTCCCACATCCGCACCAACACAATCATAAATTTGGACAGCCCAACCACCGTCCCTTGCATTCATTCCATACAGAGGAGACCAATCTATGGTAACAGTGGTTGTTCCATCAAAGTACTGATTATAAAGCCCGGTAAGTGGTGCGGGTTGACTGCAATAGTTGAAAACACCCGCTGCTTGATTTGTAAACCTTAAATTTGTTACATTATCTCCGCCATTACATGTATTGCCTTGATTTACACCCAACTCTATGGTAGTCGAACCGTCAGGAGAGACCATATAAAAGCCTAAATCGGAAACATAGGTATGAGTGGCATCAAAAGTTACCGTTATTTGAGTTGACGAGTCAATTATTAACGGTACAACAACAGGATCGTAATAGGTAAATGTAGGATTGTTAACTGTACCTGATCCATTCAAGGTTACAGTTTGTCCTTCACATATTGTTTGAGGTGTTCCTGCATCTAGAATTAAATTTGAATTCCAAACCCATGCACGTCCTTCTTCAACCGTACCGCCATCATTTCTGACTACTAAATATCCTCCATCCTCTAATCCCGATTGAGTTGGAGTTGAATTTAATGCATAGGTATCATATGAGTTTGTCGTGGGATTGTATTTATACCAATCATATATTGTTCCTGCCCCTCCTAATTCAGCGGATAATTCCCCAGAACCTCCTGAAAAGATAAAAATTGGATCATCGGAATTTGATGAATATAGGGAATTGGTATATTCAGTCATTACTTGTCCACAAGAAGTACTTGAAGATATTGGAACCTCTGAACTATTAATTTTTATAACAACCACAGTAGCAAAGGCATTACTACATGGTCCATTACCTCCTACATCATATCTAAATGTACTACCACCTAATGGCAAAGCAGACACATTAATTGTACTTGGGTTTATTAATGCTCCGGTTTCGTCAACATCAACCCAAGTTCCTCCTGAGTCTTGAAAACCATCAAGAGTTGTAAATAAGTCAAAATTTGGATCACCCGTAAAAACATATTTTGGACTTATAGGTAATCCAGCGTTGGCACCTTCGGTTAAAGTTAAAAATGCCGTTGCAGGTGCTGATATATTTCCTTCAGTATCGGTATAAGTTATTTGAACTTCTCTTACCTCTTCAGTATTTGGAGATAACGCTGTGTTCTTATAGAATAAATCATTTACAGCACTTACAAAAGGTGCGTTCAGGCTGCCAGTTGTATTTGTTATCGTTAAACTTGTTGATCCATTGCCTGAAACCGATAGACCAGAAAACCCTCCTGACATTGATAGAGATTCTTGACCAACATCTTGGGGATTAAGAATAGTAACAGTCATAGAAGCCATACCTCTTCCTCCAACATAGTTTGCAGAAACACCTGTATTTATCACTTCCAGAAACTCATATCCTGTAGTACAAGCTGGAACATTAATATTTGTTCTACCCGCACCAGTTGAATTGTTAGGATCCAATAATATAAAGGGTAAAGGGTCCAATGTCATAGTGAAAGGCTCATTACTTGCTATGTCAGAAGGATCTGTTGTATAATACTCTACACTTAAATTTGTTACAGGAATTGATGTTGTAGCCTGCCAATAGGTTCCAGTTGTTGTGTTGTTTAAACCAATTGAACCTATGTGCACATTTGCAGATTCATTTCCTTGTAAAAAGTGATTGGCCAAAGGATTGACTAAACTTGCTTTAATGGTAGCTCCTGAAGTAGTCGTATTTAGTTTTATGTTCTCAGTCCTCATTAAGGCACTGTGCGCCTGTGAGCTTAATGTAACGTAAACTGGCTCACTAAAAGTATAGGTATAGGTATTACCGGAGTAACCAATGGTAGCTCTGCCATTATTAAAATTATAACCATTTACTACAGAACTAGGGGCTACCGCGTTGACAGCACCACCTGTAGTAGAAGAGCCGGATTGGGTAATATTAACAGTTACCAAGGATGCACCGTCGGCGGCTACCGCTGAGTAAGTACTTGTTGCATATCCTGCCTCTGGCATATTTCCTGACAAGCTGGACCAGTCAATTTCTTGTGAAAAGAACAGTAAAGTGTTGAAAAGGAATAGGATTAGGACTATATATTTTTTCATTTTAAAATAATTTTAATTCGTTATTTTATTGTTGTCTTTAACCACTCTTCATATAAAGTTTCGAATTCCTTAACAGACAACTTGGCTCTTATTTTTTCATGTACATTTTTAGCTATTTGGGTATTGGCATTAGCCTCCAAATTAACTCCACCCCCATTATTGTAATAGTAGATGAGCAAAGTTTCTATGTATTGGTGTTGCTCGTCCGTTACGTTAATTATTTGCTTAATTTCAATGAGGTCTTTTTTTGATTTTTCCATTGCACTTACTTCTTGTCCCATACTAATATTAGCAAGAAAAAAAGCGGCGATTACAGTAATAATTTTGTTCATAATTCAAATGTTAGATTGGGTTAATTTCACGATGTGTTATGTAGGTTAATCTCAATAAAATATACTTTCGGATGGGGATCTTGATAAATACCCCTAATGGGTAAGGTCTCCTTATTTGTTTAAGAGCCATGCATGATGATTAGTTCTAATAAAAAGCATTTTGATTTCCCTATTTCATTGGTAATACTTGTTAAAGTCTTGGGAGTGATTTATTAGATTTCCCCTGGGGTGGTAATTGGCCATTTATTTCGCGATTGATTAATTATTTATCTTGGTTGATCATTCAAATAAGAACGGTGAAATTATTTATTTATTAATTTCGAATCCGAATAGAAATGGCATATTTAATAGTCGTATTCCCCTTGGAATAAACGTAGCAATTTGGGTAATAGCTGGAAGCAAATTGTATGTGTGGGATGCCAGGTATTGAGTTATTCAGCATGATGAATTGACCATAAGACCTCTATAAACACTCACCATTGAATATTTAAAGTTGGAAATCTAAATGCTCCCCAAATAAAGGACAGTAAATTAAGCCTTTAGAATATGTAAAAAACAAGAAGAAAAATCAGTGCTTCGTTCAAGAGGAAATTCTGATCTTGCGATCGAAAATATTTTTAAATTACCCTGTTTCAGGAATGGTGTGCTTATCTATATTTTTTGCACCAACAAGATGCCACTTGCCAATACGGTTCTGTTGATATCCCAATAGTAAGCCTTTGTTGAAACCTTATATTATTAGTGGCCTATAAAAGCTATACTTTATGTCCAATTTTAACCGAGCGTTAAATATTAAGGTATTGGCTTAACTTCAAAGATTAATGGCTTCACCTGGGTGCCCTTACCATCCAAGGAAATTTCAAAATCCTTTTCAGGGAAGGCTGATGCTAAACCTAGCATTCGAAGTTGTTCTACATCAATTTTCGCTATATACCTACCGGGTTTCAAGCCTAGAAAATTAAAATGCCCATCCCTAGTGGAAACTAATGTTGTAATTAGCTTAAGACTATCTTTTTGGTATAAATGTATTTTTATTCCCATTAAGCCTTCAGTTAGTCCTTCCTTATTAATATTGACTCGTCCTGCCAACTCCAACATATCAAGTCTTTTATCATTGTAAAAGCTCACTATAAAGGCGTCAGAAAATCCATTTTTCTTGAGGTCCAATTTTAAAGCCCTGGCTTCTTCCAGAGTTTCTGTCTCCCCAACAGCATATTTATACATCCCCAGATGCTGGTATGTATAAATATTCTTTTGCCCTCTTAATAAGTAATGATATTTGGGCAGTACTATATTGGAAGCTAGAACTTGAACTCTAAAGACCAAACCTGTCCCAGATTTTTTAACGGAGCCATCAATGTCTTTTACTTTATTATGTGTTGGTTTCAATATAAAGTTCAAGTCGTCAGGACTTATTTCGGTATTGCCCTTAATGGAAAGGGAAATGGAATTTGTCGGGGTTGTCATTTTAAAAGACGTCAATAAACTAGTGTCTAAAACTACGGTATAATCTCCATTGGGTAGACCCCTGATATGAAACTTGCCGTCAGCTTCGGACATATATGTTCCCACCTTTTCATTAAAAACGTTATAAATTTCAATGGAAATTCCTGCCATTCCATATAGCTGTTTGAAATCCTGATACATAACTTTACCCGTAGCCTGGATGGGGTTCAATATTCCGATATGATCAAACGGAACAATTACGGCCTTGTCAAAACCGAGTTTAATCAAGGTCTTTCTAATCTCAACTGCATCTTTAAGATTTTCACCACCTTCTAAAAAGTATTTATACTTTGGACCCTCGCTGTAAAATTTTAGATTTGGAAGCCAATCAAAAATGGGCGATCCGGTTTCCAATTGGTAAGGGGTCTCCATAAACTGAACATTGAACACCAAAGGTTGGGGAACTTCCTTAAGTGTTGGTTTAGCTACCACTTCGTTATTATATGACGGTATATTATCGTCTTTCCCTTTAAAATCATCATTAATAGAGTTCCAATGTTCATTTGAGCTGTTTTTTGTTAAATCAAATAGCTCTTTTTGTAAACTCTTGAGAATCTTTAATTCTTCATGTGAGATGCGTTCTCCATTGTAATGATAGATAACAAAAGAATCCTTATGGCCTTTCTTTACAGCAATTTTCCTAAGTTCCAAAGCTTCATTGTAATTTGTGGTTTTCCCCCAAGTATAAGAATAATTACCATCATTAATATAGTATGAAATGTCCGATAAATCTTTAAAAATGGGATTGGTTGGAGACATTTTTTTCTTGGAAGTACGAATTTGGACACTATAAATTAAACCTGGTAGCTTGACCTTAGGATTTATAGTCCTTTGGAAGTTATTTGTATCAGAAATTTCCAGTAGAGATTCATTTTCAGTATATGTGGACTGTAGCAAAGGTTTGTTACCAGTTATGCCCATAGTATACTTGTTTATATTTTTTCTTTCAAAAGTGTCGATATCAGAATTTGTGGGAAGTGACAGTCCCTTTAAAATTGAACTTTTATCACCATCCTCAGGAACATCTAGTTTAGCAATGTCCTCATTAAGACTATGGTCTACAAGCTTTAAAAGTATATTATCAACATAATCCCCCTCTGCACCATTTTGAATTTTAAAGCGAGTTTCTTTATATGGCCTTAATCCAAGCTTGCCCGTTTGAAGGGTATCCAGTTGAATGCTATATTCCCCGGATGGTAAGCCGAAAAAACTAAAAAATCCATCCCTTTCAGAAATAATATTTGCTAATTTTTCCCCAAACTTATCCTTGATAGTCATTCTAACTGAACTTATACCCTCTTGTTCGTATTTAACGTAGCCACTCACCTCCCCCATTACATTGATAGGTATTTTTATCAATTTTATCTGGTTCGGGTTCAAGGTTAAGTTTAAACTGTTATAATCCAGGGTCCAGGCAATATTCTGAAGCTGATCTGAGTTAAAAGTAAAGTAATGCGGAACATAAGGTTCCATGCCTGTAAAGATAATTGAACCTTTATCCAGATACTTTTTTAGCCCACCGCCATTGGAATAAACTTCCAAACCATTTATTTCTGGTTCCGTACCATCTTTTATTCCGTTACCATTGACATCTAAGAAGGGCATGAATTTTACACTGGCCTGACCTAGGACTGTTCTTTCGTCAAAGACCATATAGTCTGCCCTATGGGAATAGGAAGCCCCTCCACTGAGTACCTGAGAGAAGGAACTATGGCCGCTATTTATATTACTTGAAAGGCCCAGACGTGAAAATCCTAAACCTATAGTAACACCAAAGTTTAAATAGAGTTGATCATACTTAAAATTATGTTCAATGTTAGATCTGAAGTAGGTATCCTTAAATAGATGTTTAGAGATTTCACCTCGTACCGAGGTGATCTTATTTTCAATATAGTTAAATTCTATTTGCGGTGACAATGTCAATTTGTATGGCAGTCCCATTGAGAATGTAAATCGGGAAAAAAAATCGGGTCTGGTCAAATCATTATAAAATGCCCTTGTATGAATATTGGTGTTGATACCTAAAACATTGCCACTTAATAACCACTCAAGGTTGGAAAAATTATTGTTACCTAGAACTGTCTGACGAAGGGCCAATCTGGAAGAAATATCAAATTCCCCTAAGCTGATTGGAGTAGTTAAGATTGCCGAAAGTTGCTCGTTATAATTATATAGTATAGCCGTTTGATCCTTATGATATTTGGTGTAAAAGAGGTCTAAATGATAGTTTTTGCGATGGTGGTAATTCAATGTAGCCTTATATCCTAAATTGGGCATATATTCTGCGGAAACAATCGTTTGCTTGCCTAAAAGCATGTTGCCATTCACATAAGGAATCACTTGATTTTTTTCTAGGGACGACAAATACTCCACACCTCCGCCCAAAGATAAATTTTGTGACATTCCGTAATTAATTTCCGATTGAAGAAAAAGTGCTCCGGTGTCTTCAACCATTCCAAAGTTTATATCGTATTGATAATTTCCACTCTGTTGTAAATTAAAAGGGATGGTTATTTGTTCGTTGGAGTGTTCCTCTTCTCCATAAGGTCCATAATAACGTAGGTTTATGGATGTGTTTCCATAAACTAATGGTACTTCAAAACTAAAAAATCCGGAATTATCGGCTTTCGTAAAATCTACGAGGGCATTATTGATGTACAATTCTACCATCCAGCCGGGCTTAGTATAATTGCTGAGGATATAGGTGCCAAAAGAACGCTTCCGATATGTTGGGGCATTTGTCATTTGTACACCAACAATTGGACTAAAAATTGAAGAAATTGATTGGGTACTAATTTTACCTACCGTTAATTGACGAATTAAAGTATTTTCATTATTGACCAAACTCCAACGGTAAAACTGGTTTCGAACTTCAAGGGGTTGGTCAGTAACCATATTTAGCCTAGCACTAAGTTCTCCGCCCATAAGTATCGCTCCTAGTCCAAGACCAAAGCGACTATAGTTCATGCCGTCCGATCTTTGAGTAGAGAATATATTCCACGTAGCGGTGCCAACATCAAATAATGGTTTCTCCTTATTAATTATGGTGTCTGCTATCGGAATCTGTAGATCATTGGGTATTTTTTGGCGTAACCTATTACGTATTGCCTCCTTGAGATAGGGAAGTTCTGTTTCCACTTCAAGAAAAACCGATAGATTTCTGAAATTGAAAGTACTTTTTAGTCCAAAAATTTCGTAAATAATATGATCCCTTATATATACGCCTGAATCATGTTCCAGGATATCTGATTGTGATAGTGCGTAATCAATACCTTTATAGGTGATAAATTTTCGCTCGACATCAATTTTATATGTGTCATCCTGGTTTTGTAAATAACCCTCCAGTAGATTCAATTGAGGGTCCGAGTCAATTTTTATTTTCAGAAAATCAAATAACTCATTAATTGACAGAAATAATACTTTTTCACAAACAAAGGACTGCAATTCAATTTCTCCAATAAGTTCAACTCGCAAGGTTACGGGGACCTCATCACAAGCTTCACTTTGGCCGGCCAACGAGTTCCACGATAACAAAAAAAAAATAATTGGACAAACTATTTTCTTTGCGAAAAGATACAATACGTCCAAATTCATTTTACGAAACTTTTCTTTGTCTATTTCAATCAGTTAAGAAAGGTAGTATAGTAGCCCTAACCCTAACATTTCCTTGATATATTCCCCAATTTTTGCCACTACTAGGTTCTAAGCGTAATATGCCTCCTACGGTTATTCTTAAAGGTGAATCATGACTTACTATGTGATATTGAACGTTTTCATCATTATCAACCCTTTGTCCAGTTGGATTTGCAGTATTAGTGAGCTCACTATTGAAAATTTCGACTTGAACTTTTAAGGGTTTCAAACTCTCCGTCCAAATATTAAAAATAGCTGCGCGTGGAAATAATCCGAGATGTCTCACATTATTTTCAGCATACCAAGTACCGTCGTTGCGAACGATTATATTTCCATGACCATTCCCAGTAACATAAAATTTACCAAAATCAAGATCTTGTATGGCCGTTACATGCACATCCTGAGCAAGACAAATTGAAAAGGAAAGGGAAAGTAAAAAACAAGTCCAATATTTCATTTCCCAAGTTGCCGTTATAGGTTTAATACTTCCTGTGCATAAATTCGTTCATTACCTTCTTCTTTATAGGTTGCTCTTATTTTTCCATTGTTTAGATCTAGCCCATCCAATGTACTTAGTCCAAAATGTGCTCGTCTTAAATTTCCTGGGGCGTAGACAGCAAAACCTTTAATAGTCTTTAAATGAACTATTTTTCCATTGGGCGAGATATACTCAAATTCAATGTGGCCATAAGAGGAAATATTACCCCTGCGCTCAAAGCTCATTGAAACTGAAATATCTTGCTCTTTAATATGTTCCAGTTTGAACGATTCTATGGATACTTCAACATTTGGATTTCCAACTCTTATAATATTGGCTATAGAAATTCCATAGACATAATTCAAATTAATACTGATATTGTCCTCTAACTCATGACCATTTGATAATTGATCTATATTTTTTGGGTTTGGTATGGATCTAAAATATAGATGTGACCTATACTCTCCTTCCTTTATGTTTCTTTCGTTCACCAATTGGACTTTGACTACCTGGGATTCACCGGGCAATAAAGTTATGTGCCGAGGGTATATTCGTAAATTTTTTGAGGCGATATTTTGGTTGTCATAAATTGTGTCCAGTTCGACCAATTTACCTTCCTTATCCATATCTAATTCGATATAGGAAATTTTATAGGTGGCAGTTTCAATACCATTATTGGTGACATAGACTTTCTTTACCTTTTGATGATTACCTTCGAATACAATACGTTTTGGAAAAATTAATAAATCGCTCTGTGCATAACTACTTAATGATATCAAAATAAGCATTGTCGCACATATCCAATCTTTGGATTGCCGCACGTAAAAAGATATAAGATTGCTTTTGAACATAATCGTATAATAAGAGGTGCCTACTAAAATCAGTAGGCACCTTTTTAGTCAAACTTCTTTTTAATTGTAATTTACTGTCACAGTAAGGGCAGAAGTACTACTATAGACGCCTGCGGCTTGACCTGCACTTAGATTTAATGTGGCACCGACATTTACAGTTTCAGCCCCACCTGTTAATGTTCCAGTTGCATCAGGATCACTGGTAAAGCTATCTATCGTCATAGAGTTTGCCCCAGAATTGGCCTCCAATGTAATAGCACTACTAGGCAAAGTAATGGCATAAGTGTAGCCGCTTTCACCAGTAATAGCAAAAGAGGCAGCACTAACAGTTCCCGCTGTTGCAGGTGTAGTTGCGTCCCCTGTAGTAGTTCTGGTTCCTGCAGGCGCTAGTACTACGGTACCAGAATTTAATGAACTTACAGCAACATTCCCGAAGTTCATATCGGTGGTTTTTGAAATGGCAATCGGAGCAACCACGGTTGCCGTGGCACTTGCATCGGCTGATTCCTGTGCCTTGGAATTGGTAATTGAAAACAACATTAAAATTGCAATTAAATAAGTGATTTTTTTCATGGTAAATTTTGATTTAGGGTTAATAATTTATCTGGGACGAACCTATAACCATTCTTATGAATTATCGCTGTGATATAAAAAATATTCGATGAAATGCACGTATCTCATTTTTTTAAGAATGCCTCGTACGACTTCTAAAGATTAATATTTGAGATTCATTGTGCTAAATGAATGCGTGGGTTGGAAAAAGATTTTTAAAGTCAGAAATAAGGAATGAAGCAACTAATTCTGGGCTTTTTTATGATCACTTCAATTTTTGACAAAGGCGATTAAAGTGTAAACTTATTTAATGGAAGTAAAACCACCTTACACCATCAATTGGCTTTCTTGAATAGTTCTTATGGTTATGTATATTAGTCACTGTCCAGGGAACAGTTCCTTGGAATTTTTTGTAAAACTTCTCCAAAATCTAAGCATCTACATTACAATTCCAATTCATCGAGTAATTTTTGCCTGAAACGATTTAACACATAAATTTTACCGGTAACATAGCATATATCTAAGATTTTTAACTTTGTTTTACCACATTTATTAGAATTACCAGAACCGGTGCTGTCAATAGTTCAAACTTTATTTAGAACTAGTTAAGCTATTAAACAAAGTTATTTTAGATACCTGATTTATGAGTAAAAAAAACTTTTTGCAAAATGCAATAACTCCAAAAAAAATGTAAGGAAATAGAGTAAAGAATAATCTATAAAGTTAAAGTATCATACCCAAATCTAAGAAAATACTATCCTGATGAAAACAAAGAATGTATTATTAATTGAAAATTGTTTAATTGATGCCATTTTGATCAAGGAATCGCTACAACAAGATAACCAAGATTGTAATATCCATTTAATGGAGGATGGCTTTGAAGCTGTAGTTCATTTCGAAAGTATTAACTTGGATAGTGCAAAAGATATCCCAAACCTAATTATTGCAAATGAGGAACTAATTGTAATAAATGGAGTTAATATATTATCCAAAATAAATAACTTAAATAATTTCTTTGTTCCCGTCGTAATATTGAGTTCCACTGGTTTCAGTGAGCAACCTCATTATCATAAGGATACTTGCTGCTTCATTAACAAACCATTGGAAGTAAAGGAATTTTTAAAAATAATTAAGGACATTAAATATTGTTGGTTGAACTAAATCGAATAGAAGTGTATTGATTAAGTTCAACTATTGACCAAACGGATTTCATTAGTCAAAAATGTGATAATTGACAATCCTTTTTGCAATATGATGTTAGTAAAAAATTGTTGCACAAACATAAGGTTTCTGACTTATTAAAATATCAAATAAAACGGTGAAGTAGTCTATTAGGGTGGGTACATCGGTGATGTATTTAGATTCCAAAAGGCTTACTGATCATAAAACCTTTGAGCTTAATATTTATTTATGTTCTAATTGTATGAATACCTATTAGGTATTTAAAACCTCAATCATCAAAAACAAGAATTAAAGGAATTGAAAAGGGGTCTAAACCTATTCTTGATTAAAAATGCATAAAGGAAATTCGCCCTTGAGAATCTAATCAATTTCCTAATGACGGAATCTTGGAGGTTACTACAGGAACTTGTACAAAATAATGAAACCAACACGAGTTCAAGCGAAAAGTTTGATAAATTGTTAGCGGAAAGGACGTTTTGGTCTTTTTTTATGGATATTTTCATAAATACAACAAGCTTTCCTTTTTTTGAAATATAAATAGATCTATGCACCGCCATCTCATAAGCATATCCCAAATTAAAGCCCTTAGCCATATTGACTAAGAACAAACCGCTAATGCTCTCATCTAATCTAAAGGTAAACCCCAGATTGTAAAGATGTTCAAAATTTAGTGTTATAATGAATTTTAAAGACTCGGAGGGGAATTTAGTAACTTTTCATTCCTGATATGCTAATGCCCAGCTTAACACCCGGGCTAAAAGCATTTCCTACGCTTAAATAAGCATAAGTTGGTATTCAGTTCACGTTGCCTACATGTGGCATAGAACAGTCCGACCATATCTATGACAAGTTAGAACCTTATCGGGTTGTCTCCTAATCCCTTAACCATTTTCCGTTCCCTAACTTGTGCTCAATAAAATAACGAAATGTACAAGACTTTATAGGTTCCAATATGAGACTGATTTATAGGTTCACCTTCAGCCTCATACGCAAGCCCAATTAATAAATTAATTCAATATATCTGTATAGTAAATATATTTGCTTTCACCATTCCCGAATTTGTAGAATTGGATTAATGAAGAAGTGAAATTTTTATATATTCCAAAAAATGGGAAAAACATTAAAAGAGATATTTTACTTGTTTAGAACTCATACCTCTGATGATTATTAATAAGACTACCAACTAGTTACGTTGTGTTTATTATCTTCTTTATAATTAGTTCATATCCAGGGTGGGTATTTTATTTAATCCTCTTCCATAAAACAGAATTATTCCATAAACCTAATTTGTATGATAATTTCTGGAAAAATGATCTACTAAAACCTAAAATTGAATTATTGAAAAATCAATGTATATCAAATCGATTTATTTTTTAATGGTAAAATAAAATGTACTTCCTTGGCCAATGCGAGAATCCACCCAGATTTCCCCTCCCAGATTTTCAATAATTTTTTTTACGATAGCCAATCCTATTCCGGTTCCTGCATATTTTTCCTTCCCATGTAGACGTTGGAAAATAATGAAAATCTTTTCAAAATATTCAGGTTCAATTCCAATCCCGTTATCGGCAACTGAGAATTGCCAATAAAGTTCACTTGATTGAACCGAAATTTTAATTTCTACAGGCGTATCACTTTTACTATACTTAATGGAATTGGAAACTAGATTACTGAATAATTGAAAGACTCCAATTTTAGAAGCTTTAATAATTGGCAAATTATCCACTAGAAGCGATATGCTTTTTCCTTTAAAATTAGCAGTTTCGTTTTCCTTGATCTGTTGAATAATTTGATTGATATCCACGTCTTCAATTATATCTGCGGTATTCCCTATTTTGGACAACTCCAACAAATCTATAATTAACTGCCGCATACGAAGGCTTCCTTCTAGAGCAAAATTTAAATATTTTTCACCCTTTTCGTCCAGAACATCCCTATAGTTGGATTTTAGCACAGTTAAAAATGTAGAAATAGCTCTTAGGGGCTCTTGTAGGTCATGGGAGGCTACATAGGCAAACTGCTCCAATTCCATATTAGATTTTAAAAGCTTTTCATTATAATTTTCCAATTCCTCATTCAGTTGCTCTAGTTGGTGTTGTGCCAGTTTTTGAAGGGTAATGTTTCTGCCTATACCCAATAGTCCTGTAACTTCCCCAGATTCATTTTTTAATGGAAGTTTGGTAGTAGAAATCCATTTGGAAATATCCGATTTTTCAAAATACTCTTCAAAATCATAAATACCTTCACCAGTCCGCAATATTTCTTGGTCCTGGTCATACCAAGTTCTTCCCAGGTCCTTCCCATAAATGTCCAAGTCGGTTTTGCCCAATACTTCATGCTCCGTTGCCGCACCCGAAAATAAATAGTCCATTTTATTGCTAATCATTTTCCTGGCACTATTGTCTTTAAAGTATATTGTATCAGGTAAGTTGTCAATTAGTGCACGAAGAAGATTCCTTTCAGATTTAAGCTTTTGTTTGATCAATTCTCTTTCTGTTACATCGTTAATTTGAACAATAACCACTTCGTTTCCACTCAAATCCATTAATCGCCCATTTATTTGGGAATAGAAAATTTCCCTACTTTTCCTAAGGTGAATGCAATCCACATTATGAATTTCCTTATACTCCCTAAGGGTATCCAAAACACTTTGAAGTTTTGCTTCCTGGTTGGATGGTCGAATAGCTTTTATCCCAAGTTTTAAAAATTCACTTTTGGTGTATCCGAATAAAGACATAGCCATTTCGTTACAGTCTAATATATTAAGAGTGTTAAAATCCCAAATTAACATGGCCCCAGGATTATTCTCAAAAAGAAACTTGTATTTCTTTTCAGACTCAAGTAATGATTTTTTGTTCAGTAAGCTTTCGGTTCCATCCCGTGCTATACAATACATAATCCTACTCTTAAAATCCCATTTGGCAGACCATGTAATAGGTATCAAATGTCCTTTTTTATGTACATATCTATTTTGGAAATCACTTGTATCAAATCCATTTATGATTTTTAGGCTGATTTCATTTGTAATTTCTTTATCCTCTTCACATACCAAATTGGTATATGGCGTACCTATCAATTCACTAGGGTGATAGCCCCATTGTTTAAAGGATGCGCTACTGACATCTACAAAAAGTCCATTTTCATCAATTGTACAGATGACATCCAAGGATAGGTTTAATATTTTATTGATCTTTGTCAAATTATTATGCAAGGCTGTTTTGGACTTGACCATATCTGTAATATCCTTTGCAATACCGTAAACTCCGACAATTGAACCTTTCACAATGATTGGCATATTGACTATATGAAGAGTTCTGTAGTTTCCTTTGACAGTAAGTAAACCGGTATAATATTTGACAATCTCTCCTTGGCAGGCTTTTAAAAAATTTCTATAAACTCGCTCCCTATCCTCCTCGGATATAAGCCGGACAAATGTTATTTTTAGAAGATACTCTATAGTGGTTTCACAAATTTCGGCTGTTGCTGCATTGACTTCTAAAAAATTACCTTCCAGATCAAAGGTGTATACGGCATCAGGATTATGCAGAAAAAGGGACTTGTAACGCAGTTGACTGTCTATCTGTGAAATCTTATACTCCTTAGTTTTAATAGAATCGAAATAGTTTTCTGTTACATCCTTTAAAGTATGGAGCATATGTGTTATTTTATTCTCGTCGTTTAAGATCGGGGTGTTTGATAGCTCCCAATAGCGCTCCTCATAATTTTCGCTATTTTCTGTGGAAATATCCATTCGAACCATATCCATTTTATGAGGATTTCCACTAGTTTTGACTAACTCTATGGATTTACGGAGAAGTTCAACTACCTCAAAACCATTCCGTATTGACATTACAGAAAATACTTCAAAAATATTTGATCCGATAACATCGGACTCGCTTTTGCCGGTTATGACCAAAAATGCTTTGTTTGCATTTATAATCGGGTATAATGGATCGTCAATCAATAAAACTACATTTGCATCTTGATAAGAGTTAAAAATATTACGGGCTAAATGACTGTCTAAAATTGATTTTTCTTGGCTTCTTAACATGCTTAACAAAAGTTCAGTAACCTACAATTAAAGTTTAGGACTTAAAACTCTTAGAACGACCTCTTTGTGCAATCAAAATATTAAATCTTGGAACGACTTTTTCTCTGGAAATTCTTATAGAGTTAACCCAAGATTGTACTCATTGTACAAGAATGTTTCGGACTATTAGTTGGCTAAAATTATGTAGGATTTTTGATTGTTTATTCGATTAGGCTTGCAATGAAATCTTTAGTTATAGGTTTACTTGTAAAAAGGGGTATACCCTTTTCAATCTTAACTTTGTGGATGTCATAGTGGCTAACTGTACTGGATACAACGCAAATTGTACAATGACTCTTAATTACGTCATCTAATTCATTTATCCTATCTATAAATTCAAAACCGTCCATTCGGGGCATATAAATATCCAGAAAGATTAAATTTGGTAAATTTTCAGGTTGATCCCTGTTCCCTATTAAATACTCAAGGGCTTCCTCTGCGGAAGTATACTCCAATACCTGTTCGGCCAAATAATTATTGGTAACTAATTTATTTGTTATATAAATATCAAGTTCATTATCATCGATGATCATTACCCTTTTGTATTTTGCAGTCATAATAGTGATTTTAAATTATTTATTTCAAGAATTACCTATGGACTATAATCTTATATATTTTGCAAAGTCATCCAATCTTCTTTTGGCAACAGGTAATAATTCCCCATTGGAAAATTCGCAGCTATACCCATTTTTTTTATTAATCTTTACGATATGTTGTATATTTATTAAATATGAATGGTGAATTCTAAAAAAATTATTTTGATTAAGTATATTCACATGTTCTCCTAAATTCTTCGTGGATAAAATTTTAACATTATTGGATAAGATAAATTCAGTGTATTTTCCATCAGCCTTGCAATAAAGGATATCATCAGTTTTCACTAGTTCAATTTTATCCAACGACGAGATAGCAATGAATTCTTTATTCACCTGTAATCCATTAATGGAGTCAATTTCCTGTAACTGAATTTTCTGAAAACTTAATTCCATTTCACAGACCTTAAGTACTTTATAAACAGATAGAATGATATCATTGAAATGTAATGGTTTTAGTAAAAACCCCAGTGCATTCAATTTAAATGCCTGATAAGCACTACAGGTTTCATTGGACATAAAAATAAATTTTGGAGCAAGGAAGTCTATATTGTTAATAAGATGAAAAAGCTTCAAATTATTTTCGCAGGCGTTAAAAAACACTAGTTCAGGACGTTGTTGTTTTATCAGCTCCATACCGGACTCAAAGCCATTCTCTACACCACAGATTGATATTAGCATTGAATTTTCATCGGCAAACTTATTCAATAGTTGCACAGTTTCATTTTCATGTTCTATTATAACGGCTTTTATTGATTTCATAGGAGGTAAAACTTAATGTGTAAATTAGAAAGGCGATTTCGACCTAGACTTACAAAATTATATATATATGATCTAAGGTGTTATCCTTGATTTAAAATTGAAACTTTCAAAGGTGGTCATAAAATCGCTAGTTTCGCTAATTACTCCATTCATAGACTATTTAGTTTTTGTTAAGTTGGCCTGGTAAAATATTGATTATTCTTTTGCAACAAATCATCTCCAATTCAATTTCTTCCATATAAAATTTGCCAGGTATTAATAGAATACAAAGTATAACGGCAGATATAAAAACTTGCCTTAATCCATACAAAGAAAATATCCACCCACTAAATTAGTATGTACCATTTGAACAATGATTGCTGTTAAGTATTTGAATATCGATTCAAAGTTAAGCTTTTGTCAAAGAAAGGCGATGGCTACATTTTATAATTTAGTACCCGTTATTATCCGGTTATAAGTGGTCAATTAAAGAGCATAAGTGTAATAAAACTAACCCAGATCTTTACGTAAAACGATAAATATCGATAATACTTAGGCCTTATCACTGAATACCAAAAGAAAAACTAACTTAAACATTAATTCCTTGGCACAATTTGGCCAAGGAATTAATGTTACGGTCAAATTAATTTATGGAAAAATCTTTTCAATAAGTTAGGTTACTACGGGGGAAGTAATAGCTAACTAAATTAATCTAGACCGGCAATCGCACTAGTAGGTATTCAGTATATTTTGATAATTTAATTTACTCCAATTAGTTTTTCCTCGTGTTGACCTGAACTTTGCAGCCGTTTTATAGCTCAGAATAGTATTTTGTAAGAATTTGAAGTTTAAAGTTTTGGACGTTTTGGGCGCTACGTTTTTTTCATAATGACCGTGAGAAAAATATGAGGACAACTTGTTTGTCCTAGTGCTGTAATAGATATCTATCCCTGCTGCGCGACAGTACAATTTACCGGTGAAGTCCTGGCCCCTGTATTCTTCGCCAATGAATCTTATGTTAATATTTACATTATGCAAAATTTCTTCAAGTTCACTTTCTGTCGAATAGATTATAACTTCATCAACCAATTGACTATCCAGTAATTCAGAATACCTTTCATTCAAGGATTGTATTGGCTCAATTTTTTCAGGCCTCTCTTTAGAAGGGTCTTTGTGAAGCCCAACTACTAAATAGTCACATTGCGACTTAGCTTCTTTAAGCATATCAATATAACCTAAATACAAGAGATCAAATGTTCCGAATGTAATACCTGTTTTCATAGTATATCGTATCAAAGAATTAAGTAATATGTTGATCCATGGAATTAGTTTTATTTGGGAAATGAAGGACTATAGACTCAACCTAACCCCCCCCACATCATTATCCATGGACAACTCAAAAATATACTATTGTAATAGTTTCCAATAGGTTTAAGGGCACCACTTCCTAAATGGTTTTTTTACTGGATAACTGTTGTTTAAATGGTCATAAGTGTTTGACTAATTTGACTGCAAAATGGAAAATTAAAGACCTGAATTAGAAATTAAGGGGTAATAGATGTTTTATGATAATGTAGAATTATGAACTTTGAGAACAAAAATGCCGGATTGAATGATCATGAAGTAACATTGGATATGACTTGTTTAAATCACAGCTTGTTCTATTAGTATTTTAGGACTGTTCACAAAAGTCCCAAGATCAACCTTTATCTTCAATTTGAAAAATATAAAACAAAAACCGTCGATATAAAATCTGCACTTATCTTAAATAAGGGTAAAATCCAGAATTAATACTTGTAAAAAAAGTTATTTCAAGATTAACAAATGTCCTAGAGGGACTAGGGCCATTACCAAAAGGTATTATTTCGGCAATTTCGAAAGCTGAAACCAGAATTCCTGTATTTTCAATATAGCCCTAATGAAATCATTCATATCGATTGGTTTGGATACATAACTGTTGGAATGATTCTCGAAGGCCAAATTAATATCTTTATTACTTGAAGAAGTCGTCAGCATGATTACTGGTATTTTTTTTAAGGATTTATCGCCCTTAATCTGTTTTAAAACATAATGTCCGTCATATATAGGAATATTAATATCCAGTAAAATTAGGTCCGGTCTCTTGGCTTCCTTAAATGATTCTCTTTGAAATAAAAAATCAAGGGCTTCTGCTCCGTTTTTGACTACACTTATTTCCGCTATTATTTTACTTTCTTCAAAGGCTTCTTTAGTAAGTAAAATGTCTCCTTCATTATCCTCTACTAAAAGAATGTGTACTTGTTCCATAGTCATGTTTATATATTATTAAATTAAAATGACAGCTATCCCGTTTTATTATCGATCCTCAAAATATGCCCTAAAAAATTAGTTAAATATTATCCATAATCAGTAACTATAAAATGTTTTTACTTGGAAAATATGCATTAAAAGCATAACTATTGACATTTTCTTCACAAATTGCTGAAATCTACGATTATTAATACAATAATTTCATTCTCAAGGATAATTTTAAAACTACATGTAGTGGAATTAAATAAGAGTACACCAAACTAAATAATAATTTGTACTATTAATATTTTTTAAGAGTGAAATAAAAAGTACTTCCTTCATTTAGAATCGAATCCATCCAAATTTTTCCGCCCCAAGTGTCCACATTTTTTTTTGCAATGGATAGCCCAATTCCAGTACCCTCATAGTCTTCACGATTATGCAAGCGTTGAAAGGCAATGAATATTTTCTCATAGAATTGAGGCTCTATGCCTATTCCATTATCACTAATAGTGAACAGCCAGTGATCTGGTTTTTCGGTTACCGTAATTTCTATTATAGGTGGAACCTCCTTTTTCGAATATTTGATGGCATTATCCAGTATACAGTGTAAAGTTTGAGTCAATGGCGTCTTGTTGGCCAAAACAATAGGTAGATTATTTGTTTTTATAATAGCAGATTTTTCCGAGATAATCTTTTTTCTTAATATGGTATATTCATCAATAAGGTCGTTTATATTCAAAGATTCCACAGAGTTCTCCAATTTACCTGCACTATAGAACTTTAAAAGATCTAAGATTATCTGTTTCATCCTTTTGGCCCCGTCCGTCGCAAAAAAAATATACTGTTGGGCTTTTTGGTCCAGTTGATCGCTATATTTTCTTTCCAATTGATTTAGGAAACTTGTAATCATTCTTAGGGGTTCTTGTAGGTCATGGGAAGCTATAAATGCAAATTGTTCCAATTGTTCATTGGTAGATTCTAGTTCACGGGCATAATTGTTAAGTACTTTGTTCAATTCTATCAGTTGGTATTCATTCTGCTTGCGATTGGTAATATCTGTCTTGGCTCCAACCAATCGAATGGCTTTTCCTTCATTATTTCTTATAATGACACCCCTATCGATTATATGTATAGACTTCTTGTCCTTATTTATTATTCTGTATTCAAGTTCCCAACGGTCACAATGAGGATCGGCTATGGCTTCCAATAGACTATTCTTTACTTTGATTACGTCCTCCAAATGAATAAAGTCCTTCCAAATATTTTCCTTATTGATTAATTTTAATGAATCCTCTCCAAAAATGCGTTCAATAGCCTTGGAAAAGTAAAATGTTTCGTTCACAATATCCCAATCCCAAAGGGCGTCATTAGTAGCTTCGGTTACTTTTAGGAATCGTTCGTTTGCTAAAAGGAGACTTTGTTCTGCTCTTTTACGCTCTGTAATATCCAGTATAATTGCCAGGAATCTTTTATTATTACCTTCTCCAACTAACTGTAGATGGACTTCCACAGGATAAAGGCTTCCGTCTTTGCGCTGGTGTTTGGTTAAAAATACAATTTTTTGCTTTTCTTTTGTAACCAAGGGGGTAATGAGCTGTTTAAAAGTTCTAATTGTAAATTCTGGCTTAAGATCAACCGGTGTTAATTTTTTAATTTCTTGTTCTGAATAACCTAGGTTAAGTAGCCCTCCCTTATTAACATAACTAAATTGGAGTGTTTGAGAATCGAATATATAAATCTCATTTAGACTGTTTTCCAAGGTTGACAGTAGGTTATTTCTTTCCAGTTCAGCCGCTTTTTGAGAGGTAATATCCTGAATACTACCATAGATTATTCGGCATTTACCGTCATACATTTCTAAATCAGCTACTACTCGAACCCATTTCTCATTATTCTTCAAAGTAATAATGACGGCTTCATAATCAACAGGTTCGCCATTTTCCATAGAATCCTCTAATTTCGACTTGATCATGTTTCGAAAATCCGTTCTATAAATAGAAATAAAGCTTTCAAAATCCGGAGTATATTCTAGGGGATCGGTTTCTAAAATTGTATATGCCATACCAGATAGACGAACTTTATTATTGGCAATATCAAATTCCCAGCTTCCTACTTTTGCTAGCCAGGAGACTTGCTCCAAAAGATCTTTATTCTTGGCCTCCTCAGTGATATCCAATATCACCGAATTAAAAACTATAGATCCATCCGCCATAAAACTCGGTGACCCATAGCCCATATGTGTTTTAATTTCTCCATTGGGCATGACATATTTCCATTGTGCCTTCCACCTAGATTTGGTTGTAATCGAAGTTGATATACTTTTCTGTACATCCTCAAAATCACCACCCAAATGTATTCGATCCCAAACTAACTGGTTATCTTGAATAACCTCATCAGCAGCAAAACCCCAAATTTCTGACGAACCTTTGGTTACTGACAGCAAACTGTCTGTGCCATTAGGATAGATGTGGTATTGAAACACTACGCCCGGCAGATTATCGGCAAGCGATTGTAGTCGTAATTCAGCTTCTTTTAGCTCCTGTATATCTTGAAAACTTCCAAAGATCCGGGTACAAGTACCATCAATAAACTCAGTATTCCCTATAGCCCGTACCCAAAGCTCCTTTTTATTGACAGTAACCAATACCGCTTCAAAATCAAAAGACGCCCCGGTGGTTATACATTTTTCTATAATTAAGTTAACCGATTCTCTGAAATCTTCTCTGTAAAAATTGATGGCAGTTGCCAAATTGGGGACAAAGGAGTTGGGATCTGTTTCATGCATTTGATGTACTTCATCTGTCCAATAGAGTGTTCGATCGACCATGTTTATTTCCCAGCTTCCAATTTTTGCAAGCTCCCTTGTGTGACGATTCAACTCTCTCAAATATTTTTCTTCGGTAATATTTTTGGCTGTGCAATAGATAAGCCCTTCATTGATGTTTGAGTTGCAGAACCAACTTAGCCAAATTATAGCTCCATCCTTGCTGATGAAACGAACTTCAAAACTGAAAGTAGTTTCTACTATTTCTAATCGACTGAGTTGCTTCAGGGCCATTTCTATGTCCTCAGGATGAATAAACTTTTCAAAAGTTTGATGAAGTATCTCGTCTTCGCTATAGCCCAACAGCTTACATCCTGCATTATTGATTTTTAAAAATCTTCTCCGAAAATCTACAACACTGATAATATCGGGAATGGCATCGAATAAATGACTTAAGTCAATCTCCAACATTTTCCTTTTGAGCTCAGAACCTATAAATGTTTCTAATCTCCTAAATATTCGAGAGTATTTGTTTAGGTGACTACCATCCTTCTTTGCTCCAATTACTAAAACACCCAATATTTCATTATTAGAGACTAAGGGGATGCCCAACACAGATTTTAATCCTATTTTTTTTGCTGCATCCCTTCTTACAAAATCTTTACATTTTTCAATCTCATAACATGGAAGTTGTATACCTTTAGACCATACTTTTCCTATCAACCCGACGGATTCTTGAAATGCTTGAATCTGTGAACTCAATATATAAAATTCTTCGTCTCTTGAATCTGCCACATAATGGTTGATCAGCTGAATCTGGCATTTATCCAAATTGGAAGTCCATAATTCTACCAAATCAAATCTCCCAAAATTGCTAATAGCCTTACACAATTCATTTGAGGCCTTTAAATAGTCGTTTTCAATATTAAAATTTGCACTGATTTGGCTTATCAGCTCGTTTTCTAGGTCTTTGTTTTTTTGTTCAGTTACGTCTCTCTCTATGGCTATCCAGTGGGTGTACCAACCAGTTTCATCAGCCACGGGCATTACTGTGAAGTTTATCCAAAATTCATCCCCATTTTTTTTGTAGTTGATGGTGGTTATTTCATAAGGCTCCCAATTTCTAAGGGCGCGACCAAGTTTAGCTAAATCATCTTTATTGGAATTGGGGCCTTGAAGAATTCTAGGTGTTTTGCCAATAACTTCGTCCGCTTCATAACCTGTCATTTTGGTAAAAGCTTCATTGACATAGATGATTTTGGGCCCTGGTTCATCTTGTGGTTCTGCTTCTGTAATTAAAACGGCATCATTTGTATTGGTTATAACACTTTCAAGAAGTTTTAATCGATGCTCCTCCAATTTTCGTTCCGTAATATCCCTGAAATTATCTACAATACCATTTATGTAGGGGTCATTTAACATATTGGTCATGTTAGCTTCCAACCATCGCCAGCTCCCATTTTTATGCTTTATTCTGGCGGTATACCCTGGGATTGTAATATTCGGTTTATCTATAGCTTCCTGGAATTGTTTAACTACACCATTTAAATCCTCTGGATGTACCAATTCAAAAAGATTTAAATTAACCGCCTCCTTGTCATTGTAGCCTAGAATATTTTTAATGGAAGGTGACACATAACTTGCCTGTCCATCTAATCCAATAATTGCAATTGCATCGGAACTATTTTCGACCAAGGCCCTGAATCTTTTTTCATTCAGAATTAATTCATTTTCAGTTTTTTTTTGTTTTGTGATATCTTGAACTGTACAATCGAACGCAATTGGATTTCCCTTTTGATCTCTTATTAGTTTGCCCAATTGGTGAACCCAGCGAACACTTCCGTCTGGCAAAAGTATCCTATGGATAAAATTGTGTTCTTGTTCGAACTCGTAGGTTGATATCAGTTTTTTTTGAAACAGGTCTTTATCCTCTGGATGAATCGTTTCAATAAAATTCTCATAATTAAGTTCGAAATTGGCTTTGTTTACCCCCCATATTTTATAGACTTCATCAGACCAGTATAAGGTTTGCGAACCCATCTCCAGTTTCCAATAACCCAAAAGGGCAATTGCCGCAGCATTTTTTAATTTTCGTTCGGATTCCTCAAGTTCCAGTAACCGATTTTCTTTTTCAGTAACATCCTGACAAACCACTAGGACACAACTACGGTCATTTAAGTTTAACTTATGACCACTAATATCCATTCGGATTAGCTCACCATTTTTTTTGTGATGTGTAAATACACCAAAATGAACTCTGCCGGATTGTGTATCATACTTGGAAAGTGCATTGAACAAAGTGGGTATTTCACTATCCGGTCTAAGTTGTTTAATTGTCATTGTTAAAAACTCGTCACGACTATAACCATATATATCTATTGCGGCGAGATTTATGTCAACGATCTGCAATGATTCTGAGTCGTATACTAACTTTGCCAACGGACTATACTGGAAGAGGATGCTGTAATCATTGGTTTCTATCATATACAAGAATCGTTCAAATTGCTAAATATAAAGTACTGCAGGAGTATTCTACAGTCCTTCTAATCAAAAATAAACTAATATTCCAAAGTATAAGAAATCTTGGATAATTATAATGCTTTCTTTCGATTGAGCAATTATTCAAAATGTAAAAGTACTTGCCCTTTAATTTCAAGTATTGACCATTCCTGGATTCTTGAAATAAAATCACAGTGAAGGCATTTAAATATTTAAAAAATTAAAAGCTTAAATAAAATTTGATATTAAGAGTGGAGTAGGAAATTTAAAAAAAATGATTTCGAATTTAGTTGGTGTAATTTCAAAATAATTGGCCTATTCCATAAAAAGTTAAGTGGCTGCTTTTTATTTTGACATTACGCATAGCCAAAAGGTATTTATGCCTTTGATATAGTTAGGGAAAATTCTATCCAAAAGTTTATGCATTTACTAAGGGTTTCCTGAAAATCATCAAAATTATCTTGCTTAGTTAAAAAACATGAAGCCTTGTTTTTATATGCTAAAATCACATCCCGCATGGAACTTGAAGTAGAAAAAATGACGACAGGAATATCTTCCAGACTTTTATTGTTTCTAATGAATTCCAAAACTTCAAAGCCATTAACCCTAGGGAGGTTGATGTCCAAAAATATTAGGTTTGGAATTTCCGATGTGTTTATGAGGAAATCCATGGCCGTTTTTCCATCTTTCTTAATTGAAATTCCAGTTATTCCCATATTGCGGATTACTTCATTCATCAAGAATAAATCACCTTCATTGTCTTCAATTAATAATATGTTTGTATTATGCATATATGAGCGTTATTTATTGTACTAAAGGCAAATGTCATGACACATTATTCTTAAATCGTTACTAAAAATAGGGCAAGCTATTGATTCAGAAAAAATGGTTTTAAAAAAGGTAATTCAGAAAAATTAACTATATCTTCTCTTTTTATGGGTTTTACCAGAAATTCAATTATACAGCTAAATTCATTAGCTTTTTTTCTGTCATTTTGATCAATCGAAGAAGTGATGATGGAAACATGAACATTTGCGTTTAGAGTCCGTGAATTTAATGCGGTTAAAAATTCCCAACCATTCATTATAGGCATGTTTATATCCAAAAAAATTAAAAAATTATAATCAGAGGTGTTTTTATTTGTTATGTGCTCTAGTGCCAAATTGGCGTTGGTAAATATGGAAGCCTTGGGTAAGTTGGCATTTTCTAATACTTTGTTGATAACCATGCATAATATTTTATCGTCATCAATAATTAAAACCTCGTATGTCATTTATTAATTTTTATTTCCACTTCAGCCGTTCTTGACGAAATATCTTTTATTATATCATCAAGTTCATTAGCAGAATTTATAATTTCTTTAAATAAGAACAATTCTTCTTCCTTCGTTGTTGTCTCTCCTTCATTCAGTAAATTAACAATAGCCATTAGTCTGGCCAATGGCGCACGTACGACATGGGATTGTATCCATGCTATTTCTTTTAATTTAGTATTCTGGTCTTCAATAGCTTTTATGTACAAATTCCTTTCAGTAACATTATGGGCAAGGGCTACTTTGGATTTTTTATCATTATAATTTAGCTCGTTGCTGGATATCTGAACATCTATTACGCTTCCATTTTTTAATTTATGAAATTCAAATGATTTCTCTATTTCCTGTTTTTCTTCTATAGAATTTAATTCCTTAGAATGTGTTTTGGATTCCACCTCGACTTTTATATCGTCAATCTTCATCAATAGAAATTCCTCATAATCAAAACCGTACTCATTGAGTGCTGCGTCATTTACGTCTAAAAATCTAAGTGTTTCAGAATCATATACCCACATGGGTTGGGGACTTAAATGGAATAGGTCATTGTATCGCTTTTCAGATTCCTCAAGGGCTAATATGAACTTATTTTGATCAATATTATACACAATACTTTTATATAGACTGAAGGGAGTCAATGTATCTTTTAACAGATAATCTGAAATGCCCATTTCTAAGGACTTGATGCTAAAAGGCATATCTGTATACCCCGTCAAAATTACCACTGGGACGTCTTTAGATAAATTCAATATCTCTTGTACCAATGGTTCACCACTCATATCTGGTAAGGAAAGATCCAAAAAAATGATATCATAGCTAGTTTCAGCGCTTGACAAAATATTATATGCCTGTTTAAAATTGATTGCACTGGTAACGCGTGCCTCTAAAATATGTTCATCAAGGTACTCCTGTACTAATATTAGATCACCAGGGTTATCTTCAATGATCAATATGTTATATAATTTCTTGTCCTTTTCCATTTAATCTATTTTTTCAGATTTTTCGTCATTAGAAACTGAAAACAGTTCATTCCATGTAATTGGGTTCATAAAAAACCAAACTTGAACCTATTCTATTACACGGCAGTCCGCATGACCGCTTTGCGTATTGTTTTGTTTTATTTTGAGCAGTATTTTATTATAAATATTGATAGCTCCTGTCCTCAAAATTAGAATTGTCAATTCTTATATATTATTAACGGTGGATCAGTTTATAATATTTCCTTAATGTAGGACTATTTTGGAAATTAGAACATGTCCCGTATTATATTTAAACATTGGGGTATAAAACGGTATTATTTTTTAAATTTTTTGATGGTAAAAATAAAGTTACTTCCCTCACCCTCTTTAGAATCTACCCATATTTCCCCCCCCATACTTTCTACAATTTTCTTTGTTATGGCCAATCCCATGCCAGTTCCTGAATATTCCCCACGGGCGTGCAATCTTTTGAAAATAATGAATATTTTTTCGAAATAAGCTGGATCTATCCCAATTCCATTGTCCTTAACAGAAAATTTCCATAATTTCTTTTCCTCGGAAAAGGATATCGTTATTTTTGGGATGATTTTATTGTCACAATATTTAATACTATTGCTTATGAGATTTAAAAATATTTGTCTTATTGGGGATTTAAAGCCAAGTATTATGGGTAAATTATCCGTAATTATTTGTGCTCCTTTTTCTTGAATCTGATTTTTATGTAATACCGTAACTTCTTCTATAATAGATTGAATATCTACTTGTTCCAACTTTTCTGGGATACGTCCTACTCGTGAATAGTCCAATAGTTCCAATATAATCTCCCTCATTCTTGCCGCACCATCAACTGCCCAATGTATATACTGTTTACCTTTTTCATCAATCGTATTCGAATATTTTTTTTCAAGTAGCGTTAGGAAACTGGTAATCATTCTCAAAGGTTCTTGAAGGTCATGTGAGGCTACGTAAGCGAATTGCTCTAATTCCTCGTTGGTGGATTCTAGTAATTTAGCCTTGGAGGTTAACTCGTCATTTAGTTTCTTTAAAGAGGCTTCATATAATTTCCTATCGGTTATATCCTGAATAGCACCCACTAACCTTATTGGTTCTCCCCTTTCTCCTCTTAAAATATAAACACTGTCTATTACATAAGCGTACTTACCATTATTTTTTTTAAGACGATATTCATTTTTAAAGGATTCAGTTTTAGGATCTTTTAAAGAATCCGTGATTTTCCTAAAAAACGACTGCCGATCTTTGGGATGTACCAATGAAGACCATTTTTTAATGTTTATATTATTTTTTGTTACTTTATGTCCAAAGCGTTCCTTAAAACCACTACCCCAAAATAGTGTTTTGTTAAAAACATCCCAATCCCAAATGGCATCTTGCGTTGCCTTGGCAATTTTTAAGAACCGTTCATTGGAGTACTTTATCTGATCTAATGCCTCTTTTCTGGTTGTAATATCCTTGAAATAAACAGTTAATCCATTCGACTTAATTGAAGGGTAAGCGCTAACATCCAACCATATCTCCAAAGGTTCGTACTTCGCTTCAAAATGAACGGGTTCATTTTTTTGTAGCGCTTTATGATATTGTGTATAAAATTCAGAACCTATTGCATCGTTATATATTTCCCATAAATTTTTCCCTAGTATCTCACTTTTCTGTATTCCCAAAATGGACTCGGCTTTGTGGTTCCAGTAATTCACTGTCCACTTTCTATCTACTGCAAAAAATCCGTCTCCAATGCTTTCTAGAATTTGGATTCTCTCTAATTCTGCAACTTTTCTTTGATCAATATCCTCAATGGTGCCATAAATTTTTATTACCTCTCCGTTTACCACTTCGGGCTCCCCAATAGATTTGATCCATTTAGCTTTACCCTTTGCTGTAACAATCTGGGATTCATGAGAGAGTATATTATTATTATTGGTTACATTTTCGATCCAATTGAGAATTCTATCTTTGTCTATTTGCTCCTTATAGAAATCTATGGCTGTTTCCAAACTTGGTTCATAATCGAAAGGCACTTCATGTATATTTTTCGTTAATTGCGACCAGTACACTTCTTTTTCAATCAAATCTACCTCCCAAATTCCTATTTTAGCAAGTTCTGTAGCTTTGTCCAGTAATTGTTCCAATTCTTTCTTTTCTGTGATATCCTTTCCTACTCCATAAGAAATTCCAAGATCGGATAGGGAGGAAAAATTCCAGGACAACCATAAGGTTTTATTTTGGAGGGTAAGAAACCTTATCTCTAATGACTGTATTGGAATGCCACTATCAAGCGCTTCAATTATTTTATCCACTTTGGATTTATCCAAAGGATGTACTATATCCCTGAAATTAATTTGAGATAAATCACGATTATTCAATTTTATAATTTTATCGAATAAGGTATTTATTTGTTTAAATTGACCTTTGTGGTCTATACTGCAGATATAACCCGGAGCATAGGTTATCAACTGGTTTAGTTCAACCTCAAGTTGCTTCCTTGCCAATTCAGCACCTATCAACCCCCCTAGTTCCTTAAAATTTTTCCCAATAAAAGCGTTAAAATCTGTTTTATCATTACATGCCAGGATAATTACGCCTAGAACTTCATCCAAATATATGAGTGGGATACCATATGCGCTTGTCAATTCCATTTTTTTTGCTGATTCATGGCGAATAAACTCTCCATTTCTATCTATATCTGGCCAATGCTCTAAACTATTTTTTTTCCAGACTATCCCAGGTAAACCCTCACCTTTATTGAGACCTCTATAATCATATGCTTCTTCGGAAAAGGAATTATATATTAGATCCGAATTGCTATGTGCCATTAAATAAATTTTACTTTTATCCGAATTAACCAGCCAAATCTCTGATACATTGGAACTGTAACTATCCAATAGGATTTTAGATGTTTTACTTAGCACATCCTTCAAACCAAATTCCAGATTGAAAACTTTGGAAATTTGATTCAATATTTCTTCAAAAATAGCTCTATGTTTTTTATCCGTAATATCCTTTTGTATTGAAATCCAATGTGTATAGAAGCCCTTTTCATTCGCAACAGGTGCAATAGATAAATTCACCCAAAATTCTTTTCCTTCCTTAGTATAATTTAAAACATCTGTATCTATCTTTTTCCATGATCTTAAATCCGAACCCATTTGTTTGATAATATTTTGGTCTGAAGCAGGTCCTTGTAAAATACGGGGGGTTTTTCCTAGAATTTCCTCTTCAGAATAGCCTGTTGACTTTTTAAATGCTTCGTTCACGTATATTATTTTTGGGCCATTTGGGTAATCCAATGGTTCAGCCTCCGTAATAATAATTGGATCAGCAGTGTTATTAAGTACAGATTCGAATACTTTTAATTGGTGTTCCCGTTGTTTTTGTGAAGTTACATCCTGCATGGCTCCAACCATTCTTATACCGACCCCGTTCTTATCCCTAACTACAAATCCTTTATCCAAGATATTCAAATATTTACCATCTTTTTTAAGGAATCTATATTCAGAGGTCCAATTGGATTCTGAACTTTTAATCGCTTTTTCTAAACTAGTAATAACTCTTTGCCTATCCTTTGGGTGTATTTGCTTTTCCCATTTGGTGATATTTTTGGTTATATCTTTGAGAGGTTTAAATCCAAAGTTCAATTCATAATTCTCACCCCAATGAAGTTCCCCACGAACTAAATCAAAATCCCAAATAACATCAGATGTAGCTTGAGTGGCATATTTGAAACGATTATTCTTTTCTTGGAGTTCATTTTTACTTAAATAGAATTCAGTTTGATCAAGAACAGTGGAAATCATCAGATTTTGCCCATATATTGGGATGTTTTTTGCATCTATTATCTTAATCTCCCCATTTTTTCCTGTTATGGTTATTCCTTTCCAAGCCATTAATTCGGCTTGTCTGCTTTGGATATCTGTAAAGATCCTATGTTTCAATTTCTGTCTGTAAGTTTCATCTGGATAGACCTTTTCAAAAAAAGAGTCGATATCTGAAAGTTCATCTGAGGGCCATCCGTATACTTCAGAAAACTTATCGTTTACTATTCTAGCATTCCCCGTATCTATGTCATTAACCGCAATACCTATAGGCAAATTTTCCAAAATTACCTCAATGAATTCGTTTCGTTGAAATAATTGCTCAGATATTTTCTTTTCTTCTGTGATGTCTAAAATCAGGGAATCCCAGTATATGCTTCCATCCGGTTCTTTGGTAGGACGACCTATTCCCTTATGCCATTTTATAGTGCCATCTGTGTGTTTAACACGCCATTCACAATTCCAGTTGGTCATATGTGAGGCAGAATGTTCTATAGACCTTTTAACTTTGGGCAAATCATCCTTATAAATTAAATCCCAAATCGCAAAAACATCCTTAATATCTTCAGCCGAGGAAAGCCCCCATAAATCTATGAAGCCATTACTAACATAGGTCAGTCCTTCAGCACCATTTTTATCGATTACATATCTAAAAACAGCTCCAGGGATACTATCAGCAATTGTTAGAAATTGTTTTTCCTGTACCTTCTCTTTATTAATATTTAAATGAATACCAAACATTCTTGTTGGCTGCCCTTGTTCAGAATAATGTATAACTTTTGCTCTATTTTCTATCCAAATCCATTCATTCCGAAAATTTCGCATTCTATACTTTAAATACAACTTTTTGGAATCCCCAGACATACAATCGCTTAGCCCTTTCTCAAAACTTCCTAAATCTTCTGGATAAACAAGTTCTTTCCATTTATCCAATGTAACTTTGCCTATAGTCTCGGAGGTATACCCTAAGATTTCGTACCATTTTTCGTTGAGAAATATTTTGCCCGATTGTAATTCTAATTCCCATGTTCCGGCATCGGTACCTTCAATTATATTTTGTAGAGTATTATTTTTTGCTGTGATGGCAGTGTTAGTCGTTTCCAAATCAAATTTGACCCTTCGTAGTTCTAGCAGTTTCTCAACTTGAAAGGAAAGAGATTTTAATGCATCTTTTTGATTATCTGAGAGTTCCTTCGTTTTATGGTCAATAACACAGAGCACGGCAAATGGCTGTCCTTCCCTATTCTTTATTGGGTATCCTGCATAGAAAATTATACCAGGTTCGTTTTTTACCCATGGGTTATCTTTAAATAATGCATTCTTTTTGGTATTTCTTACAATCATAGGCTTATCCGAATCGACAACTACATGTCTACAAAAGGATTCCTCTAATGGAGTTTCGGAAATTTCTAAGCCATAACGGGATTTAAAAAACTGTTTATCTTCATCAAAAAAAGTTATTAAGGAGATAGGCGTATCGCAGATGAATGAAGCCAATTTTGTAATTCCATCGTACTCTTGTTCCTCAAGTGTATACATTATTCTATAGGGTTCCGAGAGCCTTGAAACATCACTTTTTCTATTATTACTAGAGTTCTTCATTATAATGACTGGGATATGCAATAATTGCGCCTTTTACTTTAAAGGCCACTTTTTATAAAAATGCAAAAATAAGAATTAAAGAAATTTATTACAGTTATTATAAGAACAACTTGTAATTGGAGTTCTTTTAAACCTTACAATTGAAAAGTATTCATTTTCCTGAAGTATATTGACTTTATTAGATTTAAAACTAGTTCTAAAAGTATCTCAAAAAGGATATTTAGTTATTACAATATCAAGGTTTGACATTGGATTTGGCTACAATTAGATATCAAATGTCATAACCCCAAGGGTAAGCGGGGTGAATTCAGTATTAGGTGTAATGTACAATTATCCAAATGGAATGCTTCCACTGGAAAAATGAAAAGAGCTTAGCAGAAAGTTCGCGAATTGAATGCCTATATGGACAAGATACGTTATCGAATTTACCAAATTCATGAGAATCTTTTAAATTGTAATGATCCGATATCCCTGTATTAAATAAGAATTTTTTTTAGGAAAAACAGACAACGAAAAAAATGTTTCTTAAAATTTCCCAAGGTCGTAATGATAAGATAGCTCAATTAATGGGTAAGGATTATGCCCCTGGAACTATAGAACGATACCATTATATAATGTTATATTTGCCTTTGACCTATCCTAAAAGGTGTCTACTTTTTTTTCTCATGCCCCCTCGTTTCATGATTTGTCATATACAGGCTGGTTTTGAAACGATTCCATTTTAAATTCTACCACGATACTATAGCAGCCTTTGATTAATTTGTAGCTGAAAACCTGAATTGGCCATTAATATGACCACCCCACAATGAGCACATCCTTATTGGGAATTGAGTCCATATATTTCTTAATTCTTGGGGTCTTCTTATTCGGAATAACACCAGCCAATGCGGTTTTTGAATTATTTCCGTTATATTAATAGAAAAAAAGGTAAATTATTATCAAATAAATAGAATAAATAGGCATATTTGAAGTTAAAGAATCGTACCCAAATCTAAATATATCTTAACCTTTCCCCCGAAATGAATTCAAAAAATGTTTTATTAATTGAGAACAGTATGGTCGATGCCATACTGATTAAAGATGCCTTTCAACAAAATGGGAAGCTTTGTAATATAAATTTATTCGAAGATGGGCCCGAGGCTATCACCTATATCGAAAATATATTACTGAATAATAAAAATGAAATCCCAGATTTAATAATTGCTAACGAGGAGCTGGTTAAATGCAATGGAGTTAACCTCCTTTCCAAAATTGGAGATCTAAATAATTTTTATATCCCTGTGATTATATTGACTTCTTCAGGGTCCTATTTGCAACCTCACTTTAATAGACATACTTGCTGCTACCTTAACAAACCCTTGGAGATAAAGGAGTTTTTACGAGTTATTAAGGAAGTCAAATATTATTGGTTAAGTCTGGTGAATTAATTTTTAGGTTATATAAAAATGCAATTTGCATTTCGTAATCTGAAAGTACACTGATCAATGATGTTTCATTTAAATGGTTTCTTTAAATTAAAAAGCAATATGTAGTGTTTAAGAACAGAATAGAATCACTCCCAACGTTTTCAATATTGGAAATTCCTCGAAGGAACTATAACGAGATTTGCCAATTGGCATCTTTTATACTGGACTCGACTGCGATCGAAATGGCAATTTTGAAGTCACCGATTACATCAGGAATGGATTCTATTGGGAAGTATTCGGGAACAAATTTGGAAAAACAAATTCTCGATCATCTGGAAAATTCACCAAACACCTTACTGGATATAAAAGGAACTAAGGACAAAGATCAAAGTGAAGGTTCAGCAAACTACCTAAAGACACCTAACGAACATTTGATTATAGTTCCATTGGTGGATGCCTATAAAAAGGCAGTGGGAATTATTTGTTTCTTTTCAGATAAGAATATCACGCTCAATAAGCAACAATCAGAGCTGATCAAGGCTTTGGCGAATCAGACGGTTTCGTTAATTACTGCAATACGGGAGAAAGTAAAACCTAAATCCCACCAAGCTTTTTTTGACAATATTAATATCAACCTTGGGAACTACTCGGAAGTCAATGGTACAGCCAGTTGGAAATTTGATGTTACCACCAATAATCTTTGGTTAAGCCCACTGTTCTTTGAAATGATTGGCTTTAAATCAGATGAGCTGAAATTGTCCACAATCGATAATTGGGTCGACTTGGTCTTTTTCTTGGATCAAGATAAATTAGTTGACATTTGGCGGGATTGGAGCAATAATAATTTTCTTCGCAATGAACTGGAATGCAGGG
>TARA_R100001369_G_scaffold10707_2_pt1 | contig 34774 bp, 39 predicted proteins | sample TARA_R100001369 | Tara Oceans TARA_R100001369 (sample SAMEA2621528) | marine metagenome | biome: marine biome (ENVO:00000447); feature: surface water layer (ENVO:00002042); material: "saline water (ENVO:00002010), including plankton (ENVO:xxxxxxxx)" | depth 5 m
ACCTAATTTCACGCCACACGTTGATTGCGGTGACAACGTTATTGTTGTAAATGCAGAAAAAATCAACTTAACTGGAAACAAATGGACGGAAAAAAGTTACATCCGTCACACAGGTTATCCAGGTGGACAAAAAAGCCTGACAGCTACTGAAATGTTTGAGAAAGACCCAACCAGATTAGTAGAGAAGTCAGTAAAAGGAATGTTACCTAAAAACAAATTAGGATCAGTACTTTTTAGAAACTTAACAGTTGTTGCAGGAACAGCGCATTCTCACGAAGCGCAAAAACCTAAGACAATGACATTAAAAGAAATTAACTAATGGAAGTAATTCACAAAATTGGCCGTAGAAAGACGGCTGTTGCTCGTGTGTATGTCGCAGAAGGAAGTGGCAAAATCACCGTTAACAAAAAAGACATGGCGGATTATTTTACTACTGCAACATTGCAGTATAAAGTAAACCAACCTTTAGCCTTGACTAACAATGATGGCAACTTTGATATTACTGTTAACGTATATGGAGGTGGTATCACCGGCCAGGCAGAAGCAATACGTTTAGGCCTTTCTCGCGTTATGTGCGAGTTAGATCCTGAAAACAGAATAGTATTAAAGCCAGAAGGTCTATTAACTAGAGATCCACGTATGGTGGAAAGAAAGAAATTCGGACAAAAGAAAGCCCGTAAGAAATTCCAATTCTCGAAACGTTAATATCCAAACAACATTTAATTCAGAATCTGTTATTACGGATTCTGAATTATTTTATTTTATTGAAAAGATTCTGAAATACTTTCAGATTTTAAAGTTTAGCATCTAAATGATTAAGGCGAGCCAAAGCGACCACTTTATCATTGCTAATTTAACAGAACGTAAACTATTACAAAATGGACAAAATAGAAGTAAAAGAATTACTTGACGCAGGTGTACACTTCGGTCACCTTACACGTAAATGGAACCCAAACATGGCTCCTTACATATATATGGAACGTAACGGTATCCATATTATTAACCTTTACAAAACAGCAGCAAAAATTAAAGAGACTTCTGAAGCATTAGCTAAAATAGCAGCATCAGGAAAAAAAATCTTATTCGTAGCTACTAAAAAACAAGCTAAAGACATCGTTGCAGAAAAAGCAGGTGCTGTAGACCAGCCTTACATTACTGAACGTTGGCCAGGTGGAATGTTAACTAACTTTGTTACTATTAGAAAAGCTGTTAAGAAAATGGCTATGATTGATAGAATGAAGAAAGATGGTACATTTAATTCTCTATCTAAAAAAGAGCGTTTACAAGTAGATCGTCAACGTGCTAAATTAGAAAAGAATTTAGGTTCTATCTCTGATATGACACGTTTACCAGGTGCTATATTCGTAGTTGATATTATGCGTGAGCATATTGCAATTAAAGAAGCACAGAAATTAAACATTCCAATCTTTGCAATGGTAGATACAAATTCTGACCCTCGTGAAGTAGATTATTTAATTCCTGCAAATGATGATGCTTCAAAATCAGTTGATAAGATCTTATCTATTGTTACTTCTGCAATCGCAGATGGCTTAAACGAAAGAAAAGCTGAACGTGATGATAAAGATGCTAAAGCTCAAAAAGCTGAAGCAAAAACTGAAGTTAAAGCTGAAGTTAAAGCTGAAGCAAAAACTGAAGTTAAAGCTGAAGTGAAAGCTGAAGTTAAGGCTGAGGTTAAAGCTGAAGTTAAGCCAGAAGTAAAGGCTGAGGTTAAGGCTGAGGTTAAGGCTGAAGCTAAGTCAGAAGTAAAGGCTGACGCTAAAAAAGAAGCAAAACCAGCAGCTAAGAAAGCTGAAAAAGCTCCGGTTGCTTCACAAGAAGAAGAATAAATAACATTTATATACTATTAAAAGTCATTTGGTTCTTTTCACTTCGAAAATTAATTAAATGACTTTTTAAATTTTAAAAACTATGGAAAATACTGTAAAAATTACAGCGGCAGAAGTAAACAAGCTAAGACAAGCAACTGGTGCTGGTATGATGGATTGTAAAAAAGCTTTAGTTGAGGCTAGTGGTGATTTTGATAAAGCCATTGAAGTTTTACGTAAAAAAGGACAAAAAGTTGCAGAAAAAAGAGCTGACAGAGATTCTTCTGAAGGTGCTGCTGTTGCTAAAATTAATGCTGATAATACTTCTGGTGTTGCAATAGTATTAGGATGTGAGACTGATTTTGTTGGTAAAAATGAAACATTTATAGCATTGGCTAATGATTTAGCTGACATTGCTCTTAACCATAATAATAAAGAAGAATTTTTAGCTGCGGATTTCGGAGGAATGACTGTTGCTGAAAAGCTAGTTGAGCAAACTGGAGTTATTGGTGAAAAATTAGATATCACTGCTTTCGAAAAGTTAGATGCACCATACGTTGGTCATTATGTTCATATTAACAAAATTGCTGCGTTAGTAGGTTTGTCTGCAAAAGTAGAAAACGTTGAAACTTTAGTTAAAGATGCATCAATGCAAGTCGCTTCTATGGGAGCAACAACATTGTCTTACAAAGATTTCGATCCTGCTTTTATTGCCTCAGAAACTGAAGCACGTATTGCCGTTATCGAAAAGGATAATATCGAATTTGGACGTTTAGGTAAGACCTTAAAGAATGTACCAAGCTACATCTCTATGGCACAATTAACTCCAGATGTTATTGCTGAAGCTGAAAACACTGCAAAAGCAGAATTAAAAGCTGAAGGTAAGCCAGAACAAATTTGGGATAGAATTTTACCAGGTAAAATGGAACGTTTTATTTCTGATAACACAACTTTAGACCAAGAGAAATGTTTGTTGGATCAAAAGTTTATTAAAGACGAAAAGCAAACAGTTGCTAAGTATGTTGCCTCTTATGGTGATGTTTCTGTAACTGGCTTTAAACGTGCTACAGTTGGATAATTAATAGTTCTCAACATTACATACTAAAAAAGCTTCCTAATTATGGAAGCTTTTTTTTTGGAGTTTATTTCACTTTTACAGATGCTAATAATTATGTAGTTTTGTTAAACTTTCAAAACATACATGAAATGAGCCATAATCATATATTATTTTCAATTAATATGACACTTGGTAAACTTCATTACACCTAAAATAGTAATAGAAACTATATAATGAAATACAAAAGAGTACTATTAAAATTATCAGGCGAAGCCTTAATGGGAAACCGTCAATATGGTATCGATCCAGAGCGTTTATCAGAATATGCTGAAGACATCAAAGAAATCACCAAATTAGGTGTTGAAGTTGCTATCGTAATTGGTGGTGGAAATATTTTTAGAGGTGTCGCTGGTGCCATGAATGGTATGGATCGTGTCCAAGGTGATCACATGGGCATGTTAGCCACAGTTATTAATGGCTTAGCATTACAAAATGCACTTGAAGATGCTGATGTAAAAACACGTTTACAAACCGCAATTAAAATTAACGAAGTCGCAGAACCTTTCATTAGAAGAAAAGCAATGAGCCATTTGAGAAAAGGACGTGTTGTTATTTTTGGTGGTGGAACCGGAAACCCGTACTTCACTACAGATTCTGCCGCAGTGTTGCGTGCCATAGAAATTGAAGCTGATGTTATTCTAAAAGGAACTCGTGTTGATGGTATTTATACTGCCGACCCAGAAAAGGATAGCTCAGCTGTTAAGTTTGATCATATATCTTTTAAAGACGTTTTACTTAAAGGTCTTAAAGTTATGGATACAACAGCTTTTACATTAAGTCAAGAAAATGAATTGCCAATTATTGTTTTTGACATGAATAAAAGAGGAAACCTACTTAAAGTAATTTCTGGTGAAAATATAGGAACAGAAGTAAATGTTTAAATTATTGGCTTAAATTTTGATAACTATTATTAGTTAAAATTCAAAACTATGAACGAAGACATTAAATTTATAATAGACACAACAAAGGAAGCTATGGATGCCGCCTTAAAGCATCTCGAGAAACAATTAGTTAACATTAGAGCTGGGAAGGCTAGTCCTTCAATGCTAGGTAGTGTTATGGTAGACTATTACGGTTCTCAAACACCACTTAGTCAAGTTGCTAATGTAAATACACCAGATGGTAGAACTATTTCAGTACAACCATGGGAAAAAAGTATGTTACAAGAAATAGAGCGCGGTATTATGTATGCTAATTTAGGTTTTAATCCTATGAATAATGGCGACCTTATTATTATTAATGTACCACCTTTAACAGAAGAACGACGTAAAGATTTAGCAAAACAAGCTAAAGCTGAAACTGAGCATGCAAAAGTTGGTATTAGAAGTGCCCGAAAAGAAGCCAATAACGACATTAAAAAATCTGAGGCCTCTGAAGATTTACAGAAAAATGCAGAGATAGATGTACAATCACTGACCGATTTTTACGTTAAGAAAATAGAAAGTATTCTAGACGCGAAAGAAAAGGAAATAATGACTATCTAATCTTAGCACTGAAGACTATTACATCCTAATTTTTTTGGGATGTTTTTTTAATCCCAATTTATACTATAAATGCTACAGCGTCTTTTTGTTGTTCTTCTTATTTGCTTTGCAACAAATAGCTTTGCACAACAACCTGATTCAAAAGAGAAAGATTCTACTGAAACAAAGCAAGACTCAATAAAAAAAACAGAATTTCTTAAGAATATAGGAAATGGGTTTTTACCATTTAATTATTTCAATATGGACTTACGCTATCTTGTAAAGTTCAATCAGTATGAAGGTTTTAGAACGGGTTTGGGAGGTGTAACAAATAATCGCTTTTCTGAACGTTATCGTATAAACGGTTATTTAGTATACGGTTTTAAAGATAAGCGCTATAAATATAGAGTTGGTGGTGGTTTTAGAGTTAATGAAACACAAAACACTTGGGTTAATCTTTCTTACACAGATGATTTACAAGAAACAGGGAGTTCGTCTTTTTTAACAGATAAACGCTTCTTTACTTTTTTTGAACCACGTTTATTAAATATAGATTTATTTCACAGACATATTACGAAATCAATCGCTTTAGAACATAAAGTATCAAATCACTTACTTTCTGAAACTGAAATAGCAACTAGCAAAATAAATCCTACATATTTCTATAATTTCGTATTAGATGACAGGGTTTATAACACATTCGATTTAAGTACATTAAAATTAAGTTTGCAATGGAGTCCATTCAGTTCTTTTGATAGTGTAGATGAAAAGGTATCAACACTAAAAGAGGGTTTTCCAAAATTTACAATTCAATTTACACAAGGTTTTAAATCTGTTTTAGGTAGTGATTTCAACTTTTCGAAATTAGACTTTAGAACTGTTCAACAATTTAATCATAAAAACGAATCTGTAACTAAAATTGTTTTAGTTGCTGGTATAGCCGGTGGAGAAACACCCCTTACCCACTTGTATCATGCCTATCCTAACAATATTAGAAAGGAAACCATTTTGCAACGTTTTTCTGTAGCTGGTTTAAATAGTTTTGAAACCATGTATTTTAATGAATTTTTTAGTGATAAGTTTTCGACGTTACAAATAAAACATGCTTTTAGACCCTTTAATATTTCAGAACGGTTTAAACCTCAATTAGTTTTAATATCTAGATATGCTGTTGGGACAATGCGAAGTATAGATAGACACCAAGGGGTAGAATTTAATACTTTAGAAAACATCTACTCAGAATCTGGTTTTGAAATTAATAAACTCATCTTTGGCTTTGGTCTGAGCTTTGCTTACAGATATGGCGGCTACCACTTACCTAATTTAGAAGACAACATTGCTTTTAAATTTACCTTTAATATTTCGTTGTAGTGGTTTAAAATCGATATATAATTGTGATTTTTTAACTCGTTCATATAGAATTATAGTTTTAATAATAACGACAATAATACATATCTGACTGATTGTGATGGTTGGTTAAATATCACCGTTAATTATGTACTAGTACCATGCGAGTGTGATCTACATCACCCGCCAGATGGTTGTGACCTAACAACTTGTCATACAACAGGTTATTGGAGACAGTATACCACATATGAATGTTTTGCTTTTAACGGTGGAAGCAATGACCCCAACGACACTACAAACCCAGACGATACAGCTACTGGTTCTGGTGGAAATAGTAATTTACCTAATGATACTAGTGATAATGACTTCTCTGCAACAACATTGATTGATGAGAGATGCTTAAACGGAAAAATAAAAATAGACAATGTTTGTGTTTGCCCACAAGGTAAAATTGAGGAAGCAGAGGGTAACTGTAATTGCCCTAATGGCTACACGGAAGATTGGCGGAAAAACTGCATAAAAGCCTGGAAATGTGCTGAGTTAAGCAAATTATTGCAATCTTATCTTGGTACAACCAACCCTTATTTAGATGCTGACACTAAAAGTGTAAGAATTGCACTTACAAATATCGATGATGACTTAGATAATACTAGTGAATCTGGGTTTGGTTTATTTAATTTAGGTGAATATGAAACATGGGGACCAACAGCACAAAATGTACCTACAAGTGCCAATAGAATGGTAAGATTTCCACCTAGAAATTATCAATTTGGTACAATTCACACACATCCTAATGGCAGTCTTACAGATGGTGAACAAACCGTACCTATGTTCTCTCTAGAAGATATTTATACCCTGTGGACTTTAGCTGATTCTTATGGAACAGGTTCAGAATCTCTACAGAACGAAAATTCTGCTGGTAATGATTTATTTGTTTGTATTTTGGTAGTGAAACTAAAACCTATGCTATAAAAATTAAGAATATAAATCAATTGCAATCACTCCAAAATTTAAATTCTAACAGAAGTAGGTGGAGAAGAAACAGTCAAAGACTAATTGAGAAGTACAATGCTGATGCTGATGGTTCCGCAGAACAATACCAAAAGACCTTTTTAGAATTTGTTAACGCAAATAACCTAGGAGTTTCTTTATTTGAGATGGGTCAAGAAAACACCGCTACATCAGGAGTTAATGAAAATTCGACAGAACTAGTATTAAATGATGTAGATGACGTAATACCGAATCCATGTAACTTATAAAATTAAATGATTGTGAAAAAAATAATACTATTTACTCTGTTGATAGTTTCAACACTATCATGTAAAGCACAAATTGTAGATTTGGATTCAAATCTCAACGAACCTGAGGGTACATACTATAAAGACCTAAATAATGAACTAAATAAATTTGTTGGAACTTGAGAATTCACTGATAACAATAAAACACTAATTATTTCTTTTCAAAAAAGGCTACACGTACAATTAAACAATCATTATGCTGGAGGTATATTACCAGAGGTAAACTCACCAAACCAACCTAGAGTACCTTATGGTACTTATATAATGGAGAAACAGTAATTAAACAATACAAAATAAAATGCCCAAAATACTAATTTTATTTTAGGCTTTTTTACATAAAGTCGTTCAATTATAGTAATTATATTTCTTAAAATAAATGATAACGCAGTTTGCTTTTAACCAAATTTTATTCATGTTAAATAACTAACTAATCCTTGGGTTTTTTCTACCTTTGTTGCTCATTTTAAGTACAAATGTTTAAACTATTTACCACAGGATTTTGGGAAGCTGTTGCAAGAATTATTCTTCGCAACAAAATCTTCATTTTAATCGCCATAATACTGGCAACTGTGTTTTTTAGTCTGCAATGGAAACACATGCGTTTCACCTACACCGAAGCTAATATGTTACCAGATGACCACGAGGTAAATATTACGTATAACGACTTTTTAAAAGTCTTTGGTGAAGAAGGTAATCTTATTGTACTTGGTGTAAAAGATTCGAGTTTATTTACTGTAAAACAACTTAATGCATGGAATAACCTTGGTGAGTCTTTTAAAGCTTTCGATGAAGTAGAGACGGTATTATCTATAAAAGATCTTCAGAAATTAGTAAAGAACACTAAAAAAGAACAATTTGATTTAGAGCCTTTTATAAAAGATTCTATTACGACTTTAGCAGAAATTAATAAACTACAGGATGAGTTATTTAAACAGTATCCTTTTTACGACAACTTCTTATTTAATGCTGAGACAAAAACAATTCGTACAGCAATATATATTAAGAAAGACATCGTTAATACCTCTGCCAGAAAAGATTTTGTAATTGATGATTTAGAATCTAAAATAATTGAGTTCGAAGCGCAAACAGGATTAGATGTTAGGGTGTCTGGAATGCCATACATTAGAACACTTAATGCGCAGAATATTGTTGACGAGATACCAATTTTTATTGGAGCAGCATTATTTGTAACCTCACTCATTTTCTTCTTATTCTTTAGATCCTTTAGAGCCACAATTATTTCTCTAATTGTTGTTTGTTTTGGTGTGATGTGGACCTTTGGTATTATAGGGTTACTAGGCTATGAAATTACAGTTCTCACAGCATTAATTCCGCCTTTGATAATTGTTATAGGTATACCCAACTGTATTTTCTTAATTAATAAATATCAGCACGAGGTTAAATCTCATGGTAATAAAGTAAAATCATTACAGCGCGTTATTACAAAGGTTGGTAATGCAACATTAATGACTAACGTTACTACTGCCTCTGGTTTTGCTACATTTATCCTTACAGAAAGCAAACTATTAAAAGAGTTTGGTATTGTTGCATCGCTTAGCATACTTGCTATTTTTATACTTTGCTTACTTGTAATACCAATTATATATACGTTTTTACCTTACCCTAAAGAACGCCATTTAGAGCATTTAAATAAACGCTGGATTGGTGGTTTTGTAGATTGGACAGAGCGTATGGTAAAACACAAAAAAATCACCATTTATGCCACTGCACTTATTTTAATTATTGCTAGTATGATTGGTATGAACCAGATTAAGATTTCAGGAAGTCTTATTGAAGATATGCCAAAAGACAAACAATTCTTTAAGGATATACGCTTTTTTGAAGAAGAGTTTAATGGCATAATGCCATTAGAAATTATGGTAGATACCAAGCGGAAAAAAGGAGTTATGAAATTGGCCACCTTAAAACGCATCAATGAGTTAGAAGAACTTATTCTTGAAACACCCGAACTTTCTAAACCAATTTCTGTTGTAAGTCTCGTAAAATATAGCAAACAAGCGTATTATAATGGCAATCCTAAATATTACCAATTACCAACAAGCCAAGAAAATAGTTTCATTTTGGCTTATGCTAAGAACTCTTCCTCAGAGAATGATATGCTTAAAAACTTTGTAGACAGTACTGGCCAATATGCACGTATCACTACTTTTATGAAGGATATTGGGACAGATAAAATGGAACGTATTCAAGAAAATCTTCAAAATAAAATTGATAAAGTCTTCCCTAAAGAACGTTACGAAGTTACAATGACTGGTAAAGCTTTAGTGTTTCAAAAAGGAACTAAATATTTGGTTAAAAATCTTGTGATTTCTTTAACCTTGGCTATTTTTCTTATTTCATTGTTTATGGCATATCTATTCCGTTCGTTCAGAATGATTATTGTGTCACTAATTCCTAATTTACTACCGCTTTTAGTTACTGCCGGTTTAATGGGTTACGTTGGTGTGCCAATTAAACCATCAACCATATTAGTATTTAGTATTGCTTTTGGAATTTCGGTAGATGACACCATTCACTTCTTAGCAAAGTACAGACAAGAATTACAAGCCAATAACTGGAAGATTAGAAAATCGGTGTATGCTGCGCTTAGAGAAACGGGAGTAAGTATGTTTTACACATCTATTGTGTTGTTCTTTGGCTTTTCAGTATTTACAATTTCTAGCTTTGGTGGTACTGTGGCTTTAGGTGCTTTGGTTTCTATTACGTTACTTTTCGCAATGCTATCCAACTTACTTTTATTACCATCGCTTTTATTATCATTAGAGCGTAAAATTGCAAATAAGGAAGTTTTAAGAGAACCAACAATTAATATAATTCCTTCAGAAGATGATTCTGAAGACGACATAAAACAACAAGAATAACATTTATATTAGCATTCAAAATATTTAAAAGATGACAACAAAAACCGTAGCGGAATTACTTGCACAAAATGTGACCACACAAGATGTTACTGTAAAAGGATGGGTACGAACCTTTAGAGCAAATCGTTTTATTGCACTTAATGATGGATCTACCATAAATAATATTCAGTGTGTTGTAGATTTTGAAAATTTTGACGAAGCACTTTTAAAACGTGTTACAACAGGAGCTGCGATTCATGTTACTGGAGAATTGGTGGAAAGCCAAGGTAAAGGACAATCATTTGAAATTGTTGTAAAAACTCTAGAAATTTTAGGGGATTCTGATTCGGAATCATACCCAATTCAACCAAAAAAACACTCTTTTGAATTCTTAAGAGAGAATGCACATTTACGTACTAGAACAAATACATTTAGTGCTATAATGCGTTTGCGTTCGTCATTATCATTTGCGGTACATAAGTACTTTAATGAAAATGGTTTTTATAATATGCATACACCAATTATAACTGGCAGTGATGCTGAAGGTGCTGGTGAAATGTTTCGGGTAAGCACATTAGATCAAAAAAAACCACCATTAACAGAAGATGGCAATATAGATCATACTAAAAATTTCTTTGGAAAAGACACCAATCTTACTGTTTCGGGACAATTAGAAGCTGAAACTTATGCCATGTCTTTAGGTAAGGTTTATACTTTTGGACCAACTTTTAGAGCTGAAAACTCTAACACTTCTCGTCATTTATCTGAATTTTGGATGATTGAGCCAGAAGTTGCTTTTATGGATTTAGCTGGTAATATGGATTTGGCTGAAGACTTCATGAAATCTGTTTTGAGCTATATACTTGATAACAACCAAGACGATTTAGAATTTTTAGAAAAACGTTTGTTAGACGACGAAAAAACGAAACCACAACTAGAACGTAGCGAGCTGAGCTTAATTGAAAAAATTAAGTTCGTAGTAGATAACAACTTTAAGCGTGTTAGCTATACAGAGGCAATAGATATTTTGCGAAATTGCAAACCCAATAAGAAGAAGAAATTCAAATATATCATTAACGAATGGGGAGCAGATTTACAATCTGAACACGAACGTTTCTTGGTAGAAAAGCACTTTAAATGTCCTGTAATATTATTTGATTATCCAGCAAACATTAAAGCATTTTACATGCGTTTAAATGAACCTGATAATGAAGGTCGAGAAACTGTTAGAGCAATGGATGTTCTTTTCCCAGGAATTGGTGAAATGGCTGGAGGTTCTCAGCGTGAAGAGCGTTTAGATGTCTTAAAAGAAAAGATGAAAGCACTAGACATTTCTGAAGAAGAATTATGGTGGTATTTAGATTTACGTAAATACGGATCAGCAGTTCATTCTGGGTTTGGATTAGGTTTTGAGCGCTTAGTCATGTTTGTAACCGGAATGGGAAATATTAGAGATGTTATTCCTTACCCAAGAACACCTCAAAATGCAGAGTTTTAAATAAAATATTAAACCTGTTAGGTTTCCAAAACCTAATAGGTTTTTTCTTATTTTTATAATCAACAGAAATTTTATGTCCCTAAAGCAGTTTTTATCATTCAAACTATCACAGAAGCTATCTCCACAGCAGATTCAACTTATGAAGTTGATTCAGTTGCCTACACAAGCTTTTGAACAACGTTTAAGCCAAGAACTAGAAGAAAACCCTGCATTAGATACCGGAAAAGAAACAGAGGAAAACGAGGATAACATTGATGATTTTGATAATTCTGAAGACGATTACGATGATAATGAAACCATTGATGCGGATGACATCAATATTGATGAATATTTGAGTGATGACGAAATACCCGAATACCGTACACAAGCCAATAACTACAGCGCAGATGATGAAGATAAAAGCATTCCTTTTGCCGCAGGCACATCGTTTACACAACATCTTACAAATCAATTAAACACATTTAGACTATCTGAGGAAGAAGAAGAAATTGCATATTTCTTAGTTGGCAGTGTTGACGAGAGTGGTTACATTCGTCGCTCACTTTCTGATATTACAGATGATTTAGCATTCACTCAAAACGTTTTTACAACAGAAGAGGAGATTGAGAAAGTACTTCAAATTGTACATCAACTCGATCCTGGTGGAGTTGGAGCACGTAATCTACAAGAATGTTTAAGTATTCAATTGCATCGAAAAGAGCAAAGCCCAAATGTAGAATTAGCAACTACAATTATTGATAAAGCTTTTGAGCAATTCACAAAAAAGCACTATAAAAAATTATTACAAAAATTTAGCATTACTGAAGACCAACTAAAAGACGCTATTGAAGAAATAGAACGCTTAAACCCTAAACCCGGAGGGTCATACGCAGGTAATAATAAAATCGTAGAACATATCGTACCAGATTTTGCTATTAAAATTGTTGATGGTGAATTAGAGCTAACACTTAACGGCAGAAATGCACCTGAACTTCATGTTTCTAGAGAGTATAATAATATGCTTAAAGGCTATAAGGATACTAAGGAGAAATCTAAAGCTCAAAAAGATGCCGTAATGTTTATAAAACAAAAGCTTGATGCTGCTAAATGGTTTATTGAAGCTGTTAGACAACGCCAACAGACACTCTTTGTAACTATGAGTTCTATTATGCATTATCAGAAGGCGTTCTTTCTAAGTGGTGACGAGCGTAAGCTACGTCCAATGATTTTAAAAGATATAGCAGACGAAATAGAAATGGATGTGTCTACAATTTCTCGTGTCGCAAACAGTAAATATGTAGATACTCCCTATGGAACTAAACTTATAAAAGTGTTCTTTTCTGAATCTATGACTAATGATCAAGGTGAAGAAGTTTCAACTAGAGAAATTAAAAAAATTCTTGAAATAGTTATTGAAGAGGAAAATAAAAAGAAACCGCTAACTGACGAAGCACTTTCTAAAATTTTAAAAGAAAAAGGGTATCCAATAGCAAGGAGAACTGTAGCTAAATACAGAGAACAATTAGACCTTCCTGTTGCTAGATTGAGAAAGAAGATTTAAGACTATTATAGAATGAAGGATTTTATTTTAAAAGGTATTTCGTTTGTTTTTCACCCATTGATTATGCCTTTGTTGGGTGTCTTATTTTATTTTTCTAAAACACCACGATTTATACCGATGCCTATTATTAAGGCAAAAATCTTCTCAATTATTATTTTAACTATGGTCTTACCAATGCTCCTGTTTTTATTACTAAAAACGGTTAACAAAGTAGACAGTATATATTTAAAAAGTACGAGAGAAAGGCTTATTCCGTTATTAATAAACTGTATTATAGTTGTATTAATACTACTAAGAGTATTAACACCAAATGAAATTATTGAACTCTATTATTTCTTTTTGGGTATACTCTGCTCTACGTTAACATGTCTTATATTGGCTTTGTTTAAAGTAAAAGCTAGTATTCATATGATTGCCGCAGCAGGATTTTTTATGTTCGCTGTTGCATTAGGAATTCACTATCAAATAAATATCAATGGCACAATTGCTCTAATGATGATAATATTAGGGGCAATAGCTACATCTAGGCTTCATCTTAACGCACATACTAACCAAGAATTACTTATTGGAACTATTGTAGGCTTATTTCCTCAGTTAATACTTGTAAATTATTGGTTATAATATATAGAACATCAGCCCTATTTTAAAAGACTTAATGTCTAAACCATTGTCTCCTAACCTAGCATTATTACCAAAAATAGGATTAAGACCGTAGTAAGCATGAAAATTCCATGTACTATAACCAATACTTAGGGTTAAACCATATTGTAACCTATTAAAATCGTCTAAGTTTAAGAGGTTTACATCACCTGCATTACTCTTAAATTTAGTTGTGTTGTAAACCAAGTACCCTAATTTAAATCCTGTGTAGATTCTCCAAAAATTATAATCAGTTCTAGTGGACGTTCTCCATCTAAATTCGAACGGCACTTCTACTAAATAGGTTGTAAATTTATTCTTTGAAACATTTATTTCACTCTCATCAATAATACCATAAGTAATTTCATTATCAATTTCGAGAATAGATATGTTTTGGTTGTAAGAGTTTGTAGAAATTCCAATACCGATTCCTAATGCTTTATTTCTTCTTTCGTTAATAGGCATATCTCTTATAAAACCAAAATGAAATCCAGAAGAAAAACCACTTTGCGATACATTCTCATTCTCAGGTTTATTACTTAATAGATTATAAGTAATAGATACATAAAATTGATCTTCCCTATAGTCTTCATATAATTGAGACTTAGTCGTTTTTTTACTGTTCTGTGCAAAACTAAAACCACCTATTAATAAAAGGAAAAAGAAAACATTTCTATTCATAAGTATAAATCTACAAAAACTGAGTAGGTAAACAATAAAAAAACGCCTTGATAACTCAAGGCGTTTTAATTATAAAATTAAGGACTAAAATTAATTAGTCAATTTTAGTGTTTGTAATGTACATTACTTTTAAAGCATTAGCTTCTCGAAGTTCTTGTTTGATGTCTGATACTAAACCAGCATTAGTTTTCACATCTATCTTCAAACCAACAACAAACCTTTTTTGCAAAGCTTCATCTAGTTTATTAATAGCTTCGTAAACAGAGGTCTGTATTGCATCAATACCTACAAATGCATCATTAATTTGAATACGAGATTCATCACCAAATTTCTTAAAATCTTTAGATGGTTTACCTGCGTAAATAAACATTGTCCTATCTTTCTTTAGCTTCTCAATCTGATCTGCCTTAGGTAATATATTCTCAATCATTAATGAATTATCTCTCATAACGGTTGCCACCATAAAAAAGAAAAGTAACATAAATACAATATCAGGTAGTGATGCCGTTGAAATTGCTGGCAACTCCCCTTTTTCTTTGTTTCTAAATTTAGACATATCTATTACTTTTAATTTTTATCTGGTTCTGCTTCAGACAATTTCATTGGAAATAATTTCTTAATGGTCTGTATTCGATCATTAAGAACTTCATCCTTATTAAATTGATTTTTCTCTTTCTGCTCTAACATTGCTGCAAAAACATTATCTGCTTCTTGGTAATACTTTTTGTATAACCTTTTTGCTTCTCGTTCTCTTAGCTCATTATAAGCTGCAACAAGTTCGTTCTGTACTTCTATATACTTTTCGTAAGACGTTTCCCTCTTGTGCTTCATTGAGATAATTGCCTTGTCTGGGTGATCTGATGACGATACATCTTTCTTACCTTTACAATAATCACAATTCTCTCCTGCAGCATTTGTACTACCTGCATTATCCAAGAAATCTATTGCAGCTTGTCTTAAATCCTTTATATCCATTTGCTCATCTTCAACAAGCAATTGATTGTTACGGTTTATTAGAACAGTAAATAAATTCTTTTGTTTAATTATAGGTGGGTCAACTTGGCTATCGTCTATAGGAGGTAAACTCCTTAAGATACCCTTGTCTTTCTCAATTGTCGTTGTTACCAAGAAGAAAATTAATAGTAAAAAAGCAATGTCAGCCATTGATCCTGCATTAACTTCTGGTGCTGATCTTTTTGCCATAATACTTTATTTACTAATTATTTTTTTTGCTCCTGATAAAATCATTGCTCCTGCAGCGATAGCTAACAATAAATAGAAGGCAACTAATCCTGCTCCTACCATTTGCGATGTGCTTTCACTTGCATTACCACCTTCTTGTAAGGCATATGGCATAGCGTCACTACCAGAAACGACATACGCTATAATTAATACAACAGCAAATGCTCCTACTCCTATTAACGTATTTTTTAGACCACCAGTATTTGTAAATAAGTTTTTTATTATAAAAAACAATACAAATGCTAATACTAAACCTAACATTATATAAGCAATCCATGCCATTGGCTCTACGATATTAGTCTCTCCAACTAATGCTGCTGACTTTATTTCATCATCTCCTGCGGCTACAATTCGCACTAAGAAAATGATACCTAAAAGACCAAGTACAGCGACTAGTATTTTTGATATAGTTTTAAAATTCATAATTTAAAATCTTATTTTTTGTGTTTTACTAATAAATCCATCAAAGTAATTGATGCATCTTCCATATCATTTACAATGCTATCAATCTTAGCGATGATATAATTATAAAAAATTTGAAGTATAATAGCTACTATAAGACCAAATACTGTCGTTAAAAGTGCTACTTTAATACCACCTGCTACTAATGAAGGGTTCATATCACCTGCAGCTTCAATCTTATCAAAGGCAGAAATCATACCGATTACTGTACCCATAAAACCAAGCATTGGCGCTAAAGAGATGAATAAAGAAATCCAAGACACATTCTTTTCTAATTGTCCCATTTGAACACCACCGTAAGCTACAACAGCTTTTTCAGCAGCATCAATATCTTCATCAGCTCTGTCTAGACCTTGATAGAAAATAGACGCAACAGGACCTTTTGTATTTCTACAAACTTCCTTAGCAGCTTCAATACCACCAGAAGCTAAAGCGTCTTCTACGTTTTGAGTTAATTTTTTAGTGTTTGTTGTAGATAAGTTTAAATAAATAATTCTTTCTATAGCAATTGCTAATCCAAGAATTAAACATAATAATACAATACCCATAAAGCCTGGGCCACCTTCAATAAAACGCTTTTTTAATTCTTGATGAAACGTCAAGTCTTCTTCTGCCGGAGCATCGCCTTGAGTTACAGTTGTTACAGTTGTTGCACTTGTTACAGCTAATGTTGTTGCATTTGCGTTAACAGTTCCGATAGCCATTAAACAAGTTATGGCGAGGATAGAAAATAATCTTTTCATTGTTCTTAATCTTAATTTTATTAGTTAAAGTGTTAAAGATAAAAAAAAAATGTAACTCTAGCGTAAAATATAAGCAGAGAGGAAGGGATTCGAACCCTCGATACCCTTTTGGAGTATACACACTTTCCAGGCGTGCGCCTTCGACCACTCGGCCACCTCTCTTTAAATTTTATTTAAAAATTACAGACCACCAAATAACGAAAAAAACTTTGAACATTAAAATTTAGTGCGTTAATTTTAGGACATTTCTCCTCTTAAAGGTGTTTCAAATATTAATTGGAAATTATTTGACCCTATTTTTTCACCTAAGAGATACATTAGTTTAGTAATTGCAGCCTCTGTTGTAATATCTCTTCCAGAAATTACACCAATGGATTTAAGTTGTGAGCTTGTTTCGTATTGACCCATAGCCACACTACCACCAGCGCATTGTGTTATATTAATTATATAGAGCCCATTATTAATAGATGCTTTTAATAAATCTATAAACCACTGTTCATTTGTTGCATTACCAGAACCATAGGTCTCTATAATCAAACCTTTTATTAATGGACTCCTAAGTACAGCTTCTATTATAGGTTTTGAAATACCCGGAAATAGCTTAAGTATGCCAACATTAGTATCCATTGCAGTTCGAACAATTAATTTTTTATCTACGTTGGGCTTTAGTAAAGCGGCTGTATTAACTTTTAAATGCACACCCGACTCAGCTAAATGCGGATGATTAAGAGAGTCGAACGCTTCAAAATGCTCAGCGTTTATTTTAGTAGTTCTATTGCCTCGGTATAATTTATATTCAAAATAAAGAGCTACTTCTCTAATAACTGGTATTCCATTATTCTGTAAAGATGCCATTTGAATAGACGTAATTAAATTCTCTTTAGCATCTGTTCGTAAATCACCGATTGGTAATTGAGACCCTGTAAAAACGACAGGTTTATCTAAATTTTCTAACATAAAACTTAATGCAGAGGCAGAGTAACTCATAGTATCGCTTCCATGCAAAACTACAAAACCATGAAATTCGTTATAATTAGTTTCAATAATTTTAGCAATATCTGCCCAGTATTTTGGGCTCATATTAGATGAATCTATGGGCTCTAGAAATGAAACAGTTTCAATATTACAGTCTAAAAGACGCAGCTCTGGTATCCTAGTAAGGATGTTTTCAAAATCGAAAGCTCTTAACACACCTGAATCTGCATCTTTTATCATTCCGATAGTACCACCAGTATATATTAATAAGATGTTTTGCTTTTGCATAATTAAATTCCGAATACGGATTTTGAATTTTCTGTTGTAATTTGAGCTAATTCTATTTCATCGACACCGTAAAGTTCGGATAATTTTTCTAATACCTTGTTAATATATAAACTTTCATTGCGTTTTCCGCGATAAGGTTTGGGTGCTAAATAAGGTGAATCTGTTTCTAAGACTATATGTTTTAAATCTATTTGATTTATAAACTGATCTATTTTTCCATTCTTAAAGGTAACTACTCCACCAATACCTAATTTCATATTATAGGATATAGCTTGTTTTGCCTGCTCTAAAGTGCCCGTAAAACAGTGAAAAATACCATATAAATCATCTGATTTCTCTTGTTCTAAAACTTCAAAAATTTCATCAAAAGCATCTCTACAATGAATTACAATTGGAAGCTGATACTTTTTTGCCAAATTAATTTGATATCTAAATGCTTCTATTTGAATAGCAAGTGTGGTTTTATCCCAGTATAAATCTATTCCTATTTCCCCTACCGCATAGAATTGTCTTTTCGCTAGCTGTTCTTCAACATGTTTTAATTCTTCTTTATAATTATCCTTAACATGTGTAGGATGCAATCCCATCATTAAAAAAACATGTTCTGGAAAATCCTTTTCTAGTTGAAACATGGATTCTGTGTATGTCGAATCTATTGCAGGAATAAAAAAGCGTTTTACATTGGCATCAATTGCGCGCTTTATCATCTCTAATCTATCGGTATCAAAAGCTTCACTATATAAATGAGTGTGTGTATCTGTAATAATCATGCTGCAAAAGTAAATGTTTAGTACGTTACACCATTTACTATATTTACACAAATTGATAAAATGGATACACTTAAAGATTATCTACTCAATAAAGGCTATTCTAAAATAAAGTTGAAGTTTACTAAAACAAATCATTTTGAAATAAAGGCTTCTATAAATGGTATTAAAGGCCAATTTATTTTAGACACAGGAGCTTCTAGTAGTTGTGTGGGATTTGAAGCTATAGAACGTTTCAATTTAAAAGTTAAGGATTCTGAGATAAAAGCTGTTGGTGCTGGTGCATCTAATATGATGACCAAAATTTCGAAATCAAACCACTTAAAAATTGGGAAATGGAAAAAAACACGTGTCGTCATTATCTTATTTAATCTAACGCATGTAAATGAAGGTCTGGTAAACCATAATGCCGAACCAGTAGACGGTATTATAGGTGCTGATGTTTTAAAAAAAGGGAAAGCCGTAATTGACTACGAAAAAAAATACTTGTACTTAAAGTTATAAGATTTCTAAAATCTGAAGAATCTTCCTATATTTAACTAGATTACAATTAATAGCAAAATGAGCCCTTCCATAATAATTGCAGATGATCACCCTTTGGTACTTAAAGGTCTAAATGATTATCTCACAGAACAAAGTTTTAATGTTTTAGCCTGTGCCAAAAACGGCAAAGAAGCCTTAGCTCTTATAAAAGCACACGATCCAGATATCGCAATTTTAGATATTAAAATGCCTTTTTTAACTGGTTTGCAAATTGCTGAGCACTGTAAAAAAGCCAAATTATCAACTAAAATTGTTCTTATCACCTTCGAAAAAGATGAAGAAACATACAACAAAGCTAAATCTCTTGGTGTTTTCGGTTATGTACTTAAAGAATTTGCTTTAGAAGAAATAGAAAATTGTATATCATCCGTAATTAAAGGTAAATCATACTTTAGCCCTGAGTTGCTTAATTTTTTAGAAATTAAAGTTCTGCCAAAACATTTGGATGCATTGACAAAACACGAAATGATTATTGTTAAGCATATAGCAAAAAACAAAACAGGTGTAGAAATTGCAGAACTATTATCAATATCTCCAAGAACCGTAGAGAAACATAAAAGTAATATTATTAAAAAACTTCAGCTAGAACGCAAACAAAATAGTCTCTTGATTTGGGCAAAAGAAAATTCGAATTTTATTTAGTTTGAGAATATATTAAATATACGTAAAGTTACGTATATGTAGTACCTTTTTTATACTGACCTTTACATTGTTATTAATTAAGGGTTAATAACGAGCTATTAATTAGTTCTTAGGGGAATTAGTAAGCCTTGGATGAAAATCCAGGGCTTATCTTTTTTAAAAAAATATGAAAAATACGTAAAGTTACGTATTGTATCGTATCAAATTTATTCGCAATTTTACATTGTTAATAATCAATGCCTTAAATGTAATTCTTACAAATCTACATTTACTTTAAAGTAAATATCTTTTTAAAAAAGTCAATACGTATGGAAGCAATGAAAGACAATACCGGAAAAAAGGACAAATTATTTATAGTGCTTCTTATTCTAAGTTCTGTAATAGTAATATCTGCAAATATTGCAGTTAATTTTTTTAGTTAATTTTAGTTAGTAAATTTTATTCTAAGAAGAAAAAGCGCCATCGTAATGATAGCGCTTTTTAGTATTATAGAATAAAAATTTCAGTTATAGCTCTAAAGCTTTTTTAACGTTGTTGTTCATTAATAATTCTACAGGACTCTCTAGTGCCTCTTTTATTGCTACTAAGAAACCTACAGATTCTTTACCATCAATAATTCTATGATCATAAGATAATGCGACATACATCATAGGGTGAATTTCAACTTTACCATCTACAGCAATAGGACGTTGAAGAATATTATGCATTCCTAAAATTCCACTTTGAGGTGGGTTTATAATTGGTGTCGATAACATACTTCCAAATACACCTCCATTAGTAATAGTAAATGTACCTCCTGTCATTTCATCAACAGTAATGTTTCCATCTCTAGCTCTAATTGCTAATCGCTTTACTTCAGATTCTACTCCTCTAAAGGATAAGTTTTCAGCATTTCTAATCACAGGAACCATTAATCCTTTTGGACCAGAAACTGCAATACTGATATCTACGAAATCGTAAGACAACATTTCCTTACCATCTATCATAGAATTTACGGCTGGATACATTTTTAATGCTCTCACAACAGCCAGTGAAAAGAAACTCATAAATCCAAGACTTACTCCATGCTTAGCCTTAAAGTTTTCTTTATGTTCTATACGTAATTCAAATATAGGTGTCATATTAACCTCATTAAATGTGGTTAACATAGCAGTCGTGTTTTTAGCTTCTACCAAACGTTCAGCAACTTTGCGACGTAACATCGACATTTTGCTATGCGATGTTCCTCGGCTTCCACCTGTAGGTGTTCCCATAGATGGCAATGCTTTTACAGCATCATCTTTAGTGATTCTGCCGTCTTTTCCTGTTCCAGAAACAACATTGGCCTCCATACCTTTTTCGGCTAAAATTTTCTTAGCAGCAGGACTAGCAGAACCAGTGGCGTAGGTTTTTGTTTCGGCGACAACTGGTTTTGGCTCCTCCTTATTAGGTGCTTCTTCTATCTTAACCGTTTTTTCTGTCACCTCACTAACTTCTGGTTTTGCAACACTCGTATCAATTAAGCAAACTACGGCTCCAACAACTACGGCATCTCCTTCTTCATACCTGTTACCATCTTTATCGGCTAATGTAATTATACCACTTGCTTCAGCTGGTAATTCTAAAGTTGCCTTATCACTGTCTACTTCAGCGATGGCTTGGTCTTTTTCTACATAGTCTCCGTCTTGCACTAACCATTCTGCAATTTCTACTTCAGTAATCGATTCGCCTGGTGAAGGCACTTTCATTTCTAAAATCATGCGCTTTATATTTATTTAAGCTCTAATTTGAGTTGTATTATTTATATCTCTGGTTGTTTTTGGTTTTATCAAAAACGTAATCTATAACTTCTTTGTGGCGTTTCTTAGAGCGCACAGAACTACCTGCTGCAGGTGCACCATAAGGTCTTCTACTCGCTGATCTAAATTGTCTAGCTTCATCTAAGTGCATTAATAAATGGCTGTATGCACCCATGTTTCTTGGTTCTTCTTGTGCCCAAACAATATCGTCTGCATTTTTATATTTTGCCATTGTTGCTCTCATAGCTTCTACTGGTAATGGGAACAACTGCTCTACTCTCACCAAGGCAATATCTTCTCTCCCTAGCTTTTCTTGTTCTTTCAATAAATCATAATAAAATTTACCTGTAACAAAAACTAAAGTTTTTATCTTATCTGCTTTTGCACTTTCATCATCGATAAGCATTTGGAAACTTCCTTTTGCAAATTCATCTACAGAAGACACTACTTTAGGATGACGTAATAAACTCTTTGGAGTGAAGACAATTAAAGGTTTTCTAAAATTAGCCTTCATTTGTTTTCGCAGTAAATGGAACATATTTGCAGGCGTTGTAACATCTGCAATAAACATATTATCCTTAGCACACATCTGTAAGAAACGCTCCATACGTCCAGAAGAATGTTCTGCACCTTGCCCTTCGTAACCATGTGGTAACAACATTACCAAACCATTTTGTGTTTTCCATTTATCTTCTCCGGAAGATATATATTGGTCAATCATAATTTGCGCTCCATTACAAAAGTCACCAAATTGCGCTTCCCAAATGACTAACGTATTAGGACTTGCCATAGCGTAGCCATAATCAAAACCTACAACACCATATTCAGACAATAACGAATTGTATATATTGAAATCACCTTGGTCTTCAGAAATGTTTTTATGTAAAATAATTTCTTCTTCACTATCTTCTACTTTAACCACGGCATGGCGATGTGAGAATGTACCACGCTCAACATCTTGGCCAGAAATTCTAATATCAAAACCTTCAGTTAATAGTGAACCATAGGCCAAATGTTCTCCCATAGCCCAATCTAATCGATCTTCATCGAACATGGTTTGACGCGATTCTATTAACCTTTGGATTTTACGAATAAACTTTTTATCAGTAGGGAGATTAGAGATCACTTTGGTTATGTTTTTAAGCACTGTTTTAGGCACTGTCGTGTCCACCGGCTTCATCATTACACCTTCCGTAACTCTAGGGAGGCCTTTCCACTCTTCTTGCATAAAAGCGGTGATTTCTGTTTTATCTTCTTTACGAGAGTCTACTAACTTTTCCTCTAATTTCTCTTTGTACTTAGATTCAATATGCTTTACATAACCATCTTCAATAACACCTTCATCAAGTAGGCGTTGCGCATAGATATCTCTTGGGTTTTTATGCTTTGAAATAGCTTTATATAGTAAAGGTTGGGTAAACTTAGGTTCATCACCTTCATTGTGTCCGTATTTTCTATAACCTAGTAAGTCTATAAATACATCACGCTTAAATTTCATTCTAAAATGAAGTGCAAAAAGTGCTGCGTGTACAACAGCTTCTGCATCATCTGAATTGACATGAAGTACAGGTGACAAGGTTACTTTAGCCACATCTGTACAGTAGGTACTCGAGCGACCGTCTAAATAATTTGTTGTAAACCCTATTTGATTATTAACGACTATATGAATAGTACCATTAGTTTTATAACCATCTAATTGTGCCATTTGCACGACTTCATAAACTAATCCTTGACCTGCAATTGCGGCATCTCCATGCACTACAATAGGAAGTACCTGGGACGCATCAGTAATTTCTTTTTTATCTTGCTTTGCTCTAGCTATTCCCTGTACAACAGCTCCTACAGTTTCTAAATGTGACGGATTTGGAGCAATATTTAAATTAATCCTTTTCTTATTATAAGTTTCTCGATTGCTCGTCAAACCTAAGTGATATTTTACATCACCATCAAACACTTTTTCTTCATAATCTTTACCATCAAACTCACTAAAGATATCCTTTGCAGATTTTCCAAAGATATTGGTTAATGTGCTTAAACGCCCTCTGTGAGACATTCCCATGACGAACTCCTTAACACCTTCGTCCGCTGCTCTTTCAATAATGGCGTCAACAGCAGGAATTAAAGACTCGTTACCTTCTAAAGAAAAACGCTTTTGACCTACATATTTTGTGTGAAGAAACGATTCAAAAGAAACGGCTTGATTTAATTTATTAAGAATATACTTCTTTTCATCACTCGTAAATATGGTGTGATTGTCATTAATATTTAACTTATTTTGAATCCACTGAATTTCTTCAGGCTTTCTTATATACATGTACTCAACACCGATAGAATCACAATAAATACTTTCTAAGTGATCTATGATATTTTGAAGTGTTCCAGAATTTAATCCAAGAATTTCTCCTGCAGAAAACTTTGTGCTTAAATCTTTTTCGGTTAACCCGAAATTCTCAATTTCTAAGGTTGGTGCATATTTACGTCTGGCTCTAACAGGATTTGTTCTTGTAAACAAATGTCCTCTATTTCTATAACCATCTATAAGTTTTAAAACCTGAAATTCTTTTTGAAGTTGTTCCGGTATCTGAGTAGATACACCCTCAATGATTTCACCCTCCATTCCATAATTTTCTGAGCCAAAGTCATAACCTTGGAAAAAGGCACGCCAGCTTGGTTCTACAGAATCGGGATTTTTTAGGTATTGGTCGTACAAATCAGCAAAATATGCTGTATGTGCTGCATTTAGAAAGGAATATTTATCCATTATTTTTTATGAGACGTTGTCGTTTCAACAAAACTTTACCAAAAATACAACTTTTGCTAAATATAGATGTGGTTTTAGTATATTTATAACAATTAGAAAAACAAGAATTATTAAGATGATAAATTTAGTTATTGATTGTTCCAAAAAAATGATTTTAAGTACCGTTTTGATTTGTTTAACTGTATTATTTTCATTTTCCCAAGACATGCCTGCTAATAATGATTTTTGGAAAAACGTTCAGTTTGGTGGTGGTATAGGCTTAAACTTAGGGAATGGCTTTTTTAGCGGAGCATTAGCTCCAAATGCACTTTATAGGTTTAGTCCTTATGTTGCTACTGGTATAGGCTTAAATTTTCAATATAGCTCTCAACGTGATGTCTTTCAATCAACAGTATTAGGAGCAAGTGTCGTCGGTTTGTTTAACCCTTACAGAGGGTTACAGATATCTACTGAATTTGAACAATTGCACGTGAATCGAAATTTTGACGAACAATTTATAGATAATGCAGATGACCAGTATTGGTATCCTGCCTTATTTTTAGGCTTAGGTTTTACGAGTGGTAATATTACTTTTGGGATACGATATGATGTATTATATGATGCTAATAAGAGCATACAACCAGAAGCTTGGATGCCATTTATTAGGTTTTGGTTTTAAATATTAAAGTGGTAATATAGATTTACCGTCATCTATATGTTTTGACAAATCGTCTAAACTTAATTAAACTAAAATTTTTCATCATAATTTGTCTTTCATCATAAGCTAAGTGATGTATTGAGCAAGGATTGTTTTTATTACATTCTTTTAAGCTTAAAAGACAAGTATGAAGTCGCTCCTCACCATCTACAGCATCTCTAATTTCAATGGGTTTAACTCGCCTATTTTCTTTACTTAAATAAAATCCACCTTTCGAACCTTTAGTTGAATACACTAAATGCCTTTTAGATAAATTCTGCAATATTTTAGTTGTATAAGTCTTGAGTACATTAATGGGCTCAGCAATATCCTTAATCATAATTTTTTTCCTCAGAAGAATGAATAGCTAGATATAGGGCTGCTTTTATGGCATATTTAGACGAATTTGAAAACATTAATTATCACGTTTATTTAAATAAAGGCAAAAAAAATATTTTTATCTTAAACATGATTTATGTCATCTTTTTATCAAAAAGTCAAACCTATTTTTGTTAAATACTAAAACAAATAAAATGGTAAAATCACTCAAGTTTTTAGCACTAGTTATTTCGTTAATTGTTTTCAGTTGCGGAGAAAGAGATAAAAAAGAGGAATCCTCATATGGAAAAAAAGAACCTTTAAAAACAGAAAAAAAAGAACCCGCTTCTAAACGAATCGAATTAAGTAATAAGGGCGTGGGTCCCATTACATCTGTAGATTTAGGTCTAGTTGTAGACCAAGATATGGCTACTCATGGCAAAGAAATTTATGGAAAAATGTGTACCGCTTGTCATAAGGCAGATAAAAAATTTATTGGACCATCACCAACAGGCATATTAAAGAGAAGAAGTCCAGAATGGGTAATGAACATGATCTTAAATCCAGAAGGAATGACGAAAGAAGATCCATTAGCTAAAGATTTATTGATGGAATTCAATGGCGCCCCTATGGCAAACCAAGGCCTTACAAAAGAAGATGCTAGAGCAGTATTAGAATATTTCAGAACCTTAAAATGATAAACTATGAAACCGATCAAACACCTCTTTCTTGTTTTTGCAGTTGCAGCTTTTTTCTGCTCTTGTAAGGATGAGAACAACAACGCATCAACAACAACCTCGGAAGCAGAAACAAATGTGCAATCGACAGAAAGAACTGGTCAAGCCTTTATTGAAGATGATGTTAGCACAACCGTTTTGAGTATAGCTATTGGCTCTAAAGACCATACTACTTTAGTCGCAGCAGTGCAGGCTGCACAGCTAGAAAATGTTTTAGTGAATGCAGGACCCCTAATGGTCTTTGCACCTACAAACGAAGCTTTTGCAGCCTTACCAGAGGGTACTGTTGAAAATTTACTAAAACCAGAAAACAAAGATGCTCTCTCTAATATCTTAAAGTATCATGTCACTCCCGGAAACTACTCTACAGATTTTTTAAAGAAGTTTAAAAAACTAGGACAAGCAAACAATGGCTACGTCAAAATAGAAGTTGTGGATGGCGAACCTATGATTGGGGGTGCAAAAATACTGGCAAGTATTAAGGCAGGAAATGGCATTGTACATGTTATAGACAAGGTTTTATTACCACCAACTGAAGACTAAAAAATACTAATCTAAATTTATAAAATAATGAAGACTATATTAAAATCAACTGTTGCGCTATTAACTATTCTAGTCGCATTTTCGAGTTGCAATAATTCAGAAAAATCTGGTAGTAAATCTGGCGCTTTAGCAGGTAATGTAGCAGAAAAAGTATATGTAGCTCCAGGAGAGTACGATTCGCATTACGCATTTTTGTCCGGAGGTTACAGTGGTAACATAACGGTTTACGGTTTACCTTCTGGTAGAATGTTTAAAGAAATTCCTGTATTCTCACAGTTTCCAACCTCGGGATATGGTTATTCAGAAGAAACAAAGCCAATGTTAAATACCTCTCATGGATTTATTCCTTGGGGAGATTCTCACCATCCAGACATTTCACAGACTAATGGAGAAATTGATGGTCGTTTCATTTTTATCAATGAGAATAATACCCCAAGAATTGCGAAAATTGATTTAAAGACATTTGAGACCACTGAAATTATTGAGGTACCAAATAGTGCTGGTAACCACAGTTCTTCTTTTGTAACCGAAAACACCGAGTATGTTGTTGCAGGCACACGTTTTTCTGTTCCAATTCCACAGCGGGATATGCCAATTAAGGATTACAAAGGCAATTTTAAAGGTGCCCTGTCATTTATAAGTGTAGCTCCAGAAACTGGAAATATGGCTATAAAATTCCAAGTACTAATGCCAGGATTTAACTACGATTTATCGCATCCTGGACGTGGAAAATCTCACGGATGGTTCTTCTTTACCACTTATAATACTGAAGAAGCAAGTACTTTATTAGAGGTTAACGCTTCTCAAAACGATAAAGATTTTATTGCAGCTATCAACTGGAAAAAAATTGAAGCCTACGTAAATAACGGTGGTGGTACTATGATGCCAGCTAATTATGCACATAACCTCTATGATGAAGATACACATACTGCAACGTCTACTATGAAAAAAGAGGTGCGTGTGGTTAATCCGTCAGAGGTTCCTGGAGCTGTATATTTCTTACCAACACCAAAATCACCTCATGGTTGTGATGTTGATCCTACTGGGGAATATATTGTTGGTAACGGAAAACTTTCAGCAAATTTAACTGTGCACTCATTTACAAAAATGTTAGATGCCATAGAAAAGGAGAAATTTGCTGGAGAAGCTTACGGTATTCCTATTTTAAATTTTGAAGATGTTTTAGCAGGCTCTGTAGAACAACCAGGATTAGGGCCTTTACATACCGAGTTTGATGGCAAAGGAAATGCGTATACAACCTTCTTTATTTCATCAGAAGTTGTAAAATGGAAATTAGGAACTTGGGAGGTTATTGACAGAAAACCTACCTATTATTCTGTTGGCCACTTAACGATTCCTGGAGGAAACTCTGGAAAACCACAAGGCAAATACATGTTTGCGATGAATAAAATCACTAAAGACAGATACTTACCAACTGGTCCAGAAATGGAGCACTCTGCACAATTGTATGACATCTCAGGAGATAAAATGGAATTACTTTTAGATTTCCCAACCCACGGAGAGCCTCACTATGCTGCGGCAATGCGAGCAGACCTAATTATGGAACGTTCTCAGAAAATCTACAGTTTAGAAGAAAATAAGCATCCTTATGCCGCTAAATCTGATGCAGACACTAAAGTCGTGCGAAAAGGGAATGAAGTACATATTTATATGACCACAATTAGAAGTCACTTTTCACCAGATAACATTGAAGGCATTAAAGTTGGAGACAAAGTATATTTCCACGTTACCAACCTAGAGCAAGATTTTGATGTCCCTCATGGATTTGCAGTACTTGGACAAAATAATTCCGAGTTGCTAGTTATGCCAGGACAGACTAAATCTTCTGTTTGGGAACCAACAAAAGTTGGTGTATGGCCATTCTATTGTACAGATTTCTGTTCTGCATTACACCAAGAGATGCAAGGTTACATAAGAGTTTCTGCTGCAAATGCTGACACACCACTAAAATGGTCGATGGGAGAAGACATAGAATAATAAATCTATAAAAAATTAGAGAGATTTTGTTTTAGTATTTATTTCTCTAACCAAGGCGAGAGTTGATTTTTCGCTCTCGCCTTTCTTTTAAAACACTGAAATATCTTAAAACTATTTTAAGAAAATATTAAATCCTATTCCAATGAAAAAATCAAACCTCATAATGCTTTTCGCTGCAATTTTACCGTTGGGACTATTTTTATTCCCTTTGTGGAGAATTACTTTAGAAGCACCTCAGTATCCCATTCCATTAGCAATGAATATTCATATCAACGATTTTTCTGATGTGCATCCGCACGACATTAAAAATATTAACTTGATGAATCATTATGTGGGTATGCAGTACATTCCTGAAGCGATTCCTGAGTTTAAAATTTTTCCAGCAGGAATACTTATCACAGGTTTTTTAGGATTACTAATTGCATGGAAGGGTAACTACAAATGGTTTTTAGGATGGTTTATCTTAATGCTTGTTTTAAGTTTTGCTGGCATGTACGACTTCTATTTATGGGAACATGACTATGGACATAATTTAGACCCTAAAGCCATTATGAAGTTCACGAATAAAGATGGCACTGTTATGGGATTTCAACCACCTCTTTTTGGATCTAGAGACATCTTAAATTTTAAAGCACATTCTTACCCACAATTAGGTGCCTTATTCTTAGGACTAGGTATTACAGCCGGATTTGTAGCTTATTGGGTCGGTAAGAAGAACAATAAAAGAGTACCTTCTTAATTAAGTCCTTCACCTTGGGAAGGATTTAGAATGAGAAAAAACACTAAAACACTAAACCAATGCAAACACTAAAACACTATTCAACTCTTGCATTACTCTTGTTATTTTTAAGTTGTAATATATCACCACAACCTATAAATTATGGTAGTGATGGATGTCACTTCTGTAAGATGACCATTGTAGATAAAGTCCATGCGGCAGAAATCGTTACCAAAAAAGGTAAAATCTATAAGTTTGATGCAACAGAATGCATGGTCAATTTTATGAATGAATTTGACACGTCTGAAATAGCGCTTTATTTATCAAACAACTACACTCAACCGGAAAAATTGATTGATGCGACTAAGTCCACGTTTTTAATAAGTAAAAACATACCTAGTCCAATGGGAGCATTTTTATCTGCATTCGAAACTAAAGAACGCGCTGAAAATACGCAATTGATAAAAGGTGGCCGATTATACTCTTGGACGCAATTACTAGCACATTTAAACAAAGACTAATTATGTACACTATAAATAATGAGATTAACGAAACACACTTTAACGCATTACAAGCTGGAAAATTTTTAGATATTAATGCCAAAGAAATTCTATTAATCAGCTTAGAAAAAGGTTCTGTTTTCCCAAGGCATACTTCTCCAAGAGCCACTCATTTATTGGTTTTAGAAGGTTCTATTTCTTTTCATATTAATAATGAGGTTTATCCTCTTAAAACGCATCAAGTTTTTGATTTTCCTAAAGACGAAGAACATTGGGTAGAAACTAATGAAAATTCAAAATTCATTATTATTAGATAAGCGGAATGAACCATTTTTTTAGATATATCCTCTTTTTTATTTTAGTATTTATAAGCTACTTAGTGCAATGCCAAACTATTCAGGTATGTAAAAGCTGTCCTATTTCATCCTTAAAAACAGCTATATCAGTAGCAAAAGATTTTGACACCATTGTTGTTAAAAAAGGGACCTATAAAGAGCACGACATTATTGTAAATAAACCACTAACTATTATTGGAAAAAACTACCCTGTTATTGATGGGGAATTAAAAGGCGAAATCATTACCATAACATCAGATAATGTCACCGTTGATGGTTTATTCATTATAAATGTTGGCACCAGTTATACTGAAGATTATGCGGCCATCAGAGTAAGAGAAAGCAAAAATTTTGTCATTCAGAATTTGGTTTTAGAGAAATTATTTTTCGGCATTTATATCGAAAAATCAAGAGATGGAAAAGTGTTTCACAATAAAATAATTGGTGATGCTGTTGAAGAATACAATTCAGGCAATGGGATACAGCTTTGGTATAGTAAAAACATACAGATCGAACACAACTTTGTGCAGCATGTGCGTGATGGTATTTATTTAGAATTTTCTGATGATTGTTTAATCAAAAACAATGTGAGTGCATTAAATGTGCGTTATGGGTTGCACTTTATGTTCTCCAATGATGATACATACAAAGACAATACATTTGAAAATAATGGTGCTGGTGTTGCTGTGATGTTTTCAAAACGTATTAAAATGTATAACAATACTTTTAAAAAAAATTGGGGAACGGCATCTTATGGCATGTTGCTTAAAGAAATTAATGATTCAGAAATCATAGGTAACACTTTTGAAGACAACACCATTGGCATTAACATTGAAGGCTCAAACCGCATCAATTATAAGCACAATACTTTTATAAATAATGGCTGGGCAATTAAAGTAAAAGGGGCCTGCTATACCAATAAATTTACAGAAAATAATTTTTTATACAACGCTTTTGATATTGCATATAATAGTAATGTTAATGACAATGTGTTTGACAAAAATTATTGGAGCAGTTACACAGGTTACGACCTCGACAAAAACGGAATTGGCGATGTGCCTTATAGACCCGTAAAACTGTTTTCTTACATCGTAAATCGTACTCCAGAAACCATTATTTTATTACGTAGTATGTTTATAGATATTATCGATTTCTCTGAAAAAGTATCTCCAGTTTTTACACCCGATGATTTATTGGATAATAATCCACAAATAAAAAAGCTAAAATGGTAACCATAGAAAATTTGCACAAAAAATTTGGAAAGAATACCGTGTTAAGTGGTGTTGATTTAACCATTGCTGATGGCGGAATTTTTGCAGTGCTAGGTCCTAACGGCTCAGGAAAAACCACCTTAATAAAATCTATTTTGGGCATGGTTATTCCTAATAAAGGTACGATAACCGTTTTGGGAGAAAACATTAAAAAAAAATCAAATTACAGACATAAAATTGATTATTTACCACAAATCGCGAACTTCCCTAGTAATCTTCGTGTTAAGGAATTAATTAAAATGATTAAAGATTTACGGAAACCGACCAATGAAGATGAACGTTTAATTCAACTTTTTAAACTAGAACCTTTTTTAAATAAAAAACTCGGTACGCTTTCTGGAGGCACAAAACAAAAAGTGAACCTTGTATTAGCCTTTATGTTTGATAGTCCGTTAATTATTTTAGATGAACCCACAACTGGCTTAGACCCTGTTTCACTCATAAGATTAAAAGATTTAATTAAAGCCGAAAAAACCAAAGGAAAAACGATCTTAATTACCTCTCACATTATGAGCTTTGTAGAAGAGATTTCAGATGAAATTGTATTTATACTAGAAGGTGAAATTTACTTTAAAGGTAGCATTCAAAAATTAAAAATCAAGACCAATCAACCCGATTTTGAACACGCGATTGCGTCTATATTATCAGATAACGATGTTTAAAATATTAAAATATAGTTTTTACGATTTAATGCGTAGTCGTTGGAGCTACGTGTATTTCGCATTTTATTTATTGTTAGGTATCGTATTGTTATTTTTAAATAACGACCTATCAAAAGCAGTCATTACCTTAATGAATGTCATCATCGTCTTAGTGCCTTTAATTGGGACTATTTTTGGCGTGATGTATTATTATAATTCACAGGAATTTACAGAGTTGTTATTAGCACAACCCATAAAACGCTCATCCATATTTTTAGGTCAGTATTTAGGTGTCGCTTTATCATTGTCTATGAGTTTAATTCTCGGTTTAGGTATTCCCTTTATATTTTATGGATTGTTTGAAAGCACTACGATTTGGGATTTTTCATTGTTACTCATTACGGGAACTTTTTTAACCTTAATTTTTACAGCTTTAGCCTTCAACATTGCCTTATCTAACGAAAATAAAATTAAAGGTTTTGGCTATGCAATTTTGCTATGGTTATTCTTAGCTGTGATTTATGATGGTTTATTTTTAATGACACTTGTTATGTTTGATGACTATCCCTTAGATAAAGTTTCACTTATTGGCACGATGCTTAACCCTATTGATTTATCTCGAACGTTAATCCTACTCAAGTTAGATATTTCGGCATTATTGGGTTACACTGGCGCAGTATTCAAACAATTTTTCGGAACTAGTTTTGGCTTAATCGTATCCTTTATTACACTAACCGTTTGGGTCGTATTACCAGTGTTCAGAATTGTATTTAAATCAAAGAAAAAAGATTTTTAATTATGAAACGATTAGTCTCAAATTCTATAATCATCATAGTGATCTTATTAAGTTGTTTTTCTTGTAAAAATGAAACCACAATACAACTTGAAGACTTAACACTAGACAACAAGCAAAAATGGATTGCCAATGAAGAAACTCATATTGGTATGCAAGCTATCGATTCTATTTTAACAAATAATACATCTTTAGATGAAAAATCATTCGGCGAGGCACTTTCTATACAAACCAGTTATATTATTAAAAGTTGTGACATGATAGGTGAGGCACATGACCAACTTCATCTTGTACTTGTACCAATTTTAGAGGAAATTACTGATATAAAAGATACAACAAATACTTCAGAATTAGAGAAAAGAGTATCGCATTTGAAACGTCTAGTTGCAATCTATTTTGAACACTTTAAAACTTAGAATAAATTGACAATATCAAAATACTAGGAATACTTAGCCTTATACAAAACCTTTTGCCATTCGCGCTGAAGAATTAAAAACGTAACATCGTCTGACAGTTTTAAAGTGTCATTTCCATCTAATGCTTTAATTTTAACTTCAGAAACATCAACGATGTAAAGTAAATTTAAGTAATCTGAAAACTTATTTTGAATGAGTTGAAACAGCATCTCATGGAGCACCAGTTTTAAACTTGTTGGCAAGGTCTCTTCATCAAATTCTAAATCTATATTGGCATAAACCAGATCCTTATTTAATTGAAGAATCACTTTCTGATATAAATTTAATGAGTTGGCTTCTGAGACTAAATCTTCAAAATTCGATGGTAAAGGCATTAAACACGTCTATTCATTAGTTGCTCACCAAATAATCGTAGTAGTTCTTTTTTATCATTAGATATATTCAAAGTTTCTAGCACTACAAAAGCTTTATTAGTATAGTCTTTTACTGCTTCTTGAGTTGCTTCAGATGCACCTGAACTATGAAATAATTCCTTTATATTCTCCACTTTATCTTGGTCTGAAATTACATCGTCAGAAATAGTTTTAAGTAAACTAGATTGCTCAGTTGGAGATCCTAATTCTTTAGTTTTAAGATATAAATAGGTCTTTTTATTTTCTAAAATATCACCTCCAACCTGTTTTCCAAAGGTTTCAGGATTACCGAAAGCATCTAAATAATCGTCTTGCAGCTGAAATGCAATACCTAAGTAACGTCCAAAATCATAAATTGAGTTTTGATCTTCATTTGAAGCTTTTGCAACAATTGCTCCCATCTTCATAGCAGCACCGACTAATACAGCGGTTTTATATTCTATCATTTTTAAGTACTCGGGAATCGTAACATCATCTCGAGTTTCAAAATCTACATCATACTGCTGCCCTTCACAAACCTCTAAAGCTGTTTTGCTAAATAATTTTGCTAAAGCTTGAAATATTTCAGCTTCATAATTCTCAAATAACTGATACGCCATAATCAACATGGCATCACCTGAGAGAATCCCAGTATTTAAATCCCACTTTTCATGGACCGTTTCTTTACCTCGTCTTAAAGGTGCATCATCCATTATATCATCATGCACCAACGAGAAATTATGAAAAACCTCAACTGAAAGTGCTGCATCCATAGCTACATTGCTATTTTCACCAAAAACCTCAGTAGTCATAAGTGTTAGAACTGGTCTTAGACGCTTACCTCCGAGTTTTAGAATATAATTTATGGGTTCGTAAAGGTTCTTAGGTTCTTTATCAACTGTAAAATCTTCTAAATAAGAAATAAAAGATTTTTGATACGCTTCAATGTTTTGCATAAGACAAAA
>TARA_R100001369_G_scaffold3117_1_pt1 | contig 34565 bp, 31 predicted proteins | sample TARA_R100001369 | Tara Oceans TARA_R100001369 (sample SAMEA2621528) | marine metagenome | biome: marine biome (ENVO:00000447); feature: surface water layer (ENVO:00002042); material: "saline water (ENVO:00002010), including plankton (ENVO:xxxxxxxx)" | depth 5 m
AACCAACGTAAAGAACTTAGAGCCCATTTTACCTTGAAACGATAATAGTATTATGAAATTAAAAAAGTATTGTTTATTAGCATTTATAGCATTTGTTGCAAATTTTAGTTTTGCTCAAGAAGGAATACCTATTTATTCTGATTATTTAACAGATAATTATTATTTAATACATCCTTCAATGGCAGGTGTTGCTAATTGTGCAAAAATAAGATTAACGGCAAGACAGCAATGGTTTGGTGTTGACAACGCACCAAGCTTACAAACAATAAGTGCAAACGGAAGAATAGGTGATTCTCCTGTAGCTATTGGTGGTGTCTTCTTTAATGATTCTAACGGATATCATTCTACTGTTGGTGGTCAATTAACATTTGCTTACCACTTAATGTTTTCAAGAAATGAGATTGATTTAAACATGTTATCATTTGGTTTAAGTGCTGGTTTTCTTCAATATAAATTAGATGAAACAGAGTTTTTAGCACCTGGTGAATTCGATCAAGCCATCGCAGGTATTGAGCAAAGCGCAACAAATTTTAATATTGATTTCGGGTTTTCATATCAATTTGTTAATTTCTTTGCGCACTTTACTGCAAAGAATATTCTTAATAATGAAGGTATAAACTTTAATAACCAAGGTTTTGAATTCGATAACTTAAGAACCTACTTATTTTCTACAGGTTATACCTTTAGCAAGTATGGTAGTGAGTGGAGTTACGAACCATCAATAATGTACATGTACAGAGATGCAACAGAAGAATCTTCAATAGATATTAATGCTAAGGTTTATAAAGAAATGGATTTTGGTAAAGTTTGGGGTGGATTATCTTATAGACGAAGTTTAGATGGTGCTGAGTTTGTAGATGGCTCTGGTGTTAGTAGTCAGAAATTACAATATATAACACCGTTTTTAGGTGTGGATTATAATCAGTTTGTATTTGCTTACACCTATTCTTATCAAGCTAATACCGTTAATTTTAATACTGGTGGTTTTCATCAGATAACATTAGGTTATAACTTTAATTGTAGAAGAAAGAAGTACGAATGTAACTGTCCTGCAATAAACTAATAAAAAGGCTCAATGTAAATTGAGCCTTTTCTTTTTCATATTATTCCCATTTGTAATTCTTTTTTTGAGCTTGAGTTTTTATGGCTTTTACCATAGCACTCTCAAGTTCATTATCTGTATTAGATGTTTTTTTGGTTAAATAATCCTTCCGTTTACTATTAAGTTCTGCAATTAATTTTTGTAAAGCTGATCTTTCTTTACTTTTCTTACTGATGTAAGATTTAATTTCAGATTTACTCTTTCCTTTTAATTCTTTAGGCAGCTGACTGTAGTTTAGATCGTCATAAGAGAAACTTTGTTCTTTTTCTGCATCAACCAAATCCCAAGAACTATTTTTATATAATCTAGAACTTTTACTTATTGTTCTACTAACAGCATTTGCTTTATTGTAACCCATTGCATTAGAATCTTGCTCAGCTTGCATTTCTTTTTTTGCGCTACCATTAGAGCCGAAAGCCACATATGTTTTATTCAGCTTTTCATTTAATTCTAATATTCTATCATCATAAGGAGAAGCGATATGCACCGTTGCTCTATTTTGGTTAATAGCCATATAGTTACCGTGAGTTAAATCGGCACCATCTTTCCAATAGCCAGATATTCCTTGGTTATAGTCACCACAAAAAATAGTATTTACTGTAATATCATTTTGATGTGCTAGTTTTGAAGCTTCTTTATAACTTACCGTTCCTTGCGTATAAGGTTCATTTCCTGCTATGAATATTAGTTTTAAATCGTCATTATTGGCTTCCCAATTTAATTGTTTTAAAGCTGTCTGAATCACTTTTCCACAATATTCATTACCACCTCTTGTGGTTAAAGAAAACAACGATTTTGATATCTCATCGAGATCATCACTAAAATTAAGGACCTGTCTTAAATAGCCCTCATCTGCATTTAGATTATCATTTCCATATTCGTAAAGCGCAATTTTTAAATTCGGATTTTGGTCTTCACATTTTGCATAAGAAAGTTCGTTTACTATTTTCCATAACTGTGCTTTAGCTTGGTCAATAAGGCCATCCATACTATTACTAGTATCTAATAATAAAGCCACTTTAATTTCTGGTTTTTCAGATATTGAAGGTGCTTCAATAATAGTTTTGGAGATTGCTAAATCTTCAGGTTTTGTTTTTGAGTTTGCATTACAAGATGTGAATGTTCCGATACTCAACGCAATAATTAAAGTTTTTAATACAATTTTCATAATTTCTAATTTTTTGTGTTCAGTTCTTTTACATCTATGGTACCGTTTGGCGATATCACATAGTATTTATGGTCTATTTCTGTTTTTGTGATAGGTTGTTGCTTCTTTTCTTTAGGCATTGGTGTAAAGAGGAGTTTAATATTCATTCCTATTTGTACAACAGGCTCTAGAATAGAAGGATTTATTACGACATCGTATTTCTCGTAAGTAAGAGGTTGATAATAATAAGATGTTTGCTTTTTAGCTGTTGAGATAGTTTTGTTAGTTTTGAGCGCATCAAAAGAAATACTATTGTAAGCTTGATAGCTTTGGTAGAAATCTTTAGGAAAATAACAATACTTGTCGTCTGCAATGGCAATGTTATATTGAGATAAATCAAACCCTAAAACGTTATAATAAGCCTTTTTATCTTCAATAAGTTTTAGTAATTGCTCTTGAAGATTTTTGTAAACTGCTTGAATGTTTTCAATAAAATAATCAACCTTAACAAGGTTATAAACTTCACTTTTAGCACAAGCTTCTAAGACAGCTTCAAACTGACTTGTTTTTGCAAACTGAATATGAATATTTTGCTGTAACTCAAAACCTTTAGGAACTTCAGTATACGTTTTGCTAAAGAGTTTTTTGGTAACTTCAACTTCATAACTAGGCACAAAGGATATCACATCTATAGCTATATCGTTTTTAGTAATGCCAGTACTAATTAAACGTTTTTTAATAGCATTGATACGTTCTTTCATTAATGTGTTTGTATCCTCTGCAGTAGGGCCAATTTGTGAGATATTGAATACTGCTGTGTAAGTTGTTGCACTTACATTTTGAAGCGCTTTAACATCTATAGTTAATACATTACTGGGCTGTAAAACTTTATAAATTTGTTGTTGCACTGCCGGATTATAAATAGCGGCATTTCCTGAGGTTAAAATATTCTGTCGAGAAATATCTTGTGTAATTTGGTTATAATTTCCTTTATGTTGGGCTATAACACAATAGCTACAAAACATAAAGAGCAGAACTGATAAATTGTTTGTTTTCATTTGATTACCGTTTTTTGATTTATAGTGTAAAGCTCAGTCGAAAAAAGAGCATAAAAAAACAGCAATGAGTAAAGTGTATCTTTGAGTGAGTAAAGTGAAATGTAATTTTAGTGACACGGTCTTTTTAGCTAATAAAATGACTCAAATTGTAGAAAGCTGATTTTTTGAAACCAAATAAAGTATGTAAGTTTAGTCCAGCAAATAATGGGAGAAGTGAAAACACATAAAATATATAGTATTGTAGTCCTTTTTTGTTTGATAGGTTTTGTAGGCTTCGGACAAAATAATGAAGCTAAGAAATTAGATAAGGATGAGATTTTTACCATAAGAGGTGAAGTATATATACAAGGTTCTCGTAAGCCTGTAGAAGAGGTTAGTATAGAGGTGAATAACGGAAGTTATACGACAACTAATAAAGACGGAAAATTTACAATAAAGGCTAAAATTGGTGATAAACTTACCGTAAGACATAATGATTTTGAAACTATTTTTCATACCATAGAGAAGAACGAACGTATTACTATTAAAGTCATATCAGAAGACAGCTATTCTAGGCGCTCTAAAAGTAATAGTGTTACTATGCGCTTTAATCAAATGATTGATTCTGCAGATGTATATTTAAAAAAAGATGCAGAAAAAAGTATAAAATTTATTGGTGATGCCTTAAATGTAGAAATAACACCAAGCCAAAGCGCAGAAGCTCATGAGGTTTTAGGTGATATTCATATGTATTGGAAGCAATACGATTTAGCAATTTCAAATTATAAAATTAGCATACAGAATGCTGAGACATCTTCAATAAAGCTAAAACTTGGAAAAGCTTACCTTAGGAATAATGATTTTCAAAATAGTATATCTACTTATGAGAATCTAAAAGAAGAGCGATTGTCTAATTATGAAACTACCATTTTATTTGAAGGTATCGGAGATGCTAATTTAGAAATTAAAAATATACCAAAGGCTATCAGCTCCTATGAAGAAGGCCTTAAGGTGGCAAAAGAACACTTAATAGTACCAAAAGTTACTGACTTAAATTCTAAAATTGCCCAAGCTTATAATAAAAAAGGTGAGATAAATAAAGCTAAAGGCTATTTTGATAACTCGTTAAATTTAGCTGCTCAAGAAAATAAGAAACGCTCTGTTGAAGAAAAGGTTAAAGTCGCAGAATTTAATAGTGATAACCAAGATTATGAGAGTGAAATTCAACTAAGAAAAGAGATTATAAATGATATTAAAGACATTGAAAGAGATTCAGTTATTTCTAACGAAAGTCCATTAACGTCACAAAAGCAAAATTATAAAATAGGAAATGCACTTCTCCTACAAAATAGGACAGACGATGCAATACCATACTTAGAAAAGAGTAGAATAGAAGCCAGCGAGAAAGGAGATTTAGATGTAGAAATAGATTCTAACCGTAAACTTGCTGAAGCCAACTCCATATTAGGTAATACAGAAAAAGCTAATGCCTATAACTACGAATTTAGAAATGTTGTGGATGAGTTGTATGCAAAGCGGATTCAAGAAATATCGCAAGCAGCGCGTTTTAGTAGAAATATAGCAGAGCAACAAAACAGAATTACATCTTTAGAAAGTGATCGTGCATTATCTCGCAGTAAATACGAACTCACTCAAGAACGTAATAAACGCCAACAACTTATTATTTACTCATTGATTAGTGGTTTGGTGCTATTGCTCATTACTGGCTATTTAATGTTTAAATATATTAAGCAACAACGACTAGCAAATAATTTATTGGCCTTAAAATCTTTAAGAAGTCAGATGAATCCTCATTTTATCTTTAATGCATTAAATTCTGTAAATAGTTTTATTGCGACTAATGATGAGCGTACTGCGAATAAATATCTTTCAGATTTTTCGCGTTTAATGCGATCTGTTTTAGAAAATAGTGAAGAAGATTTTATACCCTTAAAAAAGGAAATTGAATTATTAGATTTATACACTAAATTAGAACATTTTAGATTTCAAGATAAATTTAATTATTCTATAGAAGTCGATGAGACTATTGATATTGAAGAATTTCAAATACCACCAATGTTATTGCAGCCTTATATTGAGAATGCAGTATGGCATGGTTTGCGCTATAAAACTAAAAAAGGTCATCTAAATATTGCTATAAATCAACAATCTAAAGACGAATTAACCATTACCATTTCCGATGATGGAATTGGAAGAGAACGTTCTAAAGCTTTAAAAACTGAACATCAGAAAAAGCAGAACTCTAAAGGCATGAATAATATAAAAAAGCGTGTCGCTATTTTAAACGAAATGTATAAAGATAAAGTAGATGTGACAATCGCAGATTTTCAAACTACAGAAGATGCTGGGACGAAAGTCGTTGTGACATTAAAGAAAGATTAAGTATGAAACTAAACGCCATCCTAGTAGAAGACGAAGAAAAAAGTAGAGAGATTCTTAGAAATTATCTCACTAAATACTGCCCTAATATTTTAATAGTGGGTGAAGCAGCAAATGTAGATGATGCTTTGGTGCTCATCAGAAATAACGATTTAGACGTTGTATTTTTAGATGTAGAAATGCCTTATGGCAATGCATTTGATTTACTAGACAAAGTAGGTGACATAGATTTTGAAACTATTTTCGTTACAGCCTATAATCATTATGCCATTGATGCTCTAAATGCACATGCTTCGTATTATTTAATGAAGCCTATTTCTATAGACGAACTTATTAAGGCAGTAGATTATGTTACTGAAATAAGAACAAAAGAAGACGCGTTGCAAGATGCTGTATTGGTGCCAAAAACAAATTCGGTAAACGGCAAAATTACCATACCACAACAAGATGGTTTTGAAGTTATTGAAACTGCAGATATTATGTACTGCAAAGCAGACGATAACTACACGGAAATCCATCTTAGTACTAATAAAAAGAAGCTAGTAAGTAAAACTTTAAAGTATATTGAAGAAAGTCTAAAAGACGCTAATTTCGCAAGAGTACATAAGAGTTATTTAGTTAATGTAAACGAAGTAGTTAAGTATGTAAGAGGCAAAGGAGGAAGTGTAATACTAAGCAACGGAAAAGAGATTATGGTCTCTGCATCAAAAAAATCTGATTTGTTGTCTTACTTTAAATAACAAATCAAATCCCTTAGTAAAAACGGGGTTAGTGAATTTAATTCAAATTTAAAAGATTGCCACTGCTGAAAAAAAAGTCAGCGTTTTAATGATTAACAAACAAATCAAAATCTAAAATATGCCAATAATAAAACCAGTAAAAGGAATACACCCACAAATACCAGAAGATTGTTATATCGCTGATAATGCAACCATAGTAGGTGATGTTACTATGGGTAGCGAATGTAGTGTTTGGTTTAATGCTGTTATTAGAGGTGATGTTCATTATATAAAAATGGGCAATAAGGTGAATGTTCAAGATGGAGCAATTATACATGCAACATATCAAAAATCACCAACGACTATTGGTAACAATGTCTCTATTGCACATAATGCTATTGTACATGGCTGTACTATTGAAGATAATGTTTTAGTAGGTATGGGAAGTATTATTATGGATGATTGTGTTATTGAAAGTAACAGCATCATTGCAGCAGGAGCAGTAGTTACACAAAATACTAGGGTAGAATCTGGCAGTATTTATGCAGGTATGCCAGCAAAAAAAATAAAGGATATTAGTGAGGAGTTAGTTTCAGGTGAAATAAACCGTATTGCTAATAATTATGTTAAGTATTCGGGTTGGTTTAAAGAGTGATTTTTAACTTTTCTATTAAAGCATCAACAGTTGTAATAGCATTTAAAATTTCATCATTTATAATTACTGTAAGCTGACTATTTTCAAGTTTTAAAACTGCCGGATACGTCATATTTACTTTAGGAAACTTAGTTTCAAATTCATCTTTATGATAAAATCCTAGTTCTAAGTTGGTCTCTTTTCTAAAGGATTTCCAAGTAGAGTTTTCACGAACAGTATCATAAGTTAAAGCGCATAAACTGCATGGATATGTTGACGGACTAAATAATTTATGGCCAGCATGTAAAAGTGCATTTAACCTTCCTGAATTCGCATTATATATAAAAATTAATTTCATGCTGTATTCGTAATATTTAGATAAGGAATCTTATTAAAAATCAAGAAAAGCTGTTTCAAATTGGTGATTTAAAATAGAATTTAGAATTGTTATTTTTCCGTTAGAAAACAATTTAATTGATGATTTTTCTTTAGATTTATTTAATAAATCTGATGTCTCTAAAACGGCTTTTGTTTGTTTAGCAACTGCCAAGCCAGAGTCTATAATTTTAACGTGCTTAGGCAACATTTCAGTTAGCATAGGTATTAGATAAGGATAATGTGTGCAACCAAGTACTAAGTAATCTATATCTGCTTCTAACATTGGTTTTAAATATAGTTGAAGCAAACCTCTCATCTCTTCTGATTCTAATTTACCAGATTCAATTAGAGGTACAATGCCTTCGCCAATTTGTTCTACAACCTTAATTCCGTTAGCGTATAAATCAGATGTTTTATGAAATAGGTGGCTACTTAATGTTCCCTTGGTGGCTAAAATCCCTACAGCTTTAGATTGTGTATTAAGTGCTGCAGGTTTAATAGCAGGTTCTATGCCAATAAAAGGAATATTATAATTAGATCTTAAATAAGCTATTGCATTGGTAGTAGCTGTATTGCAAGCAACTACTATAAGTTTACAACCCTTATTAATAAGTAGTTCTGTGTTTTTAATACTTAGTTGTAAAATCTCAGCTTCAGATTTATTACCGTAAGGTGCATTTTTACTGTCTGCAAGATAAATAATAGTTTCATTAGGTAAAAGCGCATGTATCTCTTTAAAGATAGATGTGCCACCAATACCAGAATCAAATATGCCAATAGGATTGTTACTCATTATTACAAAAGTAAAAAGTCGCTTTAAACAAAGCGACTTTTTAATTAATTATTTAGGTTGACAATTATATACCCATTTCAGCCTTAACATCTGCCATAAGGTCTTTGCCTTTAGCTACGATTAAACTTGCAGCTTCTAATACATACTCTATGCTTTGGGCAGCAGCTACTTTATCTATTGCTGCTTTAGCTTTTTCAGTGATAGGCTTTAGAAGATTAAATCTTTGCTCTTCTAGCTTTTTCTGAGCTTCTTGTCTGTATTGTGTTAAGCTTTGTTTCATACCTTCCACTTCTTCCATACGAGACATGTTAACGTCATCTGATTGACCTTCAGCTTCTGCATTATATTGCTTTAACTTAGTGTCTAGCTCTTTGAGCGAACCTTGAATTGTCGCTTCATAGGTCTTTCCAAGTTTGTCTATTTCTGCCTGAGCCACTTTAAATTCTGGCATAGCTTCAATAAGTGATTGCGTGTTAATATGTGCAATTTTACTCTGTGCATCCACAAAACTTGTGGCTCCGATGAAAAGTGCTGCTGCAAATAATAACGATTTTAAATGTTTCATTGTTCTAAATTGTATTTGTGTGTTATAATTATTAATTGTTTTCTCCCTCTTTCTTAGCCTTAGCTATAGAATCGTTCTTTTTAGTTTGTTTCTCACGCTCGTCACGTGCTTTTTTTCTGTCGTCTATAATTTTCTGTTTCCTAGCTTTTAATGCTTCAGTACGTGCTTCTCTTTCTTTTAATTTTTTCTGACGCTTTTCTTCAAAAAGCTCGGCTGGTGTTTTAGTTTTTTTTGAATCTGTTTTAGTAGAGTCTTTTTTAACTATTGCTTTTTCCTTTGTACTATCTACTTTTAATGCTTTCTTTTTGGTAGCCGTGGTATCTTTAACTGTTTCTTTTGTCTTTTCTTCTACTACTTCTACTTCAGATGTTTTACCATTACGAGCATCAACTGCTTTTTGTCTTCTTGCCACAGCTTCTTGTCGCTTTGCTTCTCTTGCTTCTTCACGTATTACCCGTTGTGCCTCTAAAACAGCTTCTCGTTCTGCTCGCTTAGTTGCTAATTGTTCTTGACGTGTTGCTTTTTTTGCTTCTAATGCTTTTTTACGTTCATCAAGTTCATTATTTACAACAGGCACAACTTCTTCGTTTTCTAATTCCTTACGCTCTTTTTTAGACTTAGCTTGGCTTCTTTTAGATGTCCTAGTTATAGTCATTAATACACGCTCACTAACATCATAACGTTCTGCGGAATATAGCATTACAACATCTGCAGACTTATCGAAAATAAAATCATATTTCCCTGTTTCTGCAATATCTTGAACTGCAGCAAAAATTTGATCTTGTATAGGTTTAATCAATTGACGTTTTTGAATCATTAAATCTCCATTAGGACCAAAACGATTTTGTTGATATTCTAATATATCCGCTTCTTCAAATGATATATCTTCCATGCGCTCATCATAGAGCTCTCTAGTTAAAAGCACACTTTCATTTTCGAGTTCCTTTTTCTTTTGCTCTATGACACTTAACTTCTTTTCGATTTCAGATTTCCATTGTAAAACTTTCTTATCTAATTGTGTAGAAGCTTCTTGGTACTCAGGTACGTTCTGTAAAATATATTCAGTGTCTATGTAGCCAATTCTAACGCCACGTTGTGCGTTAGCTTCTAAGCTTATTAAACTTATTATAGTCAGTAAAAAAAGAACTCTGAATTTCATCGTTGTGTGATTTTTAATTTTTTGAGACATTTCTAATTTGTAAAAAATCAAATTTTATTTGTTTTTAGTATTTGTTACATCAAAGTAACGAAATATATTACTAAAAATTTTAACAACTCAATGAATTTCATAATTACCTATTAGAAAATATCGTGCCAAACTTAAAATTGCTGACCAATTATAAAGTGTGTTTCCCAATTATTTTTACTTCCTGGAAGTCCTGGAATATCATCGAAACGATGACCAAAATCTATACCTAATAAACCAAATGCGGGCATAAATATTCTAAGACCAAAACCTGCTGACCTGTTTAGGTTAAAGGGATCAAAATCTTTAAAATCATTTACTGACGCACCTGCTTCAAGAAAACTTAGTGCATAGATTTTTGCTTGTGCTCCTAATGTAATTGGATATCTTAGTTCTAAAGAGTATTTATTATAGATAGATCCACCATCTACATTAGATAATGACTGATTAGGGTACCCACGTAGTTGTATAATTTCTCTACCATCTAAAGCAAAATTACCTAGGCCATCACCACCAAGAAAGAAACGTTCAAAAGGAATAACACCTCTATCATTATTATAAGCCCCTAAGAATCCAAATTCCATACTAGGTCGTAAAACTAATTTCTTAACAATTTCAGTATACCATTCTACTTTAAATTTAATTTTATAAAATTCTAACCAGTTAAAACGCTCTTGGTCTATTTCACCGATTCTTGCAAAATCATCAGCATCTGATGGATCTAAACTTTCACGTTCTTCTCTTAAAGCTTTATAATCTACACCATTGACAAGGGAGTAGGGAAATGAGAACTTTGCAGTAGCAGAAAAACTTGATCCGCCAGTAGGAAAAATAGGATCTGTAGTTAAACTGTTTCTACTAAGACCTATTGTGTATGATAAGTTGTTTGATGTACCATTACCAAATGTAAATAGACCTGTATTATAATTCTGTAAATCATAATGTTGGTAACTCAATGCCTGAGATAATAAGAAGTAATCATCGGGTTTAGTTAAACGTGTAGAAAGACCAACGGTTAAACCTGTAATGTTAAAACGTCTACTTTTATCTGCTCTACGTGATTGTGGATTAAATAAGAATTGTCTAGAATGCGATATAGATGTTGATAATTGAAAAGGTTTTTCGCCTCCTAACCATGGTTCACTAAAAGAAAAGCTATACGTCTGAAAAAACTGACTAGCTTGAAGCCTTAATGCTAAACTTTGTCCGTCTCCTCTAGGAACTGGTTTGTAAGCATCTTTTTTAAATATGTCTTTAATAGAAAAGTTATTAAAAGATAATCCTAAAGTACCTATGAAACCACCACCACCGTAACCACCTTGAAGTTGTATTTGACTAGAGCCTTGCTCTACAACAGAATACTCTACATCTAATGTGCCATCTACAGGGTTTGGGTTTTTAATATCTGGTACAATTTGCTGAGCATCGAAATAGCCTAATTGACCAAGCTCTCTAATTGTTCTTATAATGTTTGTTTTTCTATATAATTCGCCAGGACGTGTTCTTAGTTCTCTATATATAACATGGTCATTAGTTACATCATTACCAACAACAGTAACATTATTAAAGTAGGCAGGCTTACCTTCAGTTATACGAATCTCCATATCAATAATATTACCGTCAGCACTTACTTCTACTGGGTTAATACGAGAGAACATGTAACCATAATTTTGATATGCATTAGTTAAGTCATCAGCATCTGGGTTCATAGAGTTTGCTATACGCTCTCTAAGTTCTACACCATTATATGTGTCACCTTTTTTAAGTTTTAATATTCCTGCTAAATATTGATCTGTATATACGGTATTACCTACAAAACTAATTTCTCCAAAAGTATATTTCTCACCTTCTTCTACCTTAACATCTAGACTTATAGTTTTATTATCAATGTAGATTATAGAATCAGATACGATTCTAGCATCTCTAAAACCATTTTCCTTGTAAAAATCTACAATGCTTACAAGATCTGTTTGAAAGTCTTCATCTATATATTTGGATCGTTTAAGTATTCTTAAAGGGCTAAGGCTTTTTTGCTTAGTACTTTTCATCGCTTTACGAAGCTTGCTTTCCTTTAATTTTTCATTACCAGTAAAAGAAATTTTCTTAATTTTTACTTTTTCACCTTTGTCAATTTTAATAAACATATTCACACGCTCTTTTTCTACAGAGTCAATTACTTGTGATGTTATAATATTAACCTTAGTGTTTAAAAACCCTTTTGCTTTATATTTATCTGTAAGGAAGTTTCTTGTAGTGGCTAGAAGATTTTCCGTTACTTTAGTTCCGGTTTGCAGACTGTTGTCGTTAATTATTTCTTCTTTTTTGCCTTTTTTAACACCTTCGATAGTTAAATCTTTAAGTTCTGGTAAATCCGATAGGTTTATTTCTAAATCTGCAGTGTTACCATCTATGTTTATTATGTAAACATTAATGGTACTAAAAAGATTTGATTTCCATAAGGTTTTAACAGCATTGGCAATTTTTTCACCGCCAATTTGAACTTCTTCATCTTTTCTAAGCTTAGAATATGCAATTATAGTTTGTGGACTAAAATTTGTGTTTCCTGTAACTCGGATTTCTTTAATTAAATATTTAGCACCATCAGATTGTGCATTACCGATAAAGGCAATCGTAAATAGTATTAAGGTAAAAATGAGTTTAGTAAGGGTATTCAATACTACTATATTAGGTGAGTTGTTCGCTTGTTTTTCCAAATCTTCGTTCTCTGTTTTGATAATTTATCAGCGCTTCATAGAGATCTTCTTTACTGAAATCTGGCCATAAAATATCTGTAAAATATAATTCTGCATAGGCAATTTGCCATAATAAAAAATTACTTATTCGTTGTTCACCACTTGTGCGAATAAGTAGGTCTACGTCTGGTAAATTTTGCGTGTAAAGATGCTTATTTATAATTGATTCATCAATACTTTCAGTAGAAATTATATTATTTTTAACTTTAACTGACAATTCCTTTACAACATTAACAATTTCTTCACGAGAACCATAGCTAAGAGCTAGTGTTAGTGTCATATTCGTATTATTCTTTGTTTTTTCAATAACATCTAATAGTTCACTTTGTGCCTTTTTAGGAAGATCCTTTAAACAGCCAATAGCTGAAAGCTTTATGTTATTCTTTTGTAAAGTTTTTATCTCTTTTTTCAAAGATTTTACAAGAAGCTTCATTAATGTGCGGACTTCTATTTTTGGTCTGTTCCAGTTTTCAGTAGAAAAAGCATAAAGTGTTAGGTTTTTTATGCCTAGTTCTGCACTTGCTTCAACAGTTTCCTTAACAGACTTTGTACCATTTTCATGACCAATAACTCGCATTAGGCCTTTTTGTTTTGCCCAACGTCCGTTACCGTCCATAATTATGGCGATATGACTAGGAAGTTTTTCGTTATTTAGCTTTTCTCTAAGACTCATTTAAAAATTACAATAGCAAGGTCTTCTACCAAAGGTGTAAGTTAGTGTAAATCCTGTAAATACATACCAATCATTACTATTTGTGTTTCCAAAGCTTAAAGGTTCTAAAGATTCGGAGTCTGGAACACTCCCATCTAATTCATCTGAAAATGTGTATCTAGCTCCGATTTCAGCGGCCAAAATTAAGTGATTGGTAATACTTTGTTTATAGCCTAAAACCATTGGAATACCGTAGGCCCAACTACTTGTGTTTTCAGAAGTATATTCCCCGTTTGGCGCAAAATAATAATTATCATGATTAGCTACGGAGATACCAGTAAATAAATAGGGTGTTCCCTTGAGCCCAGAACTATGTAAATCGAAATCCCAAAAGTTAAATTCCATACCAGCAGAAATTTCTATAATACTAGTGTTAAAACTGTAATCGCGTTGTATGCGTCTTGGGTCTTCAGATTTACGGTCAATCCCTTCTAAACCAGAAAATATAACAGAGGCTCTAAATGAATGTCTTGCGCTACGGTTCCATTTAAAAATAGCACCCAAAGCGACTTGATTAGGAGATATATAATTTGTAGTACCAACATCGCCAATAAAATTACTACCACCAGCAAATACTCCAATCTCATAGATTTGGGCACTACTATTGTGACAGAAATATGTACTGAATAAAAATACGATTAGATACTTCATAAATTTTTAAAAGTTTGCAAATATAACAATTATGATTAGCTATAACAATTTGATATAAATAGTCTTACAGGTAAACAGATTTTGCAGTTATTTATTGCCTAGTTTCGTCGATCTTCACCCCAAAGTAATTTTTTTCTGAGTGTGTCTAAAAAGGTTTCGTCCAAGAGTTCAACCATTTTTATAACGAAGTTTGCTTTTTTTACTTTAACAATTGTAGAGTTAGAAAGTGTAACAATCCTCGAGTCTAGCGACATCAAAAATTGATCTTCTCTGCCATCTACTTTAAACGAAACGGTTGTATTATCCGGAATTATAAGAGGTCGAGCACTAAGATTATGTGGCGCAATAGGTGTGACTGCAAAATTATTAGCATCTGGTGTTATAACAGGTCCACCACAACTTAGTGAGTATCCTGTAGAGCCTGTTGGTGTAGATAGTATTAATCCATCAGCCCAATACGATGTTAAATACTCATCATTAAGATGCGTTTCTACCGTAATCATAGAAGTTGTATTCTTTCTACTAATAGCAATTTCATTAAGGGCAAAATTTGTAATAAGGACATCATTATGTTCAGGTGAAGTGGTTACACTTAACAAAGAGCGCTCAGAAATTTTATAATCACCTTTAAATATTTGAGATAATGCAGTGGCTATTTCATCGGTTTGAATTGTGGCTAAGAAACCTAAACGACCAGTATTTATTCCAACTATCAGAATGCCCAAATCTCTTACATAAGTAATAGCTCTTAAAATAGTCCCATCACCACCAACGCTAATTAATAAATTGTAACTCGTGTCTAGTTCTTTAAATGTTTTAATGGCAGAATTATTTTTAATACCATTGTTTTGCTGATTTAAAAAGTCTTCTTCAATATAGATGTCAACTTTAGACTCTAAAAGTACATCTAAAAGAATTTCAAATGCTTTTTGAGTTGCTTCTTTGGTGTAATTTTGACCGTAAACTGCTACTTTCATAATTACATGTTTAAATATTTATCAAGGTATTGTGACCGGTCTTTTAAGCTCTCAATATAAGCGTCTTCTTCATGGCCAGAAACGATATTATAGCTATACCTTCTAAATGTTTGAATAATTTCATTTAAGCTAGAATCACCAATTTTAAGTGTTATTCTGGCTAAATCACCATCCATTTTAGAAATAAAAGCACCCAATAGCTTAGCGTCGTTAGATTCTACGATTTGACTAATTTCACTAAATGAATAATCGTTAACACCTTTTTCTACGATTAAAATGCCTCCTGGCTCAGCTAAAAAAGGTGTTTCATTAAATAAATGAATAATATCATTTAGCTCATAATAGCCAAGATATTTATTGTTCTTATCTAATATTGGCATTATGTTAGAGTCGTTCTGAGCAAAAGCTTCAAGAACATCAAGCCAAATAGTATTTGGTCTCACAAAGAAACCTTCTATAGCATAATTACAGTCTTGTAAGATTTTGGCTTTATCAAAACAATGTGCATCATTTTCTGAAACACACCCTATGTAAACTCCTTCATTTAGAATTGGGATATGAGAGTAAGTCAACTGATTTAAAAGTAATTGTAAATCACTTATTTTATCAGTTATATTGAGTGGCTTAATATCATTAATTACAAAATCTTGAAGCTGCATAATTAGGTCTTAAATAAGTTGCAAATTAATCAAAAATAACCATAAAGTGGGTGTTCTACTTCGTATTTTTGTAATTCAAAACTTGGTAAAATGACAAAATTAAGTGTTAATATAAATAAGATTGCAACCCTTAGAAACAGCAGAGGAGGTGACTTACCAAGCGTAATTCAATTTGCTAAAGACGTGCAGCGTTTTGGTGCGGAAGGGGTGACGATTCACCCAAGGCCAGATGAGCGTCATATTCGTTATAAAGATGCTTATGATTTAAAGTCAGAAGTATACACTGAATATAATATAGAGGGCAACCCTATTCCGAAATTTATTGATATGGTTTTAGAAATTAAACCTACTCAGGTGACTTTAGTCCCAGATTCAGTTGAAGCTATTACATCTAATGCAGGTTGGGATACTATAAGACATAGAGATTTCTTAATAGATGTTATTAAAGAATTTAAGAATAACGATATAAGGACGTCCATTTTTGTAGATCCAGATTTACATCAAATTGAAGGAGCAAAAGAAACAGGAGCTGACAGAATTGAATTATATACTGAGGCGTTTGCACATCAATATGGTCTTGGCAATAAAGATGCTATTAAACCTTATATGGAATGCGCAGGATTAGCAAATATTATGCAGTTAGGGATTAATGCAGGACACGATTTGTCATTAGATAATATTAAGTTTTTTAAAGAAAATATTACTGGTCTCTTAGAGGTGTCTATTGGACATGCTTTAATTTCAGAGAGTTTATATTTGGGTGTTGAAAATGTTATCGCAATGTATTTAGATAAACTAAAATAACAAATCAACATGAAATTACATTCAAATATATTTGGTGAAGGAAAGCCATTCATAATCTTACACGGGTTTTTAGGGATGGGAGATAATTGGAAAACGTTGGCAAAGGAATTTGCTGAATCTAATTTTGAAATGCATTTAGTAGATCAAAGAAATCATGGACGTAGTTTTCATTCAGATGATTTCGATTACGAATTATTGGCTGAAGATTTAAAACATTATTGCGAACTTAATAAGTTAATCGATATTGTTTTGTTAGGCCATTCTATGGGAGGAAAAACAGCAATGCTTTTTGCAACAAAGTATCCAGAATTAGTCAGTAAACTTTTGGTGGCAGATATTTCGCCACGTTACTACCCTGTGCATCATGATACTATTTTAGAAGGTTTAAGTCGTCTAAATTTTTCTAAAATAAAAAGTAGAAGTGAAGCAGATATTGCTTTGAGTAATTACGTGACAGAAACCGGAACCCGAATGTTTCTTCTTAAAAATCTATATTGGGTAGAAAAAGGACAGTTAGGGTTGCGTATCAATTTAGAAGCATTAAAACAGAATGTATCGGAAGTTGGTGAAGCTTTACCAATACACGCAACATTTATCAAAGACACCTTGTTTTTACGTGGTGGTAAGTCAGAATATATTGGGGAATCTGATGAGGTAATTATACATAGACATTTTCCTAATTCAGAACTAAAGACTATTTCTAATGCAGGTCATTGGTTACACGCAGAGAATCCTAAAGATTTTTATATGGCTGTAATTAATTTTGTATCTTGAGTAAATCCAAAAACTAAAAGAAATGAACTTAATATTAAGAATATTAATCAATGCTTTAGCGGTCTTCGTTTTGGCAAACGTGCTAAATGGAGTTGCTGTAGATGGTTACGTGGGAGCAATTGTAGTAGCCGTTGTACTATCTGTTCTTAATTTGTTGGTAAAGCCGGTTTTGGTGATATTAACCTTGCCAGTAACCATTTTAACACTAGGTCTATTCTTAGTAGTTATTAATGCTTTAATTATACTTTTGGCAGACAAACTTATAGATGGTTTTGCCGTAGATGGCATATGGAATGCAATTCTATTTAGTGTTCTATTGTCTCTATTACAATCTTTGTTGCAATCGTTCTTAAAAGATAAGAAAAAGTAGCTTAGAATCAAACAATTAAAAGTAGTGTTGGGTTGTGAAAAATAGCGTATTTTTGCAACCCAATTTTAGTTCCAAAAAGAATGAATATTACAAGAGAAAACATCGATGCATTAAATGCAGTTGTAAAAGTAAACATCGCTAAAGAAGACTACAGTGATAAAGTTGAAAAAATATTAATAGATTACCGTAAATCTGCTAATATTCCTGGTTTTAGAAAAGGCCATGTACCAATGGGAATGGTGAAAAAACAATATGGTAAAGCTGTATTGGTAGATGAGGTAAACAAATTACTTCAAGATGCTCTAGGTAAATATTTAGTAGAAGAAAAGTTAGACGTTTTAGGAAATCCATTACCTAAAGCTCAAGACGATTTAGATTGGGATGCTGATGCATTTTCTTTTGAGTTTGAATTAGGTTTAGCTCCACAATTCGATGTGAAACTAAAAGGTAAAAAAGCAATAACAAATTATAATATAGTTGCAGATGATAAAATGATCAACAATCAAGTTGAGAGTATTCAGAAGCAATATGGTAAAATTGTTTCTCAATCTGAAGTAGCTAAAGATTCTGAAATTACAGGAACGTTCTTTAACGAAGAAAAAGCAATTGATAATTCTACGATGATTACTTTAGATAAATTGAAAGGGAAATCAAACCCTAAGAAATTTATAGGTGCTAAAGTAGGAGATGTTGTTTCTTTAAAAACAAAAGGTTTATTTAATGATGATCATGATTTAATGACCTTCTTTAAAGTACCTCATGATGATGCTCATGGTTTAAATATTGAAGTAACTTTTGAAGTTACCGAGGTTAACGGAAGAGAATTAGCAGATTTAGATCAAGACTTATTTGATAAATTATTTGGAAAAGATAAAGTAACTTCAGTTACAGAATTTAAGGAGAAAATAAAGGAAGATTCTGAAAAGCAATTTGCCCAACAAGGTGATCAGAAATTATTGAATGATGTGACTGAATATTTAGTAGAGAACACAAAATTTGATTTGCCATCTAGTTTCTTGCAAAAATGGATGCAAACGGCAGGTGAAGAAGAAATGTCAGAAGAGCAGGCTAAAGAAGAATACGAAAAATCTGAAAAAAGTATGCGTTACCAATTAATAGAAGGTAAATTAATCCAAGAACATAACTTACAAGTTCAGTTTGAGGATTTAAAAGCTCATTCTATGGAAATGATAAAAGGGCAAATGGCTCAGTTTGGTCAGATGAATCCTTCAGAAAAGGAATTAGAAGACATAGCGGCACGTATATTGTCTAATCAAGAAGAAGTAAAGCGTTTGTCTGAGCAGCTAATGAGTCAGAATTTATTAAATTTATATAAGACAGAAGCAAATATTAAGACAAAAGATATCACGTATGATGATTTTGTAAAAGAATTCTACAGTTAAGCTGTCTTTAAAAATATTAGTATCTTTGAGCGTAGAACATAATAAGTTTTACGCTTTTTTTTAATAAAAAAAAATTAAAACATATGGATTACGGAAAGGAATTTGAAAAATTCGCGATAAAAGATCAAGGTATAAATGGTAACTATTACGGTAAGATTTTAGAGAGCATGTATCCAAGCAATATGACACCTAATATTATAGAGGAGCGTCAAATGAATATAGCTGTATTTGATGTATTTTCTCGTTTAATGATGGATCGTATTATATTCTTAGGTACAGGTGTAAATGATCATGTAGCAAATATTATTCAAGCACAATTATTATTCTTACAGAGTACAGATGCTTCAAAAGATATTCAAATTTATATCAATTCACCAGGAGGATCAGTATATGCTGGTTTAGGTATTTATGATACTATGCAGTTTGTAAAGCCAGATGTTGCTACAATTTGTACAGGTATTGCAGCTTCTATGGCAGCAGTATTGTTATGTGCTGGTGAAAAAGGAAAGCGATCTGCATTAACACATTCTCGTGTAATGATACACCAAGTAAGTAGTGGTACACAAGGTCAGTTAAGCGATATGGAAATTGCTTTAAAAGAAACAATAAGAGTAAAGGAGGAATTATATGCAGTTATTGCTAATCATTCTGGTAAATCAATTGAGCAAGTAGAAAAAGATTCTGATAGAGATTATTGGATGCGTTCACAAGAAGCTTTAGACTACGGAATGATTGATGAAGTTTTAAAACGCAAGTAATCCCTTATTATTACGACTATTAAAACCGAATTAGAATTTAATTATGGCAAAAGAAGAATTAGAATGTTCATTTTGTGGAAGGAAAAAGCCAGAAACTAGTTTATTAATAGCTGGTTTAGATGCACATATATGTGATCGTTGTATAGAGCAAGCGCATGGTATTGTAATAGAAGAGTCTAAGCAAACAGGCAATTCGGAACTAAGTGCTGAGTTAATGCTAAGAAAGCCCAAAGAAATTAAGGCGTTTTTAGACGAATATATTATTGGTCAAGAATACACAAAACGTGTTATGTCTGTTGCGGTTTATAACCACTATAAACGTTTATTGCAGCCACCAACTGATGATGATATTGAAATACAAAAGAGTAATATCATTATGGTTGGTCAAACAGGTACCGGTAAAACACTAATGGCAAAGACTATCGCGAGAATGTTAAACGTGCCTTTAGCTATAGTTGATGCAACTGTATTAACGGAAGCGGGTTATGTTGGTGAAGATGTAGAAAGTATTTTAACACGTTTGTTACAAGCGGCAGATTATAGTTTAGAAAAAGCAGAACGTGGTATTGTTTTTATAGATGAGATTGATAAAATTGCACGTAAAAGTGATAATCCATCTATAACAAGAGATGTTTCTGGTGAAGGTGTACAACAAGCACTTTTAAAACTTTTAGAAGGAACTGTTGTTAATGTACCACCAAAAGGTGGTCGTAAACATCCTGATCAAAAATTTATAGAAGTCAATACTGAAAACATATTATTTATTGCAGGTGGAGCTTTTGATGGTATAGAACGTGTAATTACTAAACGCTTAAATATGCAAGCGATTGGTTATAGTTCTATTAATTCTGATAACAATGTAGATGAAGACAATATTTTACAATATATAATTCCGAAAGATTTAAAAGACTTTGGTTTAATACCAGAAATCATTGGTCGTTTACCTGTGCTTACACACATGGACCCTTTAGATGCTAATACCTTAAGAGCGATTTTAACAGAGCCTAAAAATGCTATAATAAAACAATACAAGAAATTGTTTTCTATGGATGAGGTGGATTTTACAATCACTGAAGGTGCTTTAGAATATATCGTAGGAAAAGCTGTTGAGTACAAGCTTGGCGCACGTGGGTTGCGTTCATTATGTGAGGAAATATTAACAGAGGCTATGTTTGAATTACCAGGTTCTGGTGAAACAAAATTGAATATTACTAAAAGCTATGCAGAGCATAGGCTTTCTAAATCTACATTAAAGAAGTTGAAGGCAGTCTCTTAAAGCAAAAACTATATCATAAAAAAACCACAATTTCTAATATTGAAATTGTGGTTTTTTGTTTGGCGTTGGATTTATTAATATAATATTGCTTGCAATATTTTTTATATTAAATTACGAGGGTTAAATAATTGATAGCACATTTATTTAACACGAATATATATGCTAAAATTAATGTAGTGTAGGTTTTATTTGTTTATTAGTTAAAGCTTAAATAAAAATCGATGTATAGATAGGCGTTGTTCTTTTTATCGATGAAGTGAATTAGCTCTTTGTTCTGTCTATTTTTACTTTACTAGATAGTTTTAAAACCTCATTAAATGCAACATCAGTGTCAACATTTTTAGATTGAAATTCTACCATAGCATCTTCAAAACCTGCTTTTATAGTTTTTAAGTGATACCCTTCAAAAGGTCTGATTTTAAAACTATATGTTGCATCTCTTCCAGTTATTTGACGCTCAACTTCCTTACCACTACTATCATACAAGATAACCATAGTATTAGGTATTGCTTTGCCATCTTCTTTAACTACAATACCTTCTAAGTTTTGGTAGATTGCTCTAGCGTTAAATCGGTACATGTTAAATCGTTGTCCTAAATTACCAGTATTAGAAGAAAATACTCCTCTGTTCTTATCAATAAGAACAAATGCAATATCATCTCTAATTGAATTAATTTTTACACCTAAATTTCTTGGTTGTGTATAATTAAGGTTTCTGTGATTGTTGGAAATAAAAATATCAAAACCACCTTGGCTATCATGTCCTTTAGATGAAAAGAATAACTCACTACCGCTTTTAGAGGTGTGTGGGTATTTTTCGTCTTCCTCAGTGTTAATAGTTCTTCCTAGATTAATAGGCTCACTTATAGTGCCGTCATTTCTTATAAAAGCTTTATAAATATCAAATCCTCCAAAACCGCCTTCCATATTTGATGAAAAATATAAAAAATTACCATCACCAGATACGTGTGGGTTTTCTATAGAATAGTCTTCACTACTTATATCTAATGGTTTTTGATTTATCCATTTTCCGTTAGAATTTGGTTTTAAATTTGCTTTATATAATTGATAGTTAGTTGAGTTTTTACGTTTACTATTGGTATAGTAAATTGTAAATTGATCTGGTGAGAATGAGACTTGGCCTTCATTTCCCTTTGTGTTAAGTATTCGGCTAAATAATAGAGGTTGGGTTAAATCTGCACCTTTATTGATGTCTGTACAAAATAAGTTATAGTAAGGCAGTTTAGTATTTTTATCTCTGCCATTACCAATAGCACCAATTTTTTTAGAAGATACAAGTACTAGTTTATTTCTGAATACTGCACTTGGTATTTCTGAGTAATCAGAATTAATCTTTGAAACGTTAACATCAAAAATATAACCACTCTCATTTGCGTCGCTTGGCTTTTTATCATTTATGGGATCTGTAGAAACCGTACTGAAGAAAAAAAATGTAAATAAAGTCAATACTAAAGTAAGGGTAGGCTTCATAATTGTGGGAAATTAGGATTAATTAATGCTAAAATAACCTTTTATACCTTTCTGAGTATTTTAGTTAGGTGTATGACATGTTTTAACGATTAACGATATTTTTTAGTACATAGAAGACGTTAAACAAAACGTATTCAATAGATTAACATATGTCTGTTAGCTTTTGTTTAGGCGTAATAACTCATCAATATAGTCTCTAGAATTTGATAATCGAGGTACTTTATGTTGTCCGCCAAGTTTGTCATTTTCTTTTAACCAATCATAAAATAAATTTGGTCTGGCACTATGAATTTTTGGTTTATTAAGAGTAATATTATTGAAACGTTTAGCTTCATAATCCGAATTCAAGGATTTTAGTGCATTATCAAAAAGCTCCTCAAAATAAGGCATGTCTCGTGGTGGTGTTTTGAATTCAATAATCCATTCGTGAGTTCCTTTTTCCTTGCCACTCATAAAGATCGGTGCAGCAGTATAATCTACTATTTCAGCTGAGGTGCGTTTACATACTTTTTTTAATGCATCTTCTGCATTTTCAATTATTAATTCTTCACCAAATGCATTAATGTGGTGTTTCGTTCTACCAGAAACTTTTATTCTATGCGGACTTATACTTACAAAACGTATTGTATCTCCAATTTTATAGCGCCAAAGACCTGCATTTGTTGTAATGATAACTGCGTAGTTTTTATTAAGCTCTACATCGCTCAACGGGATTACTTTTTGATCACTTTTACCATAGGTATCCATTGGTATAAACTCATAGAAAATACCATAATCTAACATCAGTAATAAATCACCTGAATAATTTTGATCTTGGATAGCAAAAAAGCCTTCAGATGCATTGTAGATTTCGTAGTATTTAAATTGCTTTTTAGGTAATATATTACGGTACTGATCTATGTAAGGGTTAAAACTAACTCCACCATGAAAATAAACTTCGAGGTTAGGCCAAATATTAAATAGGCTATCTTTTCCTGTTGAATCTAGGACATTATTTAGTAAAACTAGCATCCATGAAGGCACACCTGCTAGGCTTGTAACATTTTCGTTTATAGTTTCATCTACAATAGCTTGCATTTTGGTTTCCCATTCACTCATTAATGAAACTTTACTACTTGGAGTACTACTGTATTCAGCCCAAAACGGCATATTATCTATAAGAATCGCACTTAAATCACCAAATGCAGTTCCGTTTTCTTTATACAATTCTTTACTGCCACCTAGTCTTAGGCTTTTGCCAGTAAATAATTGAGAATTTTCATTGTTGTTTAAGTACATACATAATAGATCTTTGCTTGCCGCATAGTGGCAATCTTCTAAAGATTCTGTACTTACAGGTATAAATTTACTTTTTGCATTTGTTGTTCCACTAGATTTTGCAAACCATTTTATAGGTGTTGGCCAATAGATATTTTGCTCACCATTTCTAGAGCGTTCTATTGATGGTTGTATGGTTTCATAATTAACAACAGGTAAGCGCTCGTTAAAATCTTTATAGCTTTTTATGGATGCAAAATCATATTTCTTTCCTGTTTCTGTATCCTTTGCAATTTTTAGAAGAGTAAAAAGCAACTCATTTTGAACTTCATTAGGGTATTTTAAAAACAATTCAATTTGATGGACTCGTTTCTTTAAGAACCAAGAAGCAATAGAATTTACAATTGGGATTGGCATGGATTGGCTATCTTTACTCGCTAAGCGAGATTTAATAAATTAATTATCGTTTGTAAACTTAAATCTTTTTTGCTTACAAGTTCTTTGTGGTTTGCCATAAGGAAGCTTGTGTGCTAAAAATACTAAATTTCTTTTATGCTTTATACCGGTGTACTAACTAAAATGCAAACCGAGTTTTTAGACCCTATTCAATATTATTTGGTTTTTAAAAATGATTTCATTCATATTAATCAGCTTTTAAATAAACCTTTTAATATTAAGCTGGTTGGTCATCAATGTTTAAGTTGTGGCTTAGATAAGCCTATTTATAGACAAGGTTTTTGTAAAAATTGCTTTTTTGATAAACCTTTTGCAGGTGATTGGATTATGCGACCTGAGCTTAGTACTGCCCATTTAGATAAAGAGGATAGGGATTTAGACTATGAGAAAAAGGTACAGTTGCAACCTCATATTGTTTACCTCGCAAATTCTAGTAATGTAAAGGTAGGAGTGACTCGTAAAAGCCAAGTACCAACACGTTGGATAGATCAAGGTGCGCATGAAGCTGTTGAAATTGTTGAGGTGCCCAATCGTTACCTCGCAGGTATAACTGAGGTAGCTTTAAAGGCTTATGTCGCTGATAAAACCAATTGGAGAAAAATGCTTAAGAATGATATTGAAGACGAAAATCTTTTAGAATGGAGACAGCATCTTAAGAAATACATACCAGATGAGGCTAGGGCTTATTTTATAGAACATAATTCTGAAACACATATTCATTTCCCTGTAAATCAGTATCCTGTAAAACCAAATAGTTTGAATCTTAAAAAGCAAATTGAATATTCAGGTAAACTAGTAGGCGTAAAAGGGCAGTATCTGATTTTTGAAGATAACACTGTTTTTAATATCCGATCTAATGAAGGACTTGTTGTAGAATTGCAGTTTTAATTGGTGTTAGCATTCCGTTAATACCGCTTTTATTTAATGAGAATTCATTAAATAAAGTTTTAGTTATGAAATCCTCACCTTTTAAGTATTTAGCCTTATGGTTGCAGGTCAAATATTTTATCGATAACGGTTTATAAGCTACTAATAGATAATTATACGCTGATAAGACTTTTTAGCATTTTTATGAAAACCGTACAGCGCATTCTTAGAGGTGCGTGCGTAAAATGAAAATTTCAGGACGTAAAACGACTACCAACAAAAAAAGAGCAATATTTCTATTGCCCTATTATATTGTGGATATTAAGACGTAAATCTATACGTTTTCAGCGTCTCTTAAACCTTGGATATACTCAGCTTTCTGAATTTCTCTTCTTCTTTTAACAGAAGGTTTTGTGAAATAACGAGATTCTCTAAGGTTTTGCATAATCTGCACATTTCTGTGTTTACGCTTGTAACGCTTAAGAGCACGTTCTATATTTTCTCCTTCTTTGATTTCGATTTTAATCATGTATCGATATATTTTTATTATATAAATTCTTGCAAATAGTCGGCAAATATATGCTAACTTATTGAAAATAAAAAATTAAATTATTTTAAATTAACCTAAATAGGTTTTTAATATTTTACTCTTACTTGCATGGCGTAATCGTCTAATACCTTTTTCCCTAATTTGTCTCACGCGTTCGCGTGTTAAGTCATAGATACTACCTATTTCTTCTAATGTCATTGGTGGTTGGTCTCCGATACCAAAGTTTAATCTAATAACATCACTTTCCTTTTGAGTAAGCGTTTCTAAAGCACGTTCTACCTCAGTATTTAAGGATGCTTTCATTAAGTCTCTATCTGGTCTAGGTGATTCGCTAGCACTTACAACATCGTACAAACTAAATGTCTCTCCATCTTTTAATGGTGCATCCATTGATAAATGACGTCCAGAATTTTTCATAGACTGCTTTACCTCGCGAACACTAATGTCTAGTTCTCTAGCAATTTCATCTGCATTTGGTGGTCTTTGGTTAACCTGCTCTAAATGCGAATACGCCTTATTAATTTTATTAATAGTACCAATCTTATTTAATGGTAACCTAACAATACGAGATTGTTCGGCTAAAGCCTGTAAAATAGCCTGTCTAATCCACCAAACAGCGTAAGATATAAATTTAAAACCTCTGGTTTCATCAAAACGCTTTGCGGCTTTTACTAGACCTGCATTGCCTTCATTAATTAAATCAGGAAGTTTTAAACCCTGATTTTGATATTGCTTTGCAACAGAAACAACAAACCTTAAGTTAGACGTTGTTAATTTATCTAAAGCTACTTGATCACCCTTTCTTATACGTTGAGCTAATTCAACTTCTTCGTCAGCAGTTATCAATGGTATTTTACTTATATCTTGAAGATATTTATCTAATGATTTATCTTCTCTATTAGTAACTTGCTTGGTGATTTTTAATTGCCTCATATATCCTCTTTAAATTTAGTGAACCCACATTATAACGTAATTATTTAGAAAAGCAAACAAAAAGGTGATTATTAACTAAAATTAACTCGTTTTTGTTTTAAATACCTAGTTTTTGGTAGAATCTTGCTCTTTTTTGCTCTTGGTTTTTTTCTTTCCTCCTAAAAGGCTACCAAGAATATTTGTAACCTCGTCTTTGGCTTTACTTGTAGAATTAGTTTTAGTACTATCTGTTTTAGTGTTTGTAGAATCTGTTTTTGTACCGTTAGAGTTTCCTCCTAAAAGACCACCCAATAAATCGTTTATTTTATCTTTTCCTTGACCAATTAATTTTTGTTTCTGTATCTCAACTAATTGTTGGGTAAGATTAGTTACTCCAGTAGTTAAATCTGTAGTAATATTAGGACTAGTAAATGTGCCTCCGATATTAGTAGTTACAGGTACTGTAATTTTATTAACCTCGTTGTCATTAATTTCACCAACTAATTGGTTGACTTCGCTACCTAAATATTTTGCAGGTACCTGTAATACAGCACTATAATTCATGGTGTTAGAGAAACTGTGAGTTCCTGACACTTCAATAGGAATATCTTTATAGTTTATAGTGAATGGCTTTACAGATACTTGGCCGTTATCAAAACTCAGTTTGGTTTTAATGTCTTTTTCGAGTTGTTTAAAATCTATAAAATTTAATTTACCAACTAAGCCAGAAAGCAGTGGGCTTTGCGCTGTATTTATTTCTGAAGTTAGTATTTCTGCAATTGCATCTCCTGAAATTGTATTTAAATCTGGCGAGAAGTTTGAATCCAAGAAACCACTTACGTCTATTGTAGAGTTAAGTTTCCCTTGTATTACTTTCGCAATAGGAGCTAAAAACTTCAACATTTCTAATTCTTTAAACGATTGTGAAATGTCAAACTGTTGCATTGCTAACTTCATATCAAAAGTTGGTTTAGCGCTTTTTGTAGATACGTTTCCAGAAATGCCTAATTGACCATTAAATAAATCGATTGTCATGTTACTTAAATTTGCATTCTGATCTTTAATGCGTAGCTGGCCTTTTACATTCTTTAAATTTAAATTATCGTAGATAACAGTCATAGCATTTGCAGTGATTGTACAATCTAAAAAAGCTGGAATTTTAAGTGATTCCTTATCAGGTGTTGTTTTGTTCGAAGTTTTTGAAGCGGTTTCATCTTCTACCATAAAATCTGAAATCGCAAACATATTTGAGTTAACATTAAAATCACCTTGAAGGTTTTTATCACTTAATAAGAATCCAAGTAAGTTGTTAATTGTTCCTGTAGCAGAAAAATCACTTTTACCTGTTAAAGCATCAAAACTATTCAAACTAACTGTTCCTGGTTTAAAGGTTAAATCTGCTTTATTAATTTGAATTGGATTTACGATGTCATCAGAAGAAAACACAAAACCAGTTAGCGAAACACTTCCATTATTTTTAATACGTTGGTAAGCGTTTGTTTCTATTGCATTCATATCAAAAGTCGTATTCAGTTTCCCTTTTAGAATTCCGTTGAGCTGATTTTTGAGTTCAACAGGATACGCTTTTGAAATATTAGCTAAGTTTAAAACACCGTCTAAATTCCCGTTTACTAGCATATTACCAGTAAGGTTTTTTATATGTGCTTCAGACTTAAAGACATCTTCATCTATTTTAAAGTTGAGCTTATTAATATCTACAAACGTATCATCAACATTACCAGTTGTGTTTTTTACAGAAGCGTCAATCATAATATTAGTCACGCTTTTAGGAAGATCTGGGTATTTAAAAGAGGCGTTGTCTGAATGCATATTAATATCTAACGTCGGAATAGTCTTCTCAGACACCAAACCTTTAATAATTCCGTTAACCGTAAAATTTCCTGTTGTATTTACATTTTCTATATTCTTAGCATAGGCCTTTGGTATCACAGCAAGTAAATCTTTAAAAGAAGACTCAGGATTTTTAAAAGTAAGGTCTATTTGCTGTCCTTTTTCAACCATTTGCACAAAACCTTCAAACTCTAAAGGCAATGCGTTGATGTAGCCTTTATTGTCCTTAAAAGTGTATTTCTGTTGCTCTAAATCTAAATCGATGAGTGCGTCTAGTTTTATAATATTGTTACTTAAATATTCAGTACTGTCTATAGAAATGCTAATTTTAGCTTCGGTTTTTGTGTCTAATTCTGAGAGTCCACCAGAAAAAACACCTTTTCCGTTATGGTTAATTTCTGTTGCATAAAATAACGTGTTGGTGCCTTCGTCTATATAAGTAAGAGCACTATTGTTAAGTTCGTAATTTTTAATATCAAAGCTAAAGCTACCAGAAGTTGTGTCAGTTGTTACTTCATTAGATACTTCACCTTCTTTTGTGATATCGTAGTTTACAGAGCCATTTTTATTGGTCTTAAGCGTTAATAAAAGTTCATCTGCAATAATTTCATTTATAACAAGTGGTGCTTCTGTGCCTTTAAATAATTGCATCAAAGGCATTTCAAAAGACAACGATTTTGCTGTGGCAAATGTTTCGTCTTTAAATGGTGCACGATTTATAATTTTTAGATTCTCTACACTCACTTCAGCTTTTGGGAAACTACTGATTAGACTCAAACGAATATCGTCAAAACTTAAATCTGCATCTAGGTTTTCATCTGCATAATTCTGAACGATAGCATCTATTTTAGATTCTAAAACAAATGGAATAGTAATAAGTATGGCGATGAAAAGTAATAAGATGATTCCAATAATTTTGAAAATTTTCTTCATAGGGTGTTTTGTGATTTTAGAATAGCTTCTATATATATTATACGCAAAGTTCAGTAGAATAGTTGTGATTTTAAGAAACTTTAGTAAGATTTTAATGATTTAATACTGCCAAAAGCTTATCGATACGATTTCTCATTCTTTAGAATTACTCAAAGTGAGGCTATTATTAATAAGCTACGTCAGTTGGAGTAAAATTGTTTTCGCAATTTTGTATCGAGAACAAATTCAATTAAAGAAGATTAATTTCCTCGTTCACTTTTAGATTGAATCTTTTTCGGAATAAATAAACACCCAAATATAAAAACGGTGTATCTAATGCAGCTACTAAAACTTTAAAGAAAAATCCGCTGATTAATAAACCTTTAAAGCTAGACCAAGGTAAAACGTCGAAATAACACAATAAAGTGATAATAGATAGAGTGTCTATAAATTGTGATATCCACGTTGAAAAATTATTACGCAACCACAAATGTTTGCCTTTCGTGAGATTTTTCCAAAAGTGATAAATTTTAATATCTATAAATTGAGCAAATAAATAAGCAAACATACTAGAGCCAACAGCTACAATAGTTTTACTAAAGACATTAGTGAAAGTAGAATCGTTTATTGGTGAATTATCTAAAGCGGGAACATAATCTGCAATCAAAACTATACCTACAGAAAAAATTGAAGCAAAAATACCAGCAATTACCATGTCGTTGGCGCGCTTTTTACCATAAATTTCGCTGATTAAATCGGTAATTAAAAAGGTGATAGGATAAGGTAAAATACCAACTGAAATCTCGAAGAGATTAGACCCAAATATTTTAGTATCAATTGGATACCAATAGAAAAACTTTTGAAATATTAAGTTAGAAACGACAAGCGATGTTATGAAAAGCGCACCCAAAAGGAAGTAAATACGTTGTGCTAAAAGTTTGTCTTTTAAAGGCATTAAAAATTGTCAATAAATAGTTGATGTAAAGATAAAGTAATAAAATTTGTTTTAGTTATTTTGCTAATTCTATGACACCAACCAAAACTATTTACATAGCATTAGGAACTAACAAAGGCAATAAACTGCAGTATTTGCAGTCTGCTGTTGATGCTATTTTCGTTAAAATTGGTGCAGTTAAAAAGATTTCTAAAGTTTATGTTACACCAGCTTTAGGTTTTAAAGGTGATGATTTTTACAACGCTTGTATAAAAGTCGAAACCGATTTGAAACCTAAAAAAGTACTGAAAGAACTTCAAGCGATTGAATTTAAATTAGGAAGAACAACAAAAACAAGCAATGGTTATGAAGCTCGCGAAATAGATTTAGATATTCTGTTTTATGAAGCTGCTATTATTGAAGAGAAACATTTAGTTATTCCACATCCCGAAATGCAAAAACGCAAGTTCGTTTTGCAACCACTTAAAGACATAGCAAAAGATGTTGAGCATCCTGTACTAAAAAAATCAATCGATGATTTATTGGTGGAATGTAAAGACGAATCGGTTATAGAGCCTATTAAAATTTGGTTAAAGAATCCAAATAAATCTTACGCCTTTGGTAACTATAATTACATTGCTATTGAAGGAAATATTGGTGCTGGTAAAACCAGTTTAGCTAATAAAATAGCTCAAGATTTTAATGCGAAGCTAATCTTAGAGCGTTTTGCAGATAATCCATTTTTGCCCAAATTTTACAAAGAGCCAGAGCGTTATGCCTTTACTCTAGAAATGTCCTTTTTAGCAGATCGTTACCAGCAAATCAGTGATGATTTGTCACAGCTAGATTTATTTAAAGATTTTATGATAAGTGATTACGATGTTAATAAATCACTCATTTTTTCGAAAGTGACTTTGCCAGAAGATGAGTTTAGGTTGTATCGTAAATTGTTTAATCAGGTTTACAAGGATATTGCTAAGCCAGATTTATATATTTACTTATACCAAAACACGGAACGTTTGCAGGCTAATATTAAAAAGCGTGGTCGTAATTACGAAAAGGATATAAAGGACGAATACTTAGAAAAAATAAATACAGGTTATCTCGAATTTTTAAAAAGTCAGCCTGAAATGAATGTAAAGATTATTGATATTTCGGAACGGGATTTTGTAAAGAGTCGTGCCGATTATTTGTGGTTGTTAGGTGAAGTGAATTCTTAGTATTCAGTTTGGGCTATGGGCTTATCGATTCCCATTCGGACTTGTCACTTTAAATTGTTTCAGAACTAAACTCCTTTTATAAACTATAAAGTACCGTTTTTATAACCCCTTTGTTGTTTTCTAGAACAAAACTTGAAAGATGATCTTCTCCTTTTACTTCTAAATTAAAAGGCGCTTCTAATAGGTTAAGACCACTGTTTTGTTTCAATCTAATGCCTTGTCCTGAGATAATATCTTTGTTTGGTGAGAAATTTCCTTTAGGAATATGTTCAGTAAGAATTACATATTTATATGCGCTTAGTTTTTTGGTAATCTTTTGTATTTCAGTATTAGATAAATGTTGTAGTACTTGCCTTAATATTATACAATCTGTTTGGGGAATTTTGTCTTCAACAATATCCAAACACTGAAACTCTAAGTTGTCTTCTTTAAAAAGCGTTTTATTTCTTTCAATAAGATGTTCAACAATATCAATGGCAATATAATTTTGTGTGTATTTCGTTAGGTGTTTCCCAATATTAAAATCACCGCAGCCTAAATCACAAACCGCTAGTGAACGGTTGTAAAATTCTAAAAATGTAATTACAGCGTCTAAATAAGGTTGGACAATTTTTAAATCATGAGAGCCTTCACCTGAATAAAAGTCAAATTTTTTTCCACCCCAAAGTTTCATTTCGTAAACTTGATTCATAGCATCTTTTGTTGGCCAAGGTGTCTTAGTTCTTTTCGTCATCAATTATGGTTAATATATAGTTTCCAGTCCTAGTAGCAGTTTTCAAAAAGAGGAGTCGGAATGGGTTATATTTCAGAGTATTCTCTTTTGAGAAATTTAGACGGGGTTCTTCATTTTGCTAAATACATCCCAAACCACAACGCCACAACTCACAGAAACATTCAATGAATGTTTAGTGCCATATTGCGGAATCTCAATCACAACATCACTAGCATCGACCACATTCTGCGAGACACCTTTAACTTCATTGCCAAAAACAAAAGCATGTTTAGTGTTGGGTTGAGGTTTAAAATCGTTTAGCATCGTTGCGTTTTCGGCTTGTTCAATGCTGATAATTTTTATGTTTTCAGCTTTCAGTTTTTCAACTAAATCAATAGTGTTTTCTGTGTATTCCCAATCTACCGTTTCTGTACTTCCTAATGCAGTTTTTCTAATATCATTATGAGGTGGTTGCGCTGTAATACCACAGAGGTAAATCTTTTCAATTAAAAAGGCATCACTCGTTCTAAAGACAGAGCCTATATTATTTAAACTTCTAATATTATCTAGAATAATAATGATAGGAGTTTTTTTAGCCGTTTTAAATTCAGAAATATCTAATCGGTCTAATTCTTCATTTTTTAGTTTTCGCATGTTGAAATCTTGGCATTTTTGTAGATAACTTCTTTTGCTTTCCTTTTATAGAACAAGGGTATTTAGCTAAATTAGCACACTTACATTTTTCACAAAAATAGAATTTAAAACTTAGACTACCATTGGCTAAAAAAGTAAAAAAAGAAACTCCGTTGATGAAGCAGTATAATGCTATAAAGGTGAAATATCCTGATGCGTTGTTATTATTTAGAGTTGGTGATTTCTACGAGACCTTTGGTAGCGATGCTATAAAAGCGTCTAAAATTTTAGATATTATCTTAACAAAGCGTGGTGCTGGTAGTGAGAGCGAGATAGAATTAGCTGGTTTTCCGCACCATTCGTTAAATACTTATTTACCAAAATTGGTAAGGGCTGGTGAGCGGGTTGCTATATGTGACCAATTAGAAGATCCTAAACAAACTAAAACTATTGTAAAACGTGGTGTAACCGAATTAGTAACACCAGGTGTGGCTTTCAATGATGATATTTTACATTCTAAATCTAACAACTTTTTAGCGGCTGTTTATTTTGAAAAAAAGAAGATTGGTGTATCATTTTTAGACATTTCTACAGGTGAATTTTTAACATCTCAAGGTAATGCTGAGTATATTGATAAGTTGCTTCAGAATTTTAGCCCGAGTGAGGTTTTAATTTCTAAACAAAATAGAAAGTTATTTTCTGAAACCTTCGGTAATGACTTTCATACATTTTATTTAGAGGATTGGGTTTTTCAAGCCGATTATGCAAATGAAACCTTAACCAAACATTTTAATACTAAAACATTAAAAGGGTTTGGTATCGAGGATCTATATGAAGGTATAATAGCCTCTGGTGTTGTATTACATTATTTAAGTGAAACACGTCACAATAAATTAGAGCATATTGCAACGATTTCTAGAATTGCAACGGATGATTATGTGTGGATGGATAAATTCACCATTAGAAATCTAGAGCTTTACAACTCAACAAATGTAAATGCAGTCACACTAATTAATGTTATAGATAAGACTATTTCAGCAATGGGTGGACGAATGTTGAAACGTTGGTTGGCTTTGCCACTTAAGAACGCCGAAAAAATAAAGCAACGACACGAGGTTGTAAAGTATCTTTTAGAGAAAGAGGCCGTTCTTCAGAAAACACAAGGGCAAATAAAGCATATTGGTGATATTGAACGCTTAATTTCAAAAATTGCAACAGTTAAAGTGAGTCCGCGAGAAGTGATTCAACTTAAAAATTCTTTAGAAGCTATTGTGCCAATTAAGTCTATTGCAGAAACTTGTGACAACGAAGCTTTAAAAATCTTAGGTGATAATTTGCACCGTTGTGATTTGCTTCGCGAAAAAATAAAGGAAACACTAAACGAAGAAGCGCCTGTAAATGTTTTAAAAGGTAATTCTATTGCTGACGGATTTTCAGAAGAATTAGATGAGTTAAGGGGTTTGTCTCAATCTGGTAAGACCTACTTAGATAATATGCTAAAGCGCGAAAGTGAGCGCACAGGAATCACGTCTTTAAAAATTGCGTCTAACAACGTTTTTGGATATTATATCGAAGTAAGAAATTTACATAAAGATAAAGTTCCGGAACAATGGATACGTAAGCAAACCCTAGTTAATGCAGAACGTTATATTACAGAAGAGCTTAAAGAATA
>TARA_R100001369_G_scaffold81196_2_pt1 | contig 34543 bp, 31 predicted proteins | sample TARA_R100001369 | Tara Oceans TARA_R100001369 (sample SAMEA2621528) | marine metagenome | biome: marine biome (ENVO:00000447); feature: surface water layer (ENVO:00002042); material: "saline water (ENVO:00002010), including plankton (ENVO:xxxxxxxx)" | depth 5 m
AGCCGCAGGGGCGATTGCCAAGAAATATTTGGCCACCCAAGGTGTTCAGATTCGCGGTTATATGAGCCAGCTAGGCCCCATTAAGATTGATTTTAAACAGTGGGAGTCGGTGGATAAAAATGCCTTTTTCTGCCCCGATCCAGAGCGCGTCGCCGAACTGGAAGCCTATATGGATCAGCTGCGCCGCGATCAGGATTCGGTAGGTGCCGAGATCACCGTGATTGCCGAAGGGGTGCCGGTAGGGCTGGGCGAACCGGTGTTTGACCGCCTGGATGCTGACCTAGCGCATGGTTTGATGAGTATTAATGCGGTAAAAGGTGTGGAGATAGGCGCAGGGTTTGGTTGTGTGGCCCAGCGGGGCAGTGAACACCGTGACGAGATGACGCCTGAAGGCTTTCACTCCAATCATGCTGGAGGCGTACTGGGTGGTATTTCCAGCGGCCAACCCATTGTGGCTCGCTTAGCGCTAAAACCGACGTCCAGCATTACCACACCTGGCCGCTCTATCGATATCCATGGACAGGCCGTCGAAGTGATTACCAAAGGGCGTCACGACCCCTGCGTGGGTATTCGCGCAACGCCCATTGCTGAGGCGATGATGGCGATTACGTTGCTGGATCACTGGCTGCGTCATCGCGGCCAGAATAGTGAGGTGAGCGTTGATACGCCGCGTTTATCCCAGCGCTAACGCAATACGGTGAGGTTTGCAGTTCACTGCTACACTCAAACAAAACAGTGCAGGAGCCGCCTATGAAGATTAACGTTGAGTTTGATCTTACCCCGGACGAGTTTCGCCAATCTCTGGGGTTGCCGGATGTCGAAGCCTTCCAGAAAAATCTGCTGGAAAATATCCAGCGGCAAATGGAGTCTGGGGTAGAGGGCTACGACCCCATGAGTCTTATGAGGCCCTTTCTCCAGCAGCCGATGATGCAGCAAGGGCTCTCTCAAGGGCTATCTGAAGGGCTGTCTCAAGGGCTAGCCAACTTCGGCACTTATCAGCAAATGATGTTGGATATGTTGCGCCAAGCGGGCAGTGCCAGCACTAATTCCACTAGTACCTCTTCGGCTAACGGCAGTGCGTCTGAGCAGGGTGGTAACACCAGCACTAAAAGCAGTGCGGCGAGTTCCAGGGCGAGCAGTACTAATAATAGTGCCAATAAAAGTACCAGTAGTGGTGGTAAGGCCAAGTCAACAGCGTCGTCGCGCTCACGTTCCGGCTCAAGCACACGCTCAACATCCAAGCGCAGTGATTCATAAATCAGTAACGATAGACTGGCAAAAATAGATTGTGGGGAAGTGAGAAAGCGCTTGGTAAAGATCGCTAATGGCGATATGAGAGAGGCAATGCAGAGACGTTTTTGCAGCGTTACTGAATGCAGCTACTTAAAACAGTGTCGCTGTTGCAATGCAGCATGCCAAGGACTACTCTTTTTGCAGTGCAGCAAATCAAGGTAAGGCAAGATCAGTTAGATCACTATGAGTCACTCCAAGGCTCATGCCAAGGAACTAAACAGGAGCAGACACTATGCAAGATAATATGATGGACGCCTTCAACGCCCAAACTAAGCAAATGTTTGAGCCCATGCGTAAAATTAATTCGCTGATGCTCAACAACATGGAAAAAATGACCCAGTATCAGCTGGAAGCCATGAAGCGCTACAGCCAGATGGGTACAGAGCGCATCCGTAGCGCCACTGAAATTCAAGACGCAGAAAGCCTGCGTGATTTTGGCACCAAGCAAGCTGAAATGATGAACGAGCTTTCCCAGCAGATGCAGGAAGACGCGCGTGTCATGAGCGAAATGAGCCTGCAGTTTAAGTCTGAAATGGAAAAAATGTTCAGCGAAGCCGGTCAGCAAATGTCCGAGCAAGCCAAGGCTGCTACTAAAAGCGAGCAACCTGCCAAAGCCTCTAGTCAGTCATCGCGCAAAAGCTGATTAGTGACTTCATCGCGGCGCTCAAGGGCGCCGCGATGCATTTATAAGCTTAAATTTATATATGCTTACATAGCCAAAGTGGTCGGTGCGCCCGAAGATAGGCGTAGGGAGAATGAGTATGCAGTCAGCGTGGCACAATCCGTTCCAGGCAATATCACAAGGGCTATCTGACAGCCTGTCTCAAGGACTTTCTCAAAGACTCTCTCAAGGACTGCCTGAAGGGTTATCTCCAGCGGAGATAGAAGCCTGGAATAATCAGCTTAAAGAGATTAGCGAACAGTACCAAGGATTGATGCAGGATCTGCTTTCCCGTATTGCGCCCAGTGAAGCCGCCGACTCAATTTACAGTGATATGCGTGAAAGCTTTGAAGCGGGTGCGCAGTCATTAATGCAAAACCCTACGCTGCTGTGGGAAACCCAGAACCGTTTGCTTCAAGACCAGTGGCTATTGTGGCAGCAAGCCCTGCGTGGCATGGCTGGCGAGCAAATAACGCCGCTGATTACCCCGGCTAAAAGTGACCGTCGCTTCAAAGATGAAGCATGGACTCAAGACCCTCACTACATGGCCATTATGCAGCAGTACTTACTGTTCTCGCAGATGGTAGAAGAGCTGGTTGAAAGCTTAAGTGGGTTGGATGAAACCCAGAAGCGTAACTTGATGTTTTACGCCCGCCAGTTGGTCAATGCGATGGCGCCAACTAACTTTATGACCACCAACCCAGAGGTTATGCGCCGCACTATTGAGACCCGTGGTCAAAACCTAGTGGATGGTTTAGCCCGTTTACGTGAAGATTTAGGTAACTCTGGTGAAGGTATCAACGTCCGCATGACAGACCGCGCTGCCTTTGGCGTGGGCGAAAACATTGCGGTAACGCCCGGTTCGGTGGTGTATGAAAATGAACTGATCCAGTTGATCCAATATACGCCAACGACGGAAAAGACCTTTAAAACGCCGTTGCTAATGGTGCCGCCGTGGATCAATAAGTATTACATTCTCGATCTGCGCGAAGATAACTCAATGGTGAAGTGGCTGGTGGATCAAGGCCATACGGTATTCTTGATCTCTTGGCGTAATCCTGGCCCGGAGCATCGCGATATCACCTGGGCTGACTATATGCAGATGGGGCCGATCAGCGCGATAGAAGCTATCGAGCAGGCCTGTGGCGAGAAATCGGTTAATCTACTCAGCTACTGTGTCGGCGGCACGTTAACGGCATCGACGGTAGCGTACCTCACCAGCACTCGGCGTGGGCGCAAAGTAAAGTCGGTGACCTATATGGCCACGCTGCAGGATTTCCGTGATCCTGGCGATATCGGTGTATTTCTCAATGAGCGGGTGGTTGAAGGGATTGAACAAACGCTAGAAGCGAAGGGCTACCTTGATGGCCGCTCGATGGCTTACACCTTCAACTTGTTGCGTGAGAATGACCTGTTTTGGTCGTTCTACATTAATAACTACTTGAAGGGTGAGACGCCTGCCGCCTTTGATCTACTCTACTGGAATACCGATGGTACCAATTTAACCGCAGGTACCCATGCCTGGTATTTACGCCATATGTACTTAGAGAACCGCTTGGTTGAGCCCGGCGGCATTGAGCTGGATGGCGTGAAAATTGATCTGCGCAAGGTGTCGGCTCCCAGCTATTTCGTTTCCACCAAAGAAGACCACATCGCCAAATGGAACAGTACTTACTATGGGGCGTTGCTACCCAAAGGGCCGGTTACCTTTGTGCTAGGCGGCTCGGGTCATATCGCAGGTATCGTCAACCCGCCTAATAAAAATAAGTATGGCTACTGGACTAACGACACACTACCTGAAAACCATGAGGAGTGGCTTGCAAGTGCTACGGCTCAGGAGGGCTCCTGGTGGCCTCACTGGCAGGCGTGGATGACCGACAATGGCTATGCCGATAGCGAAAAAATGGTGCCTGTACGTCAACCCGGTGACGGCGAGCTCAAGGTGATCGAGCCTGCGCCAGGGCGTTATGTGAAAACCACCATTCCCGAAGTGCTGGGAGAAGTCCCGTCTAAGTCTTAATGGCGTGTCTTAATGGCGTCGTCGCTGATGTCAAAACCCAAAAAGCCCGCTGAAAATCAGCGGGCTTCGTTTTATCATGGTTCAATTACGAATTAAGTAGTCGAAAGCGCCCAGCGACGCTTTGGCGCCTTCGCCCATGGCGATGATGATCTGCTTGTAGGGCACGGTAGTTACATCGCCTGCAGCGAAGACGCCGGGCACCGATGTCATACCGTGAGCATCGACGATGATCTCACCGCGGGGCGTCATTTCTATTGGAGAACCTTTCAACCACTCGGTGTTAGGCACCAGACCAATCTGAACAAAAATACCTTCCAGCGCGATGGATTTGCTCTCATCGGTGGTGCGGTCTTTATAGTTCAAGCCATTCACACGGCTGCCATCGCCCGTTACTTCGGTGGTTTGTGCGTTGAGGATAATATCGACGTTAGGCAGACTCTTGAGCTTTTTCTGCAGCACCGCGTCGGCGCGCATCTCACCCATAAACTCTACGAGCGTGACATGGCCGACAATACCCGCCAGATCAATCGCCGCTTCAACGCCAGAGTTACCTCCGCCAATCACCGCTACCCGCTTACCTTTGAACAGCGGGCCGTCACAGTGAGGGCAGTAAGCCACCCCTTTGTTGCGGTACTGCTGTTCGCCGGGCACATTCATTTCGCGCCAGCGGGCACCCGTCGCCAGTACCAGGGTTTTGCTCTTAAGCGTCGCACCCGACTCCAAAGTAATTTCGTGCAGCCCACCTTCAGCCTCGGCTGCTTTAAATGCTGTGGCAAGCTGCAGGTTCATGACATCGACTTCGTAATCTTTTACGTGCTCTTCAAGCGCGCTAACCAGCTTGGGGCCTTCGGTATGGGAAATGGAGATAAAGTTTTCAATTCCCATGGTGTCAGCCACCTGACCACCGAAACGCTCAGCGGCAATGCCGGTGTTAATGCCTTTGCGTGCTGAGTAAATAGCGGCTGCCGCGCCTGCCGGGCCACCACCAATGACAAGCGTATCGAAAGCGGCTTTCTCGTTTAGCTTTTTGGCATCGCGTTCTGCGGCACCTGTATCAACTTTGACCAAAATTTGCTCAAGGGTCATGCGGCCTTGATCGAACGGCTTACCGTTCAGATAGATGCTTGGCACTGACATGATTTCCCGCGACTCAACTTCGTCCTGAAACAGAGCCCCGTCAATAGCGACGTGACGAACGTTCGGGTTGAAGATAGCCATGAGGTTAAGCGCTTGAACCACGTCAGGGCAGTTCTGGCACGAGAGCGAGTAGTAAGTCTCGAAAAGCATCTCACCGTCGAGGGCTTTGATTTGGTCGAGTAGCTCAGTAGACGTTTTAGGTGGATGGCCGCCGACTTGCAGCAGTGCCAACACCAGCGACGTGAACTCGTGGCCCATGGGGATACCGGCAAACACCACGCCAGTCTCTTCACCAGGGCGGTTGATCGCAAACGATGGCGTGCGGGCGTCCTGACCATCGCTGTGTAGGGTAATCTTATCGCTCAGGCTGCTGATGTCCTCAAGCAGGCCGAGAAGTTCTTGTGACTTGGCACCGTCATCGAGGGAGGCAACGATCTCGAACGGCTGAGTCACTTTTTCCAGATACGCTTTTAACTGGGATTTTAAATTGGCGTCCAGCATGACGATCGCTTCCTCGCAGTAAACATGTCGGTGTTTGATCACAGGACACACAGTAAAAACGTGCCCTTAAAAAAACACCCGAGCTGGTGCCCGGGTGTCGCGCTGCCAAATAGAGCTACTAGAGGCTTAAAAAATGTCCGTTTGGCAGCCGTGGGCAGTTTAGATTTTGCCTACGAGATCCAGCGAGGGCGCGAGTGTTTCTTCGCCTTCTTTCCATTTAGCCGGGCACACTTCGTTCGGGTTGGCACGAACGTATTGAGCAGCTTTCACTTTACGCAGCAGCTCTTCGGCGTTACGGCCAATGTTGCCAGCGTTGATTTCGACAATTTGGATTTTACCGTCGGGGTCGACAACGAAAGTGCCACGCTCAGCGAGCCCCGCTTCTTCAATCAACACTTCGAAGTTACGTGAAATCTGTAGTGTGGGATCGGCGATCATTGGGTACTGCAGCTTGCCGATAGTCTCTGAGCTGTCATGCCACGCTTTGTGAGTAAAGTGGGTGTCGGTTGAAACGCTGTAGATTTCAACGCCCAGCTTCTTGAACTCGGCATAGTTATCGGCCAAATCGCCCAGCTCAGTGGGGCAAACAAAGGTAAAGTCGGCCGGGTAGAAGAAGAAAATAGACCACTTGCCTTGTAGATCCGCTTCAGTCACATCGACAAATTCGCCATTCAGGTAAGCAGTGGCTTTAAACGGTTTTACTTCAGTGTTGATCAAGGACATTCAGATAATCTCCAGTTGTCATGAGTGTAGGGTTTATAAAGTAGTGCTAATGCTAACGGCTAACGACTAATGTCTAAAATTAAAAAAAGCCATCCAGCTAATAGCATTACCCTATTGGCGAATCAAAGGTCGCTGTTTTGCTAGACAATTAATGGGGGCGTTAGACAAAAATACAAGAATTTTTCACATTGGCTTGCGGTAGGCGTCACTGCACCGCAAAATTCGCACGGTCAGCATTATGGCCTACGCTATTGTTAGCCGCTGACGGCTGTTTCCGACAGCGGTAGGGCACATTTGGTAAAAAAATTGGCAAAACATTTGGCTGAATTGTTTAGTGAATGGCTAAGACAACAGGAGCAGTGATAATGGGGAACATCCACAAACTTTCCGCGGCCGTTGCGGCTATCTCATTCGCCGCAGCGGCTAGCGCTGCCCACGCCGAAGAGGTGCGGGTGTTTAACTGGTCAGACTACATTGCTCCGGAAACGCTGGAAAAATTTACCGAGCGAACCGGCATTGAAGTGACTTATGACGTTTATGACAGCAATGAAATTTTGGATGCCGCACTGCTCGCCGGACGTTCCGGCTACGATGTAGTGGTTCCTTCTACCTACTACTTCACCCGCCAAGTGAAGGCAGGTGTTTTTCAGCCGCTCAATCATGAATTGCTGCCCAATTTAGACAACCTTAACCCCGAACTGATGGCCAACCTGGAAACCATCGATGCCGGTAGCGAATACTCGGTTCCCTATATGTGGGGTACTAATGGGATCGGCTATAACGTTGACCGGGTAAAAGAAATTTTGGGTGACGACGCACCGGTAGATAGCTGGGCACTGCTGTTTGATCCTGAAATAACCGCTGCATTGAGCGAAGCAGGCTGCGGCTTGTCGATGCTGGATTCTGCCGATGAAATGCTCTCGCCCGCCATGGCGTACCTGGGTTTTGATCCCCTGAGTGAAAATCTGGACGATATTGAAGCCGCTGGTGAACTGATTGCCGGCGTTCGCGACGACATGACCTATTTTCACTCCTCCCGCTATGTGTCCGATCTGGCGAATGGTGATATCTGCGTAGCCGCTGGCTACTCGGGTGATATTTTCCAGGCCGCCGATCGTGCCGAAGAAGCAGGGCGTGATTTCACCATCGCCTACAGCATTCCTAAAGAAGGCGCCGCGCTCTGGTTCGATATGATGGCAGTACCTGCCGATGCACCTAACACTGAAAACGCTCACGCCTTTATTAACTTTATCCTCGACCCGGAAATCGCCGCTGAAATTACCGAGTACGTGCGTTATGCCAATCCTAACGCGGCGGCCAATGAATATCTCTCTGAAGAGATCATCAATGACCTGGCTATCTACCCAGAAACCGAGGTCATGCAAAACCTATACGTGCAGGCTGAAAAGCCTCAAGATGTGCTGCGTGCTCGTACGCGCATTTGGAACCGCGTAAAGTCTGGTCGTTAAACCGACATTTATCCGACGGCGGGCCTGGGGTTAATTCTCTCTGGCTCGCTGCTCGTCTTTTTTAATGCCCGGATTGCCGGGCCTTTTGATGGGAGTGGCGAATGGTCACTACGCCCCTGTCGAACGAGCCTTCATCTGCTTCGCCAATCACGCCTTCTTCGTCGCGCCCCCAGGGTAAAACCCCGCGGTTTGCTGAAGATGTGGTGCTGGAAGTAAAACGCTTAAGCAAGCGGTTTGATGATGCGCTGGCGGTGGATGATGTCAATTTGCAGGTTAAGCGCGGAGAAATTTTCGCGCTATTAGGTGGTTCCGGGTCAGGTAAATCAACCCTGCTGCGCATGTTGGCGGGCTTTGAGACGCCCTCCGAAGGGCGTATTTTATTAGACGGTGAAAATATCACCGCTATGCCTCCGCACAAGCGGCCTATCAATATGATGTTCCAGTCCTATGCGTTGTTTCCGCATATGACGGTGGCGCAGAATATTGCCTTTGGTTTAAAGCAGGACAAGCTCCCCAAAGCGGATATCGACGCTCGCGTCGCGCAAATGTTGAAACTGGTGCATATGGAGCGCTTTGCCAAACGCAAACCGCATCAACTCTCTGGCGGCCAGCGCCAGCGTGTAGCACTGGCGCGTTCGCTGGCCAAGCGGCCTAAGCTGTTACTATTAGACGAGCCCATGGGCGCACTGGATAAAAAACTGCGCACTGAAATGCAGCTTGAAGTGGTCGAGATCATCGAACAGGTGGGCGTTACCTGCATTATGGTCACTCACGACCAGGAAGAGGCGATGACCATGGCCGATCGTGTGGCGATCATGGCCGATGGCTGGATTGAGCAGATAGGCTCGCCGATCGATATTTATGAAAGCCCGGTGAGCCGTATGGTGGCGGAATTCGTCGGTACGGTGAATCTGTTTGAAGGCGAGATTAGCGAAGATGCTGCTGACCACTGCCGCATCGTCGCTCCCGCGCTCGAGCGGCCCATCTATATTGACCACGGTATTACTACCCAGGCGGTAGATCGGCGGGTTTGGGTCGCGCTGCGCCCTGAGAAAATTTGGCTCACCCGTGAAAAGCCCACTACGGAGTACAACTGGGCGGCTGGCAAGGTGGATGATATTGCCTATTTAGGCGGTTTCTCGCTCTACTACGTGCGCACCCAGTCGGGCCAAATCATTAAAGTCAGTATGGCCAATACAGAGCGTCGCGGTGATCGACCTACCTGGGAAGACAGTGTGTATGTCTACTGGGAAGATCACAGTACGATTGTTTTGAACCGCTAGCGTCTTGAGCTGCTAACGCTTTGAATTGCGATAGTGGCGCATTCCTTACCGCGAGGAGACTGCCTTTAATGAAGTTATCTCGTTCTTCAGCACTGCTCAAACGCTTGCAGCTGGGGCGCCGAGCAGTGATCGCGTTTCCGCTCGTGTGGCTGACGCTGTTTTTTTTACTGCCCTTTGCGCTGGTGCTCAAAATCAGCCTCTCCGAAGCGGCGATTGCGATTCCGCCCTATGGCCCGCTGCTTGAGTACGCCGATCAGACGCTGCATGTCTTTCTTAATCTGGGCAATTATCTCTTTCTGCTCTCAGATTCGTTGTACATCGCCGCCTATTGGGGCTCGGTGAAAACGGCGTTTATTGCCACGCTGGCCTGTTTGTTGCTCGGTTACCCGATGGCGTATGCCATGGCCCGAGCCCCGGCACGCTGGCAGCTGCTGTTACTGCTGCTGGTCATGTTGCCGTCATGGACGTCGTTTTTGATTCGTGTCTATGCCTGGATGGGAATTCTAAGCAACAGTGGGTTAATCAATAACCTGTTGATAGGGATTGGTCTGATTGATTCGCCGCTGCGCATGATGAATACCCAGTTTTCAGTGACCATCGGCATCGTATACGCCTACTTGCCGTTCATGGTGTTGCCGCTATATGCCCACTTAACGCGCATGGATAACTCGTTGCTAGAGGCCGCTGCAGATCTTGGCTCGCGCAAGCTCAATACCTTTATCAAAGTCACCTTGCCGCTCTCTACAGGAGGTATTGTGGCCGGTTCGATGCTGGTGTTCATTCCTGCGGTAGGGGAGTTTGTGATTCCTGAACTGCTTGGTGGCCCTGATACGTTAATGATTGGCAAAGTGCTGTGGGAGGAGTTCTTCCTCAACCGTGACTGGCCGGTGGCGTCGGCGCTGGCCATGGTGATGCTACTGCTGTTACTGGTGCCGATTGTCTGGTTTCATCGCTATCAGTCCAAGGAGCTTGAATAATGAGCATGCGACGGCCGAACTTCTCGACGGTCATGCTGGTGCTTGGTCTGCTGTTTCTTTACCTGCCGATGTTTGTGCTGGTGGTGTATTCGTTTAACGCATCGAAACTGGTCACGGTGTGGGCGGGGTTTTCCACTCAGTGGTACGGCGAGCTGTTTCGAGATCAGCAGATTTTGTCGGCGGTATGGACGAGCCTGCGCATCGCATTTTTCGCGGCCAGCATGGCGGTTTGCCTGGGCACCGTGGCAGCCTTTGTAATGACGCGCTATGGCCACTTCCGAGGCAAAACGGCACTGTCGAGTATGGTCACAGCGCCGCTGGTGATGCCTGAAGTCATCACGGGTCTTTCGCTGCTGCTGCTATTTGTGCAGATGGCGCAGATTACCGGTTGGCCAGCCGATCGGGGCATGGCAACCATTTGGATTGCTCACACCACCTTTTGCAGTGCCTATGTGGCGGTCGTGGTGGCTGCGCGGCTGCGGGAAGTGGATCACTCCATTGAAGAGGCCGCCATGGATTTGGGCTCACCTCCAGTGAAAACCTTTTTTTCTATCACGTTGCCGATCATTACCCCCGCGCTGGCTGCAGGCTGGCTGCTGGCGTTTACCCTCTCTCTGGATGACCTGGTGATCGCCAGCTTTGTTTCAGGCCCAGGGGCCAATACGCTGCCGATGGTGGTGTTTTCGTCTGTGCGTATGGGGGTGTCGCCGAAGATCAATGCGCTTGCTACATTGATCATCCTAACGGTATCGCTGGCGACGCTGTTAGCGTGGTTTTTTATGCGGCGTAATGAGACCCGGCGGAAGGCTGCTCTACGAGACGTTTAGATCAAGCTATAGAACGTCGTCGTCGCGCCCGGCGACGACGCTATCGAGTTCTCCGGTCATCGGTGAGACGATGATCTGTAGCTGGATGGGCGCGCAGCATTGATGGCAATCCTCCCAGGTATCATGGCTGCCCTGTGACGTATCAATCAGGAAGGTCAGCGGCGAATCGCAGTAGGGGCAGTGGAAGTCATAATTGACCAGGGCGTCGTCTTGCATTGTTGGCTACCTTGTATAGCGGATGCGCTAAATCAGTTTCTTACCCAATGAGTGTAGCAGTGTGGTCGTCGGGTAGGGCATCGTGGGATTGAATCAGGTAGGATATCCCAGGATTTAAGTTCCCAAAGCAACGCAGCGAGAGTAGCGATGATGTTACGTAACATGGCAGTAGCGGCCCTAGTGGCCTTTCCGATGGTCGCGTTGGCTGAAACCCCCAATGTCACCGCTGGTGAGTGGGAGTTTGTGAGCAAAACCAGCGTCACCGGCGAAATGGAAATTCCGGATCAAACGGAAACCGAGCGACAGTGTATTAGTCAGGAAGAGCTTGAGGGAGCTGAATTTGGCTTCATCGAGGAAGAAGAAGGCTGCGAACTGCTCGACCAGGAGCTGAATGCGGACGGTCTAAGCTACAGCATGGTGTGTCGCGCTGAGGGTGGCGAAGCCACCATCGATGGCGAAATGCGTTTTATGGGCGAGCGTATCGAAGGCAGCGTCGATATTCTTACCCAGTCCCCCATGGGTGAGCTGAGCATGAATACCGTGATTGAAGGCGAGTATCTTGGCGAGTGTGAGTAATCGCTAGCTCTCTTTTCAAAGGGTGCCAACAGGCACCCTTTTTCATTGAGGTCGTCATTGCGAGGAGCGCAGCGACGCGGCAATCTCAAGCGTGCGGTAGCCTCTAAAAACCAGGTTGCTTCGCTGCGTTGACAATGACATCAGTCAGATGGCGCATTAGCAATTTCCTCCTCTAACCGCCTTTTCACTGCCCCGGGCGAACCGGTGTGGCGTGCCAATAAGTCGTAAGCCACAGGCACGACAAACAGCGTAAACAGCGTTGCCGAGCCGACCCCCGCCATAATCACGGTGCCGATGACCAAGCGAGACTCAGACCCCGGCCCTGTCGAGATAATCAGCGGAATGGCGCCGGCCATGGTGGTCACAGCGGTCATTAATATGGGCCTTAAACGCGTCACAGAGGCTTCAATCAACGCCGCACGAAACGCTTTACCCTCATCGCGCAACTGGTTGGCAAACTCGACAATTAAGATGCCGTTTTTAGCCGCCAGTCCAATCAACAGCACCAAGCCAACTTGGCTATAGATATTAAGCGACTGACCGCTTAGCAGCAGGGCGAGGAGTGCGCCGCTCATCGCGAGCGGTACCGTTAGCATTATCACAAAGGGATGAATCAGGCTCTCGAACTGCGCTGCTAACACCAAAAAGACCACAAGCGCGCCCAGTATTAGCAGGAACGCGGTAGCGCCGCTGGCCTGCTGGAAGTCCCTTGAGGCGCCTGCCACATTGGTTTGCGCCTCTTCCGGCAGTAGCTCCGCTGCGCTCTGCTCTAAATAGGCCAAGGCTTCGCCCAGGGGATAGCCATCCGCCAGATTGGCTTCAATGGTGATCGCTCGTATTCGGTCAAAGCGGTTCAGGGTGCTGGCGCCAGCAAAGTCGGAGAGGGTGACCAGGCTGGCCAGGGGGATCAGTTCACCTGTGCGAGCAGATCGAACCTGAATGTTATCCAACGTCCTCGGGCTGTTTTGACTGCCGCGGTCACCTTCCAAAATGACGTCGTACTCTTCACCATCATCAACATAGCGAGTGACGTTACGGCCACCTAACAGCACTTCAAGCGTTCTGCCGATCTCGGTCACCGTAACGCCCAACGAAGCGGCACGCTCGTAGTCAATATCGACTCTTAGCTGCGGCTGGGTTTCGTTGTAGTTGCTCTCTAATGCCATTAAGCGCGGGTTGTTTTCGCGCACATGATCGATCAGCGTATCGCGCCAGCGGGCAAGCTCTTCGTAAGTCCCACCGCCCAGCACAAACTGCACCGGCTTTTGGGTACGCTGCCCAAACCCTTGGCGCATCACCGGGAAGGCTTGTACCCCCGGCAACGTACGCAGCTTTTCGCGTACTTCGCCCATGATCTCCCAGGCACTGCGTCGACTGCCCCAGTCGGCCATATTGACGATAATAAAGCCGCTATTGAAATTCTCTATGTTGCCGTAGCCACGAGGGGCGCGAACGACTACGCGCTCCAGCTCACCGCTCTCCACCAGTGGTGTCATCCGCGCTTCGATCTCATCCATATAGTCCATCATGTAGTCAAAGGTGGCACCTTCAGGGCCATTCACTAATACGATAAAGTTACCGCGATCCTCCTGAGGTGTGTATTCGTTGGGCAGTACCGTGGCCAGCCAGGCGGTGGCGGTAATCAACAATACAAACGCCGCGACCACCAGCCAGCGCATTTTGAGCATACACTCTAACATGGCCTGATAGCGGCGCTGTGTGCCGCTGAGCAGCCACTGCACAGCCTTGCCAATCCGGCTGTCGTGCATGCCCGGCTTAAGAATTTTAGACGCCATCATCGGCGTAAGCGTCAGTGCCAGCAGAGTAGAGACCACTACCGCAGCGGCCATGGTTAGCGCGAACTCGGAAAATAGTCGGCCAATATCGCCTTGCAACATACTGAGTGGCAAGAAAACCGCCACCAACACCAGGGTGGTGGCAATGACAGCAAAGGCGATTTGCCGGGTACCGCGAAAGGCGGCGACTAGCGGTGTCTCGCCGTAGTCGTGCATACGCCGGTTAATATTTTCAAGCACGACGATGGCATCATCGACAATCAGACCGATCGCCAGCACCAGCGCCAGCAGGGTTAGCAGGTTGATGGAGAAATTCATCGCTGCCAGAGCAGTAAAGGCGCCAATAACGGCAATCGGAACGGTCACCGCGGGTACCAGGGTGGTGCGCAAATTGCCCAAAAACATAAAGATCACCACCACCACCAAGCCCATGGCGATAAACAGCGTCATAACGACCTGCTCAATCGCCCCGGAGACGAACAGCGAGGCGTCGTAGTTCAGGCTCAGTGACATCCCTTCAGGCAGCGTACCTTGTAGGCGTTCAAGTTCGACCTGAACGGCTTCAGAGAGCTCTATCACATTGGCCGTCGACTGCATGATCATACCCAGGCCGACCATGGGGATGCCGTTAGAGCGGAAGACAGAACGATCCTCCACCGCGCCGACCTCTACTCTTGCTACGTCAGCAAGGCGCACCAGATAGCCGTTTTCCTCCTGGTTTTGAGGAGAGCTGAGGGCGAGGCGCTGAAAATCTTCGGCGCTGGCAAAACTACGGGGGAGGCGGACAATAAACTGGCGATCTTCGGATTCAAGCGAGCCTGCCGGTAGCTCTACGTTCTCTGCCCGCAGTGCGTCTTCGATATCGCTAACGGTGAGTCCGCGTGCGGCCAAGGCATTGCGATCCAACCACACGCGCATGGCGTAGTCACTGCCGCCGCCGACACGCACCCGTGCCACCCCCGGCTGAACGGAGAGGCTGTCGACCAGAAAGCGGTTAGCGTAGTCGGTTAGCTCGGTGATGGAGTAGTCTTCGCCAGAAAGGCTTAGCCACACCACTATCTCTTCGCTGCTATCGGCTTTGGTAACCTCTGGGTTGTCAGCGTCGTCGGGTAGGTTGCGCAACGCGCCGGAGATGCGGTCGCGAATATCATTAGCGGCGGCATTGATATCCATATCGATGCCAAACTCGATCTCGATCTGAGAGCGACCATCCTCGCTTTGCGAGGTAATCAGTTCAATGCCTTCAACGCCAGCAATGCGGTCTTCTAACACTTGGGTAATACGTGTTTCGACGACGCTGGCCGAGGCACCGGGGTAGCGAGTATCGATGGTGACCACTGGCGGGTCGATGGTGGGGTACTCTTGCAGCGGCAGACGATTGAGCGCCAGCAGACCAAAGGCAATAATCAGCGCCGCGATCACCATCGCTAATACCGGTCGCTGAACAGAGATATCCGATAAACGCATTAGCGGTCGGCCTCCAACAGCGCTCGTATACCGGTCTCGTCATCGGCGATCCCGATTAACCTGGCTTCTTGTCCATCACGGGCCAGTTGTAGGCCATGAAAGACAATTAAATCGTTGGCGGAGAGTCCCTCAAGAATTTCCACCTCGCCATTGCGACGCTCGCCAATCATCACTTCGCGACGTGCCAAGCGTGTGCTGCCTTCATTCTGTTCAATTAACATCACGAAGTGACGGTCACCGCTAGGCTCTATGGCAGCCTCAGGGATAACAACCGTATCGCGTACGCGCTGTTGAACGATCACTTCCATCAGCATGCCAGGCCGCAGGCGGCCATCGGTATTCTCGAGATCAGCGCGGACGCTTACGCTGCGCGTCACTGGATCCACTCGTGTGCCGATGGTGGCAACTTCACCGCTAAAGAGGGCGTCAGGGTAGGCGGCAGTTGTGGCATTTAGCATCAAGCCTGGCGACAGGCGGCCGAGAAATACTTCGGGGACACTGAAATCGAGCTGCATAACATCCAATTTATCGAGCGTCACCAGATCCATGCCTGGGGTGACCAGGGCGCCAACACTGATATTGCGAAAGCCGACACGGCCACTAAAGGGTGCTTTTATCTGGTAATTAGCCAATTCAGCCTCAATCGCTTGAATATCGGCATCTGCCTGGCGCAGCCGTGATTGGCTGTCTTCTACATCGGCCCGGGCCGCCAGGTTGCGCTCTTGTAACTGAGAAGCGCGATTAGACGCATTACGTCGTTCTTCGCGTAGTGCCTGGGACGCTCTCAGCTGCGCCTGCTCTTCCGCATCCTCCAAGCGAATAAGCAACTGACCCTCTTCGACCTGCTCGCCGTCACGGAAATTGATCTCGGCAACGATATCCGTGACGGTAGCCGATAGTGTGACGCTCTCATCGGCACGAAGGGTGCCCAAGGCTTCTAGTGGATCCGACCAGGTAGTCACGATCGCTCGGGTGCCTATGACTGATGGCGCCGATTGGGCGAACGTCACGCTGGAAAGCAGAAGGGTGATAGGCACGAGTGTGAGTCGCAACAGCCGTCGTCGATGAAAGGGAAAAAGCATAGTGTTCTCAGCGTTAGATAATATTTATACAATTATTGTATAGGGTAATTTGGTCATATAATAATTTTTAAGTGCGACCCTGTTAGAATGCCTGCCTTTTACGACGGGAGTCGCCCTTAATATGAGCTGTCCATTATGATCTATGACGTTGTCATCATCGGTGCTGGCGCCGCAGGTTTAATGTGCGCAGCGCAAGCGGGTTATGCCGGAAAGCGAGTCTTAGTGCTTGATCATGCTAACAAAGCGGGCAAGAAGATTCTCATGTCCGGGGGTGGCCGCTGCAACTTTACCAATCTTGGCACAACGCCACAGCACTTTTACTCTTCAAATCCTTACTTTTGTATTTCGGCGCTCAAACGTTACCGCCCTGAGCACTTTGTTGAGCTGGTAGAGCGCCATGGTGTTGAACATGTTGAGAAAACGCCGGGCCAGTTATTCTGTGCCACTACGGCCAAAGAGATTGTCCGTACGCTACTGACAGAGTGTGAGTGGGCAGGGGCTGAAATCAGGCTCAGCACACAGGTTACCCGCGTGGAGCAGCAGGGCAGTGCCATGCGGCTAACAACCTCGATAGGTAAAATCGATGCGGGTGTGTTAGTGGTCGCGAGCGGTGGGCTTTCCATTCCGAGTATGGGTGCGACGGGTTTTGGCTACGACGTTGCCCGTCAATTTGGCCTGGAGGTATTCGCTACTCGACCTGGGCTGGTGCCGTTTACCTTAAGCGATAGCTGGAAAGCGCGCGCAGCAGCGCTTTCAGGTGTGAGCGTGCCCGTAGCGGTTAGTGCTGGCAGTCGCCGCTTTGTGGACCCCATGCTGTTTACCCATCGCGGCTTGTCTGGGCCGGCGATGCTGCAGATATCCAGCGTTTGGCAGCCAGCGGAGAGCATTAGTATTGATCTGCTGCCCAACGAAAACGTGGCGGAATCCCTGCGTGATGCACGCCAAGAGACGCCTAAGCGTCAGCTCTCGACCTGGCTTGGCGAACGCTTCCCGAAACGCTTTGCGCAAGCACTGCTTGAGTGGTATCCCGACAATGACTTGGTGAGACCTCTGGCCCAGTATGCTAATGCTACATTGGATGAGTGGGCGCAAAGACTCAACGCTTGGCAACTGAAGCCAGCAGGAACAGAAGGTTGGCGTACCGCAGAGGTAACCATGGGCGGGGTCAATACCGACGCGCTTTCGTCTAAAACCTTTGAGGTCAAAGGATTGCCGCAATTGCGCTTTATCGGAGAAGTGTTAGATGTAACGGGAGAGCTAGGCGGGTATAACTTTCAGTGGGCGTGGGCGAGTGGCGTAGCCTGCGGGCAATCCTGCTAGGCAACGCCACAAACCCAGGCAATAGCATCAGAATTAACTAGCCACTTTGGCTAATAATTTAAGTTTTTTGAGCAGCATATAGCCAGCAAGGACTTTTCTGCCTGCCGCCATTGCTCCACCTGGGTGGCGCATCAGCTTGAATGCAGCAAAGCCGCCAACCGCGTAGAGCGGCAGCTTGAAGCTTTGCCAGTTTCTATCCAGTGGTGAGGCGGCTTGCTGTAAAAATTCGCTATCAACCAAAATATCCACGCGCTGCTGCTCTAGCTCGGCTAGCAAAAGCGCTTTGCGCTCAGCGCGACTAAGCGGTTTTGTTGGTGGCTTAGCGGTGTCTGCGGATGGTTTCATCACTTGGCTCCTCAAGCAGTGCTCGATCAGCAGCAAGCTGTTTGAGTGTTTCTTTTAACAGAGAGTGTTGCTTGGACTGGCGAATCGCAATAACCGCAAGTAGCAAACTGGCGCCGATCAACACACCTGCGCTGATGGCAATGGCGGTTAAGCGATAGGTATCCCAGAACAGAACGACAACCAGTGCCGTCAGCGTGGCAATACCCAATAAGAGCAGCAGTAAGCTTGCTCCTGCAAGAAGAAGTAAAACCAGTAAGCGAGCACGCTCTTCTTCTAACTCAAACACCGCCAAACGTAGACGGGTTTCGCTATTAGCAATCAGCGATTTCAGCAAGCGTTTGGCGGCAGAGAAGACGCGTTGGGTGGGGCCCAAAGCCATTAGCGACGACCGAGCAGCATACCTACAACCATGCCTACTGCGGCACCAATGCCAATACTCGTCCAGGGATTTTCATGGACGTAGCGATCACACGCATCTGCCTGGTGAGTCAGCGAGTCGCGGGTTTCATCATAAATACGCTCACCGCGAGCTTCGAGGCGCGCACGGGTGTCTTTCAAGCGACGTTCGGCGCGAGTACGTAAATCGTTCATCTCTCCGCTGGCATCTTTAGCGGTCGCATTGACCAGCTCTTCAACGGTTTCACTCAAGTGGCGCAGATCATCTTTGAGTTGATCGGCTTGAGTAGAGTAAGTGGGTTGACGTTTAGCCATGGAGTCTTCCTTTGACGAGTGAATGATTGGGCTACTAACTATGAGTCACTGTGTTTAGTCACTGACTACAAGCACAAGCATAGCAGCCACCTGATAACAGACAAGCCAATGCGTCTATCGGTTCAGCCCTGTCGCACTAAATAAGGGATTTAAACTAAACCCAAGGCTCAAGCGGTGCACGCGATGATCATAATCGATCATGCTTTCACCATATCCGTAGTAGTACTGTACATGCGCTCGCAAGCTGTTGAAAGCGGGCCAGCTGTAATCAATCTGGGTGCCGATATTGCCAGCGCTGGGATTGCCGCGTAACTGACCACTCACTTCATGGTTATTATTGAGACGCTTGGCGAGGCGAATATCGCCGTATCCCATGTAGCGTTCGATATCCGGGTTGTCGTCATCCTCTGAGGATTCCGGTACCCGCCAGTGGGGTGCCAGGGTGAACGCCCAGTCGCCGCGCTGGAAGGTGCTTTCAAGGTATACCCGGTTCCAGCTGCGTGAGAGAGGAGCTGAACGACCATTAGACTGGTGATTGAGGGATACTCGGTTGCGGGTATTCACCCAGCCAAGCGCTTCCCAGGCGTTGTCAAAGTCGATAAACACTTCCGGCTCGTAGTTGGTTTCTCTAAAGGGCGATGAGGCGTCGGTGTTATAAGCCTGCCACCAACTGCGCTGGGTGTAGCCAAAGTAGACGTCACCGTAGTTACCGAATACCTGTTCAGCCAGATTAACCTTGGCACTGAACTGGAATTTCAACTCCACGTTATCTGCGGGGGTGCCGTTAGCCACCGTGCGGAAGCTTTCACGATTTTGGTTAGCATTGTAACTAACAGGAAACAGATAGTTGGTGCGGTGGGTAGTGATTGAAAATGGATTTCGGCTTGATTCCTGCTCAAGTTCACGGCGATCGCTTAAATCTTCCCTTGCAGCCTCTTCAGGCAACTGTTCAAACGGTATGTCTAGCGCGGCGTCTTCGGGATTTTCTATCTGCTGCAACTGTTGATGCAGGTCATACAGTTCAGCGTTGAGGGCACGGATACGCGCCTCAATCTCTTGCTGAGACTCGGCAACGGCATTCAAACTAAACGTAGCAAGGCTCAGCAGAACAATAAGTTTCGTCAACGGCAATTTTCGGGTGACCATCAAGGTGACTCGCAAAATGAAGGAATAAGTAAATGCCAAGCTTGTTTCTATCACGCCGCCTGCGGAAGTCAACACCTCTGATTGCGCTGGCTATCAGAACGCCTGACAATAACCCTATTATCCGTGTCTGCGGAGCTTTTGATGTCAACGAGGCATAAGTAACGTGGTGAGATGCGCCTGTAAGTGGAGTATAACCTGTTTGTTCCTGCTGCTCGTCATGAGCAGTGTCGCTATTAATCCAGCCTACTCTGCGCTTCAGACCAATATGCTGGAGCGGGTGCCTGAGCAGGCTGAATTGGCATCAAGGCTTGCTCAGTTAGAAGCCCTTGAAGAACCCTTGACCGCCCAGCAGGCCAACGATAAAGAGGCCCTGGAAGCGGCCCTTGAAGCTTATGAGCGGCTGGCCTCTGTGGACGAGCGTCTTGCTGCGCTAGATACCCGGGTAGAACAAGCCCCTGAAATGTTAGCACGCCTGCAGCGCGAGTTGAGCGAAGCGGAAGAGGCTTCGCAGCAGCTAACGATTGCCGACTTGAGTGACCGTTCCCTAGACGAGCTGGAAACGTTGCAAACTAACGCCGTGGTCGAGCTGCAGCAGTTGCAAAGCCAATTGGCAGAAGTGAACTCGCAACTGTTAGCCGCTCAAACACTCCCTGAGCGGGCCCAGCAATCCATTGCGGAAACCCTCCAGCGCGCGGAGAGTTTACGCCGACAGCACGATGAGCGCGAGGCTTTGCTGGCGGATCGTCAACTTTCTGCCCTTAGCGATGCGCAACTGATCCAATTACGCCTTGAACGAGCGGTGGCCGAGCGCGAAGTAAGCTTTTATCAGCGCGAGCTAAGCGCTAACAGCCGCCTGCGCGAATTAGCCCAGGAGCGGCGCGATGTGCTGTTATTGCAGATCGATTACCAAGAGCAGCAGCTAACGATGTTACAAGGGGTGATTGATCGGCAGCGTCGGTTGGCCTCTGAACAAGCCATTGCCGACGCCGCCAGGGATAACCCGTTGATCGCCGCGGGACATCCGGTGGTGGTGCAAGCGCAGCAAACCAACCAGACCCTAAGCCTGGAGCTGCTACGGGCAACCGACCGTGCTAACACTGTTGTGCGTGACAATATTGAAGCCCAGCGGCAGTTGGAGAACGTGCGTCAGCTACAGCGTAGCCTTAATGAGCAAATCGAGGCCATTCGCGGCAGCCAACTGCTGTCGCGAATTCTGCGCGAACAGCGCAAGTCGCTGCCTCTTTTGTCTGCACCCCGAGATTTGCAGGACGAAATTGCCGACCTGCGCTTAAAGCAGTTTGATTTAGTACGCCAGCGCGATCAGCTACGCCAAAGTGAACAGTATGCTGCTACGCGGCTGTCCGAGGTGGGTATTGAGGCGACGCCAGGACTGATCGATTCCCTTTCGCAGCTTTATCAATCCCGCCGTGAACTGGTCGAGCAGTTGGAGCAGTCGTACGGTAGCTTATTAAGTGCGGCGATTGAGCTTCAGCTCAACCAGCAGCAGCTAGTCACAACGACCAGTGAGCTGCGTAAAACCATCGATGAGCAGCTGTTTTGGGTCGCTAATAGTCGCCCTTTGGATATCAATTGGCTTCGTCAATTACCCCGCAACCTCCAACTGGAGTGGCAGGAAGGGGAGTGGCGAGCCATTTTACCCACTCGCTGGAAAGGGCTCTCTTGGGAGGTGCTCAGAGGGGCGCCCCTGATGGTGTTAAGCCTGGTATTAATCGGGTCACGACGCCAGATTAAAGCCCGGTTGGACAAACTGCACTCGCAGATTGGTCGGTTAAAAAGCGATACCCAGCTGCATACCCCCAAAGCGGTGCTGCTGAATGCGCTGCTGGCGCTCTCCGGCCCGCTGGCCTTGGCGGGGGTTGGGGTTGGGCTCTTGGGGGCAACTGGGCCATTGGCTAATAGCGTTGCCCCTGCGCTGCTTCAGTTGGCATTAAGTTGGGCGGTGGTCGCCTGGGGCCGCAGACTGCTGGTCGCCGATGGCGTCGCCGAGCGCCACTTTACCTGGTCGCCGCACTACAACGCTCGGTTACGTCGGCTGTTAGGTGGGTTCGGCATTTCCTTGATGCCCGTCATAGCCATTGCAGCGATGTCCGGGGAGATGGAAACCCCGCTGGCACTGCGTCCCGTTGCGTTGGGGTTGCTGTCGCTTGGGTTGTTGGCGATGAGTTGGTGGCTGGCGCAGTTGATACTGGCGCATATCCCCGTTTTTGGTGTGCGCCTGTTTCGCTTGCTGCTGGGGCTAGCGATGGCCTCGGTGCCGCTGATGCTGTTGGGATTGGTTGTCTGGGGCTACGAATACACCGCGTTGCGACTAGTGGGGCGATTCGCGATCACGCTTTACTTGCTGGGGTTATGGGTTGTGGTGGAGGCTACCTTGGTAAGAAGCCTTGCGGTGGCTGCAAGGCGGCTTGCCTATCGCCGTGCTCTGGCGCGCCGTCGTGCTCAAGTGCAGGAAGGGGCGGAAGGTGGCCTCGAAGTCGTGGAAGAGCCGCCGCTGGATATGGAGCAGATCAATAGCCAGTCCCTGCGGCTTTCCAAGCTGATAGTGTTGATTGGCTTTAGTGCGCTGCTCTACTTGGTCTGGTCAGATTTGCTGTCAGTGCTTGGCTATTTGGACAATGTATCGCTGTGGGAGTCTCAGGATGGAGATTTAGTCGACAATGCGCTGTCGATCTCCGACGTGTTTGCTGCTCTGCTGATTGTTGCGATTACCTTTATCATGGCAGGCAATCTACCCGGCCTGTTGGAAGTGATGGTGCTGTCCCGACTGTCCTTGAAGCAGGGCAGCGCCTATGCCATTAGCTCGCTGCTCTCCTACACCATTGTGGGCACGGGGGTTGTCATGGGGCTGTCGACCCTGGGCGTTTCCTGGGACAAGCTGCAGTGGCTGGTGGCCGCCTTGAGTGTGGGGTTGGGGTTTGGCTTGCAGGAAATTTTTGCCAACTTTATTTCGGGCTTGATCATCCTGTTTGAGCGTCCGATTCGGATTGGCGATACGATTACCCTGGGAAATTTGCACGGCACCGTCAGCCGTATCCGTATCCGCGCGACCACCGTCACCGATTTCGACCGTAAAGAGATTATTATCCCCAATAAGACCTTTGTGACCGACCAACTAATCAACTGGTCATTGTCGGATAATATCACCCGCGTTGTGCTCACCTACGGTGTGGCCCACGGCTCCGACATGGCCAAGGTGCATCAGCTATTGCGTAAAGTGGCGGACGAAAACCCCCGCGTGCTAACCGATCCTGAGCCTCAGGTTTTCTGTTTAAGCTATGGGCAGCACAGCCTTAACTTTGAACTGCGTATTTTCGTCAACGATCTGCTCGACCGGCTGTTTGCTGCCGATGAAATCAACTGCCGGGTAGATGCACTGTTTCGCGAAGCGGGCGTACGCGTGGCGTTTGAGCAAATGGATGTGTGGCTACATCCTGAGCAAGGCGAGGCGGTTAAAGTGCAGTCGGCGAATCAGTTGCCCCCAGCATCGACGTAATGCACTTTTAAGCTCTCTTTTTTTAAGGCTCTTTTACTGCATGCAGGAGAAATTCGCGGTTGCCGTCGCCACCGGTGATTGGGCTCTCCTGCCAGTGTTGAATGGTAAGTCCACAGCCGTCGCAGGCGCTGCGAATATTGGCTTCTACTTCTGCAAAACGTTTAGCGTCGCGTACTACGCCGCGTTTATCCAGGGCGCCAGGGCTTAGCTCAAACTGCGGTTTCACCAGCGAAATCAACTGACCGCCCGATGGCAGCAGGGCGGCGATCTCGGGCAGAATCAGCGTTTGTGATATAAACGATACATCCATGATGGCACTATCAATGGGGAAAGCGGCAAGCGCGTTATTGAGGGCGCCGCTACTACTCATCGAGCGCGCATTTACCCCTTCCAGACAGGTGACGCGTGGGTCGCCGCGCAACTCAGGTGCAAGCTGTCCGTGGCCAACCTCTACACCAATCACATGGCGGGCGCCAAAGTGCAGCGCACAGTCGCTAAATCCGCCGGTTGATTGACCAATATCGAGCACAACCGCGTTGTTAAAACGCAGCTCAAGCGCTGTGAGCACCGCCTCTAATTTCAACCCCGCTCGGGACACATAGCGCTCTTCGGGATCGTCTTCTACTTCAAACCGGGTATCGTCGGGCCATTTTTCGGACGCTTTGGTTAACGGTTTACCGTTCTCGGTAAGCCGTATCCGCCCGTGCCGAATAAGTCTTTGGGCGCGGGTACGCGAGTTGGCCAGCCCCTGGCTGACCAACAGTTGATCGAGTCGCATCATAGTGATTGAAAGTGTCGCTAAGCGTGCTTGTTACCCTTCGTCGTGAGGCGTTTCGGGTAGCGGTGAATGAGGGAGGGTTGAGTTGGAACCTTGATCCGCCTGCAGTTCAGTAGGTGGAAGGCGCGAGGCTCCCCAGCTCCGATGCAGGAAGTGTTTAACATTTTCCACCTCTTCGCTGGTGACATCGGCGATGTCAACGCGCTCCAGGGGATCGTAGTGGTAAATATACAGCCGCGATGCAAAGCGCTCAAAAGGCAGCGAGGCTTCGCCAAAACGTTCACCATTGCCCGATGTACTCACAATGACGCCATCGCCCCAATCTTGGCCGCTATCATTGTTGGGATTATAGAAGTAAATCCGCATAACATCAGAGGGGTCGAGGGAGGCCCGCAAAATGGTAATCGCGTGCCAGCCGATAAAGCGCGCTGCGCTATCGGTGACTGCAATGCCCGCTGGTTGGGGGTGAATCAGCGGTTGGTTGCCATTGTAATAGGGGTGGTAATAGGCGAAGAAGTGGCGAATAAAGTCATCCACATCGTTGAGTTGACCGGTGGCAACATCGACATTAATGCGAAAGCCACGGCCCGACCACCAACCGTGAAATTCAGGATTTACCCAGCGGTGAGGGTCCCCTTCGCGACCAATGCAGCGCCGGCCCATTTCGGCATAAATTCGATCCAGGTGTGGCACGACAATCAGCGAAACCGGGTCGAGGTCTATGGGTAACTGGGTCGCCACACCGGAGAGGCTCGCCATGGATGAAATGGCTTGCCCTTCAAAATGCATAATGATTTCGTCATCCCGGGCTGCCCAGGCCACCATCTGCAGCAGATAATCTGGGTCGTTATAGGCCCACATGGAGAGTGCCCGTGCCGACTGGCAGGTAGGATTGTTGCCCTGACCAACGCCTAGCGGTAGTCCCAACATGCAGAGCACGCCTTCAATCAAGCGTGCCCGGGGAGAAACAGTGTCTCCATAGGCCATGGTGAGTCGTGACTGCGCCCACTCTGATAGAGGTAGATTAAGCTGACGCCACATTGCCGGTGCTACCGGCGGCTGATAGAGAATGCCGCGTTCAAGCATCAACGCCAGGCCGTAAACCGCTTGTGCGGTGGCTGGATAAACGCCGCCCCGAATCAGCGCTTGAACCAGCTCGCGATAGCAGAGTAGGCAGTCGCGGCCGGTAGATGAAAGGCCCAGCGCCTCGGAGAGTAAGTGATCCCCCTCTTCGAGTAGATGACGCAGTAACACGGCGTGATATGGCGATACCAGGCCGGTGTCGTGCATCGCCCGGGCGAAACCAGTGGATTCCGCCTGCAAAGCAGCCTGATCCATATGTTCTAACCGATCACGGTAAATGTCGACCCCAGGGTCTTCACGACAGGCTTGAGTTGGGCCGTAAAGCGAACTCACCAAACGGTCGGCACCCTGGCCGCTGGCGCCAAGATCAATTTCCGGGTTGGCCTGACACAGCGCAATTTGGGTGATCATCTGTTTGATCGAATCAACCTGAATAGGGCGCTGTTTTAAAATGCGCCAAATCTCATCAATCAGACGATCAACAATGTGCTCGTAGCCGATCCGCTCGGCTAAATGCTGGAAAAGCTGGCGGGGAATAGTGGCCAAGCGCCCCTGGGTTTCCCGCTCAGCTTCGCTGGGCGGTAAAAACAGTAGCCACAAATTGATCGCCATTACCTGAGTCAGGTAATGGTGTGCATGCTCTGTGGACACCAGTGGATGCTCAAAATTGCCTTTAGCCACAGCGAGGAGTCGAAGCTCGCTTAGCGCCTCGATGACGACCACATTGGCATCCGCGCTTTTCAGCGAGAAGGTTGTCAGGGTCGGCACCAAATATTGAGGTGTTTCCCAATCGGAGCCCAAAAATACACCGGAGTCCTCAAACGCTTGCGCGCGGGACTCCAGTGCTGCACAACCGCCATCCTGAAGCAGTACTCGCCGCGCAGTGTCCATCACACGAGGCAACTTGGCGGGCTTTGAGAAGGCGGGCGCCTGGGTAAGCAGGCGCACGGCGTCATCAAATTTGCTCAACAATCCATTGAGCTTGCTATCTTCTTGAGAAGACGTTACTTGATCTGTCTCCACGGTGACTCCTTATCCCAGCGTTAGCGGGGATTATACATAGAAGTCGAGGTCTTCTTGGCGTTTTAGCAGATCGCGAATCGTATGCGCATCCTCGCCTTTGAAGTAGACCAGACCCCAATGGGTACCAAACGCGGTGCGTTTAGTAACGGTTTCTTCTACTGGTGAGGTTAGCTCATGAGACTCAAAGTAGGGGTGATCTTCGGTCTCTTCGGGAATTTCCAAGCGGCTGACCACACGGCGGCGGGGGTAAACGCCAAAGCAACCGGCGAAGCCATTGGCATCGACCACTTCTTTCGGGAAAAATGTGGTCACTTCTTCTTTCGTGGTTTTCGGATCGAAGACTAGCATGGAAGCTTGGTAGGCATTGAAGCCGTAAACGCGCTCTAGCAGCTCGAAAACCTTGAAGCCGGGCGGACGGTAAGCTACTTCGCCAAAGTACATCTCACCATCGCTGGTGACAAAGTATTCCGGATGGATCAAGCCAAATTCAATGTCGAACGCTTTAATTAACTTCTCGATCTGTTGGGTGATCTGCTCGCGGTAAATCTCAAGCTCAGGTGACGCTGGCACAAACACTGAGTAACCCAACGTCACGTACTCAGAGATGTTCAAGAAAGCGATTTTGCCATCATGCACCCACGCTTCAACGGCAAATTCCCAGCCATCCAGGTGCGATTCCATCAGCACCGGGAACTCCTCTTCCGGGATGGTATCGACTTCATCTGGCGTACGAATGACGCGGTGACCGAGACAGCCTGCTTTATCAAATGCTTTAAGGTGAATCGGGTCGTTGGGGTCGCCGTCCAACTTCAGCAGTGTCTGGTTAACGCGCTTTAGGAAGCGCACTACATCTTCTTTATCGTGGGCTTCTTCAAAAATACCCACGCGAATGCCGCCAAGTTGGGCACGACGTTTCATCAACGCTTTATCGCGTAGCAGCAACGACTGACCGTAAAGGCGCGGGTTATCCAGTAGCACAGAGTTGATGGCCCCGGCCCACTCAACGGTCTCTTCGTAGAGCGGAATGGCGACATCGACGCCTTTCTCTTTAAGCGTCTCGGCAATTTCCATCGAGCGGTCATTGAGTCGCTCGAAATTCCAAGGCACGTAGGGAATGTCGTGTTTTTGGCAATACTCTTCCGCCCAATCAGGTGCAACGACAATGTAGCGACGGTCAAAATTTTCGGCCGCTTCAATCGCATTGAGGCTCCAGCCTAACAGAGCGATATAGCCCTTATTTGGATCCTTCTGCATGTTGATGACTCCTTCTTGGTGAAAAAATATTATTGCCAAACCACGCTAACTACCATACACGAGGGGGGCATGCCGGGCTAATGAGCGCTTTGTCCGTCGCATTAACGCTAAGCTTGCTAAGGGTTAAGCCTAAAGGCGTGGCGATGGGAATATGGTAAGCTAGGCGGTTCAACTTTTAATGTACGAATGGCAAGAGGATTAGGCCAAGATGGCGGCCAAGCCGATCTACCGTGTGGTGGTTCACCAGCAGGGTGAAATTTGGGATTTATACGTCCGAGAAATCTTTCAAAGCGAACTCTGGGGCTTTATTGAAGTCGAGGAGTTTGTCTTTGACGATGCTTCACGGGTAGTGGTTGACCCTGCGACTGAAAAATTGCAACGAACCTTCGATGGCGTCAAGCGTAGCTACCTACCGTTAAATGCTATTGTGCGCATTGATGAAGTAGAGCGCGAAGGGCCATTGAAAGCGGTCAAAACCGATGCCCGAGTAGCGGAGTTCCCCCGTCCCTTTCCGTTGCCCCCGCGCGGAGAAGGGTAAGCGTATGAGACAAGCGCACCGCTAAGTTAGGCGATAAGCGCTGTTGGCTTCGTCCGCCTTGCAGCGTTTTTAATCAGGACATGATGTCATGCTAGTAAACAGAACTCGTTATCGAAATTACGCCGCTGCTGCTGGAATTTTGCTTAGTGTAACCAGCCTCAATGCCACTGCCCAATCTGCTAACCAAGCCTGGATAACTGATGAACTGAGCACTTATGTGCGCAGCGGCCCAACCGATGGTTATCGCATTATTGGCACGCTCAACGCAGGCGAGCAGGTAGAGGTGCTGGAGACCAGCGGTGACTACACCCGAGTGCGTAACAGTGATGGCAATGCTGTCTGGGTGTTGAGCAATGAGCTTCAAGAAACACCCAGTGCGGTTGAACAGCTGCCTGCGTTAGAAACCCAGGTAGAGGAGCTCACCGCTGAGCTTGAGAGTATCAATGAAACCTGGGAACAGCGTACGGCCTCAATGACTGAGACTCTAGAGTTGCGCGAGAGTCGCATTGCCGAGCTTGAGGCCAGCAACCAAGAGTTGGATGCGCAAGCGGAGCAGTCCCGCCGGCAAGTTAGGGCGCTCCAAGCACGGCTGGAAACCCAGGAAGAAGACCTGCTGATGCGTTACTTCATGTATGGCGGCGGTGTGGCTGGCGCAGGTTTGTTGGTGGGGCTGATTGTGCCGCACCTTCCGCGTCGACGTAAAAAGCGTGACCGCTGGTTTTAACGGCGCGATAAGCCTCCTCTTCGATAGTGCAATCGACTTCACGGTGGCCAAATAATGAGCGATCAATGGCGCAAGCGCTGGCAAGAAGGGCGTATTGGCTTTCACCTGCAGCAGGCGCACCCGGCGTTGCTGCGTCATTGGGCGTCGCTTGGTGTTGCTAAAGGCACCAAGGTATTGGTGCCGCTGTGCGGTAAAAGCCTTGATATGCGCTGGTTGGCAGACGAGGGTTATCCCGTTCTGGGAATTGAGTTTGCCCCGGAAGCCATTGAGCAGTTTTTGGCTCAGCGTAGCACATCGGTATCTCGCTACCGTCAGGCAGGTTTTACGATTTCCCGCCAAGGCAGCGTGGAGCTATGGTGCGGGGACTTTTTTCACCTGCATATCCAGCAAGCCGCCGAGATCGGGGCGTTTTATGATCGCGCCTCGCTGATAGCGTTGCCACCTGCAACAAGGCAGCGCTATGCGTTTCACCTTGCTCAGTTGGTGCCGCCTGGTGCCAAGGGTTTGCTGATTAGTTTGTCGCATTCTGATGGCAGTGCTGGGCCGCCTTATAGCGTGCCCAAAAGTGAAATCGAAAGCCTATTCACCCCCAACTTCACGCTGACGTTTCTGGAAGAGGGCAGCCCTGATGAGCGTGGCCGAACGGAAAGCGTATGGGCACTGGAACGACGCGGGCCGCGGCTCTAGAAGTAAAGAGGCGCAGCCCGTGTTAAAGGTGTTTCTATAAAGGTGTATCTTAGCGTGCGAGTAAATTGCCCAGTTCTGGATCGCTAAAGGCGCGGTTCATGCCATCGCTAAGTAGATCGCTAAGCATCCGTGCGTTGCTGTCGGCATCGGGCTTAAGGGCGTAGCCCTGCGTACGGCGCGAGGTGTAGGTGCCCGTATAGGTAGTGCCCTTATTTTTAGCAATAGCGCGGAAAACGCCTTCAAGACGCGCTTCATCGACCAGCGGCTGACCACTATCGCCTCGGGCGTAGTTCAGACTAGCAAGCTCCAGCGTTAAGCTCGGGCGGCCCTCGGCCTGCTCGGTGGTGGGGCTAAAGCCCATATCGCGTACCGCGCGCTCAGCTTCTTCTTGTAGGCGCGGAATTAGCTCGTGGCTGCTCACGGTAATATGCGCCGTTGACATGCCGCCGCCTGCTCGGTTGCCAATGATGTCGCTATCGCGTCCATCCTGGGCAATCACAGTCACCTGCTGGCCTGAGCCAACTTGCGGCACCTGGGCACTGCGTTCAGGGCTGAGCTGTAAATATTGAGGGCTGGTGCAACCGGCAAGCCAAGCACTGGCAAGTAGTACACCCGAAATCCGTAAAAAGTGACGCCGAAGCATGGTCTTCCTCCGCTATGGCTAAAACGCCAGTATAACGCGGGTAGCGCGTTGGCGGTATGTTCTGGCGATGCGGCTTTGCTCAATCACTTCCGATGTCTCACTCTATATTGCCTTTGCACACTGTTGTGAATGCGAAAGCAGTGAAACAAGCTAGCTCGTTAGGCTGTTTTTCTGAGAATCGGGACTCACGATTAGCCAAACGGAAAGTAAAATGATCAAAGAGCCAAGTAAGAATCCGCTGGAAATCGTTTCATCAAGGATTAAAAAGCCCCATAACACAGCGAAGGGTGGCACCAAGAATGTAACGGTGAGCGACCGTAACGGCCCAATGTCGGCGATCAATCTAAAATAAAGGATATAAGCGAGGGAGGTGCATAAAAAGCCGACTGCGAACAGGCTGATCCACACATCACCTTGAAGCCAGTCAATGCTGGGGCCAGATGAAATATTCCAAAGCAAAAAAGGGCTGAGAAAAGCGGTAGCGCCTATTTGACTGCCAAACGCAACCAGCGTTGAATCCAGGCCACCCTGTTGGGTTATCCACTTGCGGGTAAGAAAGCCAGCAAAGCCGTAACCAATAGTGGCTATCATGCAGGCAGCCACGCCAATATAGATGTTGCCAACGATACTTGAGTCACCCACAGTGGTGATAACAGTGATGCCAACAATTCCTAGCGTTACGCCCAGCCATTTTTTTATAGTTAAACTCTCGCTAAAGATAAAAAAGCCAATCATGGCACCTGTTAAAGGCGTTGTCGCATTTAGAATCGCTGAATAGCCAGTAGGTAGTAGTGTTGCTGCTATGCTGTACATAAGAAATGGGATGCCTGAATTTATAGCACCCAAAATCAAAATTTTGCCTAGTTTGCCTCTGAACGCCAGACTTTTACGTATGATAACGATGATAAAAGCCAAACCAATAAGGCCAAAAAAGACTCTAAAAAATGCTGTGTTGATTGGGCCTATCGCCGGTGAGGCGATTCTCATAAAAAGGAAGCTTGCTCCCCAGATAGCGGCTAGCGACAGCAGTCGTATATAGTCTATTGCTCTCATTTTATGTCCCTTTTCAAGATTTTCTCTTAGCCTCAAGCCGCTAAGTGATGGTTGGCTTTTTTAAGTTTTTTACCTGGAGTGGTCAGGGTGTTTCTTGGTTTTTTGCTCCATGGCAATGCAGTATTGGCTTTTGATAGCATCGAAAAAAACCCGTTTCTTGCTCTTGTTGCGTGTTTTTAAACCGGAATGTGAAGGCTTATGGTTTGAGGCGTCGGGGTTGGCTTCGTGCCACGGGGCGGCTAGCGCCGCTTTCCGCGGCTTCGCGCATTAGAGGGGGTAAAATGGATCTGTTTGAAAACGACGAGATGAAGTTGATTAATCTGCTTCCAAGGGATGGTGAGGTTTACTACCACGGAAAAGTCTTGGATACAGTTACCGCCGATATGTATCTGGATAAGTGCCTAAGCGAATTAACCTGGGAGCATGATCGTGCGTTTATTTACGGCAAAGAGATCGTTACAAAGAGGAAAATAGCCTGGTATGCGGATAAGCCGGTTTCCTATACATACTCAGGATATACAAAGATGGCGTTAGTATGGCCTGATTTTTTACGAGAGATTAAGCAGGTGGTGGAGAGCCACTGCGGGGAGATGTTTAATTCGTGTCTGGGTAATTTTTATAGCTCAGGCGATGAGGGCATGAGCTGGCACAGTGACGCCGAAAAAGACCTTGTTGAGAGTGGATCAATCGGGGCGTTGAGCCTAGGCGGCGCAAGGAAATTCTCGTTTAAACATAAGCCAACAGGGGAGAGCGTGTCGCTTAATCTAGAGCACGGCAGTCTGTTAATTATGAAAGGCACCACACAGAAAAATTGGCTACATAGCCTGCCTAAAACCAAGAAAGATGTTGAGCCACGGGTGAGCCTGACCTTTAGGCAAATGCGTTTTTGAGCTAATGCGATGAAACGTCAACGCTAGCTGCTCCATTTAGGGCAGCTAGCGCTTCCGCAGCGTTATGCCACGCGGCTTTGCTCCGTCGCTTTCGACTCAGCTTTGGGAAAGCGTCGCCAGTGGCGGGGGTGGGCGAATAAGCGTTGCCCTCGGCGTAGCGCCAAGTGCTCAAAGTCAGTATGGCGCACGGTAGCAAGCCAAGGCTGGGCGAGCCAATCCGCCTCTAGCTCTACGCGCACTTCTGCGCCCACCGGCGAAATCGCCGTGATAGTGACCGGTAAATGGCTTTCAGAGGTGGGTTGCTCGGTGAGGCGCACTTCATGGGGGCGTAGCAGCAGCTCTTCATGGCCATCAGGCAGATCCACGTGCCAATAGGCGTCGCCACAGGTAAGTACGCCGTTGGTCACTTTGCCTTCCAGATGGTTTACATCGCCTAGAAACTCAAACACAAAGCGGTTTTTGGGCTCCCGGTAGAGCTCATCGGGAGTATCAATTTGCTCAATACGGCCGTTACTCATGACTACGACGCGGTCGGAAAGCTCCAGCGCCTCTTCCTGGTCGTGGGTGACAAAGACGCTGGTGAAATTGAACTCGTCATGCAGGTGGCGCAGCCAGCGGCGTAACTCTTGGCGCACTTTGGCATCAAGTGCACCAAAAGGCTCGTCCAACAGCAGTACTTCCGGCTCCACTGCCAAGGCGCGGGCTAGCGATACTCGCTGCTGCTGGCCGCCGGAAAGTTGGGCAGGGTAGCGGTTGGCGAGGTGCTCCAGCTTGACCATTTCAAGTAGCCTAAACACTCGGGCGCGAATCTCACCGCTGCTGGGGCGGCGTTTACGCGACAACACCGTCAGGCCAAAGGCCACGTTGTCGTAGACACTCATATGGCGAAACAGCGCGTAGTGCTGGAAAACAAAACCAATCCGCCGATCGCGCACATGTACATTAGTCACGTCGCGGTCACCGAACAAAATCTTGCTGGGCTGTGCGGTGCGGTCGGCATTTTCCAAGCCAGCAATAATCCGCAGCAGCGTCGTTTTGCCCGAGCCCGAAGGGCCAAGCAGGCCGACCAGCTCACCTTCGTGAATATCCAGGTTGATTGGCTCTAACGCCTGGGTTGTGCCGAAGTGCTTAGCAATGTTGTGTAAGTGAATGCTCATGCAAATGCCTCCCGGCGCGCTGCGCGCCATTCCAGCCCGGCCTTGGCGGCGAGCGTCAGTAGGGCAATAAAGGCGAGTAAGGCCGCGCAGGCAAATGCCCCCACGGCATTATAATCCTGATACAGCTGCTCAAGGTGCAGTGGTAGCGTATTGGTCTTGCCGCGTATAGCGCCGGAGACCACTGAAACAGCCCCAAATTCCCCTACCGCACGGGCGTTGGTAAGGATAACGCCGTACAGCAGTGCCCAGCGGATGTTGGGCAGCGTGACGCGCCGGAAGGTCGTCCAGCCGGTAGCGCCAAGCGTTACGGCTGCTTCTTCTTCACGGGAGCCTTGGGCCTGCATCAACGGGATCAATTCCCGGGCCACAAAGGGGCAGGTAACAAAAATAGTCACCATGAGGATGCCCGGCCAAGAAAACATAAGCTGAATATCATGGCCGTCCAGCCAAGTGCCGATCCAGCCGTTGCGGCCATACAGCAGCAAGTAAATCAGACCCGCGACAACGGGAGAGACCGCAAAGGGGATATCGATCAACGTTTGCAGAATGCGACGCCCAGGGAAGCTGAAGCGCGTGACCAGCCACGCTAGGGCAACGCCAAATACTAGGCACACAGGAATGGTTAGTAGCGCAATCATCAGCGTCAGACCAATCGCGTGCAGGGTGAAGGTGTTACTGACGTTCGACCAGAAAACCATAACGCCCTGGGAGAACGCCTGGGCAAAAATGGCCACCAGCGGCAGCAGTAAAAACAGTGCTGACAGCACCAGAGCGGCACCTATCAGCAGGCGCCGGATAAGCGGCGCATCACCAATTCGACGCATTACCCCTTACCTCCATGCAGGCGGCGCACAAAGCGGCCCTGCCAAATATTAATGGCCAGTAGCAGTGCCAGCGAGACAAACAGTACCACTGAAGCAATCGCCGAGGCCCCCGCATAGTCATACTCTTGCAGTTTAACGAAAATCATCAACGCGGTGATTTCCGTTTCATAAGGCATATTACCGGCGATAAAAATGATTGCTCCGAACTCTCCTAGCGAACGAACAAACGCCAGCCCCGTTCCAGTCACCAAGGCAGGCCAGATATGCGGCAAGATCACGCGGCGAAAGGCCACGCCGTCGGTAGCACCCAATGACATAGCTGCTTCATCGACTTCCACTGGCATATCTTCCAGCACCGGCTGCACTGTGCGCACTACAAACGGGATACTGGTAAAGGCCATGGCCAGGGCGATACCCACCCAGGTGTAAGCGACTTGAAACCCTAGCGGCTCCAGCAATCCACCCATCCAGCCGCTACTGGCATAAAGGGTTGCCAGCGTAATGCCTGCCACCGCGGTGGGTAGCGCGAAGGGGAGATCCATTAAGGCATCGAGTAAGCGCTTGCCAGGGAAGTCGTAGCGAACCAATACCCACGCCAGCAATAAGCCAAATATGGCGTTGATAATCGCCGCAACGGCTGCCGCGCCAATGGTGACCATATAGCTGGCAACTACGCGCCCTTCGGTGATGATTGCCCAGTATTCGGCAAAGCTAAGCTCCGCTAACTGACCGAACAGACCCGTAATCGGGAGCAGCAGCACCAGCGAGATAAACAGCACGCTGATACCCATAGAAAGGCCAAAACCCGGCAGCACACGGGTGCTG
>TARA_R100001369_G_scaffold62165_1_pt1 | contig 34275 bp, 24 predicted proteins | sample TARA_R100001369 | Tara Oceans TARA_R100001369 (sample SAMEA2621528) | marine metagenome | biome: marine biome (ENVO:00000447); feature: surface water layer (ENVO:00002042); material: "saline water (ENVO:00002010), including plankton (ENVO:xxxxxxxx)" | depth 5 m
CCATCCAAAACCGGGTATAAATATAGAGAACCAGGCATGGGAAGCATCTGCTCCTACCAATTTCTCTTTGCCCTTAGGGGGTACCGTTTCTATATAGCCGCTAACATACCTGGCGGGCAGTCCTACAGCCCGGATGCAGGCAATGGCTATTTGAGCAAAGTCTTGGCAAACCCCTTTTTTCTCCTTCATTACTTCTGCAACTGGTGTGGAAATGCTGGTAAACCCTGATACAAACTGAAAATCGGTATAAATACGTTGCATCAATTCAAAGGCGGCATCAAAAACTGACCGATTTCTTTTAAAGGAGACCTCGGCATAATCCCGTATATTATTATCCGCACGTCCAATAAATATAGATTCCAGGATGTATTGTCTAGCATCCAATATGTCAGGGTCCGTACTTCTTAATGCCAAAAGGGTTTGGTCCAAGGTAATTCCCCTACATGCCTCGGAAAAAAAAGAATCCTGGAACTGGGCATAATCCCGCACTATTTTACTTTTTGTTGTTACTTTTAATTCTATATGTTCTGTCTGTATCGAAAACCGCGTAATATAATTTCCAAAATAATCTATGCGTTCCGAAATTTCTGCCGGCTGTGGTGTTATCTGTATTTTATAATCCAATAATTGCTGGCCTTTGGATTCCCGTGGCCTCAGCGTAGCAATATTGTGACAATAAATTACCGGAGCATTGTATTCGTACTTGGTAGTATGTTTAACGTTAAAAATCATGTCAAAAAGGAAAGGATTGGGTGACCAATTGATTTTGTTTGTCCGTATGGTTAAAATAGGTGCTGCTTATGGATTGCGATGTTCTGTATAATAGTTCTGATAGATTTTCCAACAACTCATCCAGGTCCTCCCTAAAATAATCGGTTTCGGATTTAGTTTTTACCAAATTGGAAGACTCTGCCAATCGCAATTTGGAGAAAGCGTCGAAAACATATTTTTGATAATTGCTTAGGTTGTTATCCTTTCGGGAATGCGGTAAACGCGCAATGTCTTTTTGGATTCTGTTCAACATAAATGTCAAGGACCTTGGGTATTCCAAATCCAATACTACTAGGTCCAATAAGTGCTCCAATTGAATGTGGGACCTATAGCTATATCGGTAAATATTAAGGCTTTCATGACTGGTCAACAAATACTCCAAGAGATCGTACTCTACCTGTTCCTCGTATTTAATGGTAAGCAGGGAGCGACATTTGGTTATGGTCAACATGCTTTGTTCCAATTGGAGGCCAATAAAATATAGGAGTAATCCCTGTTGTACTAAAATACTCTCCTCTATAAGGCCCATAAACGCTATTAAACGGGTGATAAGTTGGTTGAGTACTTTTAAGATTTTGTTTATGGAACGATCCTGACCTTCTTCAAAGGATTGCCAAATTTTTTGAATATTTTCGAAAACCCGCCACATATCCGAAGACCACAAATTCCGTATGGAATAATAGGAATTGCCGAACATGGCAAGGTTATGCGCTAGACTTCCGGGTCTGTCCTTATCCAGTATTACGGATAACATTTCCTGCATTGGGTCTTCCATAGCCATTTTTCCGTCGGGGCTTTTTTCGGCGAAGCCAGGATAGGTGCCCGTTAAGTGGGTAACTGCTTTAAAGAGGACCTGAAGTTTAACAGAATCTGGTTTTTCATTTTTGTTCTGCACCAAGGCCATTTGCCGCATAACCATGCGTAAAAAACGGGCGTTGACCAAAGTTCGGCCTACATAACGCCCTGCCCAATACAAGTTCTCGGCGGTAAGACTTGGCAGATCGTTTAAACCAGATGCGGCCAAGGAACTCCTTTTTTGCCAGTGCCTGGTTATGTCTTCCTTTACCGGGCCGTCTTCCAAAACCCAAAAATCCTTACTTGTGCCACCCCTTTGGTTGGATACCCTAATGGTTTCCCTGTCCGGAGCTACACGTACCAGCCCACCAGGCATGACACTGTAGTCGTTGTTCGATGCTATACAAAAGGTACGGGTTACCAGGTTTCTGGATTCAATAGTTCCATCAACTAGATTTGGAGCCGTTGAAAAGCTTATTTTCTCCTGTGCCACAAATCGATAAGGCGTTAGTTCAATTTCCCTTTTTAGGTCATTTAACTGCTGCGTGGTCATAAACTCTGCGAAATGGATACTTTCCCTGTTGGTCCTGTCTATTCTTTTGATCACCAATTGGGATAGGTTATTCAATACAAATTTTCTTTCCTGCTCCTGTCCGCACCACCAGGATGCTATTTGTGGAAGAATCAAATCCTCGTTTAGCAGGTATCTGGCTATAGCCGGCATAAAAGGAATTAGGCCTGGGTTTTCTATTACCCCGCTACCCACTGGGTTTATAATGGAAACATTTTTTCTTCGCACTACATCCAATAATCCTGCAACGCCCAATTGGGAATCCTCCCTTAGTTCCAGGGGATCTGTAAATGCGTCGTCTACCCTACGTAAAATAACGTCTATCTGTTTAAGTCCTTTTAAGGATTTCATCCATACAAAACCGTCCCTTACCACCAGGTCGTTCCCTTGTACCAATGGGTAGCCCAGGAAGGAGGAGAGATAGGCATGCTCAAAATAGGTTTCATTGTGCGAACCGGGGGTCAATATGGCAATATTGGGATTATCTTTTTTTATAGGGGACGCATCAACGAGCATCTGGTTAAATTCCTTAAAGAAACCGGAAAGTCGCTTTACGTTCATTTTGGCATAGATTTCTGGGAGAATTCTACTGGTAGTAGACCTATTCTCCAAAGCGTACCCCATTCCGGAAGGTGCTTCTGCACGGTCGTTCACTACCCATAGTCTACCGTCCGTTCCACGCGAAAGATCTGCCGCATAAATGGAAAGAAATTTTTCCGTGCTGTATTCAATGCCGCTACATTGTCTTAAAAACCCACGATGCCCGTGAATTACTTCATGTGGCACAATGCCATTTTTTATAAGATTGCCATCGCCGTAAATATCCTTTAAGACCAAATTTAAAAGTTGTGCACGTTGTTTTAAACCGTTCTCTACCGTTTGCCATTCGGCCTGGCGTAGTAAAAAGGGGACAACGTTCAGGTTCCATGGGCGATGCATTCCCTGTGGGTCATTGTAGACATTGTAGGTAACGCCATTTTCTGAAAGTAGCCAATCTATATCCCTTTGGCGAGCCATTAATCCGTCGTAACCCAATTTATCAAATTCCGTGAGAAGTTTGTTCCAATAAGGTTTTACACCATTTTGTGGTGTAAACATTTCATCATTCTTATACTCGGTAATATAATTACTTAACCAGCTGGTACTTGTTATTGGCATAATAATTTATGAATTACTTCTTCCGCAAATCCAGCACATGTGGATATTCGGGATTTATAGGTATTTCTTTGTATACAAATGTATTGGAAGCAGGCTTAGGTTCTACCATCCTACCACTAAAATTTGTTGTAGGGCCCATTTCCATCGGTGTTGCTTCACCCTGTGAGTGCCCAAAATCCCAAAATCGGTTAATTCTCCTTGATTCTGCCTCATAACTATTCACTGGGTAGGTATCATAAGAACGTCCGCCAGGATGAGCTACGAAATAGGTGCATCCACCAATGGATTTTTTGTTCCACATATCTACAATATCAAAGACCAGAGGCACATCTACCCCAATGGTGGGGTGAAGCGCAGACCAAGGTTCCCATGCTTTATAGCGGACCCCCGCTACATATTCGCCTTTAATACCAGTAGGGCTCAATATTATTTTTACACCGTTACAGGTTAGGCTGTAACGTTCTTCTGTAAAGTTTTTTACTTTTATCTGTACCCTTTCCAAGGAGGAATCTACGTATCGTGCCGTTCCCCTGCCGGACATTTCTTCGCCCAATACGTTCCAGGGTTCTATGGCCATGCGGAGTTCTATCTGCATGGAATTGATCTCTATCATACCGTATAAGGGAAACCTGAATTCAAAAAATGGGTCGAACCAATCCAATTTAAAGGGGTAACCGGCATCATTTAATTGGGAAACGATATCCCTTAGATCTTCTTTTACGTAATGTTCCAACAAGAATTTATCATGTAATTCCGTACCCCAACGCACCAGATTATGTTTGTATGGTTTCTTCCAAAACCAAGAGACCAAAGTACGTACCAGTAGCATTTGCATGAGGCTCATCTGTGCGTGTGGTGGCATGTCAAAAGCTCTCAACTCCAATATTCCCAATCTACCCGAGGAGGAATCAGGGGAATATAATTTATCTATACAGAACTCGGCACGGTGTGTATTTCCTGTAATATCGGTTAATAAATGGCGGAATAATCGGTCCGTTAACCAAAAAGGCACCTCTTTATCTTCTGGAATTTGGGAAAAGGCAATTTCCAATTCGTAGAGATTTTCCAATCGCGCCTCATCTACACGTGGAGCCTGACTGGTAGGGCCTATGAACGCTCCGGAGAACAAATAGGAAAGCCCTGGGTGGTGCTGCCAAAATGTAAGTAGGCTACGCAAGAGTTGCGGATTTCGAAGTAAGGGACTATCCGCGGGAGTGATTCCACCTAAAGTAACATGGTTGCCTCCTCCTGTACCGGTATGCTTGCCATCGAGCATAAATTTTTCGGTCCCTAAACGGGATTTTTTTGCTTCTTCATATAACTTCAAGGTATTGTCTGTAAGCTCTTGCCAATTTTTGGCGGGATGAACATTTACCTCAATAACGCCTGGATCCGGAGTTATTTTCAGAACTTCCAAACGGTTGTCCCTAGGAGGCTCATATCCCTCCAATATTACCGGAATTTCCAGTTCCTTGGCAGTTGCCTCAATACTTGCAATTAAATCCAAAAAGTCCTCCGCACTATTCAGAGGGGGTAGGAAAAGGAATAATTTATCGTCCCGTACCTCGGCGCAGAGGGCTGTACGGACAAAAGGTTGTTTTTTGGTGGATGATCTTGACGTTTTGGAATTGATACGCTCCTGAAGGTCTTTTCCATAAGCTTTTAATCCTGGCCTAGTTTCAAACAGTTCCGGTTCCGCAGTAGGTTCTGATGGTACTTCCGGTTCTTTGGGCAAGGATTCCAGGGGAAGTCGTAGTCCAATCGGGGAATTTCCAGGGGTTAGAAATAGATGTTTGCCCCTAAACTCCCAGGTATTTGTAATCCAGTGGTCATTACTTTTAGCCAAAGGCAATATATGGCCTACGGTTTTGCCAATACCCTGTTCCAAAACTTCCCCCAACTTTCGCCTTAATGCGGTGTCCTCTTTTTTGTAATCTTTTGGCTCCACATCTACCGGCAATTTGCCTTCTTCCCACAAAAAGTAGAAAGCATCTTCAAATGCCGGAATTATACTTTCATTGGGACAGTCCAAATACTTGGTCAATGTCTTTAGGAAAGTGTCCGTAATATTTTTTGGGAGGGCATAGGTCTTTGTAAAGGAGGCCAACCATTTTGGTTCTTTCCATATAGATTCCCCATCTTTTCGCCAATGAATACCAATAAGCCAACGTGGTAAGGGTTCACCTGGATACCATTTGCCCTGGGCATGGTGCAACATTCCTCCTTTGCCAAAGGCATCCAATAGCCTGAGTGAAAGGGAACTCGCCAATTCCCGTTTGTGTTCCCCATCTGCTGCGGTATTCCATTCTTCCGCTTCCATATCGTCTATGGAAACAAAGGTGGGTTCCCCACCCATAGTTAATCTTACATCATTTAACTGAAGTTCCTCTTCTACGGCAAAGCCTAAATTATAAATGGCGTTCCATTGATCTTCGGTATAAGGTTTGGTTACTCGGGGCGACTCAAAAATTCGGGTTACGGAGTTGTCGAACTCAAATTCGGTTTCACAGGGATCTGTTAATCCGTATACTGGTGCGGCACTTTCAAAGGAAGGTGTACAGGCCAATGGGATATGGCCTTCCCCTGCCAAAAGCCCAGAGGTGGCATCCAATCCTATCCAACCCGCACCGGGCAAATATACTTCTGCCCAAGCATGCAGGTCGGTAAAGTCCTCTTCTGGGCCGGAAGGACCGTCCAAGGATTTTTCATCCGACTTTAACTGTACCAAATATCCCGAAACAAAACGGGCCGCCAAACCCAAATGCCGTAGCGTCTGAACCAAAAGCCAAGCAAAATCCCTACAAGAACCCAATTTCCTGTCCAGGGTTTCCTCACAGGTCTGTACACCCGGCTCCATACGGATGGTGTAGTTGAGGTAGTTGTACAATTTTTGATTGAGACCTATAAGAAAATCAATGCTCCGCATCGGAGTTAAGTCCAACTTTCCCAACCATTCCTGGAGCAATGGACCCTTTTCCGTTACTTCCAAATAGGGGAGAAGTTCTTTCTTCAAATCTTCAGAATAGGTGAACGGAAAATTCTCAACGGCTTCCTCTACAAAAAAGTCAAAGGGGTTAATGGTCTTTAAATCCGCAATAATTTCTACCTCTACCGATAGTTCTGCCGTTTTTTCCGGAAAAACAATGCGGGCCAAGTAATTGCCAAAAGGGTCTTGCTGCCAATTGAAAAAATGATTTTCAGGCTTAATTTTTATGGAATATGCCTCTATGGGCGTTCGGCTATGTGGCGCAGGCCTTAACCTAAAAATATGTGGTGAAAGGTTTACCCTTCTGTCATACTTGTAAACGGTTTTATGGGAAATTGCTACTTTTAATGCCATGGACAATCATATTTTCAATATGCCCTAAGATAAGCACTAAAATCAGGAATCCCTCTTGTTAAATGCATATAGGTCAAAATTTTATCCATAAAAAATTAATCGACATTCCTTTTTGCTAGATTGATAATCTAGAAAGGATTTTTGAACGATTTGTTCTATAGGGTTGTTGTTGGTCTCCTTGGTGTTAAAAGGGACCTATGGGGAAAGAAAAGTTATTTGGGATAAAGGCTGTGGTCAATAGTCTATAGAACTTTAAATTTAATGGCGTAAATCCGTTTATGATCCTACTGCTGGTTTTAAAGTATGTCCAAACTTTGTGAATATCGTGAATAACTAAATCTTACTCAAGATGAACTGGCTGAGAAAGCGGGCTTATCTGTGCGAACCTTTCAGCGTATTGAGTCAGGAGTAGAACCAAGAGGGTACACTCCAAGGGTACTATCTTATGCTTTATAGATAACTCAAAACGGTATGGAGTTGTGGCAACTAATTATCCCGGAATATTTTGGGGAAAACAGGTAAGGAGATTGTACGGAGGAATTGGGAATAACCTAAAGTTGTACCCTAAAAACAGTGTGCTTTCTAACAACGGTTAGGATATGACAACTGTCATTATGTTGGCCTATTCGGGGAAATCATTTATTCCGATTTGTAAAATATCATACAATTTAAAAACTTCCATATAGAATAATAACACTGTATCCTATATTTGCGCTATTGCGTTATTCCAATATATCTACGTATGTCCAAATACATAATAATCCTCTTTTTCTTTTTAGGCTTTATGCTTGTTTCATGTAATGGTGCTCCAAACAAGCAGAAACAAACAAATCAGAAACTTATCGATCAAACCGAAGAAGCTTCCAAAACGGAGAGCGTAATAGTTTATAAAACAGATATTTTAATAGTCCATCGGTTATCGGACCACATATACCAACATATTTCATTCTTAAATACCAATGATTTTGGCAGAGTGGCCTGTAATGGGATGTTGGTTGTAAACGAAAATGAAGCGATTATTTTTGACACACCAACAGATGATGAAAGTTCTCTAGAATTGATAAACTATGTGTCCAAAAAGCTTAATTGAAAATAAAAGCGGTGGTGCCAACGCATTTTCACGGAGATTGTGTTGGAGGGTTGGAAACCTTCCTTAAATACAACTTTTCAGCATATGCATCCAATAAAACCATAGAATTGTTGAGAGTAAAGGGCAAAGAATTCTCCAGGCCCTTTAACGGTTTTGCCGATAGCCTTACCTTAAGTATTGGGAGCAAAAAGGCATATGTAGAATATTTTGGGGAGGGCCATACCAAAGATAATGTAATAGCTTACTTCCCCCAGGACAATACCATTTTTGGGGGATGCCTTATTAAGGAAGTAGGTGCTACCAAAGGTAATTTGGAGGATGCCAATGTAATGGCCTGGTCCAGTACGGTGAGAAAAATAAAACAAAAATATCCTACCGCTAAGATGGTAATACCTGGGCACGGAATAGCCGGTGGTACCGAACTATTGGATTATACCGTAAAACTGTTCGATTAAAAAGGTCTTAGTCTTTATAAAAGGTAGCGCCCCATTCATCCATATTCCTTAAAATGTTCTCTAGGGATTTCCCCTTATTGGTCAAGCTGTACTCCACTTTTGGGGGTACCACGGGAAAAACTTCCCGTGCAATTAGACCGTCCAGCTCCAATTCCCTGACGGTCTGGGTAAACATTTTATTGGAAATGCCGGAGATCTTCTTCTGTAAAACTCCTGATCTTAAAGGTCCCTCCAAGAGATGGAACAGTATTAAAGGCTTCCATTTGGTGCCAATTAGGTTCAGGGTATAGTGCAAGGGGCAATTATTTTTGATCATTTTTGTAATGTAAACTATTTATAATCAGTAAAATACTCTTTTTGGCAACTATATAACTTTTTGGTAAGTTATTGCCATTGGGGCAAATATAGATTATTTTTGTGGTCTAAAATAGAATAGATGAAAACTAATAAAACTTATCCAAAATCATTTTCCCACATAGGAATTACTGTTCCCAATATTGTGGAAGCCGTAAAATTTTATTCCGAAGTTATGGGCTGGTATATTATTATGGAGCCCTCCACAGTAAAGAAGGAGAGGGAAACGGCCATTGGGCAAATGTGTATCGATGTTTTTGGCGAGGATTGGGAGGAGTTTGAAATTGCCCATATGGCTACCTCGGATGGCATTGGGATAGAATTGTTTACTTTTCCGCATGGGGTAAAGGAAGCGCCGGAGTTTAATCCGTTCAATACCGGCCTATTCCACTTTTGTATTCAGGATCCCAATATAGAGGAGCTTGTGGCCAAGATAGTGAACCATGGTGGTAAGCAAAGAATGCCCATAAGGGAATATTATCCCGAGGACAAGCCTTATAAAATGTGTTATGTAGAGGATCCTTTCGGGATTGTATTTGAAGTCTATACGCATAGCTATGAACTCACCTATTCTTCAGGGGCTTATGCCAAATAGGGGAAAATAATTGATCCCTGGTCTCTTGGTAAAGATGTTGTGTAAAATGAAAAAACCCTGTAAATCTTATGATTTACAGGGTTTTTGTTGTACTCGAGGTGGGAGTATCAAAAAACAGGTCTAATGCCATATTCTAGGGCATTCCCATTAATGCGGTTTGGAGTGCGACCGAATTGTTCACCTTTAACAAAAGTTTAATATTTTTTGATGTTTAGAGAATTAGTATGAGTGGAAAATAATGACAAATCTTTTTCTGTAGGTTGGATTTTTTTAACTGGAGTTAGTAATTAAGCCATTTATTGAATTCAACAACTTTGTTCTTATTTATAACTATACTTTTACTTGATGCTTGATTTGATTTAATCTTTAACTGGTTGTTGCCTTCTCTAAAAATTTCATAAATGCCTTTGACTAAAAAAGTAAATTGTCTATTTGCCATAAAGAAATATGAAGGATTCACGTTACTGATCAGTTCATCCAAACTAGAAGAACTTGAATGTTTTTGACCATCCAAACAGCTCATTGTTGTTAATGAATTTCGGTATTAATTAACGCAATTTCATCTAATCTAACCGAAATAAGTTTGTCCTTAGAATAGCTTAGTAAACGATTCTTTATTCTGCCATCATCCCCTTCGATATTTTAATCGTTTTTTACATCTGTTTTGTTCAATTGATTTTTATAGATGGTACAGATCTGAATTCAATTTTGATAAGTTTATTACTTCTTCTGCCAATTTTCATTTTTCAACTCCAATTCTTTTTCGTAATTATTACCTAAAAAACGAACCCTTAATAGGGCTAAAAGCCAAATTATAGAACTAGGAAGTAAATAAATCAGCAAAAAATTTAATCTCAGGCCTTCTAGTTGTTCCTCAATTTTATCTAGATTGGTATGTGCAGCCATTATCCAATCAGAATTTTTTACGGGATATAGATGTATAATTTGTGAATAGGTATTTCGAATGGAAGGGTCAGTTTTTCGATTATTCTGATTCCATTATGGAGAGGTGTTTTATTGCGGCGACTGGAGGTGATTTTTTATAGGTGTTATCCATTTCGAGTTTAATATATCCCGAGCATTTCAGATAAAAAAAACGGATAGGCCTGAAATGCATTTAAAAACATATATGTTGCCCAATTCTCCGGCAATTATGCTAAATATTTATTATCGACAATAGCCCTGTTATCACAAGGACGATTGTTTGCCAAAAAACTTCGTAATATATACCTTACGCACAGGATACAGATACGGAATGAGTGTGTCCGTCTCCAGAAGTAGAGTCAACTGTTATTGAACTGTTACTTTTTAATGAGTTAAAATTCGCAACAGTGATCGTTACTTCATGATTATGGCCTGAACTCCCTTGTATAGAATAGATCTTCTGTGCACCGGCCTGTATATCAGCTGTTGATACAGTTAAGCTATGCCCGTGATTAGCGGCAATTGTACTTTTGGTTCCGTTAGCCAAACAGTTACCTTGTGGATCCGGATTAGGATTAGGGTCAGGATTAGTATCCGAATCATTATCAGAGCTAGAACAGCCGATCAGTGAATAGGCAGGCAAAGCAATAAGCATGGCCCCCATTGTTTTTTGAATAAAAGCTTTTCTGTCCATCTTTTTATTTTCTATATAAGATACAAAAAATTAGTCAAATGAATGGTTGTTAATGACTGAAATTAAGCTACTTAGGGAGATGGATTTGTTATATATGATATTTTGGAAATAATATGATCTCGACCTCCCAAATCTTACCATAACTTAACTGCGCATGGATCCTGTGGGATTTCTTTAGCGTTCAGATAGATAAGCGTTTTGAAGAAATCCCATAGGGCGCGACTAAATGGGTAATAGGGGTAACTAATTCTATGATTTATCTGATAATATTGTTCTAGTAATTTTATCGTGCGTAAAAAATGTGTTGGGATTTTAAAGGACTAGATGATTAATAATAATTTAATCCCGAGGTGCCTTCAATCGCCTGTTTGTTTTTAAGAGATACAACTTTAGACCAGTTATAAAGAGAGTTATTGGAATTAGACCAGAAATAAATACCAGGATCCTTCCCCATAACCCTCCAATTTCCCCTATATGAACGGGATAGAATTGTGCTGCAATGCGGTTGCTGTTGGGATCTGTTTGAAAATCCGTCAGACTAGTAATAGATCCTTTTTGATCAATTTTCAGTTCCTTGGTTTTTCTTAGCCCTTCCATTAGGAATCTATCCTGAATATATCTAAAGTGATATCCTTCCTGTTTGTTTTTGGGAAGAATGACAGTGCGTAGGTCATAGTCTTTATCAGGATTTAGTAGATATTCTTTATGGCTGATTGGGCTTCCAATTTTAAGTTCGTTTTGCACTGACTTCGGTTGTGCTGAATCATCAAATATGCTTAGTGCCGTTTTATAATACGTATTATAGGTAAAGTAAGTGCCGGTAAAAGCTATGGCCATGAGAGGGATAAAAAAACTTGCACCTAATACTTTGTGAATGTCGTAATTTAATTTTCTTTTCTTAGCTGTCCATTTTATATTGAATCCCTTGATTAAATTAGTCCTATAAGTTTTCCACCACAAATAGGCACCAGAACTTAACAATAATAGGAAAAATAAAAGAGTGCTGCTTCCAGTAATATATTTTCCAATTTTCGGAATCCCCAAGGTTCTGTGAAAGTTCAATAAATTTTCAAAAAATTTAATGGAACTCGATTTTATGCCCAAAAGTGAGCCAGAAATGGGATGATAATAATAGGTCTCGCCATTGGTGTATTCCAGGGAAATAGTCTTTTGCTCCCGATAGGGCAAGTTTATTTTGGATAGACTATCCTTATGTTGTTCTACTAAGTTGTAAGCCGTCTTGTAGAGACTATTTTCATCAAAAGGTTTAATAGGCTCAATGGTCAATAACTCGGGGTTGAGCAGTGCGCTTAGTTCAGGTTGCCAAATATATAGCGAACCTGTCAACCCGGAGATAGAAGCTATTAGGCCACATGACAGACCCAGCCAAAGATGTAAATTCCTTATAAACCTGTTAAAATTGATCAAAGAAGCTATTGTTTAAAATAGGCCCCATGTTTGATGATAGCCAAACAAGGGGCCTATGGTTTAAAAATTGTACCTAAGTCCTAGTTTTGCGTTGGCTCCTTCTCCCACCCCTGTAAAGGTTTTTAAAGGGGCGGCCCACTGAGATCGGGCAGGTAGGTAGTATTCGTTCAATATATTGTTGACCCCTAATGAAAGGGATAAGTTCGATTTTAATTGATACGCCATAGAAAGGTTCAGTAAAGTATAACCACTCACAGGGAATTGTGTATGTCTATAGGCCCAAGTATCGTTAGTATCGATAAAGGGATCGAATCGGTTTCTATCGCCCAGATTGGTCATTCTAAGCGATGTGTTTAATTTTTCTGTGGGATGCCAGTTAATATATGTGGTCCATTTTGGGGCGGCTATGACATCACCACCCAAATAAGTCAGGTTGTTTTCGTCATCTACACCATGGGTCAACCCTTCTACGTAAGAATATGACGTTCCTATTTGCCATTTCTTGTTCCAACTAAAATAATCCAAGGATACTTCGCCACCATAAATTCGTTGTGGTTGTTTTGAGGGCACAAATGAATTGATCTCATCCACAAATACAACACCTGTGCCCAAGTTCGAAGTACTGTAATAGCCGACGGCCTCTAGTTGAAAGTTATTGAACTTGGATATAAAGCCAAATTCATAGTTATTGGTTACCGCTGGTTCCAACTGTATGTCATTTATGTTATCGGCCACCGCAGACCGCAGTATAGAGCCTAGGTCGGCAATGGAAAATCCTTGGGAATAACTTATATAAGGTGTAAATTCCTGATGCTGTATATACCGGGCTCCTAAGTTGAAGGCCAGATTGTTGAATTTAAGTTGACCACCTTCCACAGCTACGGATGGACTGAAATTGCCGTCGCTTTTAGCTGAATAGGGAAGGGTGTTGTAATCTACAATGTCCATATTCATATCGTCATATCTCAAACCAGCCTTAAGAACCCATTGGTTCTTAAGTTTTATAGTAGATTGGGCGTAGGGCGCCCAACTCATCAAATCGATATTTGGAACCCATAACCTTCCATCCAAAAGCCCTTGATTGGTTTTGTCCTTTAAAAAATCCACCCCGTAGGTCAAAGTTATATTTGTTGGTCCATATGAACCAAAACTGGTATTAAAGTTGGGTCTGATGCCATATTTTTTGGCATTTATTACGGATTGTCCGCCGTTTTCGAATTTATCGGAATAGAAAAATACATTCTCAGTGTCTTGGTAATATAGATCTGTTTCAAAATTGGTAGTTCCTTGGAATATATTGTTGAGACTATATTTTAATTGTCCGTTGACCAAGGTCGTCCCAGTAGGTTCTTCGCCAACAATGGTCCCCTTTACGCCATAACCAGGAACAAGCGTATAATCCCCATTCTCATTAAAGACTTCTACCTCCGCCGCTACCGGAATGAAGGGGCTATCTTGAGCGGAATGGTAGATATTACCACTTAGGGTCAGTTTTTGTTGATCCGTTAGTAAATATTCTAATTTTGCAAATGTGCTATAAATATCGGTGTTATCAAATCCATAAGTAGGGAGAACGGGAACTCCATCTGCATCGTATTTATTACCTGTCTGTTCCATACTTCCGCTGATGTAGTAACTGAATCTATTCAAGTTGCCCTTTAGGGACTGATGTATGCCCCAGCCCAATGCTTCATTGGTTTTAGCTAAATTGGTTGTCCCCCATAGATTGGTAGTACCTTCAATTTTTTCATTGGAAGTTGGATTTTTGGTGATATAATTGATAAAACCACCATTACCCCCATTACCGAAGATGGATGTGGCCCCTTTGATTACTTCTACACGGCTAATATCATTGGGATTTACGGATTTTATTCCCAGTTGTCCATTTCTTAATGGGGTGGATTGGGGAATGCCATCGACCATAACCAATAGTGAACGCCCTCTGAGGGTTTGCCCCCAATTCGAAAAGGTACCTGTAGAGGCGGCAAGACCCGGGACGGTAAATTCCAGTATTTCACTGATGTTGGAGGTAGATTGAGTAAACTCCTCCAATTTGGCTAGACCTACAACGGTAACGGAAGCAGGAATTTCAGACAGATATTCGGAATGCCTGCTCGCAGAAACCACTACTTCATCCAAATCGTTCAGATCTTCTTGTAAAACTACATCATAATTCAAGGAAGAATTCGTCTCTATCGTGATTTTTTTAGTTTGAGTTTGGTATCCAAGCATTCTCACGATAACCGTCCATGATCCTTCCTCAATGTCTCCAACTTCATAATCACCATTTAAGTCGGTCATGCTGCCCTTGTTCAATTCGGAAATATAAACGGTTGCACCTATAAGTGGTTGATTGGCTTCATCTGTAATTTTGCCTTTGATGCTTGCTTGCGGGAACGCGTAAAAAGAGAGTAATAAGGCTACGGCCCAGGTTATAATTTTCATTCTATTCTTATTTAGATTAATTTAAAACAAGGAGCAAATATAGAACCCAAATTAACAACGTCAAATTATTTTTAAATTTTATTTGTCTGAAGGGAGTTATAAAATTTTATGTGTGTGAAATTGTTTTAATTACAACCGAAATGTTAAAAGTCGGAATTACGGCACAGCTATGGCATTCTAAATTTATGCTGGTTTAATGGATCTAATACTGATAACATTTTTATTAGGTATTAAAAGCCTATTTTGTAATCTGCGACCGAAATAAAGCGTTCGCCCTATATCAGATACATAGTTCAATTGTTCATGGTTACTGCTGACAAATATTAATAATTCTGTTAGTTCCTTTAATCACGCTATTGAATAATAATGAGTGGTATTTTGTTAAAGCAGGATATTGAATTGGGATTTTTAATGTAAAAATTTGCATTAATAGGGGAGGTTCGGGTTGATTTACATTAAAAATAGTACAGTGTCGCTAATTAATATTTCAACTTGGCGTTAAAAATAAGGCATAATAAACCGTAACACCGCCTTGGCGTGTTACCCTCTTGCTTTACATTTTTCACTCAACTACGTTCGTTTCAAAACGTAAACATCCAAAAGGAACACCTACATTTCATAAAAGATCACAAACTAAAACTATCATATTATTCCATTGCCCTTCCCTCCTAAATTTTTTACTTTTTCGATACACTTCTCCCAACCGATATAGACTTAAAGAGGGTTTAAAAAGTAACGAGGAACAAGCCCGGTTATGCAATCCGATTATTAAGAAATCACACAAATTAGGTATCGGAAATGGAAAGTATAAGATTAAACTTCCCCATTGTACAAAGACATATATTACGAATAACCTAACTTACCATTTGATGTCTTTTGATTGATTTTGACAAGAGCACTAACCACATAACCAAATCCAGAACAAGCAATGGGACAAGTGTTGGACAAGTTGTATACCCACACCATCCCAAAACAAGGACAAGCAATGGACAAGTAGTGGTACCATATATAAACTATATAAAACATTAATAAACAAAATAAAACTTATATAAACGGTTGGGCATTTTTTTTTAAAAACGCCCACTGCCCCAATATTGAATTTTCATTTAAATCTTATATATAAACATAGCCTTTTTTGGGATTTTAAGCATGATTTTAACGCTTTTCACCAGTGGAGAATAGTAGAGTTCATTTAGCTCCAAATTAAGTCGCCAAATGGCCTTAAAATACGTAATGAACTGACTGTCAGTGCGTTAATAGTATTTGTTGACATTTGCCTTCATTTGGTATGATATTAAATTTTTAGAAAAAATAGGCAGTTGAAAAAAAAAACTTTGAAAAACTGAAGCGGACTTAAGCCGTTTCTTTTTCAAAAACGGCTTGTGTCCAAGACCTTTTTACGATGCGCTTTGGCCGGAATGTAATGGAGGACAATGTGCGGAGGTTATTTTTAGAATAATTACCTGTATTTAGAATTACTTTAGGCGTCTAAAGGGAGGTCTTGAAAAATTTTCACTTTACATATTATCAAACTTATACTATTCCAAACCTCTGTGAATTATAAAATATAACGGTCCAATTTTTATTTAATTTCAAAAGTGGTCACAACGAATCCATGATCTGAAGGATAATTGAAGGTCTTGCCATTAATAAAAAACGGATCACCAAAAAACACTTTACAAGTTTCAGATTTAATCGCCTCTAGGTTTGAGCCTTTATAAAAAATATAGTCTATTCTATGATCGTCATTCTTTCCTTTGGTATGCCATGTAATGCCGGGATAACGGACAGGGTCCGGATTTAAGGCCCTATAAGTGTCTACCAAGCCAATGTCTTCCAGGATTTTTGTAGTATACCACGGTACCACCAACCCATTGTGCAAATCTACAGTCTCCACCCCCCAATCCAAATGGGAAGGAGCATTTAAATCTCCTCCAAAAATCATGGGTACAAATTCCGCATTGGCTGCATATTTCCGGAGATAAGGGAGTACCTTATGTTGCATTTCATATTTTGTCCCAGTTTTTTCCCATTCCAAAAGTTCTTCCGCCGATTTGCCAAGCTTTTCAGGTTCATCTTCCCATGGCAGATAATGAAACCAATTTGAAAAAAATCTAATTTTCCGATTATTTATAAGAATTTCACGTCCTCCAAGATAAAAGGGATAGTCGGTGTCTATACGCTCTCCGAAGGGAAATTTTGAAAATATGGAAAGATTTGTCCCTTTGTCATCCAAGGCAGTTCCCTTAGGAGCAATCAAATGAAAATTATACCCTAGGGAGTCCGCAATTATCTTCCCCGAACCATAAGTTTCTATCATCAATATAACATCTGGGTCTATTTCCCGAATTATCTCAACAACATTTTGCACCCCGTTTTCAATGTCATTGCCTCCATGTAATATGTTCCAAGCCATTACCTTAAAAATGACCGACGATTTCTGGGAATAGCAACCAGAACATATAAAAACCAAAGTAAAAAAGAAATATAAATTCCGTCTCAATATTAGTATTTTTTCAATGAACTCATTATGATTTTTTCTTTTTCTCTTGGTGGCAAGTTATATTGGTAGTTGTAAATAGCACCGTCCCAATCTCCGTACATAGAATTAGGAAGAACAATAAATTTGTTGCCGAACATTTTGGCATTATTCCTAACTTGAAGATTACGTTCTTCCATAGGCTTTTTGTCGAAAACGGCACTGAAATCACTAAGATTATCCCCTACGAATAAAAGAATATCATATTCCTCTGAGACAAGTTTTCTGCGAATTTCTTTACCGGATGTTGTAGTTTTCATTGTGAGGTGATTATCTATGGCGTCAGGAAAGCCATAGCGCTGCAAATCCGTTAATGTCGCTGCCCTTTCTTTTTCAAGTCTATTGGTAATATAAAAAATTGATACTCCCTTATCCTTAGCATAACGAAGAAAAGACAAAGCTCCAGGAACCGTGTCGCACTCAATTCTGTTGGTCCATTCCATCCATGAAGAATCACTGTATTCAGCTCCTTTTAAAGACTGATGCACTTGATAAGGACTATTGTCCAGTACAGTTTCGTCAATATCAGTTATTATTGCAAACGGTTTGGGCGATGTATTTGGTAAAAGGTGATCCAATCGTAAACGGGCCAAATTATATGCTTGGTGGCACAATGCCCTATACTCTCCAGCCTTTTGTTGCCAAGCAGCAGCCCATGCCGGACCTTGTAATACCATTGGGGCTCCAGTGTCTGTATTTTCAACTTTTTGTTGCACCTTACAGGAGGATAGGCAAGTTAAAAGTAAAGTAAAGAACAAAAAATAAAATATAAGTAAGAATTTACGAACATTGAAATATGTATGAGTACACATATGTTTGAGGTTTAGAAGATCTAATAGCTTTTAATTTTCAAGCGTTTTTTACATAAATGGTTTGTACCCTAATATGTGTGGGGGTAATAGATATTGGATAATGTTCCGTCATCAAAGAAATCTATTATTGTGTATCCTGGAGGAGTTTCATGATACCAACCCTTGGCTGCCGAATCCTTGTCGCCATCGCCCCACCAAAAACCACTCACTGAGCCATTACAGTAATAGTGAACATCATTGTAAACGGCAGTATCCACTAAATGCATATGGCCGCTAATACAATGTATCTTTTTATCTCGATGCTTGTGGAACAACTTGGTAATGTATTTACTGTCAGTGTGACAACCGCCATAAGGTATGGTACTGACCCCCAAAATTGGATAATGGCTCATTACCAAAACGGCAGCCCCTTCGTTCATTCTGTCCAGTTCATTTTCCAACCATTTACGTTGCTCCTCATCCAATGACCCTGCATTGTCATTATTGCTATCCAAAACTATAAAATGCCAACCAGCCTTCTCAAAACTATAATAGCGCGAAGGCATATTTAGTTGCTTTACCACATATTCTTTTCCGTACATGGCGTCTGTCTTGTCCGGGGCTGCCCACCACATATCGTGGTTGCCAAGGCAACTATACAGATCATAGTCCTTAAAATTATTTCTTAATTCCCCCCAAATCCTCCATTGGTCTAAAACCTCTTCCCTAGTAATATGACCATAATCTGCCGCCATAATGGTATCCCCTCCATTTAACAAAAAATCTACTTTCTGCTTTAATAAATCATTGAGACATTTTCTAAATCGTTCAGGGGCATTATTACCAGAGGTAATATGTATATCGGTAATATGGGCAACGCGAAGCACAGGTTTTACTTTACCGTTACGTTCTTTTTCGTTCGCTATGGCCACGCTTCCCAACATTGCTGCCCCCGTTGCCAAACCAATATTCTTTATTAACTGCCTTCTCTTTATATCATGCTTTTTTTTCATGTGCTGGTCTTATGGTTATTCTTTTATTACCCATGTATTAATAGAATTATTTTTACCTTCCAAGACAATCTTGTAGAAATTGGAAGGAATTGTAGATATATCCAGAGTTGCTTTTTCCGATTTAGTTTTAACCTTGGTTAGTAAAAGATATTCATCCTTGCCGCCCTCAGCATAATTATTGCTAAAGGAAACCCAAATTTTGAGTTTTCCCTTATTCTGCATCGCCTCCCAGGTAAGTTCAATTTTATCTCCATTAAGCTTGCCTTTGGCATTGGCAATAGAAATAGGACCTGTTATAGGCACCCCATCAACTTCCCACAATTGCTCTTTTTTAGGGTAAATATCAAAAGTTCGCATTATCGTTGGCATGATATCAATAATTCCAGGATTTTTTTTATAGAAATAAGGGTTTAATTCCTTGGCGTTGGTAACAATCCATGTTAGTCGCTCCCTTTCACTTTGTCCTCCATGTCCTTTTCCCGTTTCCTTATTTCGGCCATGATCTGTGGTAATAAAAATTTGCCAAATTTCATTATGGTATTGTTCCCTGAATTGAATGGCTTTCCACAGACGTTCTATTTGATTGTCCATTATTTTGACCGCACTGTAGAACTGATCACTATCCCCATATTTATGGCCCATGTCGTCTGTATATTCCAAATATACCCAACTCAAATCTGGCCCCTTTTCCGTTATATATCTTGAAGCCTCTTGAACAACATGTTCATCTATTTTATTGATGAATAAACGACCTTCGTCATGAGGAAAATTGATGGTGTCGTTTTCAAAGCCATCAAAGTGATAATCGAGTTTAACACTCCCCGTTTGTATAAGCCCTTCCCCTATTAATTTAGTACGATTGTCTTCCCAAGAAGAAAATACCGCAGTTTTCAGCTCTGGACGGTACTCTTTTGCCATTCTAAAAATGGTCCAATAATTATAGTTAGGGTCTTTAATTCCATTCCCCCATACATTGTGTTTGTTTGCCCAAGTTCCTGTTAGCAAACTATTATATCCTACGGCCGATATGGTAGGTGTTTGCGAATACCCATTCACTTCACCCCCTACATAGGCCCGTGTGTACCCTCCTACCTGGGAAATGGCGTCCAAATAGGGGGTTGGAATCTTTTCAATTACATCAGCAGATATACCATCAACAATTACAAAAAGAACTTTTGGCAAGGCTTTAGTTTGGCCGAAGCCGACCAAACTAAAACAAATCAGCATTATTAAATTCAGCACTATTTTAATCATAACCTACTTATAAATAAATTAAAACTATTTTCTGACCATTTTGGTGTACTCATTTTTTGTAACGTAAGTCGCATTGCCCACTAACTTTTATTACAACTGGTAAATTGATTTTAAATTTAGAAATAAAGATGTGGTTTCCGAGAAAACCACATCTTCGAAAAACTAGATACTAACTCAATCAACTCAATTCTATGGAATGGAGAAATTATTGTGTGATGTATACCAAAACACCCAAGAACCTCCAGATTCATAATAGACATCAATAGATACTACAATTTCTCCTCCACATATATTATATGTGCCATGCCCATTTTGCCTGAATTCATAAACATAGCCATCATTATCCGTTCCTGCAGCATAGTTGGCAAAGGTTGCTGCACCGGCCGTACCCCCTTCAACAGTGGGGATAAGGGTTATTCCGAGAGTTGCATTTGGAAATGGACCGTAGTCTATAAGGTTACCAGTTAATGTGACAATAGATTCTGTGACCGATCCGGTAACGGTATGGTCACCTGCCGAACTTTTTATATTGGAGGAGTTAAAAATACTTATCGTCTCACTACATTCATCATCAGTAATATTTAAGGTTACCGATTTGTTGGATTGATTGACGATGCCAACACCAATGTCGATATTGGGATTGCTGACACTTTCAATACTGATGTCCAGACTCCTTTCTTGATCGCTATTCAACAAATTGTCTACGATATCAATAAGTAAGGGTTCAGATTTAATCTCTCCCGCCTTAAAGGTGACAGTGGTATTTTCCACATCGTAATCTACACCTGGCTGGGCATTGTTGGGCGTGATTTTTAAAGTAACTGTAAAATCCGCCTCCAACACACTTCCGTCGTATCTCAAGTAAATAGGATATGCTTCACCGTTGTTGTCCGTGGAATAGGTTTCAGGCACCGTAATGTTGGAAGCTATGAAGGAAACAAACTTGTATTTTTCAAAGTCATAGTGGTTAGCTTCCTCCTCGCATCCTAAACAGACTAGGGTGAGTATTATCAATATCAGGGAATATATAGTTTTCATTGGTTCGTTATTATAATTAAAATTTGAATCATTAATTACCACCCCATTATTTGGGTAAGTTGCGGATTAAGTGCCACTTGATGGGCTGGGATTGGCCGGTAGTAGTATTTGGGTTCCACAAAACTTGGCTGATCCACGGAAGTAACCATATTTCCTGAGGTGCCATTGGTCAAAAATAAACTGGCACTACTGTCTCCAAAGAAACCAGCTTTGTAATAAATTAGATCTACACCCAAGGAATTGGTTTCTTTTGGGGAAGGAATATCCTCATTACTGGCAATAATACTGATATCCTCAACTCCATCTCCTGTCATATCATATTTTCCTAGGCCAGGGAAATATAAACCTTGCGGAACTTCTTCCAGTATTTTTCCAGCATGCCACCGCATGAGATCGTCGAATCGGAATGCTTCAGCTGCAAATTCCACTCGTCTTTCCCTTCTAATTTCCAAAATAACCCCTTTATTTGAGCCAGATACGTTAGTAAAATCACCTTCCATGGAAGGATCTATACTGGCATTGGCCGTATTTATATCCAAATTGGGCAGTCCAGCTCTTTGCCTTAACAAATTGACACTTATATCCAAATCATTTTGTTCAATATCTCCCATTTCTGCCTTTGCTTCGGCATAGATCAACAATGCTTCTGCATATCTGTATACAGCAATATCCACACCTGCACTTTCTACACTATTGTTGTATCCTTTTAGTTGGTGATATCCGGTAAAATTTTTGTTCAATTCCAATATATAGGGATTGATGCTTCCTGCCGACACCCAACCCGGATAAACAAAAGTTTGCGAAAGCCGCGGATCTCTATTTTGAAATTCTTCAACAAAAGTGAAGGTATCATACCCAATCTGTTCGTTAAATCGAGTACCATCGGCCATTAAGTAAGAGTCCATTAATGCTTTGGAAGCGCTTTGCTCATAATTCCCGAAAACCGTTCCATTGCCACTAGTTTTCTTTTTGTCCACATCGTATACGTTTACCAAAATGGCCTCAGAATTACCAGACAAATCTTCAGAGGAGAATAGAGCAGCGTAATCCTGATCTGGGTTTCCCGTATAATAGATCCCAAAATTACCGGAATCCATTAATTCCTTGGTTGCATTAATAGCCATTTCCAGAAATACATTTGCAGTTCCCTGTAAATTAAGTTCAGGATGATATTTTCTATAAGTGCCTTCATATAGAGCAATACGAGCCTGTAACATAAGGGCCGACCATTTATCTATGTTTCCATAAGAAACGTTTTCACGGATATGCTGGGAGGCGTATTGGATATCGCTAATAATGCTGTCCATGACCATTGCTCTCGGATCCCTCGGTTTAAACAGGGATTCATCCTCTGGATCCAAGGTTTTGGAATACCACGGAACATCGGAGTATCTTTTTACTTTATTAAAGTAAAATTCGGCTCTATAATATTTCCCTAACCCTTCAAAATGCATTTTAGCCTCCTCTTCTATATCGGCCTTACCATAATTTTCAAGAAAAAAGTTGATACTCCTTAATCGATCCCATGACCAACCAGCACCTAAATTCTCCGCACTGGGACTACCAATTGTAATATTCTTTATCTCTACAGCGCCCGTAGTAGCCATGTCATCAGTACCCTGGTCGCTTAAAAACATTCCGTATCCAGGAAGGGAATGCAGGCCATTAATATATAATTGTAGGTCCGATTCCGAATTAAAGAAATTGTCCTTTGCCAAAGACGATTCTGGATTTGTATCCAAAAAATCATCATTGCACCCTATAAGGGCTAATAGAAACACTAATATTATTGTGAATGTATTTTTCATAGTATAATTGTTTTGTTCAAACATTTAAAAAGTAAGGTTCATACCTACGGATAACTTGCGATGAAAAGGATATGCAAAACCTCTATTGCCGGTTGCCTCTGGATCTATATGCTTTTTTATGGAGGACCATTCATATATATTTTCACCGGTTACGAAAAATCTCAATTTGGAAATGTGCATTTTATCCAGCAATCTATGCGGAAGGGCATAACCAATAGTGATGTTTTTAAACCTCAGGTATGATGCACTTTTCAAATATTTTGTCTGAGGAATATCAAGACCGGCCCCATAATTGGAATCTGCCAACCAACTTTGTAAAACAGGATACTCGGCATCGGTGTTGGCATCGGCCAAACCAGCATCTATATACGATTGTGAGTGTTGGGCCATTAATGCATCACTATCGGCAGAACCCCTGTAAAAATCTAAGAGATGGGGATACACATTGGCATAGGGTTGTTGATAAGGACCCCAGAAAAGATAGTTGGTGGGATAGTAATCCATTTTTCCGACACCCTGCAGGAATCCGCTAATATCAAATCCTTTCCATGACATATTCAGATTAAAACCAATTTGGTAACGAGGCCTGGAATTGCCTATCAATTTTAAGTCCTTAGGGTCATTCGCAGATTCCCCGCGTAATATTTTGCCATCCCCATCTTGGTCAACGTATTTTGGCCATCCTGGCACAATGGATAGCGCGCCCCATGGAACAATAGCCGATTCGTCTAGGGCAGCTATCTCTTCCTCGTTCTTAAAGAAGCCATCATTTTCTAAGCCCCAGATTTCACCAACCTTTGCACCTTCACGCCATTGTGAAAATAATTGCCCATCATTATCAAATCTAGTTATGGTAGTTTCATTGTCCGAAAGGATTATAGAACTGCCAAAATCAAAAGCACTTCCTCCCAACATAAAATTATTCTTATATCCAAGGGTGAATTCCCAACCATAGGTTTGGAGGTCCGCTGCATTAGCACTGGGTGGGTCCGTACCCAATACACCAGGCAATTCTTGACTTGGTGTTAGCATGCCTATGGTATTTCTAACATAATTATCCAACGAAAGGTTGAGGGAGTTGTCAAAGAATCCCAAATCGACCCCAAAATTGGTAGTCACCACTTTTTCCCAAGTGTATGTATTGGGGTTAATCCCCAATCCTGGAGCATAAACTGCCTTTGGGTATTCCCCGTCTATCAAATAACCGGATTGCCCAGTGGACATAGTATTGATATGTCCATAATTACTGACATTTTGGTTACCAAGTGACCCATTTGAAATCCGAAATTTTAAATGGTTTATCACATCACTTAGCTCTTCACCAAAACTTTTACTGGCTATCCACGCCAAAGAAACCGAAGGAAAGAAACCATATCTATCTTCTTTTGGAAATCTTGAGGAACCATCATATCTGCCATTTAGTTCCAAAATATACCTATCATTGTAGATATAATTTAATCTGCCAAAAACACCGTTCAATGCCCAGTCCGAATAGGCCCAACCAACTGTTTGTTCTCCGGTAGCCAAAGCCATGTTTGGAAGATCCGATGAAATTAGATCATCCCTGTTGGCCGAGAACCACTCATACTCATTTACCTCTTTGTTGTAACCAACGATGGCCGTGAAATTGTGTTTATTAAATTCTTTGGCGTATGTAGCATAAAGGTTAAAGACATTGTATTTATTCTCCCCCAAAGCCTCGTAAGCATAATCCTCATTTACCTGTTCCCTGACATCATTGGGTCCAAATCCTATTTTATACTTGGTTCCATCCCAATGTCTGCGATCAAAATCCTTTTTAAAGGTGTGCTCTGCAGTTAAGGTTAGAGCCTTGTCCAATAAATATAAATTCAACCTATTTGTAGTCTGAATGCCAGTTTCCGTAATGGCCGTTTTACCGCCGTCTATCATACGTGCCGCTGCAATCCCGGCCGGGGTATTAGCCCATGTACCATCTGGGTTTTTTACAACATCGGTAGGTCTAAGGTTGTAAACATTGGTTATCCCATAAGTAGGCAGATTTCTATTGGTAAAGGACAAAAAGGTATTGTTCTCAAAATCCAGCCACTTATAAGGGTTTATGGAAACTTTTGACCTAAGTGCATTTCTCTCCCAAGAATCCTCAGCCAACCTATTTAAACCATTTTCAAGTGTATGGTTAGCGGAAACATAATAACTTATAACCTCCTTTTTCTCACTACCGGGGTCTACTATTTCCTTTTTTCCACTTATCGAAATGTTGTGGTTTTGAGAAAAGGCAGCACTATTGAAGAAGTACTCGTTCCAATTGGTATCTCCCATATATTGCCATCTATCAGGATTTTGGGGATCCAATCGTACATTGGGGACCGTTGGATCATTGGATCTATCTCGCGCCCATGCATAGGTTTCATCGGAATAATTTACATAGTCCCAAGGTGTATTATTGGTTGAAGTATCCAATAACCTGGAAAAGATATATGGATCAGTTATTGGATCGGGAGTTATTGTAGGCTTTCCCCAAATAAAGGAATTGGAATAGGTAATTTTACTTTGCCCACCCTCTTTGGTAGTAACCAGAACTACTCCAAATGCTGCCCGAGCACCATATATTGCAGCAGAGGATGCATCCTTCAATACAGAAATGGATGCAATATCGTTGGGGTTCATACGGGTAAGATCTGCCTCGGATGATGGTACTCCGTCTATCATAATCAGAGGGCTACCCCCATTAATCGATGTAAAGCCCCTAATATTAATACTTGCCGTGCTACCTGGCGCTCCATTAGCAAAGGAAATATTTAAATTGGCAACGGTGCCCTGAAGTCCCTGGGATACGTTGGCAATTGGCCTGTCCTCCAATTGTTTCATATCCACCACAGCCACAGAACCGGATAGATTAATTTTCTTTTGTGTACCGTAGCCCACCACAACTACCTCATTAAGCGCCTGGGAATCTGGAACAAGAAGGACTGTAATCATAGATTTCCCACCCACTGTAATTTCTTGGCTTTGAAATCCTATGTAAGAAATAGTCAGTACAGCATCAGAAGTTGGAACTCCAATACTAAAATTACCATCAAAATCTGTAACTACTCCTGACGTGGTTCCTTTTACCATGATACTGGCTCCCGGTAAAGGCTGGTTTGTCTCCGAATCCAATACTGACCCTGAAATAGTCGGTCCTTGGGCAAAGGAGAAATGTCCCATAAACAGAATAAAAACAAAGCCACAGAGGATTTTAATAACAAATCTACTTTTGGCAAAGCATTGGTTTTTTTCTTTTTTCATACAAACTGTTTAAAATTTAACTATTTGGTTTTGGTTAAATGAATCTATTATTCCATTGAACAGAATAATAAAAACGAAAGTAACAAAATAAATTGATTGAATGACCAATCAATTTAAAATTTTTGTATTATTATTGTTAAGATTATATTAACTTGTGCAACTCATGGGAAGAAAAAGCTTAAAGAAAGAGCGTCAATCAGAAATTATCGAAGCCTTTTATAAGGTGGCTCAAAAAGAAGGACTGGAAAATGTTTCTTTGGCCAAAGTGGCTACAGAAATGGATGTTAATACCAGTTTGGTTCTACATTATTTTAAGTCCAAGGATGAACTTCTTTTTGGGCTGATAAATTTTATCCTTGAGAGATATAAAAAGCTATATACCTCAGAATACAATAAAGAAAGAAGTGGCTCACGATTAGTGAGTATAATAAATAATTTATTTTCGAGAGAATGGAACGAACTTATAGACGATGGTGTTTTTTACAGCTGTTTTGCCTTGATTTTTAGGGACGAAAAAATAAAATTAGCTTATAAGGAATTGCACGATTATCTAAGGTTGTTACTCACAGAGGTTATTGAAGAATCTAGACAAAATGGAGATATAAATATTCAATGTTCCAAAGAAACGGCGGATTTAATCTTTGTAATGGTAGAAGGGGCGTATTATTACCTTTCCCTTTTTGAACCTAATGAGGAATATTATGAAAAGTTGAAAAAGTATAAAGAGGCCGCCATTGAAATACTTCAATTCAATAATCCTACTTAGTCCCGATTTGTACCACTTTTTCTTTTTTGAATTTTGACAATTGCATAAACCCCTATAAACATCCAAATAAGGTTCGTAAAAAGATTAGGCCTATCCTGGGTATCGTATGCACAAATCACCAAACACAAACCTCCTGCTACATTCATCAATTGATAAAGTATACTTCTTGCGTGCAGTCGGTTAATGCTCAACAAAAAATAGGAAATTATGAATAAAGCGGAACCTGTCCACCCGATGATTTCGAATATGCTCACTGGTATTTGCTATTTTTAGAATTGACAAGATACTTCGAAATTTATAAATTGTATTTTTTAAAATTACCTATTACAAAAAAGACAAACAATTAACCTTGCCAATCCTAAATTCACCTAATAGGTAAGCATAAAAAAGCAACTCTCTTAAAACTCTTATTCACAAGGCTCTCCAACGGTAGGTTCTGGACTCCCCGGGACAATATTAAAAAAGGCAAAGTTTTAAGGGAATTGAAACATGTTTTGATTCGTAAAAAATCCAACAAGGGCAGGTGATATTGGTAGGGAACTTAACACTCACCAGTCTATTTTGCCTTTTCTTGATTTAATTTACAAGCGCATTAAATAAAACTAATGTTGTAAAGATAAAGATTTTGAGGCCGCCTTTCCTTCGAACTTAAATTTGGAATGGGATTATTCTCAAAAGTGTACTTTTTCTCTGGTCTTCTTTAGTTCCGAGGAATTATTTTTGTCTTCAAACCGTAATTGAAGCTTGTTCATATCCTCGGCAAGTTTTGTATCCAGAATTTTGGCGTAATGCTGGGTTGTCTTTAAAGATTTATGTCCCAGCATTTTACTCACGGATTCAATGGGAACGCCATTAGATAAAGTTATAGTAGTGGCAAAGGTATGTCTTGCAACATGAAAGGTTAAGTTTTTGGTTATTCCACATAGATCTGCTATTTCTTTTAGATAGCCATTTGTTTTTTGATTGCTATATACTGGTAATAAATGATCCTTGTCACGATGTAAAGAGGAATACTTAGCGATGATTCTTTCTGCAATCGGTAATAGGGGAATACTACTTAAGGATTTGGTCTTGGTCCGCTTTACTTTGATCCATCGTTTCCCATCTATCCCGATTACGATATCGTTTGCACGGAGCTTGGCAACATCAATATAAGCCAGACCAGTGTAGCAGCTAAAAATGAAAACATCCCTGACCTGTTCCAATCTGGAAATGGAGAATTGTCTTTCCATAAGATTACTTATTTCTTCTTTGTTTAAGAATTCCTTATCAATGGACTTCGGGCGAAGCTTAAAATTGTAAAAGGGGTCTTTATCGATCCATCCATTGGCGTAAGCCTGGCGAATTAACTTTTTTAAGTAAGCAATGTATTTTAAGGCAGAATTATGGGAAAGTTCAAGTTCGGCCTTCAGAAAGTAAATGAAGCTGTTGATGAACTTAACATCTATCTTATTTAGAGAGAGGTCCTCGGAATTATAGTTTGAAATCATAAATTTTTGGAGGTGTTTCTTGGTGGTCTTATAGCGTTGAAGCGTCCTAAAGGAGAATTCCCGTCCCACCAGTTTTTCCATTCTTTGGTTGTGTTCGTTAAACATTTCCAAGATCAACTTTTTATTGGTATTTGCTCCTATAAATTCATCTCTTATTCCTTTTGCCGATATATAATTATTACCATCGTTCAAAAACTTTTGATGGATATCATATATACGATTTTTAATAAAATCCAGTTGACGGTTGGTCTGTTTGGCTTCCGGGGTATAGCCAATAACCTTGTTCGCCTTAGCATTCCATTTGGAAATAGCAACTTTTCTCATGGTACTAACTTCAGCTCTTTTACCATTATAAGTAATTCGAAGATAGATTATGGCCTGGGAAGGATCACTCACCCCCTTTTTTCGTATATAAAACAGAATTGACAATAAATCTTGCATAATTTTGAATTTTTTACTGCCTAAATATAGGGAAATAAAAATAAAATTATGTATCGTAATACGCTGTTTATAAGGTATTTATGATTGATTCGGTGGCACTAAATTCTGGAGTGTTAGTGCCACCGAATGGGACACTTTTTGGATGGTATAATATGGCATCAAATGTGATTAAATAAAATGAAAAACCCTGTAAATATTGATATTTACAGGGTTTTGGTTGAATTTGATATTCAAATCGTACTCGAGGTGGGAATCGAACCCACACTCCGAAGAACTGGATTTTGAATCCAGCGCGTCTACCAGTTCCGCCACTCGAGCAAGGTAATTATTTCTTAGTTTTCAATTTTCTCAGTTGTTCTTTTAACCCCTGATACATTTGAGACTGCAAAACTAAAAAATATTTTCTTTATATCACCAAAAAAATAACAACATTTATACTTTAGCAACCCAAATTAATTTCTAAATTTGCACCTCCTTATAAAAAGGAGTTCCAATAAACTAATAAACAATACATTAACAATGCCATATCAAGTACCGGAGCCTAAAATTTTTACCTGTACACAAAGTACCAAGCTATCCGAAAAAATAGCGGAACACTTTGGTTCCAATTTAGGCAATGTTATTTTTTCTAGATATAGTGATGGGGAGTTTCAGCCATCCTTTGAGGAATCTATACGTGGAATGCGTGTGTTTATTATTGGTTCTACAAATCCTGGTCCTGAAAACCTGATGGAAATGTTGTTGATGTTGGATGCTGCTAAAAGGGCATCTGCAAGGCACATAACCGCAGTAATGCCTTATTTTGGTTGGGCCAGACAGGATAGAAAAGACAAGCCTAGGGTTCCCATAGCGGCCAAATTGGTAGCCAAAATGTTGGAGGCGGCAGGTGCTACCCGTATCATTACCATGGACCTGCATGCCGATCAAATACAGGGCTTTTTTGAAAAGCCGGTAGACCATTTATTTGCGTCCACTTTGTTCTTGCCTTATTTGAACAGCCTCAACCTTAGTGACCTTACCATAGCCTCACCGGATATGGGCGGATCAAAAAGGGCTTATGCCTATTCCAAGGCGCTTGGCTGTGATGTTGTTATTTGTTACAAGCAAAGGGCACAGGCCAATGTAATTTCGCACATGGAACTTATTGGAGATGTAGAGGGAAAAAATGTGGTTTTGGTGGATGATATGGTCGATACGGCCGGAACCTTGACCAAAGCGGCAGATTTAATGATGGCCAGGGGAGCAGTAAGTGTAAGGGCAATTACTACACATGCACTTCTTTCAGGGGATGCGTACGAGAAAATTGAAAAATCGAAATTGTCAGAACTTATTGTAACCGATTCCATACCGTTAAAAAGGGAAAGTGAAAAAATAAGGGTGATAAGTTGTGCCGAGTTGTTTGCCGATGTAATGCACAGGGTACATCACAATACTTCCATTAGTTCCAAGTTTCTGATGTAGAAGTATATTATAAGTAAGTAATTTAATTAATATTTAATAAATACAATGAAGTCAATTACAATTAAAGGATCAGAAAGAGAAAGCGTAGGCAAAAAAGCAACAAAGGCCTTACGTAATGCTGGAAAGGTTCCTTGCGTTATTTACGGAGGGGATAAACCATTACACTTTGCAGCAGACGAACTATCGTTCAAGGATTTAGTGTACACTCCAAACGCACACACTGTTGTGGTTGATTTGGAAGGTGGTAAAAAGTACGATGCGGTAATGCAGGATATTCAATTTCACCCTGTAACCGATAGTATTTTACATGTAGACTTTTATCAGTTGTTCAAGGATAAGGAAGTTACTATGGACATCCCTGTAAGATTGTTGGGTAACTCACCAGGGGTTAGAAATGGTGGTAGATTATTGTTTAGAAAAAGAAAACTTGCCATTAAGGCGTTACCAGACAATTTGCCAGATTTCTTTGATGTTGATATCTCTAAATTGAGAATCGGAGGAAATATTTCCGTAGCAACATTGTTGAAGGATGAATTTACTATTCTTCACCCAGAAAACACCGTGGTTGTTCAGGTTAAAGCTGCACGTAATGCGGTCTTGACAGATGAAGAGGATGAAGAAGGAGAAGAAGGAGCGGAAGCTGCTGCAGAAGCACCAGCTGAAGGTGGTGAAGCATAGTTTTTAACTAAAATAAATGTAAAAGCATCCCGTATCTGCGGGATGCTTTTGTATTTTTACGAACTTCAAGAATAGTGATATGTTCCAGTTTTTAGAATCATTTTTTAAATTGAACGGGACGTTGTTGGATGAAAAAGACGCCATGAAGAAATTTTTAGTTGTAGGACTTGGAAATATAGGGGAGGAATATGCGGAGACCCGTCATAACATTGGGTTTAAAATTTTGGACTCCTTGGCCAGGGAGGAAGATTTTATCTTTGAAACAGCAAAGCTGGGCGATGTGGGTACCTTTAAGGTTAAAGGAAGGAGCATAATTTGTCTTAAACCATCTACCTATATGAACAGAAGTGGAAAAGCTGTAAAATATTGGATGGACAAAGAAAATATTCCTCTTGAAAATGTGCTTATTGTTACAGATGATATTAATCTTTCCTTCGGAACTATTCGTTTAAAGACCAAAGGCAGTGATGGGGGGCATAATGGATTGAAGGATGTTCAGCAGTACCTCCTTACCACCAATTACAATAGGTTGAGGTTTGGTGTTGGATCCGATTTTGGAAAAGGCAAACAGATAGATTATGTCTTGGGAGAATGGAACCAGGAGGAAAAGGATGCCTTGGTGGAACGATATGAAAGAATAAATGCACTCATCCGCTCATTTGTGCTTTCCGGTGTAAACAGGACAATGAACGAATACAACGGAACCTAATAGTGCTTTTATCGTACTTTAAACTCTGAAATGCTATTTGTAGCGGTATTTCCCTCCCTATCCATTGTAACAATTCTCCAGTAATAGACGGTGTTGGCTTCTACACTTACCTTTAGATCGGATTTTCCAGATGTTAGCGTACTTATCAGGGTCGTTGGTGGGGTTTCTGTTGAAAAATAGACCTCGTATCCTTCCAGATCATTATCCACATCTGCGCCTTCCCATTCCAATAGAACCTCATTATTAATATCCCTGGCTATATTCGATCCTGTTTTGGGAGCTATAACCTCTGCGGGAAAAGGTGCGTGGGTGGTTTCTACACCAGCATTAAAAAATCGCCATGATTCACTACGTGCCGTTTCCGAAACTTCAGTGTTTTTGGAAACTACCAGCCACGAATAAGGGGCTCCCCTTTCAATATTCAAATTTGCCGAAGTACCGCTTACCACAATGGTTTGGGTGGTGTTGGTATTCAAGTTGGTAGCTCTTAATTCATAGGATTCCGTATGGTCCGATGCTTGCCATCTAAATTGCACCGTAGAATTATTGGTTCCAGTTACATTTATGCCGGTCGTACATTCCGAGTTTTTTTCCGGAAAGACAAGCTGTGCGGACAAGGGTGGTTTGGGAGAGTCTTTCCCTCCGCATCCCACTAGGGCCAAAAAACATAAAATTATGGTTATTGGTTTCATCCGTTTATTTTTTTACAAGCTTAACATTACTGTTTACACCTTCTCCCTTAAGCTTAAGGATATAGATACCTGAAGGCAAGCCAGTAAAATTAATATTAATTTCATTGCTATTTAGGGTATAGTCCTTTTTGCGGATCAATTGTCCTGCATAATTAAAAATTTGTGCATTTACGGTTTCCGGTCCATTATTGAAGAAAATATTGACCTCCTCCTCAAATGGGTTTGGGAATACCAGGGGTTCGTCCATGAGGAACAATTGATCTTCATAAACGCCTTGACATTGCAAATTGGTAGATACCTTAATTTGGTTCACACCTTGTTTAAGTTCCAGGATAATGCTGGAAGATTTGGTTTGCGTAACAACGCCATTTAGTTCAACATTGTACCAATCGCTCCCTTCAAGGTTCAATATTGCCTGATTCCCCGAGGCGGTTAGCTTGGAAGTAACGGTTAAGGGAGGTGGTTCTGTAATGATGGCTTGAAAACAATAGGGTTCGTATACCTTATCATCTTCTGTTCCAATAATGCATATTTCATAAGTACCGGCCGCAAGGCCTTCTTTAAAAAAGAAATTGGTGAAACTATTGTTCTCGTTTATTCCATTGCCAGTAAGCGTAAGGTCGTAGTCCATATTGATACCGGCAACGATACGTATAGAACCATTATTTTGATTGCTACAGGATTCACTGTTGATTTCCACTTCAAAATTATCTGCAGGTAAAATATAAACGGCACATCCGTTTAAATCCACCGTGGCCCCCATAGGGGTGTTTAGGCATAGATCATCGCCATCATCAAAAACACCATCTTTATCCTCGTCTGCCCTAAAGGTGCCTTCTACACAAATGTCCATAGAAAACGCATTTAAGGACCCTCCATCCGAGGCCGCAATGTCCTTGACCTCCAATATCCAGTCCCCATAAGTAGATTCTCCGTTAAAAGCGGCCAAAGAGCCCAAGGGCCTTACGATGCCCTGAATAGCCGGAGTTGTTCCACAAATAAATGCTTCCGCACTATCATCAAATGTAGCCAGTATATCCTGATTTCCTCCACAGGAATTGGATACGAGAATTACCCGAGTGCCGGCGGGGGATATAAGGGTTACTTCCAAATCGGCAAGAAAGGAATGGGTAAGGTCCAAATTAACATTTATATCTGCTACGGGCAGATCGTTCAAAAGGGTAATGGTTGATGTTATTGTGGGTGCCCCTGTCGTTGATATTGAAATGGGTAAATCCTTGGCCGATTCCAAAGCACAGTTTAGTTCCAAGGTGGTAAAGCTAAAGGCCGGACCAAAGGTTCCCTCTCCACAGCTATTCTTGGGTTTAACATGCCAATAATAAGTGGTTTCCTCTGCCAGATCGGTGGCCAAATAGTAGTTGAAAATAACAGTGGCCGAATCAATAATATTGGTGAAGGCCGCGTCATCGGCAATCTCAACATCATAGGAGGTATAGGAGGAATTGGATTCCCATTCCAATTGCGATGCTATACGCGCACTTGTAGAGCCATTGGTGGGCAACTGTAGGACTACATCCGCAAAGGTAGTTTCCAATATTCTTACATCTATTACAACTTCCTTGGTTACGTTTTCTGAAGTCGCCACTATGCTTATGGGGTAATTGCCGGGAGTTACCAAATCCGTATTGGAAAAGGTAATATTCACTAGGGTGTCGTTCACCATGGTGGAGGTAGGAGAAAAATC
>TARA_R100001369_G_scaffold84159_1_pt1 | contig 34071 bp, 40 predicted proteins | sample TARA_R100001369 | Tara Oceans TARA_R100001369 (sample SAMEA2621528) | marine metagenome | biome: marine biome (ENVO:00000447); feature: surface water layer (ENVO:00002042); material: "saline water (ENVO:00002010), including plankton (ENVO:xxxxxxxx)" | depth 5 m
GGTCAACCGATCGCTAAAATTTTTCTTAACTGATCGGCATTAGCCTTCGAGCCGGGTTTTTTGTTGCTGGCTCTGAGGGAATAAGGAATCTGCATCACGGAGACGCTACGAGCACGTCCGTGTGCGCTTGTCTCAGGCCATCCTTTGCCTTCGACACTACGTGATGCCGAGTCCTTCTTCCCTTGCCTAGCAACAAACTCCGCTGCTCTGGCGAAGGTTCTTTCTGAAAATTAAATTAATACGGAATTGAACAGCAGGGCGGGCATAAAAAAGCTGAAGGAGAAGGCCATTGAGCCTGTAATAGCAAGCGCGGCGCAGCAGAATGTTGCCTGGGTAATAAACACAGATGGCTTGGTCGACGCGCTTTGCGTGAACGACAGATAAGCGGTAAATAGCTTAACTTCTAGTTCGCTGTATTTAGCCTGGAGCCACAGCAAAGTGGGTTTGAGGTACAAAAGTAAAAATGCGAAAGCGACTTCAATGCCACCAAATTGAACCAGCATAGCAAACTCGGGAGCAAGCAGTGCTAAAGCCATTAGAACAACGCCAGCTACCGCCTTTTGTAAAAAGGTTAAATCTTCCCACTTTTTCTTCATAAAATCCCTTTAATAAACAGCCTACTATGGCTGGAATCCTTATCTGATAATTATTTTAAGTTACACTAAACTTTGTTCGTTGTACAGATTGCGACCATTTGTAGGTTTAGTGTTAAGGAATAAATTTACTCTGAGTAGTTAGATTTTTTGGTTTTAAGCTGTTCAAGCTGCGGAGAAATTGACGTGGAGGTGTTGCTGTATTCGTCGAAGACAACGGTGGTGTAGATGAGTGCTACAACGCTTAGTACAAGCGATAAACTGCCGGTAATTCCCAGCCATTTGGCGGTGTTTGGGTCGCGTTTTTGAGTCCGTAAATAGTGCATTCTCATTCCGCCTGCAACTAATGCCACTAGCATAAGTCCGAAGAAGGCGTAAATAAGTTTTACGGTCAGTCCGGAGAAGTCACCAAAGTGGAGTGGGTCGGCTGTATCTGAAATTCTGGCGACAATACCTAAATTGCCGGCGTACTGAGTTCCTGCAATCTCTCCGGTAACCGGGTCAAGATATACTCTGTTAGCGCGGTCACGCACCAGTATTGAACCATTTTGTCCGGTAAAAGACATGGGTTGGTTGTATTGGTGCGGATAGTAGAATCGGGTAATGTCCATATCTGGTCGGGCGGCTTGCGCAATACTTACGAGCTCCGTGAGTGAAAGCGCGGGTTGTTGCTGTTGCGCTTTGGTATGCTCAATTTTTGGTGCTGCCGGGTAATGTTCAATGTCAAAATTGAACATCATATGTTCGGCTAAATACCATATTCCCGTAATTGTAATAGTAGCGATAAACCACCAACTCCAAAGCCCCATCCATTTGTGCCAGGAGGACCACTCCGTTCGTTTTTTCCAACTGAGCTTACCGGGTTTCGCGAGAAATCCGCGCCACCATTTTCGGTAAACATAAAAGCTGGAAATAAGCGAAATAAGAAGCAGGAGGCTGGTGAGGGTAACAATGTATTTACCTATGCCACCCATAGACAAATACATGTGAATGTCGCGTAAGTAGCGTGAAACTTGCCCCCAGCCACCTTCACCCAGTAATTGTCCGCTGGCCGCATCGAAATAAACAAAGCGAAAGCCATTTGGGGTCATTAAACGGACTTCGCCGGAGAGGTAGTCTTGCGAGTGCACCTGCGCCCCTAAAATATGGCTCTCAGGGTAGTTTTCACTCAGGCTAGACTCTAGCTCTTTCCAGGCCACCGGGCCTTCACGTTCTTCTAGAGCCCGGTATTTTTCGTCACTAAGGTATTGAATTTCGTAACTCAAAGTAGCTAAAACGCCAGTGATACAAATGAGCAGCAGAAGCCCCGCAAAGGCGAAGCCAGCCCAGGAATGAAATTTGAACCACTGGCGGTTAGTCATTGAGCAAAGTCCTTAAAAACGATATTTAACCGATGCGTAAATGCGACGAGGTTCGCCCGGGAAGTGTCCGGTACGGGTTAAGAAGCCGCTTGACGCATATTCCTTATCAAATAAGTTTTTGATATTAACCTGAACTAACCACTGGTCAAACTCTGTCTGCCAGCTGACATCAAACACTGTGTAGGGTTTAACTCGTTGAGCGGGGTTCGAAAAGCTTATTTGCTCGCTCACGTAATCCATACCACCGCTGATAGAGGAGTTCAGTGCAGGTAAATCGTAGCGTGTCCATACGCCCATTTGGTGCATGGGAGCGTTTGCGAACTGGTCACCGACTGCGTTGGTAATACCCTGGCCAGGTACGGTTTCTACCACTTTTGCGTCGTTGTATGCATAGTTAGCATTAATGACCCATTGGTCGGTAATGTCGCCCAGCACATCAATTTCAAACCCACGGCTGCGCACTTTGCCTACGTTGCCTAAAACATTGCGACCGTCTTCGCTGACTTCACCGGTTGCCTGCAAAATGTTTTCGCGGTTAATTTCGTAAACTGCGGTGCTGACGCGAATGCTGTCGTTAATCAATGACCAACGGGCGCCCAACTCCTTAATATCCGATTGTTCCGGCTCGAAAGGACCGCCAACCTCTGATTCCTGATCACCGGCAGACTGTGGTGAGAACCCTGTACCGTATAGCGCATAAGCCCGAACCCAATCAGCAAATTCGTAGGTTCCACCAATACGGTAGGTTAAGTCACTGTCATCAAAATCTGCTGCATTGGTCTCGTCTTCAAACTGGTCGTAACGCAAACCCAGTAACAGGTTTACTTTTTCGTTAAACGAAATTTGATCTTGCAGGTAGAAGCCGTCGCGCTGAGTTTTGGTAACTCTTGGGGTCGCATTTTCTAATGCGGTAGAGTAGGGGCCTGAGGTCAGTCCGTAAACTGGGTTATGGATCTCTAAATTGGGAACTTCGCCAGGGTTTGCGTTGTTGCCAATAAAGGTGTTGTCTGCCGTATAACTTTCGGCCCCCATTAACACAGTATGTTCCAGACCTGAAATATTGAGTTCACCAATTAAGTTACCTGTAACACTGGTGGCTTCGTTTTCACGATACTGATTACGGAATTGTCGTTGACTGTAAACCGCCTCTCTAGGGTCGTCCACAGGATTTAAGTCGGCATCAAGTAGACCGCGAGGTTCGTGATAATTCTGACGCTCGGTGTTCTCATAGTGACGAACGGTTAAATCGCCGCGCCAGTTAAGCGAAAAGTCGTTATTAATGCGAGCCTGATAAACGGTAGCTTCTAATCTTTGGAAGTCGCTCGCTTCGTTATGGTTCCATTTACGGTCGGTGACAAAGTTACCGTCATTATCAACCGGCACGCCGCGGAGGCGAGCGCCCTGGTAGTCTTGCTCATAGTCGGTTAGCTGAAGAATGACTTCGCTGCTGCTTCCGATATCAAAAGCGTAACCTAAGTCGAGAATTTTATTGGTTTGCTCTGTGTTATAGCGAAACGGTTTTTCGTTATCGTAATAGTAACCGGCACGGTAACGCTGCGAAGCATCTTCTGTGAGCGGTCCGCTTAATTCAACAGAACCGCGTTTGTAGTCGTAATTTCCGAGCCCCAGTTCAATGGAACGCTCCGCTGTTGCTGTTGGCTTTTTAGTCACATAGTTAATAACGCCGCCGGGCTGACCGCTACCAAACATGGCACCACTTGGGCCTTTTAACACCTGAGTTTGTCCAATGTTGAATAACTGCGGAACGGCGAATCCGTTAAAGGGGTCACCGCGAACACCGTCATAGAAAATGTCATCCTGACGGAAACCACGGAAAGTAATGGTGGAGTAACTGAACGAATTCACACCACTGATACTGCGATACAAATCTGTTATTTGGCGGGCGGCCTGATCTTTCATGAGTTCTTCGGTCAGCACCTGAACGCTTTGTGGAATTTCTTCAATGGGCGTATTGGTGCGTGTAGCAACACTGCTTGAGTCCTGACGGTAAAGCGTCTGGGCTCGGCCTTTAACGTTAATGTGCTCAATGTTCTCTTGAGAGCCAGTTGAGTCTGATTCCTTTGTTGTTTGTGTTTCTTGTGCCAGCAATGGTGTGCTTGTCATACCGGCCAGAGTCAGTGCGATAAAGCATTTTGTCAGTTTCATTGATACCCCCGTGAAATGTCGGAGGAGGATCATAAATGAGAATGATTTGCGTTTCAATGTAAAGGTGAAATAAGTTTTCAGTTTATTTGTATACAGGTGAGATAAGAGCTTTAGAGTGTGTTGATGGTGGTCTTGGTAAAAAACGTTCCCTAGCCGCAGCTAGGGAACAAATTTGCACTTCCAGGGAGAGGAAAAGCAAAGACCTGTATAAGCAACACTTAAGAGTGCTTAAGTAATTGCGGGTTGGATCATAATGAGAATTATTACTATTTGCAAGTTTGTTTTAATGTTTTAGAGAAAAGCGGGTTGCTAGTTAGCAACCCATAACCGCAAGCTTACTTATTCTGACTTTCCAGTGCCTGAATCTTATTCCAGAGTTCGTCTGCTTGTTGGCTGATATGCGAACTATCGCGAATGTTTCCGTTACGCTGCATTTCCATGGCTTTTTCTTGCAGTTGCTTTAGTTCTTTGCGCATTTTCTTCGTAGGGTCTGATTTAAAAAGTCCAAACATTAATGATTGCCTTAAATTATTACGTGTATCCAGCAATACGATAAAACCTGATTAAAAGTTTATTTGTCGCTTAGGGATTTGAACTTTAGGCGAGTCCATATAAAGCTAGTTATCGGAATTAATACCAAAATACCTAGACCAAAGAATAGCCAACTGGTATTAGCTGTCCAGGCACCTTGTTCTTCTTTATATGATGCAAATATACCCGCACAGAAGCCCATAATGAAGCAGGCTATTGTGATGTTCTTCCAAAGCTTTGGGGCGACAATTTTCTTTTTACAGTTTGGGCATTTGTAGTTCCATGGGTTAATGTTTTTAAAGCTTTGTAAGAACGTCATGCTCTCGTTGCACTCAGGGCAAATCGGTCGTTTACTCATACTTTGTCTATCCTTGTACTTTTTATCGTTAATTTAACAAGAATTAGAACTTGATGTCATCACCGCTGCTATTTTATCTAAAATTTGCTAGAAAATTTATATAGTTAGTTATAAAAGAACTAATAACAATATTTTGAGTCAGATAACATTCCATCGCTATCACGCGAATCACACTCTAAATTATGGCAATCTGAGACTGAAAAAATGATAAGGAACATCACAAAATTAGCTTTAATGTTTATTCCGTTAATATTTTCAGACAGCTCATTGGCGAATGAATCTGGCGATATTCTTAGAGAAAAAAAGTGCCTCGGGGATACTTATGAAGAGGCAAAGTACTCAAGAATAAACAAAAAAGAGTTCCTGGATTTAAAAGCTAATTTTACCTGTAAGGTCATTGTCTACCAAAGCGGCCAGTATCCTGTTGGCGGAATACTGTTAACTCCTAAAACTGAGAATGACCAAAAAGTGCCTGCGGTCATTTTCAATCGAGGAGGTAATGGCCGTTTTGGGGCTCTAAACTACTCCAGTATTTTCCTGCATTTGAAACCTATAGCAGAAATGGGCGTTGCTGTTTTAGCCACTCAATACAGAGGTGGAATGGAGTTAACTGATGGACCGGCTGAGAGTGTTGATGAGTTTGGCGGGAGCGATGTGAAAGACGTTATTAATATTGTTCGGCTAGCCTCTCAGTTGCCATACGTAGATGAAAACCAAATTCATATGGTTGGGTTTAGTCGGGGAGCAATGTCGGCTTTTATATCACTAAAAGAACTGAGCAATATAAAATCATTGACGGTTCTTGGTGGCCCCTCGGATTTATTCAAAACACTTGAAGAAAGGCCTGAAATGGAAAAGGTCTTCGATTATAGAGTCCCCAGTTTCACGAGTAACAAAGAGTCGGAATTAAGGAAGCGCTCAGTAGTGTATTGGCTAGATGAGCTGCCTGGTGAATTACCCATCCTCATACTTCACGGAGCCAAGGATGAAAGGGTTTCTGTGGAGCAAGCAAAGATCTTAGCGGATAAATTATCCGATATTAATCATCCCCATAAGCTGGTTATTTATGATGATTACCACGGTTTACCGTTTTCGCAAGGTCTAATGTATAAAGAGATAAACGCCTGGATAACGGGAGAACCCAAGGCAGAATAAACGGTAAACTAGCCTGCAACGGCAACCGTATTTTTTTAACAGGAGCTTGGGCTCGATGTCACTGTTGCTGCAGTTATAGCCGGCATGATGGCAGCTATCATAACTGCTGCTTCTATAGCCTGGATCGCTTCTTTTGCGGCTTTGGATACCAGTTCGCCGTTTTCTATTTGCTTGATGCGGTGTTTACGATCTTTCAGCTCTTGCTTGCTAAATACTTGAGGTAAAAGTGATGCGCTATTGGCTAAAGCAATGGTAATAGCTATTCGCGGCTCAATATCGTTTTCATCACTCAGTACTACATTGCGCATTTCCTGACGCAACTGTTCTTCAGGCTCAGGATTCACCTCTGGGTATACACGGCGCTCAAACAACCACAAGACTTTCTCTTTCTCTGACGCCACTATTCCGTCAGCAGCGAGTGCCTGCGCTACTTTGTGTTTAAGGTCTTTAATGCCAGCGAGTTTTTCTACCCAGTATTCTAATTGGTATTGCCACTTTGTGTCCGAGATCTTTGTTAACGCTTCATCTAATAACGAGTCACCTGTTCGGCTGTCGTTAACTAACGTGACTTTTTCTTTATTGCCGTCATCAACTTTTATACGTCCAAGCATCAATAACTCGGCAGCTAGTGCAGCCGCGGTCGCATATTCTACATACGCGCCGTTCATGGTGCCTTTTTCCTCGCACAACGCGAGCAGCACAATAGCTTCGTAAAGCTTTAAGTTGTCCGGCATTCGGTACCTGCTTAATAATAGTTGTGATTGATATTATTCATATAAGCATTTTGGGTCGAGTCAGGCAAGGCTTAGACATAGCTGGTATAGGAGCGGTTTGTTGGTAAGTGTTTGAATTACCGTTTTAATTCGTTTAATGTCAGTTACATAACGAAATTAAAATTAGCGTTATCGGTGCGATGCAGAATGCCGTCAGTAATTGGTCGAGTTACTAAGTACGTATGCACAATATATAAATATCAGGCATCCAATGGACTACGAAGAACAGCTCAAAAAATGGATAAAAGAAGACTCGGAACGCATGGAGGTACTTTATTTGGCTGCTGAACTGCGCCTGCCGGACTGGTGTCTCGCTGCAGGCTTTGTCCGCAATCTCGCGTGGGACAAGATGCATAATTTTTCATCTGCAACGCCGCTTAACGATATAGATTTAATCTACTTCGATCCTAAGGATATCGGCAAGGCTAGAGATCGCGTTATAGAAGATAAGCTCAGCGGCATCTCTGATTTTCCCTGGTCGGTAAAGAATCAAGCGAGAATGCATGAGCGGAACTTGGATAAACCATATACGTCAGCTTCAAACGCTATGAGTTACTGGATTGAAGTGGAAACAGCTGTCGGAGCTAGGTTGGATGATAATGGGGAGGTCACCATTGTTGCCCCTTTCGGCGTCGAGCCTCTATTTAATTACTCCATTACGCTGAATAACAAGAGGCCCAAGCCAGTTGATTTTAGAAAGCGCATAGCTGAAAAAAGATGGTTGGAAATTTGGCAGAAACTAACGGTGAAAAGTGCTTAAGCAAACGCTGCATATGACAATCCCGTGAGTGCGGCATTAGCATTCCGCAGTAAGGAAATACTGTGAAAAAAATTATAATTACTTTGTCGCTTCTTATTCTATTGATAGTTATAGCTGGCATTTCTAACGCGTACTTGTTTGTTCCTAGTCTAAAGAGAGAGGGGGAGGTCGTTGCTTACCGTGCAGGGGGAGGCTCGGTAAATTATAGCAAATTGAATGAGACAGGTTGTACCGCAAAGTCTTTGCTGGAGTCCGAAGTCGGTACAGTTGAGAACACTCTAGAAGCAGCCTCTACATCCGTTCAAGCCGGAACCGATGTTCTTCATCTTAACGTGCACCGGACACTAGATGATCAACTGGTCGTATTTCACGATTGGACTTTAGATTGTGCGACCAATGCCAGCGGTCAGATAAATAAAACCTTGTTCCGTGATATACAAAAAGTTGATGCTGGATTTGGGTACACGTTTGATGACGGCGCAACATTTCCTTTTCGAGGGTTAGGCTTTAGAATTTCTAAATTAGATGAGTTCGTTAGCCGGTTTCCAGAATATGAATTCTGGTTAAACTTAAAAGATAACGATGAGCACTCATTTGATGTTCTATATCGTTACCTTGCCAGTAAACCTTTTACTCATGCTCAAGATGTTTTGGTGATCACCTCCTCAAAAGGCATTAACTGGTTTCGAAAAGCAGATTCATTAATCCCGGTAGTAAGTGTTGACGGCGTTAGAAGCTGCGGAGTTGACTACTTGCTGCTGGGGTGGGCTGGCATCGTGCCTGAATCATGTAAGAACACAACGCTCCTGATTCCGCCGTCGAAGGCAAAGTACTTTTGGGGATATCCAAAGAGATTAGCGGCCAGACTTCAAGAGCATGGAACGGAAGTCTATCTTTGGTCCAAGCACAAGCCTGTTGATGAAAGATTTGCAAATGTCGTAGCAGAGGGTGTCGGAGTAGTAACTAGTGACAACGGTTTTATGAGCAAAGTAAAAGCTAATAAGAGCGTCAATTAGGACGCTCTAAACTTCCTATAGTAAAAGCTAAAGTCAGTTATAACGAGATGCGATCTTTTAGCTTTAAATCGCCGCATTCTGTTCGGCCGCTTGTTTTCCAGCATAGATTCACGAATGGCTCATCACTGCTTAATAACGCGCGCAGCTCATCAAAGTTGTCTTCAGTTATTTCTTCGCCGTTAATTTCTCTCATTATCGCTGGTGCAGTAATTCCAAGTTCTGCTGCATGAGAATTTTCTGCTACCTGTTCTATTAGGCCTCCCAGACGGTGTGGCTCCATTACCAAGCCACTGCGGTCAATATAAGTTTGATTACTAAACAGCTTATTTTTTACGAGCGTAATAGTGCCTTCCTCGTAATTAAAATGGACATCAAATTTCCGAAGCAGCCCGCTGCCTATTAAACCAACTCCGTGAGAGTCTTTAAAATGCGGTAAATCATGTGCTGCTACATTTTGAAATTCCGCATCGCCCAGTCCAAAGAAGTCGATGCGACTGGTTTTAAATACCTCTTTGCCGTCAAAGTTTTGTGTTTGAGTTTCAAAATATTCCACTGGAAACTCTACACCATCTGCCAATTTTTCATTCAAATAAACATAGTCAGGGGCACCTGTGTCTACCACAAAAGCATATTTTGTCTTAACGTCGTCTTTGTTTTTCATTGTGGCATCAACGTAAGGAATTCGGCCATGAATCGACAATGGTAAAGTAATGCTGTTTTCGTTGCTGAATGCACTTTTCGTGTCTCTTTGAGAGAACTGTAGGGACTGTTCTGAGAAAAGAACCGTTATATTGAAGTGGTTCAGTAGGTCGTAGCCAATCGCGCCGTCAAAATAAGCTGTGTCATAGTCATTGAATAACGGGTTTTGCTCAATAGGGACGTGGATAAAGGTCAATTCTGAAAGCTCTAGTTCTCCAATTTGTATAACTCCATTATTAACCACGTTGACTTGCCTGCCCTGAAGATCAAGCTGTCTTTCCACATCTAACGGCAGGTTTTGAGTTCGGGGAGTATCAAAAATAACGGTCGCAGCGGCAGCTGAATCAAAAGCGAGCCTTAGAGGTTCGGTATCATTTACGTTTACTTCAATAATGATATGGCCGTCATGCCAAACGAAGGGAACTTTGAAGCTTTCTTCTTTACTTAACCATGTTTGCGACGCCAGAGCATTGCCGCTTTGTAGGTTGATGATCCCTTTGGCTGAGCAACTTGCCGTTAATAATGCGACGGTTACCACTGCAATCAATTTAGCGAAAACGACGTAGTGTTTAATCAAGATATATGCTCCCAATGAATGTTTGGGCTATAGTAGCTCGGCTAGCCTATATGTTATTGAACGATATTGCGATTATATGAATAAAGTGACATGAGGCATTAAAAAGGCTTTGTCATAGCTTGAAATGAGTCAATTCAGGAGTACCGCAGGGATGGGGAAGAACAAGAGTTGGGTGAGCAGAGCCGACGGCGAAACAGAACGAATCGAAGCCTGTTTTAGTGGACTTGCTTATGCACCACACAGCCATGACACATACACTTTAGCTTTAACGACACAAGGTGTTCAAAGCTTCAATTATCGCGGTGAATTACGACACTCCCTTCCCGGTGAAGTGGTGATACTGCATCCTGATGAAACTCACGATGGTCAGGCCGGGACAGATGACCCTTTTGCTTACCGAGCGATAACCATTGATCCTGTTGACGTGCAAAATATATTGCAAGGCTTCAGCCTGCCATTTTTGGACGGAGGAGTAACAAAGCAGCCTCAGTTTATTGAAATTGCGAAAAAGCTATTATCTGAATTTAATCGGCCGCTGGAAAAGTTAGAGCATCAGGATCTTATTTATGCTTTTGCCAACTGTTTACAGCAGACTACGTCGAACAGTATTAAGCATACTCAAGCAAACTACCATGCAATGAAGCGAGTGCGCGAATATATTGACGATATCATTACCATAGATTCCAGTTTACCTGTCGACATTACATTGGATGAACTGGCTGTGATTTCCGACTATAGTAAGTGGCAGGTAACACGCGATTTCAGAGCTCTATATGGCACCACCCCTTATCGCTACGTAACCCTGAAACGCTTACAAAAAGCAAAAGCTTTAATTGAGTGTGGCATACCATTGTCTCAAGTGTCATTCAGCAGTGGTTTTGCAGACCAAAGCCATATGACGAGACATTTTAAAAAATGTTTTGGCACAACCCCGAAAACCTGGGCAAACTTGAGTCAGTGATGTTCAAACTTAATATAGAACGAGACTTATAATGGTTAATTCAGCCAGAAAATATGCCTTTCAGGCTGTTAAGGTCACAACTACTGCGATAATGCTGTATGTGTTCTGCTGGCTGTTTTTTACTAACCCGGACTCGACCACCAATACGCAGTTTGCGGTTGCCGACACATTTATTACTTCTCAGGCAAATGACAACACTGCTGTCTCGGCTTCACCATATTCCAGCGCGAGTCAATTTGAGCACCATAAACAGTCGGCAAATTGGCAATTCGAGCGTGTTGATGAAACTAAGTTCAGCGCGCTCGTTGCTAATATTTATTTGCTCACCGAACCTATTCCTATTGATTGGTTTTTAATAAAGCCATCAAGTCGTTTTCACCTGTCCGGATGGAAAGACGTTGGCATACAATTCAAAATCAAGAACGCCTTTATCTGAATCCATTAGTTCCTAAACGAATAACGAAAACTGGACTGGTTCAAGCCAGCCGTTACTAATGGATTTTAAAGGTAAACTTATGAAAAGTATTTTGCTTAAACCGTGCAGACTTATTGCTCTGCTACTTTTGCTTATTTCTCTGCTGTCCAATTCTGAACTCTCTCAGGCAAATGAGAACAACCTGTCGTCAGAACATGTTCGTCAGCTGATGACTAAAACGTTCGATGTTATGCAGGATAACTACATAGAACCGGACGTGGTCCCCGAATTAAGGGAGTTATTTCTAAACAAGCTAGAGTTGGGACAGTACGATTCGCTGACGTCTCTTGATGACTTCGCGCACGTATTGGGACAAGATTTACGAGCAGTTACGGGCGATAACCATCTAAGTTTGTATACCGTTAACCCAGACGAAGAAATTACCCATATATTGACCCATAAAGAAGGGAAGTTAACCAATAACTATGGGTTCGAGGAAGTGCGTTACCTGAGCGGTAACATTGGCTATTTGAAGTTTAATAAGTTTTCGCCGGACAAGCAGACCAGAGACGCCGTTGACGCAAGCTTCAACTTTCTGGAGCAGAGCGACGGCATCATCATTGACTTGCGAGATACCGTTGGCGGTTCGCCCGATTTAGTTCAGTACATGTTGAGCTATTTTCTGCCCGACGAAACGCCTCTTTGGTATGTGCTTGATTCTGTAAACGAGAAGACGGCAGAGATTTCAGCATCTGATACCGCAGCTCACCAAGGCTTTCGCGGTGACTTTCCGGTTTGGATATTAACCAGTCGCAACACCGCCAGTGCTTCTGAAATTTTCGCCGGTGTTTTACAGGCTAATTCAAAGGCCGTGTTGGTTGGTGAAACCACCGCCAGTGCCGGTTTTTATGTTGGAGTGCGCCGAATTACTGACACGCTTGCGTTCCGTATCTCATTATTTAAACCGATAATAACGGCAACCGGGAAAAACTGGGAGCGCACGGGAATTATTCCGGATATTGAAGTACCTGCTATGGATGCTTTAGACCGTGCTCATGAACTGAGTGCTAAAACTATCCGCGCTGATCTTTAGTCGAAGCCGGCGTCGTTCCAATAAGTTCGACGTCGGCAAAGCCTTACAGCTCGCGCTGCTCAATCCGCTCCCCTATAAGATCCTCAATGGCCTTCAGCGCTTCAGCGTCCTCGTCCGTTACCAACGATATAGCATGACCGGTTTGGCTTGCGCGGCCAGTGCGACCAATACGGTGTATGTAGTCTTCCGCAACGTGGGGGAGGTCGTAGTTGATCACGTACGGCAGCTTTTCAATGTCGATGCCGCGTGATGCGATATCGGTGGCGACAAGCACCTGCACTTTGCCACTTTTAAAGTCAGCCAGCGCTTTGGTACGGGCACCCTGGCTTTTGGCGCTGTGAATAGCCGCTGCCAAGAAGCCGGCTTTATCCAGCTGTTTGACTAACCGGTTAGCGCCTTGCTTGGTGCGCGAAAACAGAAGCACCTGGGGTAAGTTAAGACTTTTCAGTAGCTTTAATAGCAGCCCCAGCTTTTGGCTTTTTTGTACTTCACACACTGTTTGCTCAATAGGCTCGGCTGTGGAGTTGGGTGGTGCCACGGCAACTTCTACCGGGCTTTTCAGCAAGCCCTTAGCCAGCGTACGAATGTCATCGGAAAAGGTTGCCGAGAACAGAAGTGTTTGGCGCTTAGCCGGAAGTAACTTAATAATTTTCTTTATGTCGTGAATAAAGCCCATGTCGAGCATACGGTCGGCTTCATCTAACACCAGCACTTCTAACTTGGGGAAACGAACCGCGTTTTGTTTGTATAAATCCAGCAAGCGGCCTGGCGTCGCCACCAGAATATCCACGCCTTTACGAAGCTTCATCATTTGCGGATTAATTTTCACACCACCAAACGCCACCGTATAATTCAGTGGCAGACCCGCACTTAAGTTCGCAACGTTTTCACCCACCTGAGCAGCTAGCTCACGAGTGGGCGTTAAAATAAGCGCACGCGCTGTGTTTGCCTTCGCACGTTCGTTACTTTTCAAAAGTTCTAAAATAGGCGCCGTAAAGGCCGTTGTCTTTCCCGTGCCCGTTTGTGCCGCCGCCATGACATCTTTCTTCGCCAGTACCAGCGGAATAGCCTGAGCCTGAATGGGGGTAGGCTCGCCGTAATCCTGACGTGCAAGGGCAGTAAGGGTTTCAGGAGAAAGTCCGAGATCAGAAAAAGTCATGTATTAATAAGCAACTCAATGGTGATGATTATTGGCATTCTACCTGAGAGCCGTGGGTGCTGCATTTCATTTAATTGTTGGGTAAGGTCTGAATCCAATAGGGGCTCTCGCTCAATTTAAATGTTTTATCTCTGGGTTGCTTTATTGTTGTAAAAGAGTAGTTTAATTGGTTGATAATTAATCTAACCAGGGAACGGCATGTAATGAAACTTTCCAGTGAATCGCCACTGATTTGATAGACACCTCATAGCCATAGATAATGGCATAAAAGAGGTGCTTATGAGTAATAAACGATACCCTGAAGAATTTAAGATCGAAGCTGTCCGACAAATTACCGACAAAGGTTATTCTGTTGCCGATGTTTCGAGACGAATAGATGTTTCCGTGCACAGTTTATACGCCTGGGTTAAAAAATATGGCCCTGACGCGGAAAAGCACGAGGCTAACAATGAAGAGCAGGCTGAGTTAAAGCGCTTAAGAAAAGAGCTGCAGCGTGTCACTGAAGAGCGTGACATATTAAAAAAAGCCGCGGCGTACTTCGCGAATCAGTCCGACTAAGGTACGCCTTCATTAAAGACCACAAGGACTGTTGGCCTGTGCGTAAATTATGTCGCTTACTGGATGTTCATCACAGCGGCTATTATGCGTGGCTTAAAGAGCCACGCTCTCACCGACAGAAGTTAGATGAGCGACAAACAGGACTTATTAAACAGTTCTGGCTTGAGTCCGGTGGTGTTTACGGTTACAGAAAAATACACAGCGACCTGCGCGAATATGGCGAACGAATTGGTATCAATCGAGTTCACCGTCTGATGAAACTGAGTCAACTTAAAGCTCAGGTTGGTTACCGTAAGCCTCGTCATCGCGGTGGTGCTGTACACATCGTTACGCCCAACAAACTAAACCGGGTGTTCAATACTGAACACCCCAATCAGGCCTGGGTAACGGATGTCACCTACATCAAAACCCATGAAGGGTGGCTCTATTTAGCGGTTGTTGTTGACCTGTTCTCCCGGCGAGTCATTGGCTGGTCAATGCAGCAGCGAATGACAAAGGAGTTAGTTCTTGATGCTCTACTTATGGCGGTCTGGCGAAGAAAGCCTAAACACAGAGTTGTCGTGCATTCCGATCAAGGCAGTCAATATACGAGTCATGACTGGAGCTCATTCCTGAAAAGTAACAATCTGGAAGGAAGCATGAGTCGTCGAGGAAACTGCCATGATAATGCCGTTGCTGAGAGCTTTTTCCAGTTACTTAAACGAGAACGCATTAAGCGTAAAGTGTATTCAAACCGGGCTGAAGCTCGTCGTGATGTGTTTGACTACATTGAGATGTTTTACAACGTGAAACGCCGGCATAGTTCCAATGATCAGTTATCGCCGGTAGAGTATGAAAAACGATTTGAAAAAACGGCTACTGAGTGTCTAGTGAACTAGTGGCGATTCAATTAATGTATATGCAGGCACGATACTATGATCCAGTCATAGGTCGTTTTTATTCGAATGATCCGGTTGGGTACACATCTGCCAACCCAGTTATGTCCTTTAATCGCTATATGTACGTTAATAACAATCCATATAAATATACCGACCCTGACGGTGAGTTCTTGTGGGGGGCAGTTATTGGGGCAGGGGTTGAGCTAATTGCTCAGGTGGCAACAGGACAAGATATAAATTTTACAGATATAGCTATTGCAGGTGCAGTTGGTGCTGTAACTGGTGGGTTTGCTGGCAGAGCTGCTACACAAGCAGTGAAGGGAGCTATAACTGGCTCAAAGGCTGTTGCACAAACAACCGCAGTCAGCGGTGCAGCTAATGGTGCTGGCTCAATTGCTTCCGACTTAGCAAATGGGCAAGAAATCGATCTGACAAAAGCGGCAACAAGCACAGTTGCTGGAGGTGCGGGTGGTTTTGTTGGCGCAAAAGGAGCCAATGCCATTACAAATAAACTAGATGATTTATCTAATGCAGGTGGTATTAGTTCTCAGATATCAAATACGACAAGAAGTAGCTATGTTGGCTCCAACGTTAGTGAGCAACTTACCTCAGGTGGCTCTACTGCTGCTCCTGCGGCGGCTGATGCTGCCCTCTCCGTAACAAATAAAGAAATTAACAAGGAGCACTAGGTGACGTTTTTCAAGTTTTACAAAAGGCAGTTGCTCTTTCACTTAGTAGTAGGAGGCTTTGCTGGATTAGTTATCGGTATAGGTTATAGTCCACTACGTGGTTTGTTTTTTCTAGCTGCCTACAATGTGCTAATGGCGCTAATTGCAGCAAACACATATCGAGTATATAAAAAAAGATATGATACATAGTTGATAAAAAGAAAATTTGAATCCAAAGCCTCGCCCTCGGAAGGTTTTTTTGGTGCTCAATGCAGTAGGCTTCAATAATTAAGCTATACTGCTAACGCACTGTATTAGTTTAATTTTATTGATGTTTTACTATGGCTCGTAGTGTCGATTAATGTATATGCAGGCACGATATTATGATCCAGTGATTGGGCGGTTTTATTCGAATGACCCGGTTGGATTTAAAGGTGTCCATAGCTTTAATCGGTATTCTTACGCAAATAATAATCCGTACAAGTATATTGATCCCGACGGAAGAGAAGTGAAACTTCAGTGGCATGAAGTTTCTATAGCAGGCATAGGGTCAGGAAAAAATCATTCTTTGTTGACTATCATACCGAATGAGCCAAGCCACTTTAATAATGCAAAAAGGATATCTTCAATAGGTCAGTTGACTAATTCTCAGGGACAGAAATATGGGACAATGGGGGCTGGCCCAAATGGGTCATGGAATTTAGAGAGTAACTACAACAGATCGAGCGATGCGGCTGAACATACTGGCGGAATAACTATTACTCCACCTAATGGAATGTCAGAAAATGACTTCGTTGATAATCTAATGCAGCTGGATGCTAACTATCAAGATAATTTGGAATACTCGTTTGATCCCAACGGTAGTGATACGTTTAATTCAAATTCATATGTTTCCGGTTTACTCAATGCAGCCGGTGTGGATATGACCAATATAAAAGTTCCAGAAGGCCAAGGTTTTGACAAACCAGTTCCAAAAGAAAAATTTGAGAAAAAACAATAATGATTAAACTTCTAAAGCATTTCTTTTTAACATGCACAGTGATAAGTCTTGGAGCTTCCGTACTTATTGAGTCGTTTGACTTGCAATATGATGATGGTAGTTTTGGAGGGGTACTTTTTTTTATCTCTTTTATTACTGGCTTTATTCGATTTCTAGTGCAAGACATTTTGAGCTCTATTTCTATAAATATACAAGGGGTGTTTATTGAGTCAATATTGTCAGTGTTCTTGGCGATATTCTTAGATTTTTGTATGCGTATCGTAGTCCATAGGTATTGTAAGCGAAAAACGATTCATCCATAGTAAAGATGGCTCTTTGAATCCAAAGCCTCGCCCTCGCGGAGCTTTGTTTTTTATGCTCAATGCAGTAGGCTTCAATAACTAAGCTATACTGCTAACGCACTGTATTAGTTTAATTTTATTGGTGTTTTACTATGGCTCGTAGTATCGATTAATGTATATGCAGGCACGATACTACGATCCAGTAATTGGGCGGTTTTATTCGAATGATCCAAAGGGTACAGCATCTTTCCTTTCTGAAGGTAAAATTCAAGGGTTCAATAGATATGCATACGCTGCTAACAATCCTTATAAATATGTTGACCCAGATGGAAGAGACTATGAAGAAACCTTCTTGTCGCTAAAAGTACCGTTCGTAGGAGCTGTAGATGTTGGAACTGTAGGCTTTAAACCTAATGCTAGCGGCCAAGGGAATACTACTTCTGGATTGTTCGTGCGATTTAGCACGAGTGCTTCAAATGTTGATTCAGATGTCACCAAAGGCGTTATAAAGCAGAAAGGAGCGATTGCTGGATTGACATTTGGCAAGGGAGCTGGAAGTAATACCGATCAGAACTTTGATGCTCCGTCAGCTTCTCTTGATGTGGGAGTTGGCGTAGGGACAGTCAGTATTGGGGATGCATCTAGCTCAGAATCTAGCGCCACAGTAGAAATTGGCCCCTCACTAGGCGCTGACGCCACCGTCAGTAAATCTTTTACATTGACAGGAAATGATGTCAAACAGGCGGCTCAGGAAGTAAAGTCAAAAATAGAAGAATTAATTAGGTGATACTATGGCAAGACACAATCAATTTAAAGCGATTTTGATAGCTTTAATAATCTGTATTATTGGTTTTAACTTTGTAAAAATCGGGGGAGAGTTTTTTTTCAATCCCTTTTATATATTGAGCTTTGTATTCGCAATAACACTGATTGTTAAGTCAATAAATTATGTTTGTCCTAGCTGTCAGAAAAACCAAGTAATCCGCTCATTTCTAAGTTATCGACTTCCAAAAGCTGAATGCTATTTTTGCAATTGTAATTTAGAAAAGGAAAATTAACTCTAACTTGATCGATTTGAATCCAAAGCCTCGCCCTCGCGGAGCTTTGTTTTCTTCTCACATCAAGCCAAGTTGTAGCTGTTCAATATTCAGATGAGGCGGTGCAAGGTTTCGTGTCAATGCCATGCTTGGTGGCAAAAGACATCAGTTTCTTATCGTAAAAGTCTATATCCCGTTGGTAGCGGCAAAAGAATTTTATGGCTGCATTCTCTTCATCATAGATAGCCCGAATATCGTTTTCCCCGGCATCAATCGAGAAAGTTCCATCGTCTAGCTGATAAGCGGATTGGCCTCCGGCAAAGCTCTCTTTGGTCAATGAAGATAGCACGTCTTCAACTCGCTCTGGTTGCTATTGCGGCCTATCGATTATAGACAATAACCAGATCTGAAAGTCGCTTTTTCTGTCAGCTTCTTTAGGGGAAACGGTTGCTGATATTAGTGGTGGGGCTGGGAACTTTGAACACTTTTTTATCGTGCCTTGGTGAACGGCTTTGCTGTTTTAGGTGCCCATTAAGTTGTTATTTAACTTAACTAACGGAAATTTGAACTGAACAGGAAGAGAGCTTCTTCCAGCATAGAAAATTCCTGTCGGCCTGCTGTATCGCTAATTTGATTTTTCGGTTTCCCGCAATGTCATTGAAGCATCAAAATAAAGCTCATTACTTCTTACTTTTGGATTGTTTTGCAAAGCATTCACAATGTTTTTTCGCCAGCCACTATCATGACGTTTTGATAGCTTTATCAGTATATGATTGGGGGTGTTCGGGTTGCGGGCTAAAGTTAAGTCGGTGCCAATTTGGCCCTCAATTCCGTATAGTGACTCAAGAACTTGAACGGGTGTAGACGAATTATTTGCTATTCTGTTGTGCAATTCATATCCAAGGCCTATTTCAGCGTTCACAAGCTCTCTCAACCGCTCTGGTGATGTACTGGAATCAGCCGCATCGACTAAAGCGGTGTTTATCTCTATGGAGCTTTTAACGGTGTGAGCAGCATGACCAATTAATACAATTGTAATTAAGCCAAAACCAACTACTTTCAACCGATGAAACCCCATGGATGCTCGAATAAGCATATAAATCGATAGTGACAATAGTACCCAGAGCAGCGCGCTACTGGCGAGTGCGTAAAGTTCCACAATACCCATCTGAGCATCGATGACGATATCGGTGATATTTGTTTGAAAGGTATATTGGGTAGCAGCAACGGAAAAACTAATAGCGATAGCCATCAAAGCGGCCTGAAGTTTAGTAAGCTTGTTCAAAAATTCCATTTTATTTCCCTTATTTGATAGCGAGCCTATTTTTGCTGCATAACTCAATATCTAGTATTTCAATTATCCTTAAACGCCACAACTTGTTTATATAGCATGCACACCCGTTTTATCAAACTAAAGCTTTGCTCTAACTCTGGTTGTACCACCAGCCCTTTCATGTCTACAATGCTGTTTAACGTTGGCTGGGAGCGGGTGTTATGGATTTTTCCTACAGTGCGGAAACAAAGGACTACTTAGCGCGGTTAGATGCCTTTATGCGCGAGCATATTGAGCCGTATGAAAACCAGTATCAAAAAGAGAATTATCGGCTGAACAGCACACCGAACTGGCGTGAGTGGCAGGTACCACCAAGGGTGGCCGAGCTTAAGCAAATGGCAAAAGAGCAGGGGCTTTGGAATTTATTTTTGCCTGATGAAGAGCTTGGTGCTGGTTTAAGCACGCTGGAATATGCGCCGCTGGCTGAGCGTATGGGTCGCAGCCTGTTAGCACCCGAGGTCTTCAACTGCAACGCTCCCGACACGGGCAATATGGAAGTGCTGTATCACTTTGGTGATGACCCGCAGCAAGAGCAGTGGTTAAAACCGCTTTTGAACGGCGACATCCGCTCGGTGTTTTGTATGACCGAGCCCGATGTTGCGTCATCCGATGCCACCAATATGCAAACCACCATTAAAGCTGACGGCTCCGACTGGGTCATAAACGGTCGTAAGTGGTGGAGTACTGGTTTGGGTCATCCGGACGCTGAGATTGCCATTGTTATGGGTCTGACCGACGAGGACGCCGACAAACATCATCGCCATTCCATGGTATTGGTGCCGTTAAACACGCCGGGCGTAAATATTGAACGCATGTTGCCTGCCCTGGGAGAGTACGATGCCCCTTATGGCCATGGCGAGGTGGTGTTCGATAACGTCCGTGTGCCGAAAGAGAACATCATTGTCGGCCCCGGCGCGGGTTTTAAGATTGCTCAGGGGCGTTTAGGGCCGGGACGCATTCACCATTGCATGCGTGCTATTGGCGCGGCTGAGCGCGCGCTGGAGCTATTTATTGAACGGGGCGTATCTCGCATTGCCTTTGGCGAACCGTTAATGAAGCTGGGAGGCAACACCGAGCGCTTAGCTGACTTACGTGTAGCCATTGATCAGGCAAGGTTACTGACACTGCATGCGGCGTGGCAAATCGACAACGTTGGTGCCATGAAAGCCATTAAGGAGATATCGGCCATTAAGCTGGTGGCACCGAATGTGCTGCAGCGGGTGGTGGACGAAACCATGCAACTGTTTGGTGGTGCTTCTCTGTGTCACGACACACCGTTGCCGGGCTTATTAACCGTTGCGCGTTCGCTGCGCATTGCCGATGGACCCGATGCGGTGCACCGCGCGACTATTGCAAAAACAGAGTTGAAACAAAGAGAAAAACAAAGGGAAAAACAATGGAAAGGGCGCTCTAATGACTGATCCATCATCCGCCGTAGTCGATCAGGCGAGTGACGTACGCGAAGAAGAAACCTTGCCCGTAGAGGCGTTGGACAACTGGCTGGCGGAGCATATAGGCGACGAGCTGCCGGAAGATCGCGGTACTTTGCGCATTACCCAATATACTGGTGGTGTGTCGAATTGGACCTACCGTTTAGATTACAACGGCCTGGCTTTGGTTCTGCGCCGGCCTCCAGATGGCACAAAAGCCAAGTCCGCCCACGACATGGGTCGTGAGTTCCGCCTGCAGAAACGCCTGAGACCAGAGTTTCCGCACGTACCCCGAATGCTGGCGTATTGCCGTGACGAGTCGGTTATTGGTGCCGAGTTTTATGTGATGGAACACGTAACCGGCATTATTCCGCGGAGGCGTTTTCCTAAAGGGCTGGACCTTAGTTCTGAGCAGGCGAGACAGTTATGCACGAACGCGCTGGATAAACTGATAAAGCTGCACCAGGTGGATTTAGACAACACTGGGCTACGAAAAATAGCTAAAGGTAAAGGCTATACCGAGCGTCAGGTAAATGGCTGGTGTGGCCGTTATGAAAAAGCGAAGACCTGGAATGTATTCGGCGCTAAGTCGGTCATGCGCTGGTTACAAGAGAACCAGCCGCAGAACGAGAAAATATGCTTGGTGCATAACGACTTTCGTTTAGACAACCTGATACTCAACCCGGATGACCCAACCGACATTATCGGCATTCTGGACTGGGAGCTGGCGACCTTAGGCAATCCGTTAATGGATCTGGGCAATTCGCTGGCTTACTGGATTGAAGCGGGCGATGATAAAGTGGCGCGTGCGACTAAACGCCAGCCGAGCGACTACCCGGGCATGTTAACCCGCAAAGAAGTTATCGATTACTACTGTGAGCGCACCGGAACCAAGGTAGAAGACTTTGCCTTTTACGAGGTGTTTGGCCTATTCCGTTTAGCGGGGATAGCCCAGCAAATTTATTACCGGTATCACCACAAACAAACCACCAATAAAGCCTTTAAGAACTTCTGGTTTTTGGTGAACTACTTGCTATGGCGTTGCCGCCGTCGTATCGCCAAAGCTTAAAAAACACCAATAAAAAACAATAACAATAAAGAGAGCTCAATAATGTCTCAACAACGGAAGACCATTTTAATTACCGGTGCCAGCTCTGGTCTGGGGCAGGGTATGGCTCGCGAGTTTGCCGCTCAGGGCAAAGATTTGTGCCTGTGCGCACGTCGGTTAGACCGGCTGGAAGCCTTAAAAACCGAACTGGAAGAAAAGTATTCCGGTATAAAAGTGAGCATTAAAGCCCTGGATGTAAATGCTCATGAAGACGTATTCCGCGTGTTTCAGGAATTTAAGCAAGAGCAGGGGCAAGTTGACCGTTTTATTATTAATGCGGGCATGGGTAAAGGCGCGGCGCTTGGCACTGGCTACTTTGAAGCGAACAAAGCTACAGCTGAAACGAACTTCGTAGCCGCGTTGGCGCAGTGCGAAGCGGCTATGGAAATTCTCCGCGAACAAAAGCAAGGCCATTTGGTAACGATTTCGTCCATGAGTGCTTTCCGCGGTATGCCACGAGCCATGACGGTGTATGCAGCAACCAAAGCTGGTTTGGCGTCGTTAACCGAGGGCATTCGTGCGGACTTAATGAAAACCTACGGCAGCAACAGCCCAATAAAGGTTTCGACTATTTACCCGGGCTATATTCGTTCGGAAATTAACGAGAAGGTGAAAAACACACCTTTTATGGTGGACACCGAAACCGGCTGTCGCTTGCTGGCCGAAGCCATTAATAAAGAGCCGGTTAAAGCTTATGTACCGCGTTGGCCCTGGGCATTAATGGCGTTTTTAATGAAACGACTGCCACTGAAATGGGTGTTAAAGCTGGCTTAGCTTTCGGTTATTCACCAGAGTCAGAACACACGGCGTCGCCGCGAGTAGACACCTGCACCGACAGAGACTGGCTAACGCCTTGTGCATCATTAAACAGAAACACCGGCTCGACTAAAAACATGTCGCCGCGCTTGCCATCGTGGTTTATTTCCAGTCTCTGATCAGATAGTTCCAGTTTAATGCAGCCATCGTGTTCGGTGGTCATTATGCGTTCCCATTTATCCGGCTGTGGTTCGTGCAGCCAAATTTCATGGCCCTGCCAACTTTGTTTTTCACCCCGTTCGCACCAATAGCTGTGAACCTCCAGCGCGCCGTCTTCACTGGTTTCCAATTGGCGGATCTGGCACTCGTCTTCATGCGGTAATTCAGGCTCCATAGCGGTGTACTGGTACACAACAACACTGACAAAAATGACGAGAAGTGTGACGGCCGAAGCGCCTAACCAGATAAGAATTTGCTTTAACATATGGCTCCAGAACCTGATACAGTATAAGTTCATAGTATAAAGACAATAATTATAAGAACAATGACTTGGGGGAAGTATGTGGCAACGTGTTTTGGCATTACTGATTCTTATTGTGGGTTTGCTTCTGGCCGTTCTGGGTGTGGTCAGTGACAACGATACTCCCGTTAGGTTAACCGGCGCGGTTCTGATGTTAATAGGTATTATCTGGTTGTATAAGCAACCGACTTTACAGTCGCTTAACCGCACGGATAAACCCATTTTGAAATGGTATCAATCTCCAATTCTCTGGATACCGATTATTGCTATCATCTTCTTTATTATCAGTTTGTTTATGTAGGCTGAAAATCAGTTAGGAATCGAATTCATGAATATAGCAAAACGGATTGTTATTTTGGCCGGCGCGGTGGGGCTGTTTTTTTATACCGCGGAACAGGAAGAACTGATTACTTTAATTGCGAATTTTAATCTGAGTTGGTACAAACTGGGCGTTCCTGTTGCCTGGGGCTTAGTCATTGGCGGGCTGTGCGCACTGTTAAAGTTCCGTTGGCTGCTGTCCTGGATGGCACCTGTTACCTTAGTTGCCAGCGCCATAACGACCATGGGGCTCACTGGTGCAGCAGCGGTATTTGTGAAACATCAACTGGTGGTGCTTTGCTTGCCGCCGTTACAACTCGCCGCGGTAGGCGTTGGTTTGTACTTGTTTGCCGTGGGTCTGGCTAAGCTAATGGGAGACATTGAAGCCAGAAAATCGGAAAAAGGTGAGGAATGAATCGTCAAAGTAGCCAGGGAATTACATTAAACAGCGATATTGGTGAAAGCTTCGGAACCTGGAAAATGGGTGCCGATGACTTAATTATGCCGCACATCGATTGTGCTAATGTGGCTTGTGGTTTTCATGCGTCAGACCCGTTAACTATGCTTAAAACAGTAAAGTTAGCCAAGCAGCATAACGTGACGATAGGCGCGCACCCTGCGTATCCCGATCTCGTTGGTTTCGGCCGACGTCATATGGCGTTAAAACCCGATGAAGTAACCGCTTTAATTCAGTATCAGGTGGGGGCTTTACAGGGCATTTGTGCCGGCCAGAAAACCGAAGTGAAATATGTGAAGCCACACGGCGCACTTTATAACGACATGTTAAGCGACGGTCAGCAATTCGATGCTGTTTGTCAGGCCATTGCCGCCCTGCAGGAAGACAGACATGAGCCCTTGCCGTTAATGGTTATGGCAACACCCGAAAATGACGCCTGGCGCCACCGCGCGCAGCAGTTTGGTGTTGAATTATGGTTTGAAGGTTTTGCCGACCGCGCTTATGACGACAATGGGCAGTTGCGCTCGCGGAGCAACCCTGATGCCGTGCACGGTGATGTTGAAGCCATGTATGCTCAGGCGGAGGCTTTTGCGACAGGTCGTGCTATTGAGAGTGTGTCGGGCAAGTCGCTGCAAATTGAAATTGATTCTCTTTGTGTTCACGGGGATAACCCCAAAGCGATAGAAACCGTAGAGAAGCTGCGGAATATTGTCCGGCAAGCTAACGAATAAACTCAGGAATGACTAAAGTTCAGTTATGAAAGAAGAGTCTGATTTTCCAAAACTCGTTTCAGCCGGCGCCGATGCCGTTATAGTCTATTTAGGCGAGGGCATTAGTGTGTCGGTTAACCAGCGTGTTCTGGCTGCGGTTAAGGCAGTAAAGGAGCAACTGTCTGATGTTGTGCTGGATTTAGTGCCCTCCTATAACTCCTTAATGGTTTACTACAATGTGTTGAACATTGATGAGCCTGAAATACGTGAACGCTTGCGCGAAGCTCTAGCTGACCTCAGCTCTGATACTAGCGAGCAGAGTGGCAAGCGGCATCGCATTCCGGTTTTTTATGATGAAAGTGTCGGGCCTGATCTTGCCCGCATTGCTGAAATGAACAACTGCTCTGTTGATGATGTAATAAAAACGCACGCCGAGCAAACGTACCGCGTGTACGCCATGGGCTTTGCACCGGGCTTTGCTTATTTAGGTGAAGTGAGTGAGAAAATCAGAACGCCTCGTTTAGATAACCCCAGAAAGCGCATTACCGCAGGCAGCGTCGCCATTGCTGAGAGTCAGACGGCAGTTTATCCGTCGGCATCGCCCGGAGGCTGGAACATTATTGGCCGTACTTCTACTCAGTTATATGACCCGTCATCGGGGACTATCAGCCCGCTGAACGTAGGCGATGAAGTAGAATTTTACGCGGTAAGCAAAGAGCAGTTTATTGAGGAAGGCGGTGACACGGAGGCCTTGTCATGATGCGTATTATTGAGCCGGGTATGCGCTCAGCCGTTCAGGATTTTGGGCGCTTTGGGTATTTGTCGAAAGGCCTGACCCGCGGCGGCCCCATGGATGAACACGCGTTCTTATGGGCTAACCGCTTATTGAGCAACCATTTTAATGCCGCTCAAATAGAAATTACCCTGGGTGGCTTTGAGGTAGAATTTGACCGAGACTGCCAGTGTGCTGTGACCGGTGCCGATGTCGAATTGACGCTGGATGACGAAGTGTTAAATACCTGGCAAAACTTTAAAGTACGCGCGGGGCAACGCCTGAAGATGGGCTACGCCAGTGCTGGTGTCAGAGCCTATTTAGCGGTGCAGGGCGGTTTTCAGGTGGAGCCTAAGTGGGGCAGTTGCGCAACCGTTACTCGCGACGCGGTCGGCGGCTTGCACGGCGATGGAGCGTTTTTACAAGCGGGTGACGAACTGAGCTTTAATGAGCAGAACTATCAGGTATCGCGGCGCGTGGGCTGGGCCTACAGATCGGACTATCAGAAAACTCCGGTCATTGGCTTAATACCGGGCTTTCAGTACGACGCCTTTCCCATGTCTGCAAGAGAAGCTTTCTGTTACGAAGATTACGAAGTAACTAAAGACAGCGACCGCATGGGCATTCGCTTGTCGGGTAAAGCGTTGGAATATAACGGTGAGGGTTTGGTGTCTGAAGGCGTGAATGTGGGGTCTGTACAGGTGCCCGCAAATGGCCAGCCTATTATTATGATGAACGACCGCCAGACCTTAGGTGGCTACCCGAAACTGGGCACCATTAACCCGTTCGATTTAGGTCGGCTGGCACAATGCCAGCCGGGGCAGACCGTTCGTTTTACCCGCATTGAGGGTAAAGTTGCACAGCAGCAATTGCGCCGTTTTTATCAGTTTTTTAATGTTCGCTTAGCTTGTCAGGCTGACGATAACCTGCGATCATAGCCGCTTCATATTATCCGGTGTTGATTTTGTAGCGGAGACAAAAGGTTCATGGCAGATACTGACTCTCGTCCCAGTAATTTTATTCGTCAAATCATTGATAAAGATTTGGCCAGTGGTAAGCACGCAACTGTACACACCCGTTTTCCTCCGGAGCCGAATGGTTACCTGCATATTGGCCATGCCAAATCGATAGTGCTGAACTTCGGTATTGCCGAAGACTACAACGGCACCTGTAACCTGCGTTTTGATGATACCAACCCACTGAAAGAAAAAGTGGACTATGTGAACTCCATTAAAAAAGACGTGGAATGGCTGGGGTATCACTGGGAAGGCGAGCCGCGTTATTCCTCTAATTACTTTGATCAGCTACACGCGTTTGCGGTTGAGCTGATTGAAAAAGGCCTGGCCTACGTTGATTTCAGTTCGCAGGATAAAATGCGCGAAATGCGCGGTACTCTGAAAGAGCCGGGCGTAAACAGCCCTTACCGTGATACCTCTGTGGAAGAGAACTTAAAGCACTTTGCTGACATGACAGCAGGTAAGCACGAAGAAGGCACCGCCGCATTACGGGCAAAAATTGATATGAGCTCGCCGTTTATGTGTATGCGCGATCCGGTAATTTACCGTGTGCGCTTTGTACACCATCACCAGACCGGTGATAAATGGTGCGTTTACCCAATGTACGACTTCACCCACTGTATTTCGGATGCGCTGGAAGGTATTACACATTCACTGTGTACGCTGGAATTCCAGGACAACCGTCGCTTGTATGACTGGGTACTGGATAACATCAGCATTGACTGCCATCCACAGCAAATTGAATTCTCGCGTCTGAATCTGCAATACACGGTAATGAGTAAACGCATTATTAATACGCTGGTTGACGAGAATAAAGTAAGCGGTTGGGATGATCCGCGCATCGCTAGTATTGCTGGTTTGCGTCGCCGTGGTTATACACCAGATTCAGTTCGTGAGTTCTGCCGTCGTATTGGTGTGACCAAAATGGATAACCAGGTAGAAATGAGCATGCTGGAAGCCTGCATTCGTGATGACCTGAACGTTAATGCACCACGCGCTATGGCGGTGATGGATCCGGTTAAAATTGTTATTGAGAACTACCCGGAAGGCGAACAGGAATTGCTGGATGCGCCAAACCACCCGAATGACCCGGAAATGGGCTCGCGTCAGGTGACTTTTAGCCGCGAAATCTGGATTGAACGTGAAGACTTCCGTGAGTCGGCTAACAAGAAGTTCAAGCGTCTGGTGCTGGATAAAGAAGTGCGTTTACGTAATGCCTATGTTATTCGTGCAGACCGGATAGAAACCGACGATAACGGCGAGATCCAGACCATTTACTGTCATTACGACGCTGACACTCTGGGTAAAGACCCGGCAGACGGTCGTAAGGTGAAGGGCGTTATTCACTGGGTGTCTGCAGAAACTGCAAAAGCAGCAGAATTCCGTGTGTATGACCGCTTATTCCAGGTGCCTAACCCGGCAGCCGAGGAAGACTTGTTCTCAACCCTGAATCCGGAGTCTTTGGTTATTAAGAAAGGCTTTGTGGAAGCTAACTTAGCGAGTGCGAAACTGGGCGAGAACTTCCAGTTTGAACGTCTGGGCTACTATTGTCTGGATCAGGATGCTGAGACTGAAGGCCGTTTAATATTCAACCAGACCGTTGGTTTACGTGACAGCTGGGCGAAAATAGAACAGGAACAAACTACTGGATCTTAAACTGGTCCAGTAGCTTAGCGCCGTACAAACGTGAGGGGGGGTAAAAGCCCCCTGACTGCTTCTGGCTTAAGGTATGAATGGCTATCTCAACAGCTCCTTCGGCAGTTAGCGAATAGCCGTTTTTCACTTTAACCCGCATACTTTTCTTATTGCCTTTGGCATCGCTGATTTCACCCCAAACGTAAGTGGGGTTATTCTTCCGTTCTTTTTCTTCAGGGCCAGCAGGCTGTGATTCGAGCTTTTTCTTCAGTTTAGCCTGAACCCATTTCCACTTAAATACCCAACGGAACCAGTTCATCCGGCGCATTTTCTTCACTAAGCGTGGGCTGGCCGGTATGTACACTTCAATATTGGGTATTTCCGTGGTGTAGTAGGCGGTAGAGACATCGCCCCAGGGAATGGTCATGGCATATTTTTCGCCATTACCAAAATCTATCCAGCGAGAATGCCATGCGTGAGGGACATCGGTAATTTGTCCTTTAATACGAGCGGCGCCACCACGACCTAAACGTTCTATGCTGGTTCTGGCAGTGCCACGACTCATGCGTGAACCTGAATCAAAGCCTAAGGCCAAGTGTGTAGCTTCCGGCATCTGCGCATTGAGTCGCGCGGCAATACAATCGGTTGGAATAACATCGAACCCAACGCCCGGGCATAAAACAATACCGGCTTCACGCGCGGTTTTGTGCATAGAGTGAGCGTATTCAAATACGTCTATCTCGCCGGTAATGTCTAAATAGTGGGTTTTGGTATCAATACAGGCTTGAATAAGGGGAATTGCGGTCTGGCTGAATGGGCCTGCGCAATTAACGACTAAGTCTACGTCTTCTAACTGCTTTTGAACTTCATCAATACTGTCGAGCGAGAAGACCTTGTATTGAAAGTCTAAGTGACGTGCTACTGGCTCAAGGGCGTTTTCGTTACGGCCGGCTAAAATAGGTTGGTAACCGCGTTTTTTAGCCTGATGGGCAATAAGTTTGCCTGAATAACCGTATGCACCGTAAATGAGCCAGCGCAGTGCCATATTATTACTCTGCCTCAGCGGCAGCTTTGTATTCGCAGCCTTCGCCACGCTGACATTCACCGTAAAGGTACAAACTGTGGTTAGTCAGTTTAATTTTATTTGCTGCGGCTACTTTTTCCTGACGCTCTTCGATTACGTCATCTTCAAATTCAAAAACGTGGCCACAGGTTAAACACACCAGATGATCGTGGTGGTGCTTTGCACTCAACTCAAATACCGAACGCCCACCTTCAAAGTGGTGGCGAGTAATAATACCAGCGTCATCAAACTGGTTTAGTACCCGGTAAACGGTAGCCAGGCCAATTTCATCTTTTTGTTCCAGCAGAATTTTATAGACATCTTCGGCACTGATGTGTTGGTTATCTGGTTTTTTCAAAATCTCCAGAATCTTCATCCGTGGGGAAGTGACTTTTAGTCCTGCTTTTTTCAGCTGTTCGTCGTTACTCGCCATAATAATTAGTATCTCAGTTAAACATGTATAACAGCATACCCTGTATTAGCTGTCACTTGCCAGTTCTGCCAGACACATTTCTTCATAAACTTGCTGGCACCATTTGCTAACGCGTTCTTTGGTTAACTCTGGCTGACGGTCTTCATCTATGCCCAAACCGACAAAGTGTGTGTCGTCGGCCATACCTTTAGAGGCTTCAAAATTGTAGCTCTCGGTAGGCCAGTGTCCGACAATAATGCCACCACGAGCTTCCACAATGTCGCGAACCATGCCCATGGCATCAAGAAAGTATTCAGCGTAATCTTCCTGATCACCACAGCCAAAAATGGCAATGAGCTTGTCCGTAAAATCGATTTCTTCCAGTTCGGGGAAAAAGTCATCCCAATCGCACTGAGCTTCGCCGTAATACCACGTCGGAATACCGAACAATAGTAAGTCGTAATTGGCAATATCTTCTTTACTGGATTTGGCGATGTCTTTTACATCAACGAGCTTTTTACCAAGCTCTTTCTGAATCATCTGTGCGACGGCTTCGGTGTTACCGGTGTCGCTTCCAAAGAAAATTCCAACAGTTGCCATAAGTCAATTTTCACCTGATTATACGAATAAACAGTACTGAACGGGTTGCCATTCAGCGGCGTAAATTATCAATTGGGTTAAACTCCGGATTCCCAGAGCACCTGAATAATACCTTTAGCGATAAAGCCAAAACAGCCAAGAAAGAGCACCATCCAGACAATAACCTGGCCAAATTTGGGCACTGCAGAACGTTTTAACACGTCCCGAATGGCTAAGCCTATTAGTAAGAATAGTATGCCCAGCGTAAAATTGGTGGCCAGAACTTCAATTTGTTCGTAATACTCAGCTAACATACTGCTTAACCTCGCTGGTACTTAACCTAAGAATGCTTAATGCGGTCTTGACTGTTTTTTACGGCGCTTAGATTACCATAAAGCACGACTGGTGGCGAGATTACTGCGCTATAAACTCAATGACCAGGCGGTTAAATATTCTTGGTTTCTCGGCATGTAGCCAGTGGCCTGCACCTTCAATAACTTTTACCGAGGCATTGCTAAATCGCGCTGCCACGTCTTGTTGATGCTTTTCTGTGAGGTAGTTTGAGCTACCTCCTTTTATAAAAAGTACCGGTCCGTCGTATTGGCCTTTGCTGACAGCCGCTGAAATTTGCTGATAATTTTCTCTTAGCGCTTTTAGGTTAAGCCGCCATTGGTAACCGTCGTCAGTTTTTTTCAGGTTTTTCAGCAGAAACTGACGTACACCTTTTTCTGAAATTGTCTCGGCTAACTGTTTGTCGGCGTCGCCGCGGCTTTTTACCTGGTCTATGTCCAGGTTAGAAAGAGCGTCTAATATGCTGTCGTGGGTACCGTCGTAAGCGGCGGGTGAAATATCAGCAAATATTGCCGCTTTAATCCGTTCAGGGGCTTTTATGCAAGTTTCCATTGCTATTTTGCCACCCATAGAATGACCGACTAAATAAAACTGTTTCAGGTTCAGCGAGTCAGCCAGTTTTATAATGTCTTCTGCCATGTCCGGGTAAGTCATGCTGTCGCTGTGAAACGATTCACCATGATTACGGGCGTCGGGCAAAATGCAGTAGTAGTTTTCTGACAGTTCACGGGCAAGACTTTTTAAATTGTCTTTATCGCCAAACAGACCGTGAATAATGATGATAGCCGGATTGCTATCCGTACCTAATGTTTCGTGATTCAACAATGAAGAGTCTGCCATCGAACTGCCTTTAGTGATAAACTTTGGTCTATATTTTCAAGGCTTTGTCGGGGTGTTGCAAGTGACAAAGCGCAACCTTTCAATTTTTAGAGGTAGAAAGTCAACAATGAAGCGGATTGACATTGACGATGACTTATACACGTACATTGCAAGCCATACCAGACAAATAGGCGAGAGCGCATCGGATATTCTGCGTCGTTTGCTTGACGTGAATAGCAGTGAACCTGAAGCCGACAGCAAAAGCGAACTCACTGAGTCGGTTTTTAACCGTTTGAATGAGCAGGATGTGCGTATTCAGAAAAGCGTAGTAGCGCGCTTTCTGTATATTTTAAGCATGTTGTACCGCTGCCACCCGAGCGAATTTTCGCAAGTGCTGGATATTCGCGGTCGTGATCGTCAATATTTTGCCCGCTCAGAAGAAGCTTTACTGACATCGGGGAACAGCACGAACCCGAAGCAGATTCCGGACTCTCCATTTTGGGTAATTACCAATACCAATACGACTAAGAAAAAAGCCATGCTGACTCAGGTAGCAGAAAAACTGGGTTATCAATCGGCCGATGCAGAAAAAATTAGGGACTTTTTATAATGGCGGATCACGAGCGAGCAGGCCAGTTGGCGCAGGCCAGCGACTTGACCAATATAGCGCAATTGACCAGTGCGTATTATGTTTATGAGCCGGACCCACGCAAAGCGGCTGAAAAAGTCAGTTTTGGTACCTCGGGTCATCGAGGCAGTTCATTGAAGCGTTCCTTTAATGAAGCGCATATTCTGGCTATTGCTCAGGCTATTTGTGCTTACCGCGAGGAGCAGGGCATTACCGGACCTATTATGGTGGCTAAAGACACTCATGCGCTGTCTGAGTCTGCTTACATTAGTGCGTTAGATGTTTTTATTGGCAATGGCGTAGAGGTTCAGGTTCAGACTGAGCATGACTACACACCAACTCCGGTTTTAAGCCGCGCGATTATTGAGTGGAACCGTGAGAACACAGCTAAAGCCGATGGCGTGGTGATTACACCCTCGCATAACCCGCCAGAAGATGGCGGTTTTAAATACAACCCGTCACATGGTGGTCCGGCAGACTCTGACGTGACCCGAACCATAGAGAAATACGCAAACGCGTTGCTGTCTTCAGGGCTTGTCGGCGTGAATACCTGCGAGAGTGAAGACGTATTACAGCACCCGAAACTAACCTTTGTTGATTGGCGCACGCAGTATATTAGCCAGCTTGATGATTGCATTGATATGTCGGCTATTCAGGATGCGAAACTGAGACTGGCGGTTGATGCCATGGGTGGCTCGGGCGCTAAGTACTGGACGCAAATTGCAGAGCATTACAACTTATCGATTGAGGTTCGTAATGCCGTGGTCGACCCGACATTCTCTTTTATGCCGCTGGATAAAGACGGAAAGATTAGAATGGATTGCTCGTCGCCTTTTGCCATGGCCAGCTTGCTCGAGCTGAAAGACAATTACGATTTGGCTTTTGGTAACGACCCGGACTATGACCGTCACGGCATAGTGACTCCGACACACGGTTTACTGAATCCGAATCATTATTTGTCTGTGGCAATAGATTACTTATGTAAGAACCGCGACTGGGATAACAGTATTGCTATTGGAAAAACTCTAGTGTCCAGTGCCATGATTGACCGCGTGGTGGGCGCAAACGAGCGACCATTGATGGAAGTACCGGTGGGTTTTAAATGGTTTGCTAAAGGGTTGTTTGAACGTTCAATTGCGTTTGCCGGTGAAGAAAGTGCCGGTGCTACTTTACTTGACCGTAAAGGCAATACCTGGACGACCGATAAAGACGGCATTGTCATGGCACTGCTGGCGGCTGAAATACTGGCGAAAACCGGTAAAAACCCCGGTCAGTATTACGATGACTTATGCCAGCAACATGGTACGGCTTATTATCGCCGGGTTGATACCGCTTCCAGTGTACAAAAGAATGCGCGCTTTAAAGACATTCGTGCCTACAAAGTAAAGCTGGCTGAACTGGCGGGTGACAGTGTGTCTGATATTTCTACCAAAGCGGCAGGGAATGACGCCCAGTTTGGTGGGATAAAAGTGACTACTGATAACGGCTGGTTTGCTGCCAGACCTTCAGGCACAGAGCCTGTTTATAAAATTTACGCAGAAAGCTTTGTCAGCGAGCAACATCTGGATGACATTCTGGAGCAGGCCACCACCTGGGTGAATGACCTGCTGTCAGACTAAGCCTTTAACGAAGGACGGCGTTGGATTCCATTTCCTCGTCGTCTTCTTCTTCCGTTTCCGGGGCTTCCTCAGCCATTGACGTTAAAAGCTCATCAGAAGTTTGTGACGGTGCCAGTATGGCAAAGTTGCTGTGCAGCTGGTCTTCTGCTTTTGCCCGACGTGTAATGCGGTACAGAGAATAAAAGCCAACACAGGAGGTAAGCGCGGCTAAGAGTAAAAAGAAGTAATTAATGGCACCAAACTGCATTAACGCAGCTACCGCAGGCGCACCAATAATAGAGCCTGCTCCTCCAATTTTAATGATGGCACCGGTTGCTCCCACCATTTGATCTCGTTCCAGAAAATCGTTTGTGTGCGCCATGCCGAGTGAATATAAAGGCAAGATGAACGCACCGAGCAGACCAACGTTTAAATAAATGAAAATAGCGTTAGATGCACTAAGCTGTGAAAGGGTCGCCGCGGTAAGTGTCCCTCCGGCGGCACAAATAGCCATAACAAAACGACGG